>Ga0164241_10000039_pt1 | contig 338465 bp, 374 predicted proteins | sample OricomyardsoilBY_FD_108780 | JGI IMG/M metagenome (GOLD analysis project Ga0164241, IMG submission 108780) | Backyard soil microbial communities from Emeryville, California, USA - Original compost - Back yard soil (BY) | ecosystem: Environmental > Terrestrial > Soil > Unclassified | place... | reverse complement strand
TGTGGAATAATTGCATTTACACAATTGCTAATCTCTTGTAAACGATACGCTATATCTTTATGTAATCGTTCTCCTTCGCCATCTCTCATCGTTTTCAACATATGAGCAGCTTGACGAACAGCCTCATATAAACTGTTCTCAAAATGTTCATTTACATTTTCTATTTCTTCAATTGCTGTTACTTCTGGCATTGCCATTAATTGCTGAAGTGTAATAGAATCTTGTAATTGAAATTTCCCTTTTATATCTTCCATCATCGATTGGTACTGCTCAAGAAGTGACCAATTCACACTTAATTTTCTTTCAACAAGTCCTTCACCCGCTATACTAATAGACACTTCAATGCGTCCACGTCGAACTTGCTGTGCAATTATTTTACGAATTTTGTCCTCAAATACCATCATTTGCTTAGGAAGTCGAATACTCATCTCTAAAAAACGGTGGTTCACCGATTTCATTTCTACTGTAATTTGAAAAGTATCACTTTCTACTTTCGATCTTCCAAACCCTGTCATACTAGAAATCATTTTTATCACATCCAAGCCATAAAATAACTCAATGAAAAAGGTAATAGAGACAAGGCTCTACTACCTTCTGTAAATTATATCACATTTTCATAACATTGACTATTTCAAGTTTAATCCCTTCTTATATAATATCGGCTTTTTCTTCTTAGCCTTTTTCCCTGTTAATAAAGAACCTACTAGTAAGAAAGTCGGAATTGATGACAAACCTCCAATTAATAACCAATCTCTTGCTTGTATCGGCATTGTGCTAAAGATTGGTTGTAACGGTGGATAATATATAACCACTAGCATGAGTAGTAACGAAATAATAACCGCCCCTACTAAATACACGTTCCCAAATGGATTACGGTGAAAGACAGAATGCTCACTACGACAATCAAATACATGAATAAGCTGAGCAAGTACCAACGTCGCGAACGCTACAGTTTGTGCATATTTCAGTTCATTTGGATGTTGGTTATACGCAATAATAAACGCCACTAACGTCACTGCCCCAATTAAAAACCCTCGACTTATTATTTTCCACGCAAGCCCTCTAGCGAATACCCCTTCTTTCGGGTGACGCGGTGTTCTCTTCATCACATCTCCTTCAGCCTTATCCAAACCTAATGCCATCGCTGGTAAACCATCAGTAACTAAGTTCACCCATAAAATTTGAATAGGAACCATCGGCAGTGGTAATGCAAGTAACATCGCAAATAACATAACTAAAATTTCTCCAACATTTGACGCCAATAAGTAGCGAATGAACTTACGTATGTTCTCATATATATTTCTTCCTTCTTTAATTGCTGATTTAATTGTAGCAAAATTATCGTCTAGTAAAACAAGTGAAGAGGCTTCTTTCGCAACATCTGTCCCTGTAATTCCCATCGCTATCCCAATATCCGCTGTTTTTATCGCTGGAGCATCGTTCACTCCATCACCTGTCATCGCTACTATATGTCCTTGATTTTGCAGTGCCTTAACAATTTTCAATTTATGCTCAGGTGATACACGAGCGAATACATACGTATCTTCTACAACATTTTCTAATTCCTCCACATCCATATTCGCGAGTTCTACTCCTTCAACAACGCGTCCATCTGGTGGTAAAACTCCTAATTGTTCAGCAATCGCCATTGCTGTCACTTTATGATCACCTGTAATCATTACTGTTCGAATACCAGCTTCTTTACACTCTTTTACCGCCTGCGCCACTTCTGGCCTTGGCGGGTCAATCATACCTTGTATTCCAACCAACATAAAATCTTTTTCAACGTCTCTTTCATGTTCAATAGAATCCGTGACTTTTAAAGGTTTAAACGCAACTGCAATTGTTCGAAGCGCTTGACTACCTAAGCTATGAATAGCCGCCTGTACTTCTTTTCTATATAGCTCACTTAACGGCTGCTGCTTATCCCCCCATAAGATTGTTTGACTCAGTTGCAAAAGAACATCCGGTGCTCCTTTCGTAACAATAAACTTTTTCCCCTCTCGATCTCGTACAATAACACTCATCATTTTTCGAGTTGAATCAAAGGGGAATTCACGAATAATTTCAAATTTCCCTTTTAATGCCTCACGTGTTATCCCGGCTTTCATTGCTGCAGCTACAAGCGCTCCCTCTGTCGGATCTCCATCTAATACGTACGCCTTTTTCTTTTGAATAATATTTGCATTGTTACATAGTGAACCAAATGTAAGTAGCTGATAAAGTGATTTTGTCTTAGCTGGATTCACTTCTTTTTCACCTTTCATAAAAGAGCCATTAGGTTCATATCCTTGCCCTGTCACTTTCCACAATTCTCCGCCTGACCACATATGTGTTACCATCATTTTGTTTTGCGTCATTGTTCCCGTTTTATCAGAGCATATAACAGAAGCGCAGCCTAACGTTTCTACGGCCGGTAACTTCCTTACAATTGCTTTCTTTTTTATCATACGCTGTACACCAAGTGATAAAGCTACTGTAACAATTGCTGGCAATCCTTCTGGAATAGCCGCAACAGCTAGCGATACGCCAGCTAAAAACATATGATATACTTCATTCCCTTGATACACACCAGCCAATACAACGAGCGCTGTCAAAATAAGAGCTACAATAATTAATATTTTTCCGAGCTGTTCTAACCTTCTTTGCAGTGGCGTTTCCATTTGCTCTGCATTTTGCAACATATTTGCAATTTGCCCCATCGCTGTATTCATACCAGTTGCTACAACAACTCCTGTACCAGATCCTCGCGTAATCATTGTCCCCATAAAAGCCATATTTTTTTGATCCCCAATTGCAACATCTTGCCCTTGCAATGCTTCTACCTTCTTTTGTACAGGTACGGACTCCCCTGTCAAAGCAGACTCTTCAATATATAAACTTGATGCCTCAACAAGACGCACATCAGCCCCAATACGATCACCACTGGAAAACTTAATAATATCCCCTAAAACAAGTGCTTTAGATGGTGCTTTTACCCACTTTCCATTCCGCATTACAGTAACTTGCGGAGCGGCTAGTTCCTTTAAAGCTTCCAATGATTTTTCAGCTTTTCTTTCTTGAAAAAAGCCGAGAATACCATTGATAATAACAATGGCAACAATAGCAATAGAATCAATGTATTCACCTAAAAACGCAGAAACAATTGTTGCTCCAAACAAAACGAGTACCATGAAATCTTTAAACTGTGCTAAAAATACCATTAGTGCAGAAGGCCTTTTTGCTTCTTCTAATTCATTAGTACCAAATTTCTTTACTCGCCCTTCTGCTTCTTTCTCTGTAAGTCCAACCTTTACATTCGTATTCGTTCTTTCTTCCACTTCATGTGCTCGCATTCCATACCAGTTCATCCTGCTATCGACCTCCTGATTCCAGACATACTCTATTGAAAGCTTATTCAGCCTCGTCCAAAAAAATGCTATAATTAACATTTAGTTAGAAAGGAGTGTTCATTTATGGCATTCGATGGATTATTTACAAGAGCGATTACACATGAAATTGAAAATTCTCTTTACACAGGAAGAATTTCCAAAATATATCAACCTTCAAAATACGAGATTTTATTACATATTCGAGCGAATGGAAAGAACCAAAAACTAATTCTTTCATCTCATCCTACATATGCGCGTATGCACTTAACGAATCAAAACTACGATTCGCCAGCAATACCGCCGATGTTCTGTATGCTTCTTCGCAAACATTTAGAAGGTGGATTTATTGAAAAAATTGAACAAATCGACTTAGAACGCATTATTCAAATTACAGTTCGCAGTCGTAATGAAATCGGAGACGAATCATTAAAAACATTAGTAATTGAAATAATGGGACGACATAGTAACATTATCTTATTAGATACGAAAACAAACGTGATTTTAGATAGCTTAAAACACGTTTCATTAGCCGTAAACCGTCACCGAACTGTATATGCTGGTGCTGAGTACGTCGCGCCACCAGCCCAACATAAAATCAATCCTCTGCAAATTGAAACTGCAGATGATTTTATTAGACCGCTAGACTTTCTATCTGGAAATATGGATAAACAACTCGTCGGTGCTTTCATGGGAATATCCCCATTATTTGCAAAAGAAATAGTAAAGAAAGCCGGTATGGTAAACGAGAAAGCATTATCAGAAGCATTTTTCTCTATACAAACACCATTACTATCTCATGCATATACACCTACAATGATTACTGCAAAGGGAAAAGAATTCTTTTATCTTTTCCCTCTTACACACTTGCAAGGAGAAGAAAAAACATTCTCATCAGTGAGCGAATTGTTAGATCGTTTCTTCTTTGGCAAAGCAGAACGTGATCGTGTAAAACAACAAGCTCATGATTTAGAACGCTTTATGCAAAACGAAAAAAATAAAAACGAGAAAAAACTCATTAAACTCGAAAAAACACTGCAAGATGCTGGAAAAGCAGATAAATATCAACTATTTGGAGAGCTACTTACAGCCAATATGTACGCTTTAAAAAAGGGCGATAAAGATATTGAGGTCGTTAATTATTACGATGAGAATGGTGGAACTGTAAAAATTACATTAGATCCTTTAAAAACACCATCTGAAAATGCACAACGCTATTTCCAAAAGTATCAAAAAGCAAAAAATTCAGTTGTTGTTGTAGAAGAACAAATCGAAAAAACAAATGAAGAAATTCTTTATTTTGATAGCTTACTTCAACAAATGGAAGCTGCTTCTTCAAAAGATATTGAAGAAATTCGTGAGGAATTAGCTGAAGAAGGTTATGTGCGCAATCGTAAAACGAAAAACGCAAAGAAAAAGCCTACTAAACCAGTATTAGATAAATATGTAGCAAGTGATGGCACAGAGATTTTCGTTGGTAAAAACAATAAACAAAATGATTATTTAACAACGAAGTTTGCCCGCCGTGATGAAATTTGGTTACATACGAAAGACATACCTGGCTCTCACGTTGTCATTCGTTCTTTAGAGCCTGCTGAAGAAACTTTACTAGAAGCTGCCAAAATTGCTGCCTATTACAGTAAAGCGAAAGAGTCTAGCTCTGTACCTGTTGATTTCACCAAAATACGCCATGTCAAAAAACCGAGTGGTGCAAAACTTGGTTTTGTTACGTACGACAATCAGCAAACCGTATATGTAACACCAGATGTTGATATTGTAATGAAATTAAAAGCGTAAATAAAAAAATGCGTTGCTTATAAGCAACGCATTTTTTATATTCGTTCACACTAATTCATATACCCATTTACTAATTCATAACACCTTGCTTTTGTCATCTTATATTTCTCTTCTGAGGCTTCGATACGCCTCATCGTTCCGTTATTTGTATCAGTACCAATTGCTTTAACTTTACTTTCTTTTTCTTTAACCCACGCAATTTGTTTCGTTTTTAACGACTGGAACGCATCAGCTGACATCGTACTTTTTAATGTACTGTAAATTTCATTTAGTTTATTATCCCACAGTTCATAATTTCCTTCTATTTCATTTACTATATCATTGGTTGACATAGCATTCGTATGTTTTTCTTGTTTATCTATAGCAGCTAATTCGCTTAAAACATTTGCTCTATCTATCTTTGAAGAAGATTCTTTTTGCGATTGTTTCTCGTCTTTTGAGCCTGTATACGCACTGGAATCCTTTCTCTGTACTTGTTCTGTTTCTTGAATATTTCTTTCTTTCGTTACTTTTTCATACCTATTTTCATCTACATTGTATGAAATAAGAGATGTTTTCGCATTTACAGTAATTAATCCGTTACTATCTTTGAATATATATTTCTTATCGCCACTATTTTCTTCACTTACAAATGACACATTCTTATCGTCTGGCATTTGTAAAATTCTATTTGCTTCTTCTTTTGTAAGTTTTAAATCTTCAGGAAAAACGAATGACCATTTATCCATTAACCATTCCCCTTCTTTATACACCAAATGAAATTCCCATTCTTGGGCCGCATGACCTATTTCATCTTCTAAACTTAATGTATGTACCGTTAAATTTTCTTTATCTTGTGAAGAAGAAAATCTTATTTCAGATTGAAAATAATTTGGGAATGGTAACATATCAGTCTCTCTCGATCTATTAAAGTTATTAAGCAATTCAGGAAGCTGATTCTCTACAAACTTTTCTGAAACTAATCCCTTAACTCCTTTTTTAACTGTCTCTAAATCCCCAGGATTATTTCGGCTCCATCCATTTTCTTTTTCCATCTCACTAAACGCGTTTGCTATTCCATCTACATTCTTTCTTACAATCTTTTTTGCTTCTTTTTCTGTCACTTCTGGCGCTTCATCAAGCTGGTCAATCATTTTATTCACTTGAACTTTGTTTTCACTTGTTTCACACCCCGTTATAACAAGCATACTAGCGGCCAAACAAAATGACATTACTTTACTTAATTTCTTCATACATTCACATTCCTTAACCCAATTTTTTCGTTACATCTCTTTACCTACAAAAAAACGTAACAATCCCTTATTATACCAATTTTTTTAATTTATTTATACAAAAAATATAATATTTAAATTAAAAAGATTTTGTTTGCAAGTTTACATTATTCTTCATTCACATAAAAACTTACTGTAAAAATTTTATATATATTTATTTTACATCCGTCTAGTTTTTTTGACACACAGCTACCCTCTTCTCTTTTATTCTAAATAAATATATTGGCACAATTCTTGCTTTATTAATGTAAAAAGGAGGAATTAAAATGAATATAAGAATAACTAACATCCAAAAACAACTACATAATTACGGAATCGACGGGTTACTTATTACAAAGAAAGAAAACCGTCAATACGCAACAAGCTTTACAGGTAGCGCAGGCGTTGTCTTAATTTCTGCGCATAAAGCTATTTTTATTACCGATTTCCGTTACGTAGATCAAGCAAAAACGGAAATAAAAGCAGCAGAAATTATTATGCATAAAGGAAATTTAGAAGAAGAAGTTGCAAATCAAGTATCAAAATTAAACATTCAAAAACTTGGTATAGAAGACAATAATATGACTTTGCAACAATTTAAGAAACTACAAAAATATATACATACAGAAATGGTTCCAGTATGTGAGATCATTGAAAATATTCGCCTTATTAAAGACACATCTGAAATAGAAACAATGAAAATCGCAGCTACGATCGCTGATCAAGCATTTCACCATATTGTTACATTTCTAAAGCCTGGAATAAGCGAGACTGACGTTCGAGATGAATTAGAATTTTTCATGCGAAAAAAAGGGGCTACATCTTCTTCCTTCCAAATCATTGTAGCTTCAGGCGTTCGTTCTTCACTTCCCCATGGAGTTGCATCAAATAAAATAATCGAACGAGGCGATATCGTTACATTAGACTTCGGTGCACTTTACGACGGATATTGTTCCGATATAACACGTACTGTAGCAATCGGGGAACCATCGGAAGAATTCAAAAAAATATACAATGTTGTACGAGAAGCGTTAAAACGTGGGACTGAAGCGATTAAGCCTGGAGAAACTGCGAAAAGTATCGATGATATAACGAGAGATTACATTACTGAGCATGGATATGGTCAATATTTTGGACACTCTACTGGTCATGGTCTTGGGTTAGAAATACATGAACCTCTTCGCTTATCCCAAGAAAGTAAAGCTACTTTAGAAGAAGGTATGGTCGTTACCGTTGAACCTGGTATTTACATACCAAACTGGGGCGGCTGTAGAATTGAAGATGATATCGTTATCACGAAAGACGGATATGAAGTTATTACAAAATCAAATCGGGAACTAATTGTTATTCCTTGTTGAAATCATAGAAAAAAATGCCACCGAATAAGGTGGCATTTTCTTTTATTCATTAGCGAATAGCTTTTCATTTACTTTTTTGGCGACTACCGCTACCGACATTAAAATGCATATTAAATATAGTAATTTCGCAATAAATAACCAGCCTTGAAACATTACAATTCCATCTATTATCTCATTTCCTTTCAATAACAAAAATGGAATCGTGCTAATTATAATGACAAACTCGATACTGAAAACAATTTTCTTTTTTCGGCTATATGCTTTCCATTCATTCCAGCGATACATAGGAGCAAAAATCAATACTCCTATACATAATATAACTCGTACCCATTCACTGTTAAGAAATTGTCCTGAAATAACTGATAATAGTAAACAAACTAGCACACCATAATATCCTATTTTTTCTCTCATTCGTACTCCCCATTCCCCCTTCTCCTCAAATCCCATTTTTAGGATTAATTGTATTGTATCATCCATTTTTTATTCTTATCATTACAGTACATGAAATTTTATTTTTTCTTTTTCCTAGACTCACATACTTTCACTGCTTTCATACAATAAACTACACGAATGCCTAAAGGATGTGAATGTTATGGGAGTTGAATTAACGCTATTACACGCTCTCTACATTATTTGTTTACTCACTATTATTACCTTTTTTATTCTCCGAAAAGATACGACTATCATTTGTATCGTTTTTATCTTTTTATTAGCATTAACTGCAACAAGTTCTATCCCTCTTGCCATTAGCGGAATTTTTCAAAGTTTCATTTACGCCATTACTGAGCTATTACCAACTATATTAATCATCTCCATTATCGTATCAATGAGCAATTTACTCGTTCATACTGGCATAAATGATACGATGATTTCACCATTTACAAAAATGATTCGTACACCTACACTCGCCTACTGGATTATCGGCCTTTTAATGATGACCATTTCTTTCTTCTTTTGGCCTTCTCCAGCTGTCGCCTTAATGGGAGCTATTTTATTACCGGTTGCTGTACGTGTCGGCCTTCCTCCAATTGGGGTTGCAATTGCTATGAACTTATTTGGACACGGCATCGCCTTATCTGGAGACTTCGTTATTCAAGGTGCACCGAAATTAACTGCAGACGCGGCTGGTCTCCCTGTTTCCAGCATCGTATCTGCAAGTGTTCCACTCGTTATCGTTATGGGCATTGTGACAACTTCTGTCGCTTTTTTCTTCTTACGAAAAGAGTTTCATACAGGCTTATCTATACAAGAAGCTATTCCATCAACTGAGTCTTCTAAAACGCTCACTTCATTATCTCCTCGCATAAAAAAATGGCTCGCTATTTGTATCCCTATCATATATATCATTGATATCCTTTGCATGATTCAATTTAAATTACAAGGAAGCGACGCAACTGCACTTATCGGCGGAACGACTGTTATTATGATTATCATCATTTCCCTCATCGCCTACAAAGGAAATGGACTGAATAAAACGACCGATTATTTCATAGAAGGGCTCCAATTTGGCTTTAAAATTTTCGGACCAGTTATTCCTATCGCTGCACTCTTTTATTTAGGAGATAGTGGATTTGTAAAAATTATCGGGGACTATTTACCGAAAGGTTCACATGGAATCATTAACGACTTAGGCATCGCTTTATCTCAAACTGTTCCTTTAAATCAATATGTATCGGCAGGGACATTAACCATCGTTGGTGTCATTACCGGCTTAGATGGATCAGGTTTTTCAGGTATATCACTTGCTGGTTCCATTGCCAATCTTTTTGGAACAGCACTTGGCCATGGAACAGCTACATTAACAGCACTCGGACAAATTGCGGCTATATGGACCGGGGGCGGGACGTTAATTCCTTGGGCACTTATTCCTGCTGCTGCAATTTGCAAGGTAGATCCATTTGAACTTGCACGCCGAAACTTTTTACCTGTTGTTATCGGTTTAATTGTCACCACTATCTTTGCGATGTTTATTTTATAACGTAAGCAAGTGTTCTCTTGCTTACGTTTTTTCTTGTAAAATTCATCATGAATTACTGGTTTTCAACAGGGATTCGTTATCCCTTAGCGAAATTATATTAGGAGAGTAATTTTTTCAAAACGTTTACGAGAAACAGATTACTTCAATTAGAAAAGGGGACATAACTATGAATGAATTGATTTTCGTCTTATTAATTTGTCCATTACTTATCTTTATCGTTTCTGTTATTGGAACGCGCAAGACGAAAACGTATTACGTAATGCCGATTGTAACGTTTGCTAGTTTTTTAATAATAGGTGTTATCGCCTTTACTCCAAAATTTTTCTTTTGGGTCGGCATGTATAGCATTTTCTCATTTATTATTTCTTATATAACTCTATTGTTTGTAAGAGGATATGAACTTGCAGAAAGCACTAAGTAGTTAAGGAGATTGTAATATGATTTTCTTTGATATTGATGAAACTTTACTTGAAGTTTTAACAATAATATAAAAAAGACGACCGCGTTCCCCCGCAGTCGTTTTTTTTCGTGTTACGCTGTGATCCAAGCTTCGTTAGCTGGATTTTTACGCCACTCTTGTAATTTCTTCGTTTCAGCTTGTCCAATCATACCTTTTTCTGCTGCAACTTCAGTTAATGCACTGTAATCACTTAAAGAATATGATGCTACGTTCGCTGCTTCTAACTTTTCTTTTCCTGCTTCTAGCTCGTATGTGAAGATTGATACGATCCCTAATACTTCACAGCCAGCTTCGCGAAGTGCTTCTACACATGTAATTGCACTACCGCCAGTTGAAATTAGGTCCTCTACTACTACTACTTTTTGACCTTTTTCAGCTTTTCCTTCGATTTGGTTCCCTTTACCGTGACCTTTTGCTTTACTACGTACGTAGCACATTGGTAAATCCATACGATCGCTTACCCATGCAGCGTGCGCAATACCAGCAGTTGCTGTTCCTGCAATAACTTCTACAGTTGGGAAGTGCTCTTTAATTAACTCTTCTAATCCAGCTGCAATCGCTTGACGTACTTTTGGATAAGATAAAGTTAAACGGTTATCACAATAAATTGGTGATTTCATACCTGAAGACCATGTGAATGGATCGTTCGGTTGTAAAAATACTGCTCCAATTTCTAATAAATGCGATGCGATTTCTTTTTTCATACTGTTACACCTTCCCACTGTTGTTTTACTGTTTTATACGCTTCAAGCGGATTTTCTGCTTTTGTAATACTACGTCCAACTACGATGTAGCTTGAGCCAAGTTCCCTCGCACGTTTCGGTGTTGCTACGCGCACCTGGTCATTTACATCATCGCTTGCAAGACGAATCCCCGGTGTTACTGTTACAAATTCATTTCCGCATACTTCACGTAATTTTGGAACTTCAAGTGTTGAACAAACAACGCCATCAAGTCCACTTTCTTTCGTTAGTTTTGCATAATGAGCAACCGCTTCTTCTAACGTTTTCTCAATGCCGATCTCTTTTTTCATCATAGCTTCCGAAGTGCTTGTTAGTTGTGTAACTGCAATACAAATCGGTCTCTCTTTTCCTTCTTGCTTACCTTCCTCTAATCCCTCAATCGCAGCTTTCATCATACTGCTTCCCCCAGCAGCATGAACATTTACCATATCAACATCTAGACTAGCTAGGCTACGCATAGCGCTTTTTACTGTATTCGGAATATCATGAAGTTTTAAATCTAGAAAAATCTTATGTCCTTTTTCTTTTAAGTACGTAATAATCGCAGGGCCTTCTTTGTAAAATAACTCCATACCAACTTTGACAAATAACTTTTCCCCTTCAAAGTGGCGCAAGAATTGTTCTACATCTTGTTTCCCTGGAAAATCTAATGCAACGATTAACGACTGTGACATGTTTGCTTCCAGCTCCTTCCTTGACATTCCGAAATGTGATCAAATCCTAATTCATCTAGTAATGCTGGTAACTCTTCAATAATTGTCGGACATACGAACGGATCAATAAAGTTCGCTGTACCTACTGCAACTGCGCTTGCGCCAGCGTAGAAGAATTCAATTACATCTTCCGCTGTCTCAATACCACCCATTCCGATAATCGGAATGTTTACCGCTTGGCTTACTTCATGTACCATACGAATTGCTACTGGCTTAATCGCAGGACCTGATAATCCACCTGTACGGTTTGCTAAAATTGGTTTAGCTGTTTTTAAATCTAGACGCATACCAAGCAATGTATTAATCATCGTTAAACCATCTGCACCTGCATTTTCAATCGCTTTTGCAATTTCCACAATGTTTGCCACATTCGGTGACAACTTCACGTATACAGGTACTTCAGAAACCTCTTTTACTCGCTTCGTTAAATCAGCAGCAATTTCAGGATTTGTACCAAAGGCGATACCACCTGTTTTTACGTTCGGACAAGAAATATTTAATTCTAGTGCATGGACATTAGGCGCTTTAGAAATTTCCTTTGCAACCGCTACGTAATCCTCAGCTTGTGAGCCTGCAACGTTCGCAATGATTGGAAGGTCAAATTGTTCTAACCATGGTAATTCAGAATTCATTACTTTTTCTAATCCCGGGTTTTGAAGTCCGATTGCATTTAACATGCCGCCCGGTGTTTCAGCAACACGAGGCGTCGGATTTCCATAACGTGGTTGTTCTGTCGTCGCTTTAATCATGATTGATCCTAGTACACTTAAATCGTAAAATTGTGCATATTCACGACCAAATCCAAAGCATCCAGATGCCGGTATAATTGGATTTTTTAATGATAATCCTGGTAATTCAACTTGCAATCTGTTCATAGTACAACCTCCCCGATTGGAAATACTGGTCCGTCGCTACACACCTTCTTGTAAGAATGTCCACTTGGATCTTCTTGTAAGTGGCATACACATGCGAAGCAAGCTCCAATACCACAGCCCATACGTTCTTCTAAAGAAATATAAGCTTTTTTCTCTTTGTAACGTCCTTCTAATGCACGAAGCATCGCTAACGGACCACATGAATAAAGAATATCAAAGTCAATTCCGTAATTATCAATTACATCTGTGACAAATCCTTTTGTGCCGTGTGTACCGTCTACTGTCGCAACGTACGTATCACCAAGTTCTGCAAATTTCTCTTCATAGAAAACGACATCTTTCGTTTGAAAACCTAAGATGTGAATTACGCGTACACCTTTTGCAACAAGGCGCTGTGATAATTCATAAAGTGGTGGTACACCAATTCCCCCGCCTACTAGTAAAGCTGTTTGACCAGCTTCTGCTTCTTCTACAGGAAAACCATGCCCTAGCGGTCCTAGTACGTCTACCATTTCACCTTGTTTTCTAGTTGCTAATGTTTTTGTCCCTTGTCCTTCTGCACGATATAGCATTGTAAATTCGTTCTTCTCTTGATTTACATTACAAATACTAATCGGGCGGCGCAGAAGGGGCGCAATGCCCTCTGCTACCTTAATGTGTACAAACTGCCCTGGTTCGTTCATTTGCTGTACTAACGTTCCTTGAAGCACTAATTCGTAAATGTTTTTTGCGATTTCTTTTTGGTTAACGACAATCATATTTTGCTTTTGCATCATGCATGTACCACCTCGTGACGCTTTGTTTGCGTAATTTCTTTCATTGAATGAGCTGAGAATGTCATAGATTCTAGTACTCGTAAGATTGCTCTCGTTGTATCAAGTGATGTTAAGCAAGCCACACCATTTTCTACTGATTCACGGCGAATGCGGAAACCATCACGCGCTGGTTGTTTGCCTTTCGTTAGCGTATTGATTACAAACTGTGCTTTTCCTTGACGGATAATATCTAGTAAGTTGTAGTCTTCAGAATCAATTTTGTTTACAACTTGCACTGGAATATTTTGCTCAGCTAACGACTGTGCTGTTCCAGCTGTTGCTAATAAGTTATAACCGATTTCGTGGAAACGTTTTGCAATTTCCATTGCCTCTTCTTTATCTTTATCCGCTACAGTAATGATTACTGATCCGTGCGTTGGGATGTTAATTCCAGAAGCAACTAATCCTTTGTATAATGCTTTTTCAAGCGTTAAGTCTTTACCCATTACTTCCCCTGTTGATTTCATTTCAGGTCCTAATGTTGTATCAACTGAGCGTAGTTTTGCGAATGAGAATACCGGAGCCTTTACATATACTTCTTTCTCTTCTGGGTGATAACCAGTTCCGTATCCTTGCTCTACTAGGTCTTGCCCTAAAATAACTTTCGTTGCAACATTCGCCATCGGTACGCCTGTAATTTTACTTAAGAATGGTACTGTACGGCTCGCACGTGGATTTACTTCGATTACATACACTTCATCTTTGAATACTACAAACTGAATGTTTAGTAATCCAACAATGTTTAAACCTTTTCCAAGTGCAATTGTATGTTCAATAATTTGTTCTTTTAGTTTTGCAGATAAGCTTTGCGGTGGATATACTCCAATTGAGTCACCAGAGTGAACTCCAGCGCGTTCAATATGTTCCATAATACCCGGAATGAATACATTCTCACCATCTGAAATTGCATCTACTTCAATTTCTTTACCAACCATGTAACGATCGATTAATACTGGGTGATCTGCGTGAACTTTAACCGCATTTTTCATGTAGTGCAGCAGTTCTTCTTGACGATATACGATTTCCATCGCGCGTCCACCTAGTACGTAAGATGGTCTTACTAATACTGGGTAACCAATTTTGTCAGCGATTGCTACTGCTTGCTCTACAGTCGTTGCTGTTTTACCAACTGGTTGCGGGATACCAAGTTGTGTTAGCGCTGCTTCAAACTTATCACGATCTTCTGCGCGGTCTAAATCTTCAAGTGATGTTCCTAAGATTTTCACACCGTGAGCTTCTAATTTAGCAGCTAAGTTAATTGCCGTTTGTCCACCGAACTGAACGATAACACCTTCTGGTTTTTCTAAATCGATAATGTGCATTACATCTTCAATCGTTAATGGTTCAAAGTATAATTTGTCAGAAATACTGAAGTCTGTTGAAACTGTTTCTGGGTTGTTATTAACAATGATTGCCTCATATCCAGCTTCTTTAATTGCCCATACTGAGTGAACTGTTGCGTAGTCAAACTCAACACCTTGACCAATGCGGATCGGACCAGATCCTAGAACTACTACACTCTTACGATCTGTTACAATCGATTCATTTTCGTCCGCATATGTGCTGTAGTAATATGGCGTTGCAGATTCAAACTCTGCCGCACAAGTATCTACCATTTTGAATACTGGCATCATATTATTTTCTTTACGCATATCGTAAATTTCGCGCTCCGTTTTGTTCCAAGCTGCTGCAATGTAGTGATCGCTGAAGCCCATTTCTTTTGCAGTTTGTAGTACTTCCATATTTCCTACGTTCGCTTTTACTTCACGTTCCATATTTACGATGTTTTCAACTTTTTGTAAGAAGAAGAAGTCCATTTCACACCATTCATTGATTTCTTCTTTCGTTACACCTTGGCGAATTGCTTCTGCTACAATAAACAGTCGTTCATCATCCGCTTTAATGATACGTTTTTTCATCGTTTCTTTATCAAGTTCTTTTAAGTGCTCTAATTCTAAGTGATAAATGCCAAGCTCTAAAGAACGAACTGCTTTTAGTAATGATTCTTCTAAGTTACGTCCGATTGACATAACTTCACCAGTTGCTTTCATTTGTGTTCCAAGCGTTCTGTTCGCTGATTCAAACTTATCAAACGGCCAACGTGGAATTTTTGAAACAACATAGTCTAACGCTGGCTCGAAACAAGCGTAAGTTTTTTGTGTTACTGGGTTTACGATTTCATCTAACGTTAAGCCGACTGCAATTTTTGCTGCTAATTTCGCAATTGGATATCCAGTTGCTTTAGATGCTAGTGCAGATGAACGACTTACACGTGGATTTACTTCAATTACATAGTATTGGAAGCTATATGGATCAAGCGCAAGCTGAACGTTACATCCGCCTTCAATTCCTAGTGCACGAATAATTCGTAATGAAGTGTTACGTAACATTTGATATTCACGGTCGCTTAGCGTTTGGCTCGGTGCTACTACAATCGAATCACCTGTGTGAACACCAACTGGATCGATGTTTTCCATGTTACATACTACAATCGCGTTATCATTTGAATCACGCATTACTTCATATTCAATTTCCTTACAGCCAGCAATACTTTTCTCTAATAAACATTGTGTTACTGGACTATGTTTTAAACCACTTGTTACGATTTCAATTAGCTCTTCTTCGTTATGGCAAATTCCGCCGCCCGTTCCTCCTAATGTGAACGCTGGTCGAACGATTACTGGATAACCAATTTCGTTTACAAATCCATATGCTTCATCAAGGTTATGAATAATTTCACTTGGTGGTGTTGGTTCATTTAAATCTTGCATTAATGTACGGAATAAATCACGATCTTCCGCTTGCTCGATTGCTGATAATTTTGTTCCTAAAATTTCAACTCCGCACTCGTCAAGTACGCCTGATTTTGCAAGTTCAACAGCCATGTTTAAACCTGTTTGACCACCTAATGTTGGTAGGATTGCATCAGGACGTTCTTTACGAATAATACGGCTTACGAATTCTAATGTTAATGGCTCGATGTATACTTTATCTGCTGTTGCAGTATCCGTCATAATTGTTGCTGGGTTAGAGTTAACAAGGATTACTTTGTAACCTTCCTCTTTAAGAGATTGACAAGCTTGTGTACCAGAGTAGTCAAACTCCGCTGCTTGCCCAATTACAATTGGTCCTGATCCGATTACTAAAATTGTGTTAATGTCTAGGCGTTTTGGCATAACTCTTCCCCTTCTTTCTTGAAGTTTTCAATCATTGTTAAGAAATCTTCGAATAAATCATTTGCATCTTCTGGTCCCGCTGAAGCTTCTGGATGGTATTGTACTGTAAATGCTGGGAACTTCTTATGACGAAGACCTTCTACCGTTCCATCGTTTAAAGCAACATGTGTAATTTCAAGATCTGTATTTTCAACTGATGCTTCTTCTACTGCGTATCCGTGGTTTTGAGATGTAATTGCTACTTTTCCAGTTGCAAGATTTTTTACTGGATGGTTTAAACCACGGTGACCAAATTTCAACTTACTTGTATTTGCACCTGATGCTAGAGCGAACAATTGATGTCCTAGGCAAATTCCGAATAAAGGAACTTTACCGATAATGTCTTTTAACATTTCAATTGCTTCTGGTACATCTTTCGGATCTCCAGGTCCATTACTTAACATAATTCCATCTGGGCTAAGGCGTAAAATTTCTTCTGCTGTTGTGTTGTAAGGAACTACAATTACATCACAGTCACGCTTATTTAATTCTCGTAAAATACCATGTTTCATACCGAAGTCTACTAGTACAACTCGGTGACCACGACCTGGGCTTGGGTATGGATCTTTCGTTGATACGCGTTTTACATGATCTGTAAATACTGTCGCTTTTAATTGACTTACAATGTACTCTACATCTGCATCCATATTACAAAGGCGTCCGCGTAATGTACCGTATTGACGAATTTTTCTCGTTAATTTTCTCGTATCAATCCCTGCTAATCCTGGGATATTTCTTTCGTTCAAGTAATCATTTAACGAAATTTCATTACGGAAGTTTGATGGATGATCACAAATTTCGTTTACGATTAAACCATTTACAGATGGGTGAATGGATTCAAAATCGTCACGGTTAATGCCGTAGTTTCCGATTAATGGGTACGTGAATGTTACGATTTGACCGCAATATGATGGATCAGATAATGTTTCTTGATATCCAGTCATTCCTGTTGTAAATACAACCTCACCTGACTTTTCGATTTCGCCTCCGAAACCTGTTCCAATTAATACTGTTCCATCTTCTAAGATAAGTTGTCTTTTCATACTAATGCACTCTCCTTTTGCCATGCGATCTTACCACCAACGATTGTCATTACCGGCCATCCTTGGCATTTCCAACCTGCGAATGGTGTATTTTTTCCTTTTGATAAGAATGTTGTTGGGTCAATCTCTTCTTCTTGTTCTAAATCAATGATTGTAATATCAGCTGTTCTACCTTCTTTCAGGCGACCTGCTTCTAAGCCGAATGTATCAGCTGGCTTTTCTGTTAAGAATTGAATTAATTGTTCTAATGTAATAATTCCTTTTTTCACAAGGTTTGTGTATAGAAGTGGGAATGCTGTTTCAAAACCAGTAATTCCAAACGGTGCTCTTTCAATTCCTTGTGCTTTCTCTTCCGCTGTATGCGGTGCATGGTCAGTTGCAATCATATCGATCGTTCCATCTAATAAACCTTCAATTAATGCTGCATGGTCTTCTTTTCCACGAAGCGGTGGGTTCATTTTAAAGTTAGGATCAGCTGATGGGATATCATCTTCACATAACACTAGGTGATGCGGTGTTACTTCTGCTGTTACTTTAATTCCAGCGCGTTTCGCATCACGGATTACACGTACCGAACCTTTCGTACTTACATGACATACGTGATAGTGGCAATCTGCTGCTTCAGCAAGCAGTATATCCCTTGCAATATGTACAGATTCACATACTGATGGGATACCGTTTAATCCGTGTTTCTCAGAAAACTTCCCTTCATGTACACAACCTTTATTAATAAGCGTATTCTCTTCACAGTGCGCAACTACTGCCATATCTAATTTTGCTGCACGTTTCATAGCCGCTAACATCATGCTCGCATCTTGTACGCCTACGCCGTCATCTGTGAAAGCAAATGCTCCAAGTTCTTTTAATGTTTCGAAATCTGTCATTTCAGAACCAGCTTGACGTACTGTAATTGCTCCGTATGGTAGTACGTTAACATGAGCTTTTTCTTCAATACGTTTTTGCAAGTCTTCCATATGTTCTCTGCAATCTGGTACCGGACGTGTATTTGGCATTGCGCAAATTGTAGTGAATCCACCTTTTGCCGCTGCTAGTGTACCTGTTTCAATTGTTTCTTTATGTTCACCACCTGGTTCACGAAGATGTACGTGTACATCTACTAATCCAGGTGCGATTAACTTTCCGTTCACATCGATTACTTCAGCATTATCTGCCGTAATATTTTCTGCTACCTTAGCGATTTTACCGTCTTGTACGAGAAGATCCGTTGCTACGATTTTTCCTTCTTCATTCATATAACGACCATTTTTAAACAAGTAATTCATGTTTCATTCCTCCTAATACATTTGGTAAGGCGCGTTTTAGTACAGCCATTCTTACGTAAACTCCATTTTCCATTTGTTTAAATATGCGTGAACGCTCACACTCAACAAGTTCACTTGCAATTTCAACATCACGGTTTACAGGAGCTGGATGCATAATAATGCTTCCTTCTTTCATACGCTTTTCTCTTTCCACTGTTAATCCGTGTTTCTCATGATACTCTTTCATAATGTCTGTTTCATAATGATCATGACGCTCATGTTGTACACGAAGTAACATCATTACATCCACTTCTGGAACAAGTTCATCTAATGGTTTGTATGTTCCAAATGTGTTGTCTTCATCTTTCCACTCTTCTGGACTTGCAAAGTAGATTGTTGCACCTAGTTTCGTTAATGCTTCTGCATTCGAACGCGCTACTCTGCTATGACGAACATCTCCTACTATCGCAATCTTTAATCCTTCAAATCTTCCAAACTCTTGTTTAATTGTAAGGAGATCGAGTAGGCACTGCGTTGGGTGGTTTCCACATCCATCTCCAGCATTTAAGATTGGGATATTCACCTGATCTTTTAGTTCATCGAAGTAGCGATCTTGCTCATGGCGGACGATTACCGCTTTTGTTCCGATTGATTCTAATGTTCTTATCGTATCGTATAAAGTTTCTCCTTTTTGTACGCTAGATGCATCAGCTGAAAAGTTTAAAACATCAAGTCCTAATCTCTTCTCAGCAACCTCAAAGCTAAATCTCGTTCTCGTACTATTCTCAAAGAACAAGTTCGCAACAAAAGTTTGCTCTGTCGTTTTGCTTTCTTTTCCATTCGCAAAATTTTCTGCGTCTTTTAGGATTTCTGAAATTTCTACTTCCGATAATTCACTCATCGTTAACAAATGGCTCATCGTCATCCCTCATCTTTCTAATTTTTATGTTACCACTTTCGTATATTTATAACAACCTTTGTATAAAAATACCCTAGTCGTGTGAGACTAGGGTGCAAGAAAGAAGCCACCCTTTTCGGTCTCACGGGACTGAATTAAAAGGTTATTATTATGAAGCAATTTGCTTAGATTGTTTTATTTGTTTCGTTTCTGGTAGTAGTAGATTTAATAGTACACCTACAATTGCTGCTAGTGCCATTCCTTCTACTTGGAACGATTCTCCTACGTGAAGTACCGCTCCGCCAATACCAATCACTAGTATCACTGATGCAATCATTAAGTTTCGTTTGTCACTTAGGTCTGTTTTATCATCTACCATCATGCGTAATCCGCTTGATGCGATTACACCGAATAGTAGGATTGATACACCACCCATAACTGGTGTTGGGATCGAATGAATCAGTGCAGAAATCTTACCGATAAACCCGAATATGATTGCAAACACTGCTGAACCGATGAATAAGTATACACTGTATGCTCTCGTAATTGCTAGCACACCGATGTTTTCACCATACGTCGTATTCGGCGGTCCACCGATTAGTGACGCGATTAATGTCGCTACCCCATCACCGAAGATTGAACGGTGTAAACCTGGTTTTTCAATTAAATCTCTTTTAATAACATTTCCAAGTACAATTTGATGTCCGATATGCTCTGAAATTGTTACTAGTGCAACTGGTACCATCAGGAGTACAATCTTCCACGAAAACTCCGGCGTATATGTTACAAATGGTACTGTGAAATCTGGTATAACAAACCATTTTGCCTCAGCTACCGGCTTTAAGTCTACTAGCCCTTGGAAGTAAGCGAAGATATATCCGCCGACAATCCCTAGTAACACTGGTATGATACTGAAAAACCCTCTCCCGAATATCGAGCAGATAATTGTAATTGCTAACGTTACTAACGCTACTGAAAAGTGTGTAAAGCTATATTTGCCATCCGCACCGTTCATCGCCATGTTAACTGCTGTATGTGCTAAAGCTAGACCGATTACCATTACTACTGGACCAACTACGATTGGCGGAAGTAATTTCATAATCCACTCTGATCCTGACTTCTTAATTCCGAGTGAGATTAAGATGTACACAAGTCCTGCTAGCAAACCACCAAGCATTGCTGCTCCCGGTCCACCTGCCGTTTTCGCTGTTATAATCGGTGCGATAAAGGCGAATGATGATCCTAGATAGGCAGGTACTTGACCTTTCGTTATAAGAAGGAACGCTAACGTTCCTAATCCACTTGATATTAATGCTACTGATGGATTCAATCCTGTTAAAAACGGAACAAGCACTGTTGATCCAAACATCGCGAACAAATGTTGTATACTTAAAAATAACCATTTTCCCGGTTTCGGTACTTCATTAACGTCTAACACTGGCTTTTGTTCCATTGTTACATCCTCCTTCAGTTTAAATCTTTGCAATAAAAAAACTCTTTGTGCCTGTGCACAAAGAGTCCTACACTTTCGTATGCCAAATTTGACATATGAAAGCCAAGACCCTTTGGCAGCCTCACAGGACTACATTTAAAAGGGCTTTACTTATCGTATATGCTTACTCGATCTTGTTGATCTGTCTCTTGCAAATCAACTTCGATACGCTCTTCACTTGATGTTGGAATGTTCTTCCCTACATAATCAGCGCGAATTGGTAATTCGCGATGACCTCTATCAACAAGAACCGCCAATTGGATTTGAGATGGTCTACCTAAATCCATAAGAGCATCCATTGCTGCTCGAACTGTTCTTCCTGTATATAATACGTCATCCACAAGGATAACTTTCTTCTTCGTAATATCTACAGGGATATCAGAACCTTTTACAAGTGGTTCTTTATTTTTCGATTGTAGTGTTAAATCATCACGATATAACGTAATGTCTAACTCTCCAACTTCCATTTCTTTTCCTTCAATTTGACCAATTCGTTCTGCCAAACGTTGTGCAATAAAAATTCCACGAGTTTTAATTCCGACAAGAACACAATTATCGACACCTTTATTTCGTTCCACGATTTCATGACTAATTCGTGTTAAAGCGCGGCGAATCATTTGGTCATCTAAAACGACAGCTTTCTCTTGCATGCTCTACACCTCCAAGCTTTTTTCTTGCGTGAGAGTAATGGTATAAAAAAAGTCCTCTCAGCGTGTGCGAGAGGACTTTTGAAAAAAGGGTACAACATACCCTAAGTATTTCAAACCGTTACCTTCTCAACCTCACGGGGCTGTGTTAAAGGATCATTATTTAACTGTTGTCAGTATCTCAGTTTTCTTATGATTTGTCAATACTATTTTCGTAAAATATTTAATACGTCTTCAAACACTTCTGGAATCGGTGCCTCAAACTGAATATATTCACCAGTACGAGGATGATCAAAGCCTAAAATACCCGCATGAAGTGCTTGTCCATTCATATCTAACGTTTTCTTCGGACCATACTTCGGATCTCCTGCAAGTGGATAGCCAATATATTTCATATGAACACGAATTTGGTGCGTACGTCCCGTTTCTAAGCGACATTCTACAAGCGTAAAGTCTTTAAAGCGTTCTAACACTTGGAAGTGCGTAACAGCGTTCTTACCATTTTCATCAACTGTCATACTTTGACGCTCTTTCTTATCACGAGCAATCGGAGCATCAATCGTTCCCTTATCATGCGGAATCACACCGTGTACAATCGCTTTGTAACGTCTCGTTACTGTTTTTGCTACAAGCTGATTTACAAGCGATTCATGTGCCATATCATTTTTAGCAACCATTAATAGTCCAGATGTATCTTTATCAATACGATGCACGATACCTGGGCGCATTACACCGTTAATGCCTGATAAGTCTGTACAATGGTGCATAAGGCCGTTTACAAGTGTACCACTTGTATGCCCTGGTGCTGGATGTACAACCATACCACGTGGCTTATTTACAACAAGCACATCTGCATCTTCATAATAAATTTCTAAATTTAAATCCTCTGGTTGAATATCTAACTCTTCTGGTTCAGGAATTGTTACTGTAATTTCATCTTCTTCTTTTACTTTATAATTCCCTTTTACCGCTTTTCCGTTTACTGTCACAACGTCATCTTTAATCCATTGCTGCACTTGCGTACGTGACCATTCGTTATTTATCCCTGCAACGAATTTATCAATTCGCTCGTTTTTTTGCTCTGCTGCAACTGTTACTTGTACTACTTCACTCATTCAATTACTCCTTCGCTTTCTTGCCTTCTAATAATGTTTGAATAATAATTAATACAACACCAATACATAATGCTGAATCAGCTATATTGAATACTGGATAGTTGTACGAGAAAATATACACGTGAATGAAATCCACTACTTCTTGTCTAAATACACGATCAATAAAGTTACCAATTGCCCCGCCCAAAATTAGGCTTAACGAAATACCTAGAAGCTTGTCTGTTTTCGCATACTTTTTCATATAAAATACAATAAACACTACAAAAACAACTGTAATAATGTAGAAGAACCACATTTTATTTTCTAAAATACCCCAAGCAGCGCCTCTATTTCGATGTGATGTTATGTATAATACATTGTCGATAATCGGAATACTCGTACCCAATTCCATGTTCTTTACAATTAACCACTTCGATATTTGATCGATAGCAATGACGAATAACGCTATTACATAATATATCATTTTCATTTCCCCCACAAAGACAGTGTACCTCAAAATTTTAGCATAGCTGCTACCTTTTCACAATGAACCTTTATAGAAGAATAAAATAAATTTAAAAAAGGTAATATAATATCGTTGTGCGTATTCATACATTTACCTTTTCGTAGAAGAATTCATGAATCGTACGGGCAGTCGGCATTGTCTTCATTTGCTTTGTCGAAATTAATCTCCCTGTCTCTTCACAAATACCATACATGTCTATTTCCATTTTAAATAATGCGCGTTCTACATCCTTTAAATCCTCTTTTATATCATGTAATAGCAATTTTTTCTTTATCTCTTCCTTAATTTCATATCCAAGCTCTTGGCTGAACTCGACATCATATTTGTGCATTACTTCTTTAGCTAGTCTCTCTTGCAACTCTTTTCTCATCAATTGCAATTCTTCTTTTATTTCCATGTAAATTTCATTCACGTGTACATTCCTCCTAGCTGTAATGTACAGTTAGTGTGTCCGAAATTTATTTGCTTACCTCACACACATTTTTCCTTCACAGGAAAGAGTCTGAAAGTGATCTTGATATGCCATCAACAAAAAAACTGACCGCATCAATAGCAGTCAGTTTTTTATTATTTTACATAGTTTTCTTTAACAACTGTTGCACAACGCTCACATAATGTTTCATGTTCAGCATCTTTACCAATTGTTTCTGAAACTACCCAACAACGTTCACATGTTTCACCAGTTGCTTGAACAACAACAACCGCTGTATGTTCATACTTCGGTGCATCTGCTGGCGCTTCATCCATCATACCACCAAGTTTATACTCAGAAACGATGAATAATTGCTTTAAGTCTTCGCTAATAGACTCTAACATAGCTTTCATTTCTGCAGTTGGATATAGCGTAATGCTTGCATTTAATGACTTACCGATTACTTTTTCATTACGAGCTACTTCTAGTGCTTTTAACACGTCATCACGTAATGTCATAAATGCATCCCATTTTGTTTTTAACGCTTCCGCGTCATCTAATTGTACAGCTTCTGGCATATCAGTTAATTGTACACTTTCTTCTGTTACGCCTGGAATATATGGCCATACCTCATCAGCTGTGTGCGGTAAGATTGGTGTTACAAGTTTCGTTAACGCAACAAGAACATCATATAATACAGTTTGAATTGCACGACGATCTTCGTGGTTTGCACCTTCAATGTATAAAATGTCTTTTGCAAAGTCTAAGTAGAATGAACTTAAATCAATTGTACAGAAGTTATGAATTGCATGATACACAGCAGCGAAGTCGTATGTCTCATATGCTTCTTTAACTTTTGTAATTAAGTCATTTAATTTCACTAACATGTAACGATCTACTTCACGAAGTTCAGCTACAGCTACTGCATTTTCACTTGGCTTAAAGTCGTCTAAGTTTCCTAATAAGAAACGGAATGTGTTACGGATTTTACGATACACTTCTGCTACTTGTTTTAAAATATCATCTGAAATACGTACGTCAGATTGATAGTCAACAGAAGATACCCATAAGCGTAAAATGTCTCCGCCTAATTGATCCATGATTTTCTTCGGTACGACGATGTTTCCAATCGACTTACTCATTTTACGTCCTTCACCATCTAGTACGAAACCGTGGCTTAGTACGCCTTTATATGGAGCTTTACCTGTTACAGCAACTGCTGTTGATAATGAAGAGTTAAACCAACCACGATACTGGTCAGATCCTTCTAAATATAAATCAGCTGGACGCTGTAAATCTTCGCGCTCTTCTAATACCGCTTGGTGAGAAGAACCTGAATCGAACCATACATCCATGATGTCTGTTTCTTTACGGAATTCGCCATTTGGGCTACCTGGATGTGTAAATCCTTCTGGTAATAGATCTTTCGCTTCACGCTCGAACCATACGTTAGAACCGTGTTCACGGAATAAATCTGCTACATGGTTAATTGTTTCATCCGTAATAATTGGATCACCATTCTCAGCATAGAATACCGGAATTGGCACACCCCATGCACGCTGACGAGAAATACACCAGTCACCACGGTCACGAACCATATTATGAAGACGAGTTTCTCCCCATGCTGGTATCCATTTTGTTTCTGCTACAGCTTCTATTAATTCTTTACGGAATGCTTCAATAGATGCAAACCACTGTGCTGTCGCACGGAAAATAATTGGTTTTTTCGTTCTCCAATCATGTGGGTATGAATGTGTAATGAATGTTAGTTTCAGTAACGCGCCTACTTCTTCTAATTTTTCTGTAATTGGTTTGTTAGCTTTATCATAGAATAAGCCTTCAAATCCAGGTGCCTCATTTGTTAATACACCTTTATCATCGACTGGGCAAAGTACTTCTAATCCATACTTTTTACCAACAATGAAGTCATCTTCCCCGTGTCCTGGTGCTGTATGAACACAACCTGTACCTGCATCTGTTGTTACGTGATCTCCTAGCATAACTAATGAATCACGATCGTAGAATGGATGTTTTGCAACTGTGTACTCAAGTTCGCTACCTTTTACTGTTTTCACAACTTCAGCATTTTCCCACTCTAACGTTTTTGCAACTGTCTCAAACAGCTCAGAAGCGATGATATATTTCTCATCATTTACTTTTACAATGCTATATTCAAGCTCTGGGTGAACAGAAATACCTAAGTTTGCAGGTAATGTCCAAGGTGTTGTTGTCCAAATGATGTACTTCTCATCACCTTCTAATACGTTCTTTCCATCTTTTACAGGGAATGCTACGTAAATAGATGCTGATTTTTTATCTTGATATTCAATTTCAGCTTCCGCTAAAGCAGATTCACTCGTTGGAGACCAGTAAACTGGTTTTTGACCTTTATAGATATAACCTTTTTTCGCCATGTCACCAAACACTTTAATTTGTTGTGCTTCATAAGCTGGCTCTAAAGTAATATATGGATTATCCCAATCTGCACGTACACCTAGACGCTTAAATTGTTCACGTTGACGTTCTACTTGTTCATATGCATACTCTGCACATAACTTACGGAACTCAGCAACTGTCATTTCTTTACGTTTTACACCTTTATTTGTTAAAGCTTGTTCAATTGGTAAACCGTGCGTATCCCATCCTGGAACATATGGCGCACTAAAACCAGTCATTGATTTATAACGAACAATAAAGTCTTTTAATACTTTATTTAATGCATGTCCCATATGAATGTCACCATTCGCATATGGAGGTCCATCATGCAATACAAATAAAGGACGACCTTTTGTATGTTCTTGTACTTTTTCGTAAATATTCATTTCAGCCCATTTTTCTTGCATTGCAGGCTCACGTTTTGGTAAATTCCCACGCATTGGGAACTCAGTTTTTGGCATCAGTAATGTATTTTTGTACTCCATGCTCAATTCCTCCTTACATGTATAAAAGAAATACTTAAAAAACGGAATAAAAAAGAGACCTTCTCATCCCAAAAAGGGACGAGAAAGTCTCCCGCGGTACCACCCTAGTAGATCATATACATATGTATAGAATCCTCTTTATATTCTTAACGCGAATACACGCCTACGCTTACTCTATTTGTTCAGCGCGGAACTCCAGGGTGATATTCCCACTATCTCCTTATCCTGAGCTTACACCATCCTCAGTTCGCTATATAAGGTTTGAAAAGGTACTTATCCCTATCTTCGTTTTTCTTAATAAATATGTTGTTTAAAATTATATGTAATAATGAGAAAAACGTCAAGCTTACACTGTTTCTTCTTTTTTCAACAGTTCATCTACTTCGTCTTCTAATTCAATTAGTTTATCCCAATCATCGTTGTTTAACATCTCAAGCTGTGTTTCTAATAACATACGGAAACGAGTTCGGAATACTTTCGCTTGTTTCTTTAGCTCTTCAATATCAAAAGCAACTTTTCTTGATTTTACTAATGCTTCGTTAATAATACGATCAGCATTCTTTTCAGCTTCACGCACAATTAATTTCGCTTCTTTTTGCGCATTACGTTTTACTTCTTCCGCTGCTTCTTGTGCAACAACGATAGATTTGTTTAACGTATCTTCAATATTAGAGAAATGATCTAACTTCCCTTCTAACTGCGCAACTTTTTCTTCTAAAGCTTTTTTCTCACGAATGACCAATTCATAATCTTTGATAATTTGATCAAGAAACTCATTTACTTGATCTTCATCATAGCCACGGAATCCGCGACCAAATTCTTTGTTATGAATATCTAATGGTGTTAACGGCACAACGCCACCTCCAAGTAGTTATCTAAATTTCCTCTTTCAATTATATCTTTTCTTCGACAAAATAGGAGGATTTCCTTCTAAAAAACCAATCATTTTAGTATACCATACAAAATTCTCCATTTGTCGCGTTTTGTTCTACCTTCTACAGAAAATAATTTACTTCGGCCATATCCTCTAACAGAAAAAACATCTCCTGGATAACATTCATAAGAAGTTTGCTCCACTGTTTTCCAATTGACTTTTACTAAACCATTTTTTATGAAAGGTTGTACTTTCTGTCTAGATAAATGTAACATTTCAGCTAACATAACATCTAAACGAAGTGAAGAAACCGTTCCAGATTTCTCTCCCCACGTTTCATGTATCTGTAGAATTTGTTCTCCATGCACTGACGCTAAAGAGACTTTTACTTTCCCTATTGATTGTAAGTTCATCTCAATATACGATACAATTTCTTTCGCAACTACAATTTGGGCACGATTTTCTTGCAGCAAAATATCACCACATTTTTCTCTTGTTAAACCAAGAGACATAAATGTACCTAATATTTGCCTATGTTCTAGCGTATAAAACTTGGAAGGATAGTCAATTTCTAATACTTCTACTTGAAATTCTTCTTCATTTAATTCTAGATAGTCTGGATAAATAAGTGCTCTTTTACGCTCTGCATTAGGCGTTGCACCACCAAATTGCACAGCAACATCACCTTGTCCTATTACCATAGAAACAATTTGTTGTTGCCTAGGATCGAGAAAATCCGTTAACTTCACTTGATGGTACTCCGCCGCTCGCTTCCACTCTAGCACTTTATCCACAAAGACCTCCTCATCAGGCCTAAAATGTTCGTAGATGCTCATGTATTTACCTTCTTACTATAAGAAATAGCTTAATAAACTGAACAAACCAGTTTTAGCAAGTTTCAACGCAAAGATCGCAACGATTGGAGAAATATCAATCATTCCAAGCGGCGGAATAAAGCGGCGGAACGGTTCTAAATACGGTTCACAAATACGTGCCAGGAACTCTCCAAAAGATGATTCCTTTGCACCAGGAAACCATGATAGGAGAATGTAAATAATAAGTGCCCACGAGTAAATCTCGATAGCATAACTTAACACTATAAAAACTGTTGTCATGGCGTATTACCACCTCTTTATATTTGTTTCTTCTTCTTCACCGAATAACTCTGAAATCGCACCAACAATATCTACATTTTCAGGTGTACACATAAATGTTTTCGGCCCTATTTTTTGAATGTCCCCGCCTATAGCGTATACAGTACCACTTAAAAAGTCAACGATACGTACCGCTTGATCAGTAGACATTCTCTGCAAATTAATTACAACAGCTCGTCTACCTTTTAAGTGGTCCGCAATCCCTTGTGCTTCCGAATATGTGCGTGGTTCTAATAAAACAACTTTTGAAGATTGTTTTGCTGTTTCAATACTCACAACATTTTGCTTCGGTTGCGCTTTCGGAAACGTAACGTCTTGTTGTTCTGGTGGATCTTGCTGCTTTTTCATGTCTGTTTGCTCCTTTTCATAACCATATTGAGCTGCTTCTTTTTCTTCCGGTGTATCAAAAAAGAAGTATTTTACTTTTGACCAACTCATAATAAGATTCTCCTTCCTTTTACGCTTTTCCTACTAAAATCGTTCCCAAACGAATATATGTAGCCCCTTCTTCAATTGCAATCTTGTAATCGTTGGACATTCCCATTGATAATTCTTTACATGGCGCATGTAATAACTCTAGCTCCTGCACCTCTGTTTGCAGCATACGTAATTCCTTAAAACAGCGTCTGATTTCTTCCTCTTCTTCTGTAAATGGAGCCATCGTCATTAGTCCAACCACTTCAATTTTATCGAATTCTTGCAAACTTTGAATAAAAGAAACAACCTCTTCTATTGCCAATCCTTGCTTCGATTCTTCAGATGAGGTTTTCACTTGAATAAAGCATTTCACTTTCTTATCAGCACGTTTCTGAATTTCTTTCGCCAGTGAAAGACGATCTAACGAATGTAAATAATCAATTTCATTAATGATTTCTTTTACTTTTCTCGTTTGTAATGAGCCAATAAAGTGCCAATTAACTTTTGAACCGAAATGCTCGTATTTCTGTAAGAAACCTTCATTTCTATTTTCACCTAAATCGATAACTCCAGCTTCAATTACTTCGTTTGTTTTTTCAATCCCTACAGTTTTTGTAACTGCAACAAGTTTAATATCTTGCAACGAACGTCCAGCTCGAGCGCAAGATTCTTTAATAGCTTCGTTTACAATTACTAAATTTTCTTGTACTGTCACTTGCTTTCTTCCTCCTTAAAACCTATGAAACTCAACATTCTTCCTGTCTTACCTTGATCACGACGATGAGAGAAAAATAGTTGCTCTTCACAGCTTGTACAAAGAGATGACATTACAATATGCTCTTCTTTTATGCCTGCTTGTACACATAATATACGATTAATTTCTTTTAAATTAATTGCGTACTGCCCGTCAGAAATTTTTTGATGAGGAACAGCACCCCTAACTACTTCCTGTGCTGCTGTTAATACACGATCATCCACAACATAACAACAAGATCCGATCGACGGCCCAATTGCAACATGAATTTCATCACTTGAAATACCTTCTGCATTCCACTTTTGAATCATTTCCTTTGCAATCTCTTGTACAGTGCCTTTCCATCCAGCATGCGCAAGTCCTATCATACCATGTGATGGTGCATAAAAATAGAGCGGAACACAATCCGCGTAACAAGACGTTAACAGAACATCTTCATTACTCGTATAAATGCCATCTGTTTTTGAAATGCCGTCCTCATATGAATAGACACCACTTCCCTTTTCCTGTTGCCCTACTTTTTCAACATGATGAGCATGAACTTGTTCAGAGCAAATCCAGTTTTCTAATGGTTTTTGTAACTTATTTGCTAAAATGCGTCTGTTTTCATGAACGTTCTCCACGATATCATTCACATGTAATCCTAAATTCATCGCATGAAAGGAGCCCGTACTTATCCCACCATCTTTTGTCGTAAATCCAGCAGTAATGTTTCCAAGTTCTTTCCACGCTTGTAAATACAGTATACCGTCCACATATTTAAATGGTTCTCTCATAATAAAGCGGCTCCTTTTAATTAAAATAACAGAAAAAAGCATGGTACTTCCTGTCTATTTTACCATACTTTTATTTTTTCATAATCCTAACAGAAAAAAAAGAGGAATTTGTAATATTCTTTATGAAATTGTCGGTGTTTGTATTGATTCTGTTACAGAATTAACAGGATTTACTCTTACAAGTATGACATCTTCCCCAATTTTCACAATTTCCTTCCAAGGAATTACAATCTCAACATCTTTTCCAAAAATACCTAGCATACGTGTCTGTTTGGAAATAATAACAGAACAAATTTTCCCTGTGTTCATATCAATTTCAATATCTCCAATATTCCCAATCCTTTTTCCATCTGAAATATTTATAACATCCTTCATCTGTAACTCTGAAATTCGTATCACCATTTTCATCCTCTCCCTTATATGACAAATTGGAAACTGTTTCTCATATTTACAGGAAGCCACCTATACGAAATTATATGAACACTAATCCCCTACTATGAGCACAAACCATATTACATATAAAAAGGTCTCACCATAATTGGTGAGACCTTATCCTTGAATCGTTTTATTCATTTGTTTAATGGCTGACTTCTCTAAACGTGATACTTGCGCTTGGGAAATCCCAATTTCTTCTGCAACTTCCATCTGTGTCTTTCCTTGGAAGAAACGTTTTCTAATAATCATTTTCTCTCTATCATTTAAACGCTTCATTCCTTCTTTCAATGCTAATTCTTCAACCCACTGCTCGTCCTTTTGTTTTTCATCACTTAACTGATCCATAACAAAGATAGGATCTCCCCCATCATTATAAATCGGTTCAAATAATGAGACTGGATCTTGAATTGCATCTAAAGCAAATACTATCTCTTCATGAGTTACTTCTAGCACTTTTGCAATATCCATTGCTGTTGGTTCTTTTGAATTTTCTGCAATCAACTTTTCTCTTACTTGCAAAGCTTTATACGCAATATCTCGCAATGAGCGCGATACGCGAATCGGATTATTATCACGCAAATATCTGCGTATTTCCCCAATAATCATCGGCACAGCATACGTTGAAAATTTTACATTTTGGCCTAAATCAAAATTATCAATTGATTTCATAAGTCCGATGCAACCAACTTGAAATAAATCGTCAACATATTCTCCTCTGTTATTAAATCTTTGGATGACGCTCAGTACAAGACGTAAGTTTCCATTCACTAATTTTTCTCTTGCGCTTATCTCTCCACTTTGCATTTCACGAAATAATTTACGCATCTCTTCATTTTTTAATACTGGAAGTTTAGCTGTATCAACACCGCAAATTTCTACTTTGTTTCTCGTCAAAGTGTTCCCTCCTATCGGGAGTTGCTGTACAGTGTAAAGTATTTCCTTTGAAGGGGATTTTATGCATGTGGTTTTTTCACGATTTGTTATTTAAATTATCTTTCCTAATACAACTAAATAGAATAAGACCAGCCTACATAACGGCTGGTCTTATTCTTTACACCATTTTATTAAATTCTTTTCGTAATCTTTTTATAATTCTTTTTTCTAAACGCGAAATGTATGACTGTGAAATCCCAAGCATATCAGCCACATCTTTTTGCGTCTTTTCCTCTCCCCCAGCAAGCCCAAACCGAAGTTCCATAATTTGTTTTTCACGATCATTTAATTGGTGTAATGCTTTCATTAAAAGGTGACGATCTACAGTAGCTTCTAAATCTTTTGTAATAATATCATCATCTGTACCTAACACGTCAGACAATAACAGTTCATTCCCATCCCAATCAATGTTTAGTGGTTCATCAAAAGAAACTTCCGAACGATTTTTGTTATTTCGACGTAAATGCATTAAAATTTCATTTTCTATACAACGCGATGCATATGTTGCTAATTTTATTTTCTTTTCTGGATTAAATGTATTTACCGCTTTAATAAGGCCGATTGTTCCTATACTAATCAAATCTTCAATATTTATCCCTGTATTTTCAAACTTTCTTGCTATATATACAACGAGCCTTAAGTTACGTTCAATAAGTAATGACCTTGCTGCCTGATCTCCTTTTGGCAATTTATTCAAAAGAACTTCCTCTTCTTCTTTTGTTAACGGTGGTGGCAACGCTTCACTTCCACCAATATAATAAATTTCATCGGTCTTAATTCCTAATTTCAGCAATACTTTATACCAAAGGTATACTAAATAAAATTTTAATTTCATCATATTATCCCGCCTCTCATTATTAAGCAATTACCATTTTTTGTGAAATCAACATTTTTGGATGCACAATACATTGATACTCCCCATTAGTAGAAAGCTGTTGTGTATTTAATCCAATTAATACTTTGTTTACAACAATAGAACTACCTTCATGGTCAACTTGCACACTGTCAGGCTTAATTGCCCACAAAAATTGACTCTCTACTCCTACTGCACGGAAAGGAATTAAGCGTAATTTTGTCGCCCAACCAGAATCATTTTCTGGTATTTGAGGAATTTCTGTTTTGGAATAAATTTGTTCTGTTAACCAAGATGGTAAGCAATGTTCTAATGATGAAACATGCATAATCATAACGGGTGTTTTTGTTAATGGGTCATAAAGTTGGTTCCCACTGTCAATAAGACCTGCCAGTTCTAGTTCTTCTTCTGCTAATTGAATTTTTACTTTCACAATTTGATCATAGTGTATTTTCGTGACCTCTACGCTTTCAATACGCTTTTTAGAAAAATAATAAATTACTGGAAAACCAAAAATAACAAATAACCAACTAATTGGATCACCGTAAGAAATTGACTGAGATTGAACCAATCCATTTACCATTTCATTCGTTTGCAAAAAGAAATGAGTTCCAATTAATCCTCCGCCAACCATAAAGGTTACAAAGTAAAAAGTAAAAACAGTTTGTGCATAATTTCTAAATGTTGTAAACCCAAATGCTGTATACACAATAAGTAACGAGTACAGTAGTTTCATAATTGGATGTGTCATCATAGAAGCAAAAGGAGTAAAGGCAAAAATAACAATAGTTGAACCTATAAATGCCCCTAACACAAGCCTCCATTTTTTGATTTTCTTTTTTAACACGGTAGCTGTTAATAAAAGCAAAAGAAAATCAATGCAGGCGTTTAACAACCAAACAACGTCGGCGTAAACAACCAAACAATTCACCTCTTTTTTCAAGTTGAGACTAGTATAATGCATATCCAATAGGAAAGTGTGTCAATTTGCGGAGGTGTTTTTTTGTTATTTTGTGATTTCTAGACATAATCTGTCGGTAAAAAATAAAAGTACAAATTCATAGAATGATATACTCTTATTTTCACCAACAAAATATACCAAATAAAAAAAAGACCTGCTTAGCAGGTCTTTTCCATTTAAAAAACAAAAAAGGAGCATGAAAGCTCCTTTTTTTATCGTCTACGACGGTTACGTAAAAATGCTGGAATATCGATATCATCTGAATCTGAATGACGCTCATGTACAACTGGCTCTTCACGCTTCATTTCACGTTTTACTTCACGTTGTTTTGAAGGTTGAGCTACTGGTTGTTGCTGTTGTTGCGTGTGGTTCGCATTCGGACGAATAATTGGTTTTGGTGGTTGAGTTGCAATGCTATCATCAAAACCAGTTGCAATTACAGTTACAACGATATCATCTTTTAATCCTTCGTTAATAACAGAACCGAAGATCATATTTACTTCTGGATCTGAAGCTGAAGCTACGATATCTGCCGCTTCTTGTACTTCATATAAGCTTAAGTTAGCGCCACCCGTAATGTTCATGATAACACCTTGAGCTCCATCAATAGATGTTTCTAGTAATGGACTAGAAATCGCTTTTTTCGCAGCTTCTGCAGCACGATTTTCCCCGTTACCAGAACCAATACCCATTAAAGCAGAACCTCTATTAGACATAATTGTCTTTACGTCTGCAAAGTCTAAGTTAATTAAACCTGGCGTTGCAATTAAATCCGAAATACCTTGAACACCTTGACGTAATACGTTATCAGCTTCACGGAATGCTTCTAACATTGGCGTATTTTTATCAACAATCTCTAATAAGCGATCGTTTGGAATTACAATAAGAGTATCTACATTTTCTTTAAATGCTGCAATACCAGATGCTGCTTGCGTCGCACGCTTACGTCCTTCAAAAGTAAATGGACGTGTTACAACACCAACTGTTAAAGCACCTAATTCTTTTGCAACTTGAGCAACAACTGGAGCTGCACCAGTTCCAGTTCCACCGCCCATACCGGCAGTTACGAAGACCATATCCGCACCACGAAGTGCTTCTTGGATCTGTTCTTTACTTTCTTCTGCAGCTTTTTTCCCTACTTCAGGGTTTGCGCCTGCACCAAGTCCACGCGTTAATTTTCCACCAATTTGCATTTTTGTTTCAGCTTTTGATAGATTTAATGCTTGTGCATCAGTGTTCACAGCGATAAAGTCTACACCTTGTACACCGTGTTCAATCATACGGTTTACAGCATTGTTTCCGCCTCCGCCGACACCGATAACTTTTATATTCGCTAATTGATCTTGAGTAGTATCAAACTCTAACATGTCGAAATCCCCCTAGAACCTCATTTTTCGTGTCCAATTTTAATCCCATAAATAACGGAATACACGTTTTACTTTTGACATCATGCGGTCATCATTTTGATTATTATTGTTTTGATTACGAGTTTTTTGTTTCGCGGGTTGCTGTTGTACCGGCGTTGGTGCTGGTGCTGGTACTGGTTCAAAATGCTCTTGCTTTTCCTGCACATTTTTCCCACGTAATTTAGCTTTTTGATAAGAATGTTTAATTAATCCAACTCCACTTGTATATTGAGGCTCACGCACACCAATATAATCAGGAGTTGCTACACGAACATTTTCATGTAAAATATCATATGCAAGATCAAGAACACCTGGCATAGAAGCAATTCCGCCAGTTAGTACATAACCAGAAGCCACTTGCTTTACTCCTAACTTACGCACTTCATCTTGAACAAACATTAAAATTTCCTCTACACGAGCCTCTATTATATCCGATAATTCCAACTGAGAATATTGTTCTGTTTGATCACTTCCCATAATAGGAACCGTAAACATCTCTTCTTCAGATGCTGTATCATAAAAAGCATGTCCATATTTCAACTTAATTTGATCTGCATTTTCTGTTGAAGTTTTCAACCCAATCGCAATATCTTTCGTTATATGGTCTCCACCTAATGGTAATACGCTCGTCGCTTGTAACTCTCCATCTTTAAAAATAGATAAAGTTGTAGATCCTCCCCCCATATCAACAAGGGCTACTCCTCTATTTTTTTCATCTGAAGATATAGCAACTGTTGCAGCCGCTAAAGGTTGAAGACAAATATCAACAATTTCAAGACCTGCTTTTTCTACACAACGAAGTAGGTTATGTAGTAAAGTTCTCGAGCCTGTAATAAGTGTACCTTCCATTTCTAATCTTACACCGATCATCCCGCGTGGATCGTTAATCTCGTCAAGACCGTCTACGATGAACTGTCGAGGTACCACATCAATAAACTCACGTTCTGGAGCAATTGACACAACTTGTGCTGCATCTAGAACGCGTAAGACATCTTCATTCCCGATTTCACGATCTTCATTTGAAACAGCGACTACTCCGTGACAAGGAAGTAGCTGTACCTGGTTTGCATTGACACCTACTACAACTTGCTCAATGTGGATTCCCACCATGCGCTCAGCTTGTTCAATTGCTTTTTTAATTGATCGAACAGTCTCGTCTATATCAACTATCGATCCCTTCTTTAAACCATTTGATTTTACATTTCCAACACCAATAATGTTTAAGCTGTCATTAACCATTTCACCAATGATGACTTTAACATTGGATGTACCGATGTCAAGACTAACATATATTTCATTGCTGTTCATTCTTTGGCACCTCCTTCTTTATTTATACCATACAACTCAATATATGGAACAACAATCGCAACTTTACTATTTATAAGAAAAATATTCAACGTCTTTATACGTTTCCCTTTTTTAACCCTATATTTTTCTTATTTTTATTTAGCATTCAATTAAGAATATCGCAGTAAACTATGAATAACTGCTTATCTTGAAATAATTCTATTTCGAGTGTAAAGTTTACCGCCAAGTATAAGTCTACACTAAGATGTACTCATAGAAAAGTGAAACTTGTACCAATACTAGTATGAATCTAAGAATTTTTACATATTTTTCATCAAATGAACCATTCTTCTAAATTCGTATACATATAATAGAACATTTGTTTTGTTTTTTCTGCTATAAGCAACGAAAACTACCATTCTATTCTTTTTTTTCTTCCGCACCTAATTCTTTCGTATATGCACCTACTTCTAAGTCAATTAATACCTTCTTACCTGGCTCAATTGTTTTTAAAATAAGTGGATAGGCTTCCATACGTTTTGCGAAATTTTGAATCGTAGTGCTCACTTCATAACCTTCATTCATATATAAAGTAAGATGATCTTCATTCGCATTCGTTGGTGAATAGCGAATCTCCGAAATAGATTTTAAAATAGCTGGTGTTAATTTTTCTAGTTCAGCGATTAACTCCTTCATTTTCTCTTCTTTAAAAGGTTCAAAAATCGGTGCTGCAACAGGAAGTTTTCCATTAGGTAGTACATCAAGCGTTTTTCCATTTTCTAATAACGGTTGTAATTTTCCCTCTTTATTTATATAACCAATCGTTAAATATTCTTCGATATGAATATCAATCTTGTTTGGAAAACGTTTTTTTACATTTACTGCTTTAATTTCTTTTCGCTTCGTTAAGTTTTCTTCAGCTTTATGTGCTGTCACTCGGAAATAACTTGTATCATATGTCACGCCTGAATCCTTCATTACTTGCTCATCCGTCATATAGTGATTTCCAAACACACTAATCTTTTTTATATTACTAAGCGGAGACCGAAAATAAATTAAAAAGAGCACTAATAAAAATAAAATTGATATGTATAAAATCAATCGATGATTAACATTTTTTTTGTTTTTTTTCTTTTGATTTTTCAATTTTGGTACACGATCTTGTAGTTTAATCACTTTACTATTATTCATGTACGATCCCCCTATGTAACATAAAGAACGGCATGTTCCTCATGCCGTTCTTATCTTCTTATTATAACATAAATGATAATGAGCGGAACGAATAACCGTTATCTTCCAATGATTTCTACTTCTGTGTGCATATCTACATCAAATTTATCCTTAATTGTATGTTTTATTAATTCAATTAAAGACAATACATCTTGCGCTGAAGCTCCCCCGGTATTAACAATAAAATTGCCATGCATTTCAGAAATTTGAGCTCCACCAATCCTATAACCACGAAGCCCTGCTTTTTCTACTAAATCTCCTGCAAAATGTGGGATTGGATTCCGAAATACACTTCCTGCACACGGGTGATTCCATGGTTGCGTTTCACGGCGGTAATCTTTATTATTTTGCATACTACGTACAATTTCTTCACGTTTTCCCGCCTGTAATTGAAACACCGCCTCTAAAACAATACCAGGACGTTTCGTTTGCAATACAGATGCCCGATAAGAAAACTCCAGTTCTTTATTTGTTAACCAGTCAATTGTACCGTCTTCAAACAGAATGAGAGCCTTCGATAATACACTCGATATATCCGATTTATGTGCACCTGCATTCATATATACTGCACCACCGACACTTCCTGGAATACCGCTCGCAAACTCCAATCCAGCTAACCCTTGACGACTAAGTAAAGTTGACAATTTAATAAGAGGATATCCACTACCAACTCTTACCTTATGTTTTTCGACCTCTAAGTGATCTAATCCTTCTCCTAAACGAATAACAACACCTTCTATGCCTTGATCAGATACTAGAAGGTTTGAACCGCGACCAATTACAGTCCACTTCGTTTTGTATTGCTTTACTAACTGTAATGTTTTTTCAATACCGGCTACATGCTTTGGCACAATTAAAATATCCGCTGGTCCACCTATTTTCATAGTTGTATAACGTGCTAACGGCTCGTTAACTAAAACACGACCAACGTCTGCTTCTATAAGCTCATTTACTAATTGTTCCATAGACAATCTCCCCCATATTAAGTCTCCTTATGACAATAATATGCAGGGCGTTCACCTAACGTTATCCCTCTATTTACGGGCAGTACAGCTCCTAAATCAAAATTCGGCGATAACAAAGAAATTAGGCGGAATCAGGATGTCAGTAAACATCCTATTAGTGAAAGATAATAATCAACGAGAGAGAATCACTCCCCACTGATTAAAGCCTCACTTTATTTTTTTACAAGCTTATTCATTACTTCATACAGCTTATTTGCTGCATCTGGAATACCTAGTTGCTTAGCCGCTAGCTTCATATTTTGTAATGTTTGTGCATTCAATAAAATCTCATCAATATCACGAATAAGCGTTTCAGCTGTTAAATCTTTTTCAAGTAACATTTTTGCCGCTCCTTTATCAACAACTGAACGTGCATTCTTTTCCTGATGATTATTTGTTACATACGGACTCGGTATTAACACACTTGGTTTTCCTAACGCTGTTAATTCTGCAAGTGTTGTTGCCCCAGCCCTTGAAACAACAAGGTCTACACCAGTTAGTACCTCTGGCATATTATGAATGAACGGCTTAATAATAACATTGCTTGGGTTTCCTTTTTGCTTCACGGCTTCCATCACTTTATCATAATGTACTTCACCCGTTACATATAGTATTTCGTAGCTTTTGTTCCCAAACTGTTCAATTGCTTCAACGAAGGCATCGTTAATCGGTCTAGCCCCACGACTTCCACCAAATATAAGTACAGACTTTTTAGGAAGAGAAAGCCCAACTGAACGTTTCCCCTTCATTCCATTTTGATCCATTACCTCTGATGCTCGTGGATTGCCTGTCATTACCACTTTTGACTCTGGAAAATGCTCTATAGCTGCTTCAAAACAAACAGCAACTTTATCAACATAACGGCTTAAAAACTTGTTCGTTACACCTGGTACACTATTTTGTTCATGTACAATAGTTGGAATACCTAGTTTGGCTGCAGCGTATACAACTGGTCCACATACATATCCACCCGTTCCAATTACGATATCCGGATTAAAACGACGAATGTATCGTTTACTATCCTGTACACCTTTTAGAAAACGCATTACTGTTTTCACATTATCTAATGATATTTTTCGTTTAAATCCACTTATAACAATAGATTGAAATGGTATACCTGCTTTTGGAACGATTGTACTCTCTAGTCCATTTTCCGTACCAATATATAAAAATCTCGCTTCTGGATTTAACTTTTTTATTTCTCTAATTAAAGCAAGAGCTGGATAAATATGACCACCAGTACCCCCACCACTCACTAATACACGCACTACTAACTCCTCCGCTTCTCTTTTCTTATTTCCATTATACTTATTTCTATATACATATTGCATTTTTACACACATACGAAAAACCCTGTCTTATAAACAGGGTTTAGTAGCGAGAATGGCGACTTATATTTAATAATACACCTACTGCCATTAACATTAATGTCAAACTTGATCCACCATAACTTAAAAACGGCAAGGTAATACCCGTAACAGGCATCAGTCCTGTTACAACACCAACATTAATCATTACTTGAATCGCAATCATCGCCACAATACCTACTGCTAAAAACGTACCATATAAATCTGGCGCTCCTAATGCGATACGAATCCCGCGCCATAATAATAGACTAAATAATAATAACACAAATGAACCACCAATAAAACCTAATTCCTCGGATAAGATTGCAAATATAAAGTCAGTTTGCGGTTCAGGTAAATAAAGAAATTTTTGTCTACTTTGTCCAAGTCCAAGCCCAAATAATCCACCAGGTCCAATTGCAAGTAATGATTGGATAATTTGAAATCCACTCCCGAGCGGATCTGACCACGGATCTAAATATGATGTAATGCGTTTCATTCGATACGGTGCTGATGCAATTAACCCTACAAATCCTGCTACACCAATCAAACCAAACATTGCAAAGTGAAAGACTCTCGCTCCCGAAATGAATATCATAATGATACATGTCCCAACCATTACCGTTCCTGTCCCAAGGTCTGGCTGTAACATAATCATCCCAAAAGCAAGAAAAACAAAACTAAGAGCCGGTAATAAACCACGTTTAAAAGATGTAATCAATTTTTGCCGTTCTGCTAAAAACTTTGCCAAGAAAATAATCATCGCAAACTTCATAAATTCTGACGGTTGAATCGAAAATGCTCCGATTCCAATCCAACTTCGTGCTCCTCCTCGAACAAGACCTACTCCAGGAATAAGAACGAGAATAAGAAGAATGAAGCAAACTAGCAAAATCACTTTTGAATACGTACGCCACACCCAATAATCAATTTTCATAATAAAAAACATAGCTACTACACCAAGACCCGCAAACAGTAATTGTCTTTTTGCAAAAAAGAATGAGTCCCCCATTTTATAAGAGGCCCAAACTGCACTCGCACTATAAACCATAATCATTCCGATTGTCAACAATGAAAGTGTTACGATGATGAGAATAAAATCAGGCGTTTTCTTCATTACCCACAAACACCACCTCTTTAGGCAGAACCTTTTGCCCTATGTAACAAAACATCAGTAGGTGTTAGCCTACTGATGTTTTGATTTACTTTATATAAGTTTATGCACAGCTTGTATAAAAATGTCTCCTCTTTCTTCAAATGTTTTAAATTGATCCCAGCTTGCACACGCTGGAGAAAGAAGAACAACATCGCCATCTTTAGAATGAGCATAAGCCTTCACCACTGCTTCATCCAAAGTATCGACACTTTCAATTATATCTAATCCCGCTTTTTCTGCCGCTCTTACTAGTTTAGGAGCTGTTTGTCCAAATGTTACAATCGCTTTTACATTTTTGAAATACGGAATTAAATCATCGAATTCATTTCCGCGATCAAGCCCACCTGCTAGTAACACAATCGGTTGTGTAAACGCAGATAGTGCTTTCTCAGTCGCTAACATATTCGTTGCTTTTGAATCATTATAAAACTTACGGTTGTTAATCGTTGTTACATATTCTAAACGATGTTTTACACCCGTAAAACGTTTTAACACGACCGTAATTGCTTCATTAGAAGTACCTAATAATTTCGCAATACTCATCGCAGCTAAAATATTTTCTAAATTATGTTGACCAGGTAAAACGATATCGCTTACTTCAACAACTTTTTCACCTTTGAAATAAAGAGCGTTATCTTTTATACACGCGCCATCTTCAATTTCTTTCGTTGTCGAAAACAGGATTTTTTGACCTTTAGAATACGCAGACAAAGCCATCACATCTGCATCATCCGCATTTATTACACTATAATCATTTTCTGTTTGGTTTTTAAAAATATTTGCTTTCGCTAAACCATATTCTTTCTTCGTCCCATGATAATCTAAGTGGGCCTCAAATAAATTTAAAAACGCAGCAATTTTAGGTTGGAACAATTCTACTCCCATCAATTGAAACGATGAAAGTTCTGTAACTACAACTTCATTTTCTTTTGCACCCTGTGCTACTTCACACGCTACAGTTCCAATGTTCCCTGCAATTACAGGATGCTTTTGTCCTTCTTTTAGCATTTCAAATGTCAGCATTGTCGTCGTCGTTTTACCGTTAGACCCCGTAATCCCAACAAATGGTGCTTCTGAAATACGATATGCTAATTCAACTTCCGTAACAATTGGAATTTGCTTTTCTTTCGCAGCAACTAATATTGGATTAGAATACGGGATTCCTGGATTTTTTACTACAAGAGAAATATTTCTCTCTAATAATTCTAAAGGATGACCACCGCATACAACGTCCATTCCTTTTGCTTGTAATTCTGCAGCAAGTACATTCTCTGCTAAAGGCTTTCCGTCATTTACAATAACATTTGCCCCTAACTTTTGTAACAATGTAGCTGCTGCATAACCACTTTTTGCAATGCCTAATACAAGAATATTCTTATTTTGAAATTCAGTTACAGTTTTCAATTACATCCACACCCCGATATAAATTCCTAACACAGCTAATAAAAATCCTGCAGACCAAAACGTCACAACAACACGCCACTCTGACCAACCACATAATTCATAATGATGGTGTAATGGACTCATTTTAAAGACACGTTTTCCTGTTGTTTTAAATGAAATGACCTGAATGATAACCGATAAAGTTTCCATTACGAATACTCCGCCAATAATTACAAGTAGCAATTCTTGTTTTAATAAAATCGCTACAGCTGCAATGGCTCCACCTAAAGCTAATGAACCTGTATCTCCCATAAACACTTTTGCTGGATTCGCATTGAATACTAAAAATCCAAGTACAGCTCCTACAACTGCCATACAGAATATCGCTACTCCAAATTGCTCTTGTGCCACAGCAATAATACTAAATGCTCCAAATGCAATAGCAGCTGTTCCTGATAATAAACCATCTAAACCGTCAGTTAAGTTAACTGCATTTGATCCACCAATAAGCATAAATAGTACAAGTACGAAATACGCCCAACCTAATTCAAACTTAACATCCGTTCCCGGAATCATGATGTATGTGTGGAACGCTTGCCCTTTTCCAATTAAAAAGAATGCAATAGCAATAACAAGCTGACCTACTAATTTTTGTTTTGATGTTAAACCAAGATTTCTCTTCTTAACTACCTTTATGTAGTCATCTAAAAATCCAATCAATCCGTAACCAAACGTCACTAATAGTAATAACGAAACCTCTGCACCTAAATAATTAAACTTAATCGCCATAATAAGTGAAGTTACCATCATAGATACGTATATGACGATACCCCCCATTGTTGGTGTCCCTGATTTTTTTTGATGTGACTTTGGTCCTTCATCACGAATACTCTGTCCGAACTTTAATTTTCTTAAAAATGGAATAAACAATGGCGAAAGGGCAACAGAAATTAAGAATGCTACCCCAGCCGTTACTAATAAACCTTGCTCAAGCACATGTAGTCCTCCTCTCACGTTGTTACTCTTCGTTGCTTAAACGCCCTTTAATTGCTTCTTTAGCAACTTCACGATCATCAAAATGATGAACTTCTTTACCAATAATTTGATACGTTTCATGACCCTTACCAGCAATAATAATGATATCATCTGCTTTCGCTTTAGTGATTGCATGGTGTATCGCTTCTTTTCTATCAATAATCACTTCATAATTTTTCCCACTTGCACCATGTACCATATCATCTAAAATAGCCGCTGGATCTTCACTTCTTGGATTATCTGATGTGTAAATTGCATGAGTTGCATATTTTGTTGCAACACTTGCCATTATCGGTCTCTTCGTTCGGTCCCTATCGCCGCCACAACCAACGATACAATACACATCACCTTTTGCAAATTGTTTTGCAGTTTTTAATACATTTTCTAAACTATCCGGCGTATGTGCGTAATCAACAATAACTGTATAATTTTGTCCTCCATCAACAACTTCAAAACGCCCTGGAACCCCAGCTAGTTCTTTTATAACAGCAATGATTGTTTCTAATTTCACACCCGAAACAAGTCCTGCTGCTGTTGCTGCAAGTACGTTATATACATTAAATTTACCTATTAATTTCATCGTAACATTTACACTTTCATATGGTGTGACAAGCGTAAATGTAGTCCCGCCACTCGTCATAACGATATTTTTTGCCATAATGTCACTTGTTGTATCAATACCATATGTTACAACTGTTGCTGCAGTACTTCTCATATACTCTTCTGTTACATTATCATCGCTATTCAGCACAGCGTACTTTTCGCCATTATGATTATAACTATTGCCAAGCTGTGCAAATAGTAACCCTTTTGCATGTTTATATTCTTCCATCGTTTGATGATAGTCTAAATGATCTTGTGTTAAATTCGTAAATACCGCTACATCGTAATCACATCCGTGTACACGACCAAGATCTAACGCATGTGACGAAACTTCCATTACCGTGCTGTCCACACCTTGTTCAACCATTTTTGAAAACGTCTGTTGAAGTGTTAGTGCATCTGGTGTTGTATTTTTCACCTCAAATGTTTCATCACCGATTTTCATATTAATCGTTCCAATTAGCCCTGTTTTATGACCATGTGCTCGCATAATCTCATCCATAATATGCGATGTTGTTGTCTTTCCATTTGTACCTGTAATTCCGATTAAATGTAACTTGTGTGTCGGTTGACCATAAAAATAATCAGCTAAAACCGCTAACGAACGAAAAGTATTTTTCACAAGTACAACTGGAACGTCAACATCAATTGGTCTTTCCGCAACAATAGCAGCCGCTCCTTGTGCCGCTGCTTGCTTAGCAAAATCATGGCTATCAACCGTATATCCTTTCATACATACAAATAAGCTTCCCTCTTTCACTTTACGTGAATCAGCTTCTATAGATGTGATTTCTGGATTTTCTTTTGGAACAACTGGAAAATCATGCAAACATGATACAAGTGTATGCAACTTCATTTCACTAAACCCTCTCTACATTGTTTATTTATCTTTTTTTAGTAAGCAACACATTACCTCCTATATAAGGAGGTAAGTGCTACTGACCTATTTATGAATGAGACACTTACTGTCTCAAATTAAGTAACTGTTCTATAAAGAACTCACTTCCACCAATTGTACCATAAAACGTACTATGTTACCTTTAATTCCCGAAGTAAATTCTAATTTTTGAGCCTTCTTTTACTTTAGCTCCCGCTTCTGGTGATTGTTTAATTACTTTCTCTCCATCTCCACTTATATCAAGCTTCAAATCGACGAGTTGTGTTTGTAAGTCTTTCTTTTTCATTCCAATTAAATTCGGAACTTCCACAGTTGGTGTATCGCCCCATTTATATTCTTTCTCAACTTGTTCTTTTCTCGGTTTCACTCCCATAACAGGAAGCGCATCTCGAAGAATATTCCCGACAATTGGAGCTGCTACCACTCCACCAAACTGTGTAACCCCTTTTGGATTATCAACAGCAACATACACAACAATCTCTGGATCATCCGCTGGAGCAAATCCGATAAAAGATACTATATAATTATTCTCTAAATATTTACCATCTTTCACCTTTTGAGCAGTACCCGTTTTTCCACCTACACGATATCCATCAATATAAGCACCTTTACCAGAACCTTTCGCTACAACATTCTCTAATGCATAACGAACTTTTTCTGAAGTTTCCTTGGAAATAACTTTTCTTTTCTCAACAGGTGTCTTTTTACTAACAACTTGATTATTTTTCGGATCAATAAACTCCTTAGCTATATACGGCTGATACAATGTTCCACCATTTACAGCCGCCGCTACAGCTGCTACTTGTTGAATCGGTGTAACAGAAACCCCTTGGCCGAATGAAGTTGTTGCTTGCTCTACTGGACCAACTTTATCTAAATTAAATAAAATCCCACTGCCTTCACCTTGCAAGTCAATTCCAGTCTTCTGCCCAAAACCAAAATTACGAATGTATTTAAATAATCGGTCTTTACCAAGGCGATCACCAAGTTCAATAAATCCCGGGTTACATGAGTTTTGAACGACTTCTAAAAACGTTTGACTGCCATGACCTCCTGCTTTCCAGCATTTCAATCTAGCTCCACCTACTTCAGCTGCTCCATCATCATAAAACGTATCCTTCTCTAAGTCTACTAAATTTTCATTCAATGCTGCAGCTAATGTAATGATCTTAAATGTTGAACCAGGCTCATACGTACTCCATACAGGTAGATTTCTGTTATACACTTCTGGAGAGACACTTTGAAAATCCGCTGGGTCAAAACTCGGTCGACTAGACATCCCTAAAACTTCACCATTTTTAGGGTTCATCGCAATCGCAATCATACCGTCAGGATTATAAGTTGACTCCGCAATATTCATTTCTCTTTCCATAATCCTTGTAATACGCGCATCGATTGTTAATCCTAAATTTAAACCGGCTTCTGGCTTTTTGAAATCATCACCAACATTAGGCATCCTTTGTCCTTTCGCATCTGCAAAAAAACGCACATGACCTTTGTCCCCATTTAGCTCTTTATCATAATATTTTTCTAGTCCCATAAGACCTTGGTTATCGCTACCTGCAAAACCTAATACATGTGATAAAAAGTTTCCAAATGGATAGTACCGGATAGAATCCTCTGCGATATACACGCCCTTCAGACTTAATCCTCGTACTTCTTTCGCTTTGTCATGTGATATTTTCCTTCCGCCCTTATCTAACCTTACAATCGATTCTTTTTTTGTAATCCTTTTATAAATCTCATCTTTTTCCACACCTAATACTGCAGCTAACTTCTCTGCAGTCTCTGCTGGTTTTTCAATTTGCCTCGGTACAACAAAGACAGTTGGAGCACTTTTATTCGTGGCAAGTTCCACACCATTTCGGTCTAAAATTTTCCCACGTTCGGGTTCAAAAGTAATATTACGACTCCATGAATCTTTCGCACGATCCGTTAACATATTCCCAAGAAAAAATTGCACATATCCAAGACGAATATCGATAATCGTGAAAATAAGTATACCTGATATAAGTATAAAAATAAGTCGTTTTCTAACTGTTACATTTGATACACGCATATCGGAACAAGCCTCCCTTACGCCTAGCTTGTTCCAATATATGCTTGTACTTATTTAATTAGAACTTATTCTCTTTTACCATTACGGCTTTTCTGCTTCTTGCTGTGGTTCGAGTGGCGGTACGAGTGTGACACCTAATTCTGTACCAGGTTGTAATAATGTTCCTTCCGCCACACTTTGTTCTGTTACGTATCCTGTACCAGAAGGTTTCAAGTTAAGCTGTAATGTCTTCGCTAAATTCATAACATCACGCAGTGCCCATCCTTGTATATTTGGCATTGTAGGCTTATCTCCTACCAAGAAGACTCGGTCGCCTTTTAATGTTTGTTCAGTCGCTTTTGGTACTTGCTGCTGTACTTTCCCTTCACCTAGTACGATTGGACGAAGTTTTGCTTTATCAATCGCTTTCCCCGCTTCAGCCATCGTTTTACCATTTACATCCGGAACAGTAGTTTGTTGTTCTTTCAGATGTTTTTTCGGATCTTTCACTTCATTTGGCTTAATCTTTAAATACTCTAAACTATTTTTTGTTACATATTTAAAAATATCAGCTAACGGTTGTGCACCGTTCTCATCATCTTTTAATTTCGGCTGTTTAACAGCTACATACACAACAAGTTGTGGATCGTCCATTGGTGCCATACCTAAGAATGAGAATATATAATTCTGTCTCCCTGTCATATAGCCGCCTTTTCCATCCGGAATTTGCGCTGTACCTGTTTTACCACCAACTGAATATCCATCAATTTTATAAGCTGTCCCTGTACCTTTCGGAGATGTAACAACACGTTCTAATAATTGTCTTACTTGCGCTGCTGTTTCCTTTGTAACAGGTTTTCCTACTTCTTCTGGCTTATGTTCTAATTTTACTTTGTCTGTTATCGGATCTACAATTTTATCAATTGCATAAGGTTTCATCATTTTCCCATCATTTGCAATGGCCGTTGCAGCTTGTACAAGCTGAATTGGTGTTACAGTGGAACCTTGTCCAAAAGCTGTTGTCACTTGTTGTATTTGCTGATCAAATAAAATTGTATTCGATCCTTCACCTGATAAATCAATGTTCGTTTTTTCATCTAATCCAAAACTATGAATATATTTTCGGAAACGTTCTGGACCAAGTTTTTGATCTCCTAAAATTGCAAACGCTACGTTTGAAGAACGCTCTACCCCTTCATCAAACGTGATAGAGCCCCAACCAGCACCACCGTTATGATCTTTTATTTTCCTATTTCCGACTTGATATGTCCCGGACTGATAATAATCTTGCCCTTTGTACACACCTTCATTAATGGCTGCCGCTAACGTGAAAATTTTCATTGTTGATCCAGGTTCAAATGCATTGGCAATTGCATCATTGAAGAAATATTTAATTTGACGATCATTAGGGTCATAACTAGGTTTAGTAGACATCGCTAATATTTTCCCAGTTTTCGGATCTGCAACAATCCCTATTAAACTTTCTGGCTCATATTGCTTACTTGCTGCTTTCATCGCGTCTTCTAAATAACTTTGGACACGTTGATCAATTGTTAAATACGCGTTATCTCCATTTTTAGGTGCCTTTACATTAACTTTTCCACCATCAAGGGACACACCTTTACGATCACCTGTATACGCTACTTCTCCGTTCGAAGCACTTAAGTATTTATCCAAGCTTTTCTCTATGCCAAATTGACCTACCGAGGTTCCATTCTCATTTGGTTTTGCATGACCTATAACGTAAGATGCAAAATCACCGTTTGGATACACCCTTGCATTTTCTGTAATAAAAGATATTCCCGGCAACTTCAACGCTTCTATTTGTTCCTTCTTTTCTTTCGTCAAATCCTTGCCTAACGTTCCAAATTCGACTTGACTTCTACCTTCCTTATTTAAAGAAGCTAAAATATCCTCTTCGCCTTTTCCAAGTACTCCTGCAATTTTCTTTGCAGTATCTTCTTTATTCTCAACTGAGTTAGCACCTTTTAGTGCAGCTACCATTTTGTAAGAGTTTGCATCTTGCGCTAACACATGACCGTTTTGATCATAAATGGTTCCTCGGTTCGCTTCAAGAACTCCTTTTTTACTATGCTTTTGTTTAGCAAGTGCATCTAAATCCTGATTATGAACTGTTCCTGTTGATTGTATGTAAAAAAATCGGGCTAATAACAGCAAAAAGAGCAGGAGGAAAAATATCATAAAATAACCTGCTCCCTTATTGGTATGAAATTTAGTCATATTCTTCTTCATCGTTCCTTCACACCTATTGCCTTATTTGAGGCCTTTCACATTATTCGCATTAATTTCTAGCCCGTGTTTTTTTGCAACTTCAGCGATTCGTTCATAGCGACTTAACTTCTCTACTTCAGCTTGTAATTCTTGATTTTCTTTTTGCTGCTGTACAATTTTTTCTTCTATCGTCGCTGCTTCTACATTAACTTGATAAAGGCCTGCTTTATTTCCAATAAACGCGACACAGGCATACAATAAAAAGCCAATAAACGCTACATACAACAGTTTTTCGATTCTTGTAATTTTTGCTTTAACCTTCGGCTTAGCCATCTGCTGTGGGGGCGTTTGAATTTGCACCTCTTCTTGCGCTTGTTGTTTGTACTTTACAGCTAAATTAGTCATACCTCTCTCTCCCTTTTATCGTTTTTCAGCGATTCTCAACTTCGCAGAACGCGCACGATTATTTTCTTCTAGCTCTATATCAGAAGGTAAAATCGGTTTTCTTGTAATAAGCTTTAATTTCGGCTTAAATTCATCAGGAATAATCGGTAATCCTGGCGGCAATTGTGGCGTTGTACTATTTCGCTTAAACGTTGTTTTACAAATACGATCTTCTAATGAATGGAATGTTATAACACTAACCCTTCCACCTGGCTTAACCATCTCAATAGCAGATTCCAATGCTTCTTCAAATACTTTTAATTCATCATTTACAGCTATACGAATTGCCTGAAACACTCGCTTAGCAGGATGCCCACCCGTTCTACGAGCTGGAGCCGGAATACCTTCTTTAATTAGCTCTACTAATTCTCCTGTCGTTTCAATAGCTTTATTCTCACGATAAGCTTCAATTTTTCTTGCAATTTGTTTTGAAAATTTCTCTTCACCGTATTGGAAGAAAATCCTTACAAGTTGTTCATATGACCAGCTATTTACAACATCATACGCTGTTAATGGGGCATCTTGATCCATCCGCATATCTAGCGGTGCATCATGATGATAACTAAAGCCTCGTTCTGGTGTATCTAATTGTGGGGATGAAACACCTAAATCAAATAAAATGCCATCTACTTCTGTTATACCTATTTCCTGCAGTTTTTCAGCTAAATAACGGAAGTTACTCTTTACTGTTATAAACTGTTCACCGTATGAAGAGAACTTTTCTTTCGCGTTTTGAATCGCTATCTCATCTTGATCAAACGCTATTAATTTTCCACCTTCAGTTAATTGGGATAATAAATAAGAACTATGTCCTCCTCCCCCCAGTGTACAATCTACATATGTACCATCTGGCTTTATATCTAAGCCGTCTACTGTTTCCTTTAAAAGCACTGTTACGTGTTTAAACATTGTTGCACCTACTCTTTTTCCAATTAATTATGTTGAATGTATCCCTTCCTCTAAACACATATTTCACGCTTAGAGAATGAAATAATACGAAAGAACGACTCATTTAACTTACCAACAAAGGCAACATACTATACAAATCGCTATTTTCTTTTATTATATACTAAATTTTATCATCTTTTGCGGGAATTTAAATAAAAAACTGTCGAAAAAGCGAATAATACGTTTACATTTTGTGCTATTTTGTCATATATTTAAGTATCCAACACAATTGCCATATCTAACATTTTTTGATTGATAATTCAGAAAAAAATCACTTCACAGTAAATTCAACGGAATAAAAATAAAATCCTGCTCCAAAGAGCAAGATTTTATAGTTTTATAACATGATGTTTTCCGTCCCAAGAAAAAGGGTTTTCCATTACACGATCAACGAAATCCAAACCAAACTGATTTAAATAATAACATACATTCCACACACGTTCTTGCGGTGCACCTAATGGACGAAGTGCGAATTGTATACGGCGGAATTTATTTAGCTGAACCTCATACTTTTTCTCAACATTTCTTTTCAACATTCTTTCCAACAGTTCAATTTGTTCATTAATTTTCAATTCGTTTTTCCCTGCAAACGCACCTAACCCTGGCTCTATTTTCTTTACAAATTGCTGTAAAGATGTATGAATATCGGCAATTTCTTTTTTCGCCTTTTCAAAATGATCATCAATCGGTTCCTCTATTTGATTAGACAACCAGTTTTCACGCAGTTTATCGACATCATTTAAAAACGGATCAATTTCTCTCAATTGCAGATCGAATAAATCTGTCGCTATATCTCTCTCCACATAAGTAATTGTAAGACGAGGAACGACAGGTGGCATTTGAAAACCGACAGTATGGAATACTTGTTGTAATTCACTCCAATAAGCTAATTCCCCTGGACCTCCAATAAATGCGAGCGTAGGAAATACATACTCTTGCATAAGAGGACGTGTTACAACATTATTACTAAAACGTGCCGGATTTCTCTCCATCTCTTCAATCAACTCTTCGTATGAAAAGGAATGCGCCCCATCCTTTCCAACAAACTTCCCTTGATGCTCTTCAAGCAATACTCGTTCATTATCTATTTCCATGAATATATGCACTGCATGAGACTTCGTTTCAATAATCGGTTTGTATCCTAGTTCTTTAATTACTTCCTGCTGATTACGAAGGCCCTTTTGTACCTCTTTATACTTACTTATAATTCGCTTGAAAAATGGAATTTCTAACTTTCTTAATTCAGGATGATGTGAATCAACAAGGATTAAACCAGAATTAGCAAAGATTTTCGTAATAAGATGAGCAAAGAAATCTACATACGTATTCGATTTTTTCAAAGCATCATCAACAAATTTTAATACATCTTTTGTAAAATTTGTTTCTGGGTATGTTTTAAAAATCTCTTCAATCCAATTTCTACAATCTTCAACAGAAAGTTCAGACTCAGAAGCACTTGCCTTTTTCGGATTACGGTCATAAAAAATAGTTTTTTTCATCTTTTTATTTTTCGCTACAAAAGTATGATTAATCTCATCCATATCATGGTCTTCACCCGCAATCCAGAAGACAGGGACAACTTTAACTCCTAAACTTTCTTCCTTTTCCTTTGCAAGCTGTAAAATTGAAATAACTTTATGAATTGTATAAAGCGGTCCAGTTAATAACCCCGCTTGTTGTCCAGCTATAACAACATATGTATTTTCATCTCCAAGCGCTTTTACATTTTGAAGTGTAGATTCTCCCGCTTGTAATTTTGTATTATATTCTAATAAATGCGCTACTAAATCTTGGCGGAAAAACTCCCTTTCACGCAAATCATGTAAACGTTGTTTAAAAGCATCTTCTGTTAACATATAATCAAAACATGACTGTATCTCTTTTTTACCGTTCATATAGTCCGCTACAATACCTTGTTGCGGAACAGAGATTTCTTTTATCTCCATATAATTCTTCCTTTCGTATCCAGTTCTCTCACCAATCCACATTGTAGTCAATGTTTCACGTAAAAGCAAAGAATAACACTTATACTCTTGTTTCTAAACCTTTTATTGCATCGAACAAAAATTGAAGTGTCGGAACTGGTCGTTGCTGTTTCTTAGCTTCTTCTAATACATATCCAACAATCGCATTAATTTCCGTCTGTCTACTCGCTCTTACATCCGCTAGCATAGAAGATGTATTACGAGACGTTCCTTCACACACATTTCGTACCATTTGCCATACCATTTCTTTTTCTCCTCTAATAAGAAATGCTGCCTCCTGAAACACTTGCTCCATCATTTGATAAAAAAAACGATTCGTGATTAATTCACCATTCTTAACTCCCAATAGTGCTGTCAACGGATTGATACATACATTTACTACTAATTTTTTATGCATAATCTCTTCCCAATCCGTTTCTATTTGAACTGGAAAATAAGCAACAGGAAAATAATTGAATATTTTTTTAAAATGTATAGATTGACCACAAACCACTCCAAATTTTGTTACCCCTATCCCAGTATGATGAACGATATGCCCTCCCTCTTTTTTCGCACCATGTTCTACAATACCAACAGCTATATTTTTACTCCCTATGTTCAGCATCTTTTGAAGATGCGACATTCCGTTTTGCAAAAAGATTAATGATGATGCCCCTTCCACAAACGGTAGTACGTCATCTATATGATATTGCTTCACAGCAATAAATATATAATCTAAATTTTGCGCTACCATACTTTCTATCGGTAAAACAGATGGATATACTGTTTCACATCTTCCATCTCTAATACAAGTTACACCTATTTCATTTAATTCTTCAGCTTGCTTAGCTGTTCTTGTAAACAACGTAACATCTTGGTTATTTTTTTGTAAATAAAATGTATACAATAGACCAATAGCACCTGGTCCGACAATTCCAATTTTCATTTTCACACAAGGAATTCACACTAAGTGCCCTTGCCTTCCCCCCTTTATATCTTTTTAAAGCACCTGAGCACGCCCTATAATTCCGCTGTCCTCTGCCCAACAAATATACTCTCATTTTTCACTATGTATGTACCACCTATTAATACGCTTCTACTCTTAGTTTAGCAAATCCTCAAAAAAAATAAAAAAAGAAATATACTATCTTCTTCATAAAAATAAAAAAATGAGTTATACTATTATTATAAATATTTTTACTTTTCTGCATTCAACGAGACAAGAAAAGGATGTGATGTAATGGGATTCCCAAAAGTTGAGCGCTTGCTCATCAATTATAAAACGTTAGATGAATTCAAAAAATTTAAAGGGTGCGGAGCCCAGGAACTATCTATGCTGGAAGAATTGCAAGCAAACATTATTGAAAACGACAGTGAATCTCCATTTTACGGTATTTATTATGGCGGATCACTAATCGCACGTATGAGTCTATATATGAAAAGAAACGGCGGAGAACCATTCGAAATTACAGGTCCCTACCTAGAACTTTATAAACTTGAAGTATTACCAACTTTTCAAAAACAAGGATTCGGGCAAATGCTTGTAAATCATGCGAAACAAATGCAATTTCCTATTAAAACGATAGCACGTATTCATTCAGCTGGTTTTTGGGATAAATTAAATTTCAACCCCGTATCAGTAACTGATGGAGATTTTTATATTTGGCAGCCAGAAGCAAATTTGAATGCGGTTACAAACGAAGAATCGGCTTAAGAAATAAAAAAACAGCTGTATAACAGCTGTTTTTTATTTCTTAAGCTTCTCTAACTTCTCATTCGAGCGAGCATTGTTTCTTTCCGCTACCATTACACTTCTTTTTTGATCGATATAATCAAGTAGTGTTCTATACTCTTCTTCATATACTGATAATCGCTCCAGAAGACGCTCTCTTTCTGTTTGTAATGATTCAACTTGTTGTTGCAACACTGTTAAAGAGTTTTCATCTTTATAATTTTGCAAGAAATCAATAACATCATTCAACGTAATTGACGTAGGTTCTAACACCTTTGTCTCTTTCACTTCATAATTTTCTACTTTACGAAGTTGCTTTGCTTCCTCAATACGTTCTTTATATTGCTTTCTTACGTAAGAATTCCATCTAAACCCACATGCTGCTGGTGTACGAGATAAATTTTTCCCCACTTCCTTAAAGGCAGAAAGTTGTGTTCCACCTTCTCGAATATGCCGGAGTACTACTTCTGCCAGAAGCAAATCTTCATCATCAGTCCAAGCATCTTGTCTTGTTGTCGCCATCTCTCTAGTCCTCCCTATGCATTTTTTATTAAGCATATGCAGTTACTAGAAAAGATAGAATACAACAACTAAAGATTAAGACAAAAAAAATAAACGCAGAAGATATCTTCTGCGTTTATTTTCCCGCAATTACTTGCTGATTACTTCTTTACCTTTGTAAGTACCGCATGCTTTACATACACGGTGAGCTAATTTCGCTTCACCACAGCTTGGGCACTCTACCATACCAGGTACTGATAATTTGAAATGCGTACGACGCTTTCTTTTTACTGTTTTAGAAGTTCTTCTAAAAGGTACAGCCATTCTTCCCACCTCCTTAAAAGAAATAGTTATTTTCATATGAAGGCCTGAACCAGTCTTCCGATTATTTGTCAAAAAACTTTGCAAGTCCTGCCAATCTTGGATCAACAGTCTTTTCTTTGTCTTCTTCCGAAATCACTTGCCAGTCTTGACCTTGCGTCGGTGCTCCACCAGAAACATCATCACTGAAAATTTGCATTGGAATCTCCAAAAGTATATTTTCCTTGATTACGGGCAGTAAGTCAAGTACTTCTCCTTCTAAAGAATGAATTTCAGCTTCAGTTTCAAATTCTTCTTGTGAAGTTTGGAACACCTCAGTTGTTTTAATGTCAAATGGTAATGTCACATCTACTAAAGAGCGAGAACATGGTAAAACCATGCTTCCAGTTATATGTAGATGAAACGTAAACTTACCGGAGCCAAAATCAACTCTTCCCGTTACATGAACAGGATTAATTTCACGAATATCTTTCTCGACCTCTTTTAGCTCACTTACATCTACCATCTCATCCAATGTCAATCCTTTATTTCTCAATTTATTCAATTGATGGATGGACCATTTCATATCATATCACCTCAAGGCAACAAACAAAATTATAGCTAGCCATTTTATATTTGTCAATGTTTTTTCTTTACACTATAATGAAGTCATCATAGTAAATAATATATAGAGTATCACGTTTTTCAAAAAGATGCTACATCGAAAGGAGAGATTACCATAAAAGCTGGTGGTATTGTTGTTGAATATAACCCTTTTCATAACGGTCATCTTTATCATGTGCAACAGACAAAAAAGTTAACACAATCTGATATAATAATTGCCGTTATGAGTGGTCCTTTTTTACAGCGTGGTGAGCCCGCACTCATTTCCAAATGGTATCGCACTAAAATGGCCTTAGCAAACGGCGTAGACCTTGTTGTAGAGCTTCCATACGTCTTTGCAACACAAAAGGCTGAAACCTTCGCAAATGGTGCTATTTCCATTTTAAATGCCCTACGTGTTTCTGAAATTTGTTTCGGTAGTGAGGATGGACAAATCGAAAATTTTTATAATACCATCTCCGTACAAAAAAACGAAGAAGAGACTTTTAACTACCTTGTAAAACAATTCATGGACGCTGGTAATAGTTATGCAAAAGCAACATCGGATGCTTTCTCACACATTTTAACATCTGAAAAAAACATAGATATGTCACAACCAAATAATATTTTAGGCTTCCAATATATGAAAGCAATTCTGTCACAAAATAGCTCTATACAAACTCAAACTATAAAAAGATTTGCCTCTCATTATCATGATGAAACATTTAATGACCAACATATTGCAAGCGCAACAAGCATCCGAAAACAACTCTTTAGCGAAGAAGGATCATTTACAACAATTAAACCTTTTCTCCCACAGGCAACCACTTCGCTTTTAGCAAATTACAAACAAAACTACGGGATATTACATAATTGGGAACAATACTTTTCATTTTTTAAATATAGACTCATGACGATGTCTCCAGGGGACTTACGACATATATATGAAATAGAAGAAGGTTTAGAGCATCGTATTTTATCAAAAATACAAAACAGTTCCTCCTTCTATTCATTCATGGAAGCATTAAAAACAAAACGTTATACATGGACTAGATTACAAAGAGCTTGTACACACATTTTAACAAACACAACAAAAGAGGAAATACGTAGCGCAAATATAGAACAACACGCACCATATATTCGCCTGCTAGGCATGTCACAAAAAGGACAAACTTACCTTTCAAAAAACAAGAAAAAAATCGAACTTCCAATCCTTACTCATACAAAAACATTCGACCATGCCGCTTTAGATATAGAGAAAAAAGCAAACTCTGTATATTTCTCCATCATGCACGAACCGTTACGCACACAACTATTAAAACAGGATATAACACACCATCCTATTCGCTATGATGAAACAACTACAAAATTCCTATAAAAAACCTCTCTATTTCAGAGAGGTTTTTTCCTTATCCATCTTTTCTAAATATGTTAACGCATCATCCAGCGTATCTACTGGTACAATTTTCATTTTTGTTTTAATATCCTTTGCAGTCTCAAGTGCATCTTTATAGTTCGATTTCTCCGCACCTTTTTCATTTGGCGCAAAGAACACTTCAGCCCCGGCATCGCTAGCAGCCACCACTTTTTGATTTATACCACCAATCGGGCCCACTTCTCCTTTTTCATTAATTGTACCTGTTCCAGCTATTTCATGTCCTTTCGTTAAGTCTTCTTCCACAAGTTGATTATATATTTCTAATGTGAACATTAAACCTGCGGATGGTCCACCAATTTCATGAGAATTAATTTTCACTTTCGGATCGACCACTAATTCTCTTTCCGTAACGATAGAAACACCTATACCGACACGTCCATTCCCATTAGGAATCGTCTTTACATTTAAATTCTCTTTCAATTGTTTTCCATTTCTCATGTACTCAATACTTACAGCATCGTTTTCTTTTTTCCCTGTCATATATTCAATAAATTGCTCCGTCTTTTCAAATGTTTTTCCGTCAACAGCTATAATAACATCACCAAGCTTAAGCTTTCCTTCTGACGGCATTCCTTTTGCCACACCAGCAACTAATACACCTTTATTTTCAAAAGATACTGAGCGATTTGCACGTTTATATGCATTATAAATTGCTGCATTTTGCGAATCTTTCATCGCATAATTTTGGCGAAATTGATATTCTTCATCACTCTCACCTTTTTGCAATATTTCTTCCGCTTTCGAAATATGTGTATATTTATTAAACTGTGCCGCTATTAAATTCACCACATTTGCTGGTCCCATTGAAACCGTAACAAGCATAAAATCACCAGATTCTTTCGTTCCACCCTCAACTTGAACATAAGGCTCTAATTTGGCAGCCATTCCTGGTTTTGTTACATAATACGGTAAACGTACGTAAACAAGTAACATCGCCAATATAACCCCTATTAAGATTGCATATATAAACCGAAAACGCTTAAACATTATGTTTCTCCTTCCACTGCTCAATTAATAAATAAATATTTGAAACATGTTTTTCTGCTTCTACTTCTCCAACTCGAATAATGTCTTCAATGTTTGTAAAAGCACGTGAACTAAATTGCTCTACAGCTGGTCGCATCATTAAATCCGATGCAATTTGCCGATTCATTACAAGCTCATGCTGCATAATTTCAATACTTTGCATAATTACGTCATAAATGGACGTAACATCGCCATTCACCTTAATTGGAGATACATCAACAGCGATAACAATATCGGCCCCTAACTCTTTCACAACCGATACTGGGATGCGATCAATGACTCCACCATCCACTAATAATCTTCCATCTATTTTTTCTGGTACAAACACTCCAGGAACAGATATGCTAGCCCTCACCGCATCTGCAACTGGCCCACTTGTAAAAACCACTTTTTCCCCCTTCAATATGTCAGTAGCCACAACAGCCGTCGGGATATCTAACTCTTCTAAATTTTTATTATATGTAAACATTTTAATCATATCTTTGACACGTTTTCCAGCAATAAATCCCATTTTCGGTACCGTGAAATCTAAATAATACTTCCGCTTAAAAACAGATGCCAATTTATACAATCTTTCAACGTTACTACTTGCCGCATAAAACGTACCTATTAGCGCCCCCATACTACTTCCTGCAATCATGTGAATAGGGATACCCGCTTCCCTTAAAACCTTTATTACACCAATATGAGCAAACCCTTTCGCTCCTCCAGACCCAAGTGCTAAACCAATCTTTGGTTCTTTCATTTTTCTCACCCTTTAATTTTTTTCATTCCTTTTTCATACTTATGGTCTAAATTCACTACGTATCCACGTATACTGAAATGAACGTTTTTTGGGACAAAGGGGGATTTACTTACATGTATGAAAAATGGAAAACCGCTTTCCTTACCATATCAACGCTATTTTTAACCTTTTCTCTTGTACTCCACCCCCAAGCCGCTTTGCAAGCTTCTATTCGTGGGTTAAATATATGGTGGGAAGTTGTATTCCCTTCACTACTACCGTTTTTCATCATTGCGGAACTTCTAATTAGTATCGGTGTTGTAAAATTTATTGGCGTTATATTAGAACCACTCATGCGCCCACTTTTTCGCGTTCCAGGGATAGGCGGATTTGTTTGGGCGATGGGAATGGCTTCTGGTTTCCCTGCAGGCGCCAAATTAAGCGCTAGACTACGAAAAAGCAATCTTTTAACTCAGATTGAAGCGGAGCGCCTCGTTTCTTTCACAAATTCTTCCAATCCACTTTTTATTTTCGGTGCTGTGTCTATCGGTTTTTTTAATAATCCGAAATTAGGAATTATATTAGCCGCTGCCCATTATTTCAGTAACTTTGCTGTCGGATTAATTATGCGTTTTTACGGCGATAATACCGCTTACAAAAATAATACACACACTACAAAAAAACGTCGCTTTCAAAACCCTTTTTTAATTCTTCACGAGACACGCTTACAAGAAAAAAGACCAATTGGTAAATTACTTGGGGATGCCATTGTTTCTTCTATTCAAACATTACTTATGATTGGCGGATTTATTATTTTATTCTCTGTGTTAAATAAAATGATTACTGTATTCCACATTACAGCAGCTCTTTCTTTTATTATGCAACATATTTTATCATTCTTCCAACTAAGTACAGATTTTAGTATACCTATATTATCAGGTATTTTCGAAATGACACTCGGAAGCCAAATGATTAGTCAAATAAATGAAACACCACTCTTACAACAAGCTATGGTAACAAGCTTCATTTTAGCATTTAGCGGTCTTTCTATTCAGGCACAAGTTGCTAGCATATTAGCTGAAACAGATATCCGATTTAAACCCTATTTTTTCGCACGAATTATTCAAAGTATTCTTGCCCCTATTTTTACATTTGTATTTTGGACACCATTTTATGAGAAAGTGAGTTCTTTCTCATCTATGCCAAAAGATATTCCTGTATTTTTATCCGAGCATCCTTCTATACTACATGAACTTTGGACATCTTTTATACATTATGGACCAATTTTTACATTATTTTGTCTATACTTATATGTTATTTTATTATTTTTGCGCACATATAAAGAAAAACCCCGTTCACTTTAACGGGGTTTGAAACTTTTCTTTTAAAGCACGCTCTACAATAGGAGGTACAAGATCTACTACACTTCCTCCATACCTCGCAACTTCTTTTACAATACTCGAGCTTAAAAATGAATATTGGTTGTTTGTCATAATAAAAAATGTTTCAATATTTTCATCTAATTTTCGATTCATAGAAGTAATTTGCATCTCATATTCAAAATCAGAAACTGCTCGTAAACCACGTAATATTGCATTTGCATTACGCATTTTTGCATACTCTACTAATAGCCCACTATGCGAATCTACCTTTACATTCGGGATATCCTTTGTCGCTTCTCGAATTAGTTCTAATCGCTCTTCAACTGAAAAGAATGGTTTTTTTGATGAATTGTTTAAAACGACTACGTACACCTCATCAAATACTTTTGCTCCCCTTTTAATAATATCCAGATGCCCAAGGGTAATTGGATCAAAACTTCCTGAAGAAATAGCTATACTTGTCATTCTGTCCCCTCACCTTCATACTTATAAATCGATATTGCAGTAATCCCATAATTCTCAGCTCGTACTTTTACAAGCCTTCCTATTGAATTAGGTAAAACTACATCATTACCATGCTCTGCCATAATTAATCCATCACTATGTAGCAATCCATGTTGATCCATTACACTAATTAAAGATACAATTTTTTGCTCTTTATATGGAGGATCTATTAATATAAGATCGAATGACATTTCACGTTTTATTAACGCCTTTACTGCACGTTCAGCATCATTTCGATATACTTCAGCTTGTTCCTGTACTCTACAACTTTCTAAATTTTGATGAATTACTTTTATTGCTTTACTATCCCGATCAACAAAAATTACTTTATCGATCCCTCTGCTCAAAGCCTCAATTCCAAGACCACCACTACCACCAAATAAATCAAGGGCGATACCACCATCAAAATAAGGACCTATCATATTAAAAATAGATTCTTTTACTTTATCTGTCGTTGGACGTGTTGTATTACCAGGAACCGCTTTAAGTGGGTGTCCTTTACATTTTCCTGAAACTACTCTCATCTGTTGTCACTACCTTTATTTCAATCTATCGAGCGATTATAGAAAGCCATTCCCACTTCGGTAACAGTTAACAAACCACATTCACCTAACTATAGAAAAACTCGGCCTCAAATAACCTCTCGTTATTTTTATGTATTCATCTCATCATTCACTAATATGAACCCAATATGTATATTAGTTCCACTTTATCTTTTTTATCCTATCACAAAATAAAAAAAAGAAAAATAAAAAGCCCAACATAAAATTTAATTTCATTATGTATATCTTCATTTAGATTGGACATAAATAATTATAACAACATCACCTTCGATGTTGTTGCCAACCGCGGAGAAGACTTACGTTTCCCCATAAGTTCTTCCTCCGGTTTCTCCTCTCCCTTTGCCTTCTTACTAGTACATGCTAGTATAAGAAGGGCCCTGCTATGCAGGGTTTTTTTTCTTTGTGTGCTTTTCATTTAAAAAGTGAAATGGTACAGTAAAAGAAAGAGGAGGAAAAGATATGATTCAACGCTTTATAGAACTTGGAGAAGGCTACTCTGATTTATATGAATTACTTGAAATTGCCAAAACAAATCAAGAACGTATAGCACATATGTTACAATTTGAAACGATAAAAAACGATAAAAAAGTGTGTTCGCTTGTTGTAATATTAAAACCAACTACTACTGGTGATTTCCAACCATTATACATATGTCGTGAAGGCATTCCTGTATTTGAAAATAAAAAAAGTAAACGTGTCATTTTATTTGAAGAAACGGCAGAACAACTCGGAAAAAAAGTGGCTACCTTTACTGTAAAACCATCTACAACTTTCCCAGAAAAAGAACTATTTTTTAATCATTTAATTGGTATTTTACGAATGAACAATTTCATTCCTCCGATGAAATAACGTGTTATTTCAAGTGAAAAATCCCCGGCTAAATTTAGCAGGGGATTTTTTCTATTAGCTATAATCGTATTCTTTTGCTCGATCAGGACGGGAATTTTCAAATTCCGTTTTTAAATACGGGCGATACGACTGTTCTATCTTTTTCACAAAAGGAAGTTTGTTCAACTTATGCATCATATGCTCAATTTGTTCCATATCACAATATACTACAGCATATTTTAATCGTTTTGATATGTAATGTATGTTACCATATTTCCTTAAAATCTTGGCATGTTTCAATGAATGTAAATAAACAATCATACTTTGTCGTTGCCCGAACATAATCTTCTCCATCTTCTCCTTTTAAAAACATATATTTTATATTCTATGAAAACCAATCAGAAATTTATAACATTACAGGACAAACTCTGTATACGTTTTCTTCCAACTTCTAAAAAACGGGGTACATCACCCCGTTTTTTTACAACCACAACCTCCGCCAGTACCACAACCTCCACCACAGCCACCAGCATCAAAGAATGGATTTCCTGTTGGCACTTTAATGGAAGAAGACACTTCCGAACCGATTGCTACACTAACTTCGTCTAATAACTTCTGCAAAGCAGTTTCTGCTCTTTTAAAAGCTGCAACCTTATCATGTAAGTCCACAGAACGCTTTAATTCTCTCATTTTCATCGACACGGTAGTATAGTCAGGATGGTATTTTCCAAAACGCTGTACTTCCTCATACCGTTCTTTCATCGCTGTAAATTGCTGAATTAGCGTCTGAAGTTCCATATCTTCATGTAATTCTCTATAATACTTACGATAATCTTCTGCTATATCTGAACAGATAATCGCTTTTGCAAGCTGCTCTGCCTTATCTAATATTAATACGCTTTCTAGCGTCGCTACAATCATGAGAGACACCTCCGAGTATCCATCATACCACATTTAGATTAGAACTACTAATTGAAGTGACTTACTCAAAAGAAAGATATAACGTAACTATTTTTACACTATATCCGTACACACTTATACATTAATATGTTCCGCTATATTATATTTAAGAACATCCCATTTTCCACTATTTTGTTTCACATAACTAATACACGCATTTTTTAATGGTGTCTTAAATGTAATTTCATCTGGTTCAATGGCATGTAAAATCGCTTTTATCGCGTGTGAGTGAGCAACAATAATAATACGTTTGCCAAAATGAGTTGTCGCAACATCTTCTAAAGCAGCAAAGCAACGAGCTACAATCTCTTCATCTCGCTCCATACCTTCTACTTTACCCTCAGCAATCAACTCTCTAACAGCCGCAACCGGCTTCCCTGAAGCTTCTCCAAAATTCCGTTCAACAAATCGCTCATCTAATAAAATCGATTGTAATCCAACTGCCGTTGCGATTTCATTAGCCGTTTCTTGCGCTCTAATTAACGGGCTACTTATAATGATATCCCACGTTTCTTCTTGTAAAGCAGCTGCACTTTGACTCGCTTGCTTCTTACCAACTTCATTAAGCGGAATATCTTCTCGCCCCTGAATAATTTCTTGAAAATTCCAATCAGTTTGTCCATGTCGTACTAAACAAATTTCCGTCATGCTGCAACTCCTTTTTAAATAATCAACTTCTATTGTAACAAAAGTTCTGCATGACGGACATATTTTTCACTTCCAATTAGGTTGCATTTTGTTGCTTCATATACTGAAACATATCAATCATGATCGAAGCAACGGCCAATTGATTTTGAAACTTTTCCACTTTATCTGGTATCGTTTTTTTGAAATGTTGCATCGCCGCTAACTCAAAAGCCTCTTTTTCTTCAGGATTTCGTGTTAATTTTCTATACCAGTACGGTTGCTCTCTAATATAGCGAGATAAATCCTCATCAGCCTTTATAAACTCCATAATTTCTGCTCTCATCATCTTTCCCCCTAATCCTTTTGAAAGAAAAACGGGTTATTTTCTGAAGTACTTTGCTCTTGCTGCGTACGGTTACCTTGAAATTGCTGAATAACTTGTTGCACGCTCCCAATTGCACTCGTCACATTGGCTAAATGGTTCTGCATTTGTTCCACGTCCAACTTTTTAAAAAAAGAAAGCATTTGCCCCATCACATCAGCAGTTTTTTCCTCTTCAGTTCGATTATCTTTTTCTTTTTTATTTTCTTTTACCGAAGAAAACGCAGGCGCTCCATCCGGTCTATAAGTTGCCCATATTGGATCTTCTTCACCAAGTAAGTACCATTCTTCATAAAATTGTTGCCATGTTTTATGACCACTTCTAACCTCATGAACCATTTTAGGGTGATGGTTTACAAATTCTTTAAACTGTTGAATCGATGGATGTAACGGTCCTTTTGTTGTTGGCATAATCCTCACCTCTCCATGTATATCTACTATATAGTAAGAAAAAAAAGGCGCATGGTTCGCCTATTTTTAGACGATTCATGCACCTTTTTTTCTGCTATTTGCATACGGTCAGATTCCCACCTACAATTCAGTGAATACGAAGTAACTAATTTGGTAATGTGACACCCCACCGCTTACAGTTTCGCTTTATTTTCGAATAAAGTTTTGTGTATAAAATTTATCGTATACACCAACACCTAATCCTGTAAATTGTTCATTTAATAAATTCTTTCTATGCCCCTCACTATTTAACCAACCTTGCACTGCCGCAATTCCATCACTATGTTGCGCCGCTATGTTCTCACCAGCAAGTTGAAATCCTACTTTCCCGCGCTGCAAACGATCTCCTAGTGTACCTAATGTAGGTGAGTCATGAGAAAAATAATTATTGTCTTTCATATCTTTACTGTGACCAACAGCAACATCTGCTGTTTCCTGATCCCATGTTAATAACGGTAATTTATGACGACTTCGAATGATATTTGTTAAATCAAAAATTTGTTGCATATTCCCATTTTCTACTTGTTTTATTTTTTCTGGAGTCAATGGTTGTTCTGCTATTAATTCACCTGAATAAACGAGCTGATACGGTCTTTGGCGTAATAAAGTTTCATCATCCATATAACGAACACCAACAAGCTCATGTGTAAATTGATCAAAATACAATTGCGCCCATCCATCTTCTACAGGTATTAACGGTTGTTCCATGACTTCGGTATCAGATAGCTCAAATTGATAACTATTTTTCCCTCTTTTTAATGAAATTTCATGCGAAAGCGGACTTTTTTTATATACTTCTTCATATTTTTCATTTATATAATAAGGTGGAACCTTAACTTGTTCACCAGCTGCGTATGCCGTTACAACTTTACGTTCAGAAACTCCAAATTGAACATACTGAGTTAAATCCTGGTTGTATACCCACCATTCATATCCGTATGCAGATGGCTCTATTCGAGAGGGTTCTCCCCACTTCGCTAATAAGTTTTCAGAGTCTTCACCAATCATATTTAAAACAGTGTCTGAGGAGTCTTCCTTAATTTGCTTTTTCTTTTTCACAATTTTATTTTCTTGCTTTGATTGAGATGGGGTTAATATATATTGTGAAACGAGTAATTTCCCGTATAAATCAACAGCTAAAATTAAAAATGTAATCATTACGATACGCAATAATTTCTTCAAACGATATACCTCCTGAACAAAACATAAAATTGAGATATACACAAATCCTTTTCTTTCTTTTTGTGTGTACCGTACTCTTTTCACTATATCATATTTTTGTGAAAAAAGTCTGGATTATCCCTTTTCTCTCAATATGAATTGCACTTTCTTATTATTCATACTATTATAAAAATAATGGTGTAACATTAAAAAAGGAGGTATTATATGCAATTTACAAATACGAAATTTAATGGAGCCGTCGTTGAATTAACTCTTTTAACTGAAATCATGGAAAACAACCACTTCGTACTTGCCGGACAGTGGGATTATGAACGAGTTACATACGATTATAAATTTGAAATATTAAAGGATGTTTATTATTTACGAGTGCAAGGAGTTGCTGTTGAAGGTGACATCGGCAGTAGACACGCTGAAGTAAAACTACTTCCCCCCTTATTAGGAAAACATTATTATCCTCACGGCGTTGAATATGGTGATGATGAGACTTTCCCAACGAATGTACTTCAAAAAAGCGAACAACTCCTACAAAATGTCGAAAAAGAGTTAAAAGAATTTCAAATTATTGATTAACAAAAACAAGCGCATCAATATGATGCGCTTGTTTTATTTCCCTTCCCTAAGAATGAATCGTTTTTTTTACTGGATATCCATAAATAGATCCATCTTTTACTTTAATCTCATCTTCCCAAGGAACCTTATATTTACCTTCAGCTAAATCTTTTACAAACGTATATGGATTTTCTTTCACCCCACCAGGAGTTGCTACATATCCTCTTGAACCTAGATTATATATATTATTTTCCAATCCCCATCCTAATCTAGCCTGATCTGCTAGTTCTGGATATACTTCAGCAGTAACAATCTCCCACGGATTTCGATGACCCTGTACTAAAGTAGTCCCATCAAAGTTACATACTTGTCCTTCACCAAAGTAATAAAATACACCATCATAACCCGCTAAGTTTACCGACAATGTATACATTAAATTTTGCCATGCATTTGAGCGATTGGTTAGCATCCATTGTTCACTAACTTGTGTACTATATCCAGAAATACGAATTAAGACATTTGCACCTTTATAGGCCGCTTCACGAGCTACTTCAGGGAACATGCCATCATGACAAATACAAACAGCTAATTTACTTCCTCCAGGTCCATCACAAACAGGTAAGCCTAAATCTCCAGCTTTCCAAGGCTCGACTGGCACCCAAGGATTTAGCTTACGATACTTCAAAATCATTTCACCTTGTGGATCAATAATAACTGCTGTATTATATGGCTCTCCACCATCCGGATTTTTCTCCATTATTGAAAAAACACCATATACTTTAGATTCTTTACATGCCTCAGCAAATAAGTCTGTTTCTGGCCCAGGCACTGTGCATAAAAATTCTTCTGTAGTCCATTTTTTTGTATTGAGCCCTTGTGTACTATATTCAGGAAATACTATCAATTCTAAACCAGGGTAACCTGATTTGGTCGAATGAATTGTTTTTATGATTTGTTGAATTTGTTTATCAATGTCTGCACGCGATTCTACTACTGGTACTGGATATTGAATTAGTGCTGTCAAAAAACCACTAATCGGCTTTACCATACTTCCACTACTACCCATTTAAACTCCCCCTTAAAATAGTTCGTGTTTATTAAAGATAACAATATATATTTGTAACTCTCTAAAAAACTTGCACTACATATGGAATTATTACGCATGAAAGCTAGTAGTAAATTTTATCTCCACTTTTAGTACACGCCTACACTAACTTAACATAAAAAGTTAGAAAATTCAATCTTTTTAAAGGTAGCTAAAACTAAAAAAGAAAAAGCGCATGGAATCCCATACACTTTTTTACTTAGTCTGTAAATACGGCGGCAATTGTTGCAACTGCTCCTTATCCTTTTCACGTTCTCTACGTGCCCATCTAAAGAATACATAGCCTATAATTGTACCGTATACTATTTCCTGGACAATTTTCATTATAATACCACCAGTTTGCTGGTCTTGTACGACTGGCATCCAGTGCAAAAATTCTGGTCCCGTTATATTCAAATCTGATAAAGTGTCCGCTGGTACACATAGTTCCATCGCTTTCATCCAAGCAGCTGGATCCGTATACGTTGCAAATAACGGCGCTGTCGCAAAAATGATTAACGCACAGGCAGGCGTTAATAATATGCCGTTAGCAAACATATAACCAAGTTTCTTTATATCACTTAACGTTTGATATTCTGGTAATGGATTTAACATCGGCCACCACATCATGATTGCTGTAAAAAACAATATAGCGAGACAAATAGGATGAGCTATTTGACTTTGTTTTACTGTATCAAAAACAACTGGTAAATGATAAAAAGAAAACAGGCCGTTAAATACAAACAACGCAATAAGTGGTTTAGCAAATGCCTTTAATATAATTTGAACGAACTTAAAAGAAGTAATGTAACGATATAACCAAATTGGTATACCAAGCAACAGTAACGGTGGAACTGCAATATACATGACTGCCATTTCAAACATATGAGCACTAAATATAATATGGCCAATTAAATCAATAGGTCCTCCCTTTACAAAATACAAAAGAACAATACCAGTCGTAAAATAAAAAATTTGCTTCTTACTTACCTTCGTCGCATTTTCAAATCGCATTCTATATGGCCCAATAATTAAGAAGTACCCAATAAGAATTGAAAGCATAAATAATAAAAAGATTGGACTCCATAAAGCCTGAAAACCAAATATCCACAAGTTACTCATTTTCACACCTACCTTCGTAAGGTTATCTCATAATATGAAGAGGGAGCTGTGACAACACAAGCTCCCTTATTTTTCACTTTTCAAATCCACACGATTGTCATAAAAGCTAAAATTGTAATTAATCCTATTAGCAGACCAGAGTAAAGAAAGAAACTTGCTGCTTCATGTCCTTTATGACTCATATGCATAAAATAATACAATTGAAAAATTACTTGTACCACTGCTAATAGTAAAATAAACGGTACAGAGAAAATCGGACTAAAAGTTTTTGGATACGCCACTGCTACAAATGCAACTAATGTTAAAAAAATCATTAATGCAAACGTAATAACTTGATGCCTCATTTCCTCCGCACTTTTTCTCTTCCGATAAACAAGATCAACTTTAGGATTATTCGTTTGCTTTATCGCCATTGTTTATCCCACCATTCCCATTAAATATACTACAGTGAAAATAAACACCCAAACTACGTCAATAAAGTGCCAATAAATCGATGCAACATAAAACTTCGGTGCATTGTATAAATTTAGACCTCTCTTCGCATTTCTAAAGATTAATGTTAAAATCCAACATAACCCAAACAATACGTGGAGTCCATGTGTACCAACAAGAGCATAAAACGCAGAGCCAAACGCACTACTTCTCATAGTATGCTTAAATTCATGTGTATAATGATAAAACTCATATATCTCAAATCCTAAAAACCCTAAACCTAGCAATACTGTTACTAGTAACCAAAGCTGCATTTTCTTAAAGTTAAAGTTTTTCATGTGATACATCGCATATACACTCGTTAAGCTACTCGTTAATAAAAGCATCGTCATAATAAAAACGAGTGGCATTTGGAACATCTCTTGAGATGTTGGTCCACCATTTGTAGAATTCTTTAACGCTAAATATGTGCCGAATAAGGAAGCGAACAGCACTGTTTCGCCTCCAAGAAATAACCAAAAACCGACAAACTTATTTTTCCCTTCAAGGGTTGCTTTTTCAGGCTCTGCTGGAAATGTTTCATTCGTTAATTTTTCATCTACATGCATTATGCCTTGCCCCCCTTATCCTCTAAATCTTCTTTATGAATATGATACCCATGATCATCAATTACTGAACGTAGGAACATTGCGCCAAATGTAATGATTAAACCAATAATTGCTACTAATAACCAGAACTTATCTTTTCCGCCCTGCATATACATCGCACCGAATGCCGCTATAAACAATCCGAAAGAAATGACAAATGGTGAAAACGAAGGATTTGGCATATGAATATCACCAACTGGTTCCGCTGCTGTCATCTCTTTATTACCTTCACGTTTTTCAATCCAAAACGGATCTAATCCGCGAACAAATGGTAATTGTTTAAAGTTATATTCTGGTGTCGGTGCTGGCATTGTCCATTCTAATGTACGTGCATCCCACGGATCACGACCAGCTTTTTCTTTTGATACTGTCGTTTTAATTACATTGAATAGAAGAACAATCGTTCCAAGAGCCATAAACACCGCTCCGATAGAACTAATCATATTCCCCATTTCCAACCCTTGCCCTTCAAGATATGTGTAGTAACGGCGTGGCATACCAATCAAGCCAAGGAAATGCTGAATAAAGAACGTTAAATGGAAACCGATAAAGAATAGCCAAAACGTTATCTTTCCTAATGTTTCATTTAATACTTTATTGAACATCAGTGGCCAATAATAATGGGCTCCTGCAAGTAAACCAAATACAACACCGCCAACGATTACATAATGAAAATGCGCTACTACGAAATAGTTATCATGAAATTGATAATCAGCTGGTGCAGATGCTAGCATAACCCCTGTAACTCCACCCATTACGAATGATGGAATGAAAGCTACTGCCCACATCATTGGTGTCGTAAAACGAATACTTCCACCCCACATTGTAAAGAGCCAGTTGAATATTTTGATACCAGTCGGAACCGCAATCGCCATTGTTGCAACTGAGAAAATAGCATTAGCAACTGGACCAAGTCCAACAGTAAACATATGGTGCGCCCATACCATAAATCCTAAAAATCCAATTAATACCGTCGCAAACACCATCGATGAATAGCCAAACAATCGTTTTTTCGAAAATGTCGCGAAGATTTCCGAGAATATTCCGAAAGCTGGGAGTATAAGAATGTATACTTCTGGATGACCGAAAATCCAGAATAAATGCTCCCATATAATTGTATTCCCGCCCAATGCCGGATTAAAGAAACTTGTTCCAAATAAACGATCTAACATTAAAAGTCCTAATCCTACAGTTAACGGCGGAAAAGCGAATAATATAAGCGAAGATGTTACAAATGTTGTCCATGTAAACATCGGCATACGCATATACGTCATTCCTGGCGCGCGCATATTAATAATGGTTACAAGGAAGTTAATTCCTCCAATTAATGTACCAATACCTGAGATTTGCAAGCCGAGTACATAGAAATCAACACCATGACCTTTAGAGGCTAAAGCTAAAGATGCATAAGATGTCCATCCTGCATCAGGTGCTCCACCTAAAAACCAACTTAAATTTAAAAATACTCCACCAAAGAAAAATAACCAAAATCCGAGTGAATTCAAAAACGGGAACGCTACATCACGTGCACCAATTTGAAGTGGTACAGCGGCGTTCATAAATGCAAACACGAGTGGCATAGCTGCGAGGAAAATCATTGTTGTACCGTGCATCGTTAATACTTGATTATAAGCATCCCCAACAAGAAAAGCGTTGTTAGGAATTGCTAATTGAAGGCGAATAAATAGAGCTTCTATTCCGCCTATTACAAAAAACAATCCACCTGCAATTAAATAGAGAATGGCAATCTTTTTATGGTCTACTGTCGTTAAATAATCCCATATGACAGCACCCATCCCCTGTTTTTTTGCTACAGAACTCACGTTTTCAACCTCCCCTTCGCGAATAATCCCTCTTTACTTTTCAACTTTTAACGTTTGTAAGTATGCATTTAATGCATCAATTTGATCATCCGTTAAGTTGCCATATTTGCCAGTCATTTTGTTTCCTGGCTTCATATTTTCAGGATCCTTCAGCCATTTTTTTAAGTTTTCTTCATTGTTTTCGGCAATACCGGCAACCATATCGCGATCCGCAAAGTTTGCTAAGTTTGGTGCGATACGAGCGGAAGGTGGTCTACTATCATTAGATCCAACTGCGTGACAACCAATACAGCTTTTATTAAATATTTCTTGGCCCTCTTGCGCCTTTGTTGAAGCTACTTCTTTTTTTCCATCAATCTTCTTCATATCAGCAAGCCATTTTTTGTACTCGCTTTCATCTAAAGCTTTCACTTTAAATTGCATTAAAGAATGTGATGGACCGCAAAATTCTGTACAAAAACCATTATAAGTGCCCGATTTATCTGCCTTTAACCACATTTTGTTCACATTGTCTGTATTTGTATCCATTTTCCCTGCTAAAGATGGAACCCAAAATGAGTGTTTAATATCGGCACCCTTCAAATTTAAATACACTTTCTTACCTGTGGGGATGACCAAATCTTGCGAAGTTACTATCTTTTCTGATTTATAAGAAAATTCCCACCAATAAAGATTCGCTGTTACATCAACAACGATAGTATCTTTATCAATATTCTTTTTCTCCATCGCACTTACATCAGCAAGTTTGAATGTATATGTAACCGTTGGAACAGCTAAGATTAGTAAAAGAATAATCGGAATAACTGTCCATATAATTTCTAGCTTGTGATTCCCTTCAACTTGCTCTGGAATATAATCTTCCTGACCTTTCTTTTGTCGGAAACGCACAATTACATACAAGAAAATAATAGTAACTACTAGTACTACTCCTACCATGATTGCACTAGCCAGTAGAAGTAAATCATATTGCATTTTTGCTACTTCTCCTTGCGGAATTAAAGTAGATTGAAAGGCTTTACCGCATCCCCCTAACAGTAAAGCCAGCAGTGAAACGAACGAAAGCAGTCGCCACTGTTTCTTCATACAAACAACCCCCACTTTCCTTGTGAATTAGATTGTACTTTATAGTTAAGTAAAGTAAATCTCAACGTAAAGAAATCCAATTATGTCGTTGTCTTAGAAGAATGTAACTACAATCATTGATACAAATAAGATTGTTAAATAATTTAGGGAATAAACAAACATTTGCACGGACCATTTGATGTCATCTTTCTTACGGAAGCCATAAAATCCTAAAACGATCCATCCGATGTTAAGCAGTGTTGCAATTACCATAAATGTTATCCCTAGTCCACTCATATAAAATGGGAGTGGTAATAAACATACTGTCCAAATCATAATTTGGCGTTTCGTAATTTCAAATCCATGAACTACAGGAAGCATTGGAACTCCTGCATTTCGATATTCATCAACACGTTTCATCGCTAATGCAAGGAAATGTGGGATTTGCCAAATAAACATAATTAAAAATAACATCCAAGCAATTGGATGACCTAAAGATGGATCGATTGCTGCCCATCCAATTAAAGGTGGAACTGCTCCAGATATACTACCTACAACAGTATTTAGTGTATACTTTCTCTTTGTCCATAAAGTATATAGGACAACATATGTGAAAGCACCAATAAATCCCATTAAAACTGCCATTGGTGTTGTTAATAATAAGAATACAAATCCAAGAAGTAATATAACTAGTCCAAATGTAAGTGCAAATCCTGGTTTATACTTTCCAGTAACCGTTGGACGAGTCTTTGTTCTTTCCATTAACGGATCGATGTCTCTATCGATGTAGTTATTTAAACAACATACCCCCGCCATAATTAATCCTGAACCAACGATTGTAAAAAATAGCTTATCCAGATTGTCCATCACACTTAATCCATTAAAGTGTAACGCCAACCAAAATCCTGTAAATACAGTAAGTGTATTTGAGTTTACAATCCCCATTTTAACGAGTGCTGATAAATCTTGTAACCGAGTTGTTTCCGGTACACTTGTAACAGCGGACTCATCATGCAGCTCACTTGTTGCATGGTTCATCACTCTAACCCCCTCTTAAAACTTTCATCTTTCTTTTTGCGCTTATTTCAAATGAAATAATTCGCTTCTATATAGCAATATTATTACAGTAGAAACATTGTTAACCCATTCTACTACTAATCTACGCCCATACTCCAATATATTAAATCATATTTCCCGAACATTTTGTGAAGAAAACATGAACTTTTTGTGTCGGATATAAAAAACTTCATTCTGACTTGTCCTTATCATAACATGATGTTACCTTCTATAATAAACTATTTTGTCCTATTTAACACGTATTCTCCCCATTTCTTTTCAAAACAGCCTATTTTTCACCTAATTTTTTCCTTTCAAACCCTGTTTTTACACCTATTTTCTCTCCCTTTCCTTCCCCCTCCATTTCTTTGCTATTTTATTATTTTTTATATATCATAGGAACTAGCGCGTTTTATTCTATACATAATGGAATGAAAATATTTCGCAATAACTTCATAGCAGAAAGATGGTGAAAGAGATTGCAACGCTTTATTAAATGGTTAGCAGTCATTACAAGCATTGATTTATTAATAGTTTTATTAGGAGGCGCTTTAGTTACAAAAACAGGTTCTGGTCAAGGTTGTGGTAAATCATGGCCACTTTGTAACGGTGAATTTGTTCCATCTAATTTATCAATGGAAACTATTATTGAACTTAGCCACCGATTAACATCAGGATCAGCTGGAATTCTTGTCACTCTCCTTTGTATTTTGTCCTGGAAATATTATAAACATGTGCGTGAAACAAAAACGTTAGCAATTTTATCCTTCGTATTTTTAGTTGCACAAGCATTAATGGGAGCAGCAGCAGTTGTTTGGGGACAAATGCCAGCTGTACTTGCTATCCATTTCGGTATTTCCTTAATTTCATTTGCTTCTGTCATTTTATTAACGTGTCTTATCTTTGAAATTGACCAAAAATTTGATGCACGTTCACTTATTATGGACAAAAAAATGAAATTTCATATTTATGGTGTAACAATTTACAGTTATATTGTCGTCTACACAGGTGCTTTAGTACGTCACGAACGAGCTAGCTTAGCCTGTCCAGACTTTCCTTTATGTAGCAAAAACAGACCTATGCCAACTCAACTACATGAATGGGTTCAAATGGGCCATAGAGTTGCAGCGATGTTAATTTTCGCTTGGATACTATACGCCATGATTCTCGCTATTCGCCATTACAAGCAGCAACCTGTAGTATATTGGGGATGGATCATTTCATTTATCCTCGTTACACTTCAAGCTGTAGTAGGAGTTTTAGTTGTATTTACAAACGCTAGTTTAGCGATGGCATTGTTACATTCTCTATTCATTTCTTGCTTGTTTGCCGTACTATGCTATTTAGTTATGTTAGGAACAAGAAGTAAAGTGAATGCCAAAGAAGCCGAATCAACTTCTAAACAAACAAAATAATTTAAAACTAAAATCCCTTGCCAATTCGGCAAGGGATTTTTTGCAATAAAAAAGAGCTGTATTTACACAGCTCTTTTCTTATTTTAGTGATCTAATTCAATAAGTAAATCACCCGTTTGAATTGCATCACCATCGTTAACATATACTTTCTTCACTTTACCATTGAACGGCGCTTGAACTGTCGTTTCCATTTTCATCGCTTCTGTAATTGCCATAGAATCGCCTTTTTTCACTTCTTCGCCTTCTTTTACAACTACTTTAATTACCGTTCCTGGCATCGTTGCACTAATATGATTTGGATTCTCACGGTTTCCTTTCACACGTTGTGCAACTGTTGCTTTTACACTCTCGTCTTTCACGATAATTTCACGTGGTTGACCGTTAAATTCCAAGTAAAGAACACGATTTCCATCCGGCTGAGGTTCTCCAATTGATACTAGTTTAACCATCAATGTTTTACCCTGTTCAATTTCTACATCAATTTCTTCACCTAGTCTCATACCATAGAAGAACGTCGGTGTATCAAGTACAGATACATTTCCATAAAGCTCAGCAACTTTTTCATAATCCATAAATACTTTTGGATATAAAGCATATGCTACTACATCAAAAATCGTTACTTCGCGTCCAAGTTTATGGAATAATTCTTCTTTTAACGCTTCGAAATCTACTGGCTCTAGTAATTCACCTGGTCTTACTGTTAATGGCTCTTTCCCTTTTAAAATAATCTTTTGTAATTCTTTCGGGAAACCACCGTACGGTTGACCTAAATCACCAGAGAACATTTCAACAACAGACCCTGGGAAGTCCATCGCATGTCCACGCTCTAAAACATCTTGTTCTGTCAGATGGTTTTGAACCATAAATAATGCCATATCACCAACAACTTTTGATGATGGTGTTACTTTTACAATATCTCCAAACATGTCATTCACACGGCGGTACATTACTTTCACTTCATCGAAGCGATCTCCTAAACCAACCGCCTTCGCTTGTTGCTGAAGATTACTATACTGCCCACCCGGCATTTCATGCATATATACCTCTGTATGAGGCGCATTCATACCACTTTCAAATGGTGCATAGTATTTGCGTACATCTTCCCAATAGTGAGATAGTTTTTCTAAAGAATCTATATTAACATCTGGTTGTCTTTCGTTTCCGCCTAACGCATAGTATAGCGTGTTCGCACTTGGTTGTGACGTTTGACCAGCCATAGAACTCACTGCTACATCGACGATATCAACACCTGCTTCAATTGCCTTCGTATACGTTAATATACCATTTCCACTCGTATCGTGCGTGTGCAGATGAATTGGAATCGACACTGTCTCTTTTAATGCAGAAACTAAATCATATGCTGCATTTGGTTTTAGTAAGCCCGCCATATCTTTAATACCTAAAATGTGAGCTCCTGATGCTTCTAACTCTTTTGCTAAATTTTTATAATAATTTAAATCATATTTACTACGCAGTGGATCATGAATATCCCCTGTGTAGCACATTGTTGCTTCTGCAATTTTACCAGTGTCTCGTACAGCGTCAATTGCAACTCTCATGCCTTCCACCCAGTTTAAACTATCAAAAATACGGAATACATCAATGCCTGCTTGAGCAGAACATTCCACAAATTTTTGAATTAAATTATCTGGATAGTTTTTGTATCCAACTGCGTTTGAAGAACGAAGTAACATTTGGAATAACACATTCGGCATTTTTTCACGAAGATCTAGTAATCGTTCCCATGGATCTTCTTTTAAGAAACGATACGCGACATCAAACGTTGCACCGCCCCACATTTCTGCTGAGAATAGGTTCGGTAACATTCTCGCTGTTGGCTCCGCAATTTGATGTAAATCTTTTGTACGAATACGAGTTGCAAGTAATGACTGGTGTGCATCACGGAATGTTGTATCCGTTAAAAGTACACGTTTTTGATCCTGTACCCATTTTACTAATCCGTCCGCTCCACGCTCGTCCAAAATTTGTTTCGTTCCATTTTGGATTGGCTCTGAATGTTTTAAACATGGAATACGAGCATCTGGGAATATTGGTTTTTCTTTTTTCCCTACTCCTGGGAAACCATTTACTGTTACTGTACCAATGTAATTTAACATTTTCGTTCCACGGTCTTTACGTTTCGGGAACAAGAACAATTCAGGTGACGCATCGATAAATGAAGTATCATATTCTCCTGATAAGAAGTTTTTATGCTTTACTACATTCTCTAGGAATGGAATATTTGTTTTAATACCACGAATACGGAATTCTTTTAAGTTACGTTCCATTTTTGCAGCAGCTTGCTCAAAAGTAAGTGCCCAAGTTGTAACTTTTACAAGTAAAGAATCGTAGTACGGTGTAATAACTGCACCTTGGAAGCTATTTCCTGTATCAAGACGCACACCAAAACCACCACCTGATCGATACGCCATAATTTTTCCTGTATCCGGCATAAAATTATTTAGCGGATCTTCAGTTGTTACACGAGATTGAATTGCAAATCCATGTACAACTACTTCCTCTTGCTTCGGAACACCTACCATTTTGCTATGTAATGAATGTCCATCCGCTATTAAAATTTGTGATTGAACAATATCTACTCCCGTAATCATTTCTGTAATCGTATGTTCTACTTGAACACGTGGATTTACTTCAATAAAGTAAAACTCATCATCTTTTACAAGGAATTCTACTGTTCCTGCATTTAAATAGTTTACATTTTTCGTTAACTTCACAGCAGCATCACAAATACGCTGACGCAGATCATCTGAAAGTGATACACTCGGTGCAATTTCTACAACTTTTTGATGACGACGTTGTACAGAACAGTCACGCTCGTATAAATGAACAACATTGCCTTCTTCATCTGCTAAAATTTGTACTTCTATATGTTTAGGTTTTTCAACAAATTTTTCGACGTAAACTTCATCATTACCAAAAGCTGCTTTCGCTTCTGATTTCGCTCGATTATATGATTCTCCTAATTCCTCACTAGTACGCACAATACGCATACCACGACCGCCACCCCCAAGGGATGCTTTAATAATAATCGGGTAATCATACTTTTCAGCAAATTTTTCGACTTCTTCTAATGAATTTACTGGACCATCACTACCAGGTATAACTGGAATTTGTGCTAGCTGCGCTTGTGTTCTTGCTTTCACTTTATCTCCAAACATATCTAAATGCTTACTTTTCGGACCGATAAAGATAATTCCTTCTTCTTCACAACGTTTAGCGAATTGAATATTTTCTGACAAGAAACCATATCCAGGGTGGATTGCATCTACATGATTACTTTTTGCAATCTCAATAATGCCTTCAATATCTAGATAAGCATCAATTGGTTTTTTTCCTTCCCCAACTAAATAGGACTCATCGGCTTTATAGCGATGATAAGAACCACTATCCTCTTTAGAATAGATTGCAACTGTTTTTAATCCAAGTTCCGAACAAGCTCGAAACACACGAATTGCAATCTCTCCACGGTTAGCTACCAATACTTTTTGAATACGTTGCAGCTTTGTCATGATTTTCCCCCTCTACTTTCCTACCACTCTAGAGATAAAATATATACACACCTTAAAAAGCGTGAAGTTCTTCACTTTCCACATTATATTATACTTAGAAAGCTTCACTTTATTTTTATCCATCATACCTTATTTTCTAACAAATGATAAGTTTTCTGTGCAATTTGTTTCACAAAAATAGTATAGCATACCTCTTCCTTTTCTAACAACTTAATTGTATATCACATTTAACTTAATGTGATATATCTTTTAACTGAAAAAGAAATTAGTACATCATATTTGGAACTACTTAAAAATAAAAAACACATCATGCTCTAAAGCACAATGTGTTTTTATTTTACAACTACAAGATGTGGTCCATTTTGTTCTCTTTCTTTCATTACACCATTCTGTTGTTTCTCTTGTCGTTTCACGTGACTAGCAATATTGAGTAGTATTCCCATTGCAAGTAGATTAGCTATTAAGGAACTTCCACCATAACTAATAAACGGTAAAGGCACTCCCGTAAGCGGTATTAATCCAGACATACCACCAACATTAACAAAAGTTTGTACTCCTATTAAACTTGCAATTCCGATTGCAATTAAACTTCCAAAAGGATCGTTACATTTTTGAGCAATCCTGAATGAACGAATAATAATAAGTAGCAAGCAAATTAAAATAATAGCTACACCAATAAAACCTAATTCTTCAGATATAATAGCCATAATAAAATCGGTTTGCGGTTCTGGTAAATACCCATATTTTTGCACACTATTTCCTAATCCTCGACCATTTAGCCCTCCTGAAGCAATTCCAATAAAAGAATTTACTAATTGGAATCCATCATTCTGAGGATCATTGAATGGATCAAGAAAAACTGAAAAACGTGCCTTTTGATATCCACTTAATTTATAATTAGCCAAAAAATATAGAGCTGGAATCCATACTATAGAAGTTAAAACAATTCGTTTAATCCATAAATTAATCCTTACTCCTGAACAAAGAAACATAATCCCTACTGTTCCTGCAATTAACAAATCGGTACCTAAATCATTTTGCTTTAAAATTAAAAACATTGCCATTCCAACAAAACCAAGTGTAAGTCCCGACCCTTTAAAAACAGGTGTATTTGTTTCTTGTCTCCTTGCAAAAAAGCGAGCTAATATAATAATAATCGATAATTTAACAAATTCAGCGGGCTGTATACCTAATATCCAACCTTTTGCACCATTTATTTCCTTACCAAAAATCAAGGCTGCTGCTAGTAAAGCAATACTCCCTAGCCCCATCGCCGATAAAATTATTCGTTTTCTCCAAAACTTATAAGGTAACGAAGCTACAATTACTAACAATACCGTTCCAATAGCTAAAGTTATTAATTGTTTTTTAAAAAAGTAATTTGCCGGCCAGTTATGCCTCGAAATCGCAACAATGGAACTAGAACTATATACCATTATTACTCCCAGCACACATAAGATAACAAGAGGAAGTAATAATGAATAATCCATTGATTTCCATACTTTTTTCATTTCATTTCCTCTTTCTGTTTCAATTTAATTATTGTTGTATTCCATATGTACATTGATTCTTCCTGCTTTATTATACAAATAAAAAGCTCAAACTAATTTAGTTTGAGCCCCCTTATTTGAACCCGTTATTGTTGTTTGTTTGTAAATGCTTCATGAAGTGCAGATAACTCACGTTCGAGCTCACCTAACATTGCTTTCCCTTGTTCTTCTGCAATAAGACCAAGGCGAACTGCAAAATCGACCTCGCGGGATAGTCCAAACATTTGTGTGTCTAACACTTCTTCATATAATGGACATTGCGGCATTGTAAGATGGTCCATTTGCACCTTAATAAGTCTTAAAATCTTCTCTGCATCCGCTTGTAGAAGGGCTAGTGCCTTTTCCTGATGATTTGCTACTGTCTCAGACGCCAAATTGATTCCCTCCGTTTCCGTCCTACTCTCCTCTATCCTATCTATTAATATTAGCGATAGTTTTAATAAATTGCAATAGAAACATTTTTTGTGACAACAGTGTCTAATACTATTATACTGAAAAGTGGGAGTATAACACAAATGGGGGAACAACAATGAGCGAAATTTTATTTATTAACGGAAAAGTACGTTTTCCAATCACTATTGATCCAACTGTTTGGATCTTTGATGATCGAAAAGTAGATTTGACAACTTACTTTGATGAAACTAGAGAAAACACGTCTGAACTAGAAACTTATTTAAAAAACACTTCAGAACATTGGGATCGCGAAATCCGTGATGGTGCCGCTTTTCCTCCAATACAACAAAGTGTGAAGAAATATAAAAAAGAACAGCTGATTACTGGAACATTTGGTATACCATTTCATCCATTTCTTGCTAACGCTGAAATTTTAGAGGACGCTACGCAAGTTGAAATTGAAACGGTAGATCATACAATGACACTTCCATTAGAAACTGTCAAAAATGCTATACTAGGCTTTTCAAAAGAAGGAAAACCATTAAAAGAAGACGGACCTGTTCATCTCTATTTCAATGATGGATCTAATCAACAAAATCCAATCCGTAACATCCGTAAATTTACAATTATTTAAAGAAAAGGAGTGAGCTTAAGCTCACTCCTTTTTACAATAAATCTGCTGCTAGTTGAGCTAAATTAGATCGCTCCCCTTTAACAAACTTCACATGACCACTAATACGCTGTTCTTTAAACTTCTCTACAACATATGTTAAGCCATTATTATATTCATCTAAATATGGGTGATCAATTTGCTGAGGATCTCCCATCAATACAATCTTACTCTTTTCCCCTACCCTAGTTAATATCGTCTTCACTTCATGCTTTGTTAAATTTTGTGCTTCGTCAATGATAATGAACTGATCTGGAATACTTCTCCCGCGTATATAAGTAAGGGCTTCTACTTCAATCGAACCCATTCCAGCTAAAATAGCATCTAACTCTCCTGGCTTTTTCGTATTAAATAAATACTCTAGGTTATCAAAAATTGGCTGCATCCATGGTCTTAACTTTTCTTCTTTTTCTCCTGGTAAATAACCGATATCTTTTCCGACTGGAACAATTGGTCTTGCCACAAGTAATTTTTTATATAACCCTAAGTCTTCTGTTTGCATAAGTCCCGAAGCTAACGCAAGTAACGTTTTTCCTGTGCCGGCTTTCCCCGTTAAGGTTACAAGCGGAATATCTTCACGAAGCAACAATTCTAATCCCATAATTTGCTGCACGTTTCGTGGTCGTATCCCCCACACTTGTTCATTGTGAAAAATAAGTTTCTTTACCTTCTTACCTAAGTGATCCACAATGCCAAGAGCAGAACTAGAGCCCCCTAATGCATCTTTCATCACTACAAATTGATTTGGGTAAAAAGGATGATTCGCAATTTCAGATAGAGGCAATTCACCTTTCTCATAAAAATAATCCAATTGTTCTTTTGATATATATCCTTCTAAAAAACCAGAATATATATTTTCTACTTCAATTACGCGATCACTTAAATAATCTTCAGCCTTCAAACCAATTGCATCAGCTTTTACTCTTACGAGTACATCTTTACTTACTAAAATAACAGACTTCCCGTCCTCTTTTTCCTGTTCTTCTAAAGATAGATTTTTTGCTACAGCTAAAATTCGATTATCATTTGTTTTTTCTACAAAAATATCTTGTAGTTGCACAAATGAACGATGGTTCAATTCAATACGAAATGTTCCGCCGTTTTCTAGCGGGATACTTTCATGCAGCTTTCCTATTTCACGAAATTTATCTATTAACTTAGATACATAACGAGCGTTTCGTCCTACTTCATCCATATAACGTTTTTTCGAATCAACCTCTTCTAATACAACTGCTGGAATCACTACTTCATTGGTTTCAAATGAAAAAATAGATAAAGGATCCTGCAAAAGTACATTCGTATCTAACACATAAATTTTATCCAACCTGTTACCCCCTGACTCCACTTTTAAATTTGTAGAACAAGGGTTTCATCCATAAAATATGGACGAACCATTGTTATAATTATATGTACCGTGTAAACGAGGTAGAATCGAAAATCATAGTCATTAAACCTTTTATTTATTCTTTATTCATTTCTATTCAATATATTACTTTTTATTATAATTATTAACGTTAAATCACAATAACCGATTACAAAAGTGAATAAACAAATTTCCTATTTAGCATCTTTATAATTCTCTTATCCCTACTAACACTTCATTATCCAGCTTTTTCGCTGCCCGAAGATCATATGTTTTTTCATATGTTGGTTCAATTGCAAGTTTCGCTCCATAAAACATAACATCACGCACTTCTTGCACATTTACTTCTATTACAGTTAATTTTAGAGAAATACCTTCCATTCTATCTGTCAAAATTTCACCTGCACCACTTATAGAAAATACGGATTCATTCGCCATTATAGTCAATACCACACCTGTATTATGCTGTATATTTTCCACAATACGTGAACGTTGATCTACTGCAAATCGAATACTAGTTTTACTCACTGCATACACCCAAGAAATAGCACTTACGTTAGGAACTTGTTTTTCGAAATCTGTCGTTGCTATCATAACGATACATTCTTTACGCAACGTTTGTACTAAATCCTCTGTTAAGGTAGGCTCTACTACATTCGCCATATTTTCACCTCCAAACATACTTGGTATATCCTTATCATAACTTATTTTTTGAATTGCGAAAATATTATTTTTTCCCGCTATTATTCAAAAACATTATACTTCCATGATATACTTATACTGATAGAATTCGTATTGAGGTGACGAAATGAGAGTCAAATGTATGATTTGTGATAAAAAAGATATGTTAGATGATGAAAATCCTATGGCAAAAAAACTGCGTAATCGCCCTATTCATACATATATGTGCATGGAATGTTCGGAACGAATTGCAGAGCGTACAATGGAACGTCATGCAAGTGGTAATTTCCGATTATATCGTGATAAAAAAATCGAAGATGATTGGTAAAATGTAAATAAGTCCTTACTCATATAGATAAGGACTTATTTATATTTTTCTGGTTCACGATTCATCTGATCCAAAAAACAATCAATGGCTTCTAACGGAAACCTTGCAGATTTCCGTTCTCCATTCATTTCATATGTAATTGAATACATTTCCTCGTTCTTTTCGACTTCCACATTTCTTAATTTATGTTCTTCATATATCATATTTTGAAATAACAAATATGTTTCTTTTGCAGCACTATCATCTGGACGTGCTTCCGCAACTGTTTTAATTGTTAACCAATTATATAGTGCATCTTGTACTGAACGCATGAAAACTCCCCTTCCTTATCCTGCTTTTTGTTGTTTCGCTTGACGCAAACGCAATCTATAAATTCCAAGTACAATTGCCGCTACAACAAGTCCTTCTCCAACAGGTAAAAACACAGCAAAAAAGGTTAATACTGTGCATCCAATTGCTAATGATATGTATATCACAATATTTTTTAGTACAGACAACTTTCTAGCAAATCCTAAATTATAAACGAGAGCACTTAATATAATAATCGTCCCATAAAGTAACCACATTCCTAACTCTGGATTTTCATCTACCTTACACAATTTTGCAAAAAAAGACATCCTTTCTAACACACTCTTCCCCCCTAGCAGTAAAATGCAATTTTCTTTATACACTTAATACAAGAGTAACTCGCAAAAAAAATACTGTCCACAAAAATGAGTAAATATTCTAAAAAATAAACAAAATAAAAAAACAACGCCCTTTATAAAGGGCGTTGTTTTTTTATTTTTACGCTTCAACAGATTTCTTTTTCTTAGCAGCTCTTTCGCGCTCACTCTTATCAAGAATCTTTTTACGTAGACGAATTGATTCTGGAGTTACTTCACAGAACTCGTCATCGTTTAAGTACTCTAATGATTCTTCTAAAGTCATTAGGCGTGGTTTCTTCATTGTTGAAGTTTGATCTTTCGTCGCAGAACGAATGTTAGTTTGTTGTTTCATTTTCACAACGTTAACTGTTAAGTCGTTCTCACGAGTGTGTTCTCCTACAATCATACCAGCATATACTTCTGTACCTGGTTCAACGAAGATTACACCACGGTCTTCAACTTGCATAATACCGTATTGTGATGCTTTTCCTGTTTCAAGTGAAACTAGAACACCTTGACGACGTCCACCAACTTGTCCAGCGTGTACTGGTTGGTAGCAATCGAATGTATGGTTTAAAATACCGTAACCACGAGTTAATGTTAAGAATTCTGTTGTGTAACCAATTAAACCACGTGCTGGAACCATGAAAGTAAGGCGAACTTGACCGTTTCCGTTATTCACCATATCTAACATTTCACCTTTACGTGCACCCATAGATTCCATAATAGAACCAGTGTATTCTTCAGGTACATCGATTTGTACACGCTCTACAGGCTCACATCTTACGCCATCAACTTCTTTAATGATTACTTCTGGCTTAGATACTTGTAATTCATAACCTTCACGACGCATGTTTTCAATTAAGATAGATAAATGTAGTTCCCCACGTCCAGATACGATCCACGCATCAGGAGAATCTGTATTATCTACACGTAAACTTACATCTGTTTCTAATTGTGAACGAAGACGCTCTTCAATTTTACGAGATGTAATGTATTTACCTTCACGACCTGCAAATGGGCTGTTATTTACAAGGAACGTCATTTGTAGTGTTGGCTCATCAATACGTAATAATGGTAACGCATCTTCATGCTCAACTGGACATACTGTTTCACCAACGTTGATGTCTTCCATACCAGAAACAGCTACTAAGTCACCAGCTTTTGCTTCTTCAATTTCTTGACGTTTTAATCCAATGTAACCAAATAATTTTGTTACACGGAATTGTTTTACACTTCCATCAACTTTCATTAAAGCAACTTGTTGTCCTACTTTCATTGTACCGCGGAATACACGACCAACTCCAATACGTCCAACGTAGTCGTTGTAATCAAGAAGTGCTACTTGGAATTGAAGTGGCTCTTCGCTGTTATCAATTGGTGCTGGAATATGTTCGATAATTGTATCGAATAATGATTTCATATTCTCTTCTTGATTTGCTGGGTTTGAATCTAAGCTTGCTGTTCCGTTCATTGCTGATGCAAATACAACTGGGAACTCTAATTGATCTTCGTTTGCACCAAGCTCAATGAATAAGTCGATTACTTCATCAACTACTTCATCTGGACGAGCGAAGTCACGGTCAATTTTGTTTACAACTACGATTGGAGTTAAGTTTTGCTCAAGAGCTTTCTTTAAAACAAATCGTGTTTGTGGCATACAACCTTCATATGCATCAACAACAAGTAAAACACCATCAACCATTTTCATGATACGTTCTACTTCTCCACCGAAGTCAGCGTGACCAGGTGTATCTAAAATGTTAATTCTTTTATCTTCATAGTGAATCGCTGTATTTTTCGCTAAAATTGTAATACCGCGTTCTCTTTCTAGATCATTTGAATCCATTGCGCGTTCTTCAACGTGTTCGTTCGCACGGAAAGTCCCCGCTTGACGTAATAACTGGTCAACAAGTGTTGTTTTACCATGGTCAACGTGGGCAATAATTGCTATATTACGTAAATCTTGTCGTTTTTTCAACATGTCCAACTCCTAATGTCTTTTTAATCCTTCTCTATTATAAGAGCGAAGGGGATACAATAGCAATTAAAATAAAAGCAAGAATGAAAATATAGTTGTATTCTTACTTTTGTGAAAGTAAAATGAGATTGGAGGGTGAAGAAATGGAACACATTCAATATCGCTTTTTATTAACTGCAATTATCGGTGTTATTTTCTTAATCGGTATCGGCATTATGATTGCTGAAAATAGTCCAATCGGTATTATTATTTGCATTATCGGCACATTTGTTACAGTTGGATACGGTTTTGTAACAAAAAGAAAAATGCGCAAATCACAATAACGCTAAAAAGTAAGAAGCTTATACACAGCCTCTTACTTTTTTTGTTGCTCTCATATAAACGATAACACTTCTTCATACACTCCTGGTTTTGCAACTAACACACTGCTCTTCTCTATGATAGAAAGTGGCGCTCCAGAGAATGTCGTCACCTTACCTCCAACTTCTTCTACAATTATCTGTCCTCCGCCAAAATCCCATGGTGATAATCTCGGCGTTACATATGCATCTATTCTTCCTGTTGCAACGTATACCATCTCTAACGCTGCACAGCCATATGATCTTGTGCCCCTTGCTTTCTTAACAAGTGCCATCATACTTTCCATATTAAGCAATGGATTATCTGTAAGCCATATCGCATTTAAAGCTACAATACCTTGCTCTACAGTTCCTTTTTTCAATGGAGGAATTGATATATCATTACAAAAAGCTCCAGATCCCTTGACTGCATGATATAGTTCATCATGCACTGGATCATATATAAGTCCAATCTTTCCGATACCGTTCTCATAAATCCCAATTGAAATCGCAAAATTTCTTTTTTGATGAACAAAGTTCATCGTGCCGTCAATTGGATCAATTAACCAAACAACCCCGTCAGAAGACGTTATCTCGTCTCCATAACCCTCTTCTCCTAAAATATTATGATTCGGGAATGTTTCTTTAATTTTCCCAATTAAAAACTGTTCTATCTCTCGGTCCATATTTGTAACTAAGTCAGCTGCATTTGATTTTGTTTCTATAATAAGTGCTTTTTTCATTGATGCCATTAAATGCTCTCCTGCATCCCGAATCCACCGTTTGGCGTGTGCATCAATGTCTTTCCATACTTCTTGCATGTTTAAACACTCCGATCTATACTGTTCACAGAAAAAACGAACCCTTTATAAGGTTCGCACCAACTAATTTTTTATACATATACTATTATTACGCTTCTAAACGAATCATTTCAAGTCTTAACACTTCTAACTTTTGTACACACTCTTCTTTTTTCTGTTTATCATCTTCCATCATCGCATCATATAAAGTTGCTAATTCATAATCTAGCTCCAAACGTAGCACCGGTATTCTCTTTTCAGCATCTGTTCTCTTTAACGCATTAATCACCTGTCTCATATTATTTGCCTCCTCCCAATATTCGTCTGCCCTCGGACTAGAATTAATTCAATTTTCTGATTTTTTGTTTTATACTATACTATGTTGGATAAATCATCTATGCAACAAAATTATATTTTTTTATTTAAATTTTTTTGTGCTGTTTTTTTTATGAATAGTACAAGCTATGCTAAAATAAAAGCAAAATAGGAGTTGGAGGAACAATCATGACAATACAAACATTCAAGTCAACTGATTTTGATGTCTTTACAGTTGATGGTCTCGAAGAACGAATGAGTGCAATTAAAACGAACATTCATCCTAAGCTAGAAGCTTTAGGGGAACACTTTGCAGAATACTTATCCAAACAAACTGATGAGAACTTTTTTTATCATGTTGCAAAACACGCACGCCGCAAAGTCAATCCACCAAACGATACTTGGGTTGCTTTTTCAACAAATAAACGAGGATATAAAATGCTACCGCATTTCCAAATCGGCTTATGGGGTACTCATGCCTTCATATACTTTGGTTTAATCTATGAGTGTCCACAAAAAGTTGAGACGGCTCATGCCTTCTTAGAACATTTAAATGATTTAAAAACAAATATTCCAAATGACTTCGTTTGGTCCATTGACCATACTAAACCAAGTGTGAAATTACATAAAACACTTGAAACCGAAGACTTACAAAAGATGATTGAACGATTAGCTACTGTAAAAAAGGCAGAATTATTAGTTGGTATTCATATATCACCAGAGGAGTTTTCAGCAATGACCAACGAACAATTCCTTGCTAAGATTGAATCTACGATGCAATCACTCCTTCCTTTATATGCACTTTGTAATCGATAGTAGAAAACGGACAATTTATATTGTCCGTTTTTAGTTGTTATCACATTATATCACTTCAGTTTTTATTTTTCAAAATATTTTTTACATTTTTACAAGCTTTTGTTCTTCGACTTCTTTTGCCCTTTGAATAGCACGATATATAGAGTATCCACTTACTTCTTCAAATTCTTTATCAATTTTCTTTTCTTCTGCTTTCGATGGAACAATCTCTTTAAAACGACGATATAAACCCATTAATTCTTCTCTTATAATCCCTTTTTCATAAGCTTTCTCAATCGCTTCATAAAACTTAACAATTTTAACCATTTCCTCATTTGACCAATCATAATCTAACGGATATTGATATTCCATTTCGCACCTCATTTATCATTTCTTCTTGTTTCATTATGCTATCTTAAAGAGAATATTTTATTCTTCATTATAGCCACTCTGCATTATACACTATTTATTCATCTTAATGGAATTGTCTTCCTCTATTCATTAGTTGAGGCTAACTATTAAACATACTCACCTTAAAAACATTTTTTTCTATACATCTATAATTATTGGTGATATAATGCTTTTGTTTTATAGAAAATAAAGTGAAGCTACCATCTCAAAAACGATTTTTTGAATGGCAGAAAAACAAGCCTTATTCTAAAAAAGACTAAACTTTTTTAGAGCAGGATTATATAAAACAAATTACACTAAATATTATGAAGAAGAAGGGGTGTATAGATTGTCCCAATACGAAACACCATTGTTTACCGCTTTAGTTGAGCACAGTAAGCGAAATCCAATTCAATTCCATATTCCTGGTCATAAAAAAGGACAGGGCATGGATCCTACATTTCGCGAATTTATTGGGCATAATGCATTAGCAATTGATTTAATTAATATTGCGCCACTCGATGATTTACATCATCCCAAAGGTATGATTAAAGAAGCACAGGATTTAGCAGCCGCTGCATTCGGTGCAGATCATACTTTCTTTTCTATTCAAGGTACAAGTGGTGCTATTATGACAATGGTGATGAGCGTTTGCGGTCCTGGTGACAAAATCCTAGTACCACGAAACGTGCATAAGTCAGTAATGTCAGCTATTATTTTCTCAGGCGCAAAACCGATTTTCATGCATCCTGAAATCGATCCGAAGCTCGGTATTTCTCATGGAATCACAATTCGATCTGTCAAAAAAGCACTTGAAGAGCACTCAGATGCAAAGGGCTTACTTGTTATTAACCCAACGTACTTTGGGTTTGCTGCAGACTTAGAACAGATTGTACAATTAGCACATTCTTATGACATCCCTGTACTAGTCGACGAGGCTCATGGTGTTCATATTCATTTTCACGATGAATTACCCATGTCAGCGATGCAAGCTGGTGCAGATATGGCAGCAACAAGTGTTCACAAATTAGGAGGCTCTTTAACTCAAAGTTCTATTCTTAATGTGAAAGAAGGCTTAGTGAATGTAAAGCATGTCCAATCTATTATTAGCATGCTTACGACTACATCAACTTCTTACATCTTGTTAGCATCCCTTGATGTTGCGAGAAAACGTCTTGCTACAGAAGGAACAGCACTCATAGAACAAACAATACAATTAGCTGAACATGTTCGTGATGCTATAAATTCTATTGAGCATCTTTACTGTCCTGGAAAAGAAATGTTAGGTACAGATGCTACCTTTAACTATGATCCTACAAAGATAATTGTATCTGTAAAAGATTTAGGTATTACCGGCCACCAAGCTGAAGTATGGCTTAGAGAGCAATATAACATTGAAGTAGAACTCTCAGATCTATACAACATACTATGTCTTATCACTTTGGGAGATACAGAAAGTGATACAAATACACTTATTGCAGCTTTACACGATTTAGCAGCAACATTTAGAAATAGGGCAGATAAAGGTGTTCAAGTACAAGTAGAGATTCCAGAAATTCCAGTGCTAGCACTTTCTCCTCGAGATGCTTTTTATTCGGAAACAGAAGTCATTCCATTTGAAAATGCAGCGGGTCGTATTATAGCTGATTTTGTTATGGTTTATCCGCCAGGGATTCCAATCTTTACTCCGGGGGAAATTATTACACAAGAAAACTTAGAGTATATTCGTAAAAACTTAGAAGCAGGTTTACCTGTACAAGGTCCTGAAGATATGACATTACAAACATTACGTGTTATTAAAGAGTACAAGCCTATCAGTTGATAGGCTTTTTTTTTCACCTTTTTTCCTTTTCTTCATACGATACTTAAGAATGTAACGTATAGGTGGGGATACTATTATGATTGTAATAGGCCGTTCTATTGTACATCCTTATATTACAAATGAATATGAGCCATTTGCAGCAGAGAAACAACAAATTTTATCAATAATGGCAGGAAATCAAGAAGTTTATTCCTTCCGAACAGCTGATGAACTCAGCTTTGATCTCAATTTACGAGTTAATATTATTATCTCTGCACTAGAGCTTTTTCAAAGTGGATTTCAGTTTCGTACATTTCAACAATCCTTTTGCAACCCCCAGTATTGGAAAAGAACGTCTCTTGGAGGATTCGAGCTTCTTCCAAACATACCACCTTCTATTGCCATACAGGATATTTTCAAAAACGGAAAACTATATGGAACTGAATGCGCAACCGCTATGATCATTATTTTTTATAAAGCTTTACTATCATTGTATGAGGAAGAAACTTTCAATCGTCTATTTGCAAACCTTTTACTTTATACATGGGACTACGATCAAGATCTAAGGCTCATAACAAAAAACGGTGGCGATCTTGTTCCAGGTGACCTCGTTTACTTTAAAAACCCACAAGTGAATCCAGCTACGATTGAGTGGCAAGGAGAAAACACAATCTATTTAGGAAATTTCTTTTTTTACGGACATGGCGTGGGTGTAAAAACAAAAGAAGAAATTATTTATTCATTAAATGAACGAAGAGTCCCTTACGCTTTTATTTCAGCTTTCTTGACTGATACTATTACCCGTATCGATAGCCGTATAATGAGCCAATACGCTTCTTCTAGTACACCACAGACATCCATAAGTTTTATTCCAATTAGAGATGATGCAATCGTTGCAACAGTTGGTCATACAACTACAATTTATTAAAAAAGCGCCTACACATGTAGGCGCTTTTTCTTATTATTAAGCTTTTGTATGTTCTTTATGGTCACATTCGCAATGAGATCCACATTTCCCGTATAGTACTGTTGATTTTTCATCTTCAAAATGTCCAATTGTTCCTTCACATACTTGGCATACGATTGTTCCCATTTTCATTTCCCCCTGAGTTTTAATAGTAATCTATTTATTTATCATTAAGCTTTCGCATTATCTTTTCTAGCACAGTCACAATTTGTTCCACATTTTCCGTAAAGTACCGTCGTTTTCTCATCTTCAAAATGTCCGATTGTTCCTTCACATACTTGGCATACGATTGTTCCCATTTTTCATTTCCCCCTAAGTTTATGGTCCTAAAAACTTTTAGCTGTCCATTTCCTATCAATTATTGGGCTTTTGTATGCTCTGTGTGATCACATCCGCAAGATCCACATTTCCCGTAAAGTACCGTTACTTTCTCATCTTCGAAGTGTGCAATTGTACCTTCACAATCTTGACATACGATTGTTCCCATTTTTCATTTCCCCCTAAGTTTATAATCCCAAAAACTTTTTGTAACCGCTTAACTTTCTGTCTTCATTTTAATATGTTATACTTTTTACGTCAATAGGTTTTCAGTATAACACATTAAATATTTTTAATTTAAATTAGTATGCGATATTCAAATAAAAAACAGCCATATTTATAAGTACGACTGTTTCAAAATAATTATTCTTCATATTCCGCATGTAAAGAAGTTGACGGAACTAGAAATTTGAAAAACTGAGCTAACTCCTTTGCTTCCTCTTCTGATCCTAATTTAAAAATCTCCTGTATATATTGAATATTCTCTACATCATCTCGTCCGAGTAAAGTAGACCTTCCTGTTTGCATACAAACAATGAGCGGCTTTCCAAAAAACATATTTGTATAAATAACACCAAAATCATAACGTGTATCATGTGTCATAAACCCTAAAAATCGTACCTTCACACTTTCATGCTCATCATACAATTTTTCAAACATTGGTTTCCACCTTTCTACATCACGTTTCATTAATAGTATATTAAACAAAACATGTCATACTCCTTTTAATTGTCAAAAAATTCAGTAGGATGTAGAATGATAGTATTCTACTAAGTTAGGGGGAACTTATATGCAACACGCCTTTATTACGCTTGTACCGAAATCCAACCAACAATCAGTTTCAATAGATGATATAAAACAACTTTTTCATTATTATAAAACAGTTACTTCTAAAACTGGTGCCCAAATTAATTACACGTATACAAATACCGCTTTTCCTTATGAAATTTTAGATACATCTACAACAACATTAAAACTTCAATCCACTCACGACCGGTATGACTCAATTTATATTGGTGTTGGTATAGAAAATGAACAATCTTTCATCCAAGTTTCTTTACCACCTAATGCAACATTTGGTGACAAAGGGAAAGCAAATGAATTTTGCCGTTTTTTAGCGAAGAAATTAGAAGGAGAGTTACAATTATTTAATGGAAGAACAATGTATTTTTATAAACGCTAATTTAAAAAATAGATAATATGATTAAAAATAATATACAATTCGAACATGTAAGAAATAAAGCTTGCTTTCTTACGTGCAATACAAAATATGCTATTACATAGGCTAAATATAGAAATACGAAAAAAAGAATAACTTTATAATGAAACTTATCACCATTCGATAATGTTAATACAGTGGAAAAGCCACTCCATAGTAGTAAATGATAAAATATAACATGTAATATTTTCATGGAACCTTCTCCTTTGACATGCTCTATTTTATTAATATATGGGGTTAAGTTTGAATCAATTACATATTATAGGATGATATATATTACCTTTGAAGTAAGTTAAGCCGGAATCATTTGTTAAAGTATTATATATTCATTCGACAAGTACGTTTAAAGACCTTGCAAGTCATTTGATGAAAATAAAAATAGCCCCTCTCTTACAATAAGAGAAGGGCTATTTACATTACTTAAATTATTTTACAATGTGAATTGGCATTCCAAGAGCAACTTCAGCTGCTTCCATTGTGATTTCACCTAATGTTGGGTGAGCATGGATTGTTTGAGCGATATCTTCAGCTGTCATTCCAGCTTCGATAGCTAAACCAATCTCAGAAATAATATCAGAAGCACCTGCACCTGCAACTTGAGCACCTACAAGAAGACCATCTTCTTTACGTGTTACAAGTTGTAGGAAACCGTCAGTGCTGTTTAATGATAATGCACGACCGTTAGCAGCGAATGGGAACTTAGATACAGTTACAGTCATTCCAGCTTCTTCAGCTTGTTTTTTAGTGTAACCAACAGATGCTAGTTCTGGATCAGTGAAGCATACTGCAGGAATTCCGATGTAATCGATAGCTGATGCATGGCCACTAATTGCTTCTACAGCTACTTTACCTTCGTAAGAAGCTTTGTGAGCTAATGGTGGTCCAGGAACGATATCACCGATTGCATAGATGTTTGGTACATTTGTACGACATTGCTCATCGATTTCGATGATGCCGCGGTCAGTCATTTTAACTCCAACTTGCTCAAGACCGATCTCTTGAGTGTTTGGACGACGACCTACAGTTACTAATACGTAATCTGCTTCTACAGTTTGGATTTCACCTTTAACTTCAAAGCTAACTTTTACGCCAGTTTCTGTTTCTTCAACGCCTTTAGCCATAGCTTTTGTATGGATATTTACGTTACCTTTTTTCTGTAGAGCACGTTTAACAACAGAGCTCATAGCTTTTTCGAAACCAGCTAAGATTTCGTCGCCAGCTTCTACTACAGTAACTTCTGTACCGAAGTTAGCATATGCAGTACCTAATTCCATACCGATGTAACCGCCGCCGATTACAACAAGTTTTTTAGGAATTTCAGGTAAGCTTAAAGCACCTGTAGAGTTGATAACACGTTTAGAGTATTTGAATCCTGGAATTTCGATTGGTGTAGAACCAGTTGCAAGAACAGCATTTTTAAACGTATAAGTTTGAGCTGCATCTTCAGTCATAACGCGTAATGTATTAGCATCTACGAAGTAAGCTTCACCGCGAATGATTTCAACTTTGTTACCTTTAAGAAGGCCTTCAACACCGCCAGTTAATTTCTTAACTACGCCGTTTTTCCATTCTTGAACTTTTGTAAAGTCAACTTTTACGTTTTCTGCAGTAATACCCATGTCATCAGAATGCATTGCATTCTCATAACGATGACCTGCATTGATTAACGCTTTTGAAGGAATACATCCAACGTTTAAGCATACGCCACCAAGGTTAGCTTTTTCAATGATTGCTACCTTTTGACCTAATTGTGCTGCACGAATTGCCGCAACGTATCCACCAGGACCTGCACCAACAACGACTGTATCTAATTCAATTGGGAAATCTCCTACTACCATTGTTATTACGCCTCCATTACTAATAATTGTGGGTCATTCAATAGACGTTTAATTTGGTTTAACGCTTTTTGAGCAGTTGCACCGTCAATTAAACGATGGTCAAAGCTTAGAGATAATGCTAATACTGGAGCTGCAACGATCTCACCGTTTTTCACAACTGGTTTTTCAGCGATACGGCCGATACCAAGGATTGCTACTTCTGGGTGGTTGATAACTGGAGTGAACCATTGTCCACCTGCAGAACCAATGTTTGTAATTGTGCAAGAAGCACCTTTCATTTCGGCTGGAGCTAGACGACCTTCACGTGCTTTACCAGCAAGATCATTGATCTCGTTAGAGATTGTGAAGATAGACTTACGATCTGTATCTTTAACAACTGGTACTAATAGACCTTTGTCTGTATCAGCTGCGATACCGATGTTGAAGTAATGTTTATGAACTACTTCTTGAGATGCATCGTCTAAAGAAGTGTTTAACATTGGGTATTCACGTAATGCAGATGTTAAAGCTTTAACAACGTACGGAAGGTAAGTTAATTTAATACCTTTGTCAGCTGCTACTGCTTTGAACTTCTTACGGTGAGCAACAAGTTCTGTTACATCTACTTCGTCCATTAATGTTACGTGAGGAGCTGTGTGTTTAGAGTTAACCATTGCTTTCGCAATCGCTTTACGGATACCACTCATTTTCTCACGAGTTTCTGGATATTCACCAGCTGGGATTGGTTGTGCTTTTGGTGCTTCTTCTTTCGCTGCTGCTGGAGTAGCTTCTACTGCTGCTGGAGCCTCAGTTGCTGCTACAGTTTGTCCACCATTTGCAAATGCATCGATGTCAGCTTTTACGATACGGCCATTCTTACCAGTACCAGCTACTTTATGAATGTCTACACCCTTTTCACGAGCGTATTTACGAACAGATGGCATAGCGATTACGCGCTCATTTACTACTTCTGCAGTTGCTGCTGGAGTAGCTTCCGCTGCTGGAGCTTCTACTGCTGCTTCTTCAGCTTTTGGAGCTTCATCATGATCGTCACCTTTAAATTTAAGGTTTTCGTATCCAGGAGCATCAAATTTAATTAATGTATCTCCTACGATTGCAACTGTTCCTTCTTCTACAAGTACTTCAAGTACTTTACCTTTAACAGGAGAAGGGATTTCTACTACTGCTTTATCATTTTGTACTTCAAGAAGTACATCGTCTTCGTTTACTTCATCGCCTGGTTTAATAAACCATTTTACGATTTCACCTTCGTGGATACCTTCACCGATATCTGGTAGTTTAAATTCAAATGCCACGGAATTCAGCCCCCTGATTCATTTCATTATTATGGAATATGTACAAAAGAAACCAGCATGTGCTGATTTCTTTTGCACATGAAAAGCTAAAAATTAGAAGTTCATTACTTTGTTTACAGCTTCAACAATATCTTTGTGGTTTGGTAACCATACGCTCTCTGCTTGAGAGAATGGGAATACTGTATCAGCAGCTGCAACACGTACAACTGGAGCTTCTAAGTTTAAGATTGCACGGTCGTTAATTTCCGCTACAACGTTAGCTGCAATACCAGCTTGTTTTTGAGCTTCTTGAACTACAACTACGCGACCTGTTTTTTCAACAGAAGCGATGATTGTTTCGATATCTAATGGTTGAACTGTACGTAAGTCAACAACCTCTAAAGAGATACCTTCTTTTTCAAGTTCTTCAGCAGCTTTTAATGCAGCGTGAACCATAGCACCGTAAGCGATAACTGATACATCTGTACCTTCACGTTTGATATCAGCTTTACCTAAATCAATTGTGTAATCACCTTCTGGTACCTCTTGACGGAATGAACGGTACAATTTCATATGCTCTAAGTAGATAACTGGATCGTTGTCACGAATCGCAGAGATTAAAAGACCTTTAGCATCGTATGGAGTAGATGGAATAACAACTTTTAGACCAGGTTGTTGAGCCACTAATCCTTCTAAGCTATCAGCATGTAGTTCAGGAGTATGAACACCACCACCGAATGGAGAACGAACTGTTACTGGAGCAGTCCAACGTCCACCAGAACGGTAACGCATACGAGCTAATTGACCAGAAATTGAATCCATTACTTCATAAACGAAACCGAAGAATTGGATTTCTGGAACTGGACGGAATCCTTCAAGTGCAAGACCAACTGCAAGTCCACCAATACCAGACTCTGCAAGTGGAGTATCCATTACACGATCTTCACCAAATTCAGCTTGTAAACCTTCAGTAGCACGGAATACACCGCCGTTTACACCAACGTCTTCACCAAATACAAGTACGTTAGGGTCATTTTTCATTTCAACGCGTAAAGCATCAGTGATTGCTTGAATCATTGTCATTTGAGCCATGGCTTACTTCGACTCCTTTTCTTTGTAGATTTCATATTGTTCAGCTAAGTTGTAAGGCATTTTTTCGTACATGATTTCCATTAAATCAGTTACTTTTTGTTTTGGAGCTTGGTCAGCCTTAGCAATTGCTTGTTTGATATCTTCTTTTGCTTCTTCGATTACTGTCTCTTCAACTTCTTGAGACCATAGTCCTTTAGCTTCTAAGAACTTACGGAAGCGTACGATTGGGTCTTTTTGTTCCCATTCGTTTTCGATATCTTTTGTACGGTAACGAGTTGGGTCATCACCAGCCATTGTATGTGGACCGTAACGGAATGTTAAAGTCTCGATTAAAGTAGGGCCTTCGCCATTTACTGCGCGCTCACGAGCGAAAGCAGTTGCTGCGTATACAGCTAATGGATCCATACCGTCTACTTGAATTCCGTAAATACCTGCTGCTACTGCTTTTTGTGCTACAGTTTTAGCTGCAGATTGCTTTTCTACTGGAGTAGAGATTGCATAACGGTTGTTTTGAACAACGAAGATTGCTGGAGCTTTGAATGCACCTGCAAAGTTCATACCTTCGTAGAAGTCACCTTGTGAAGCACCACCGTCACCAGTGTAAGTAATTGCAACAGATTTTTTACCACGTAGTTTCATACCTAACGCAACACCAGCAGTTTGGATGATTTGCGCACCGATAATGATCTGTGGAGCTAATGCATTTACATTCTCAGGCATTTGGTTACCCATGAAGTGTCCACGAGAGAATAAGAATGCTTGGTATAATGGTAATCCGTGCCATACTAATTGTGGTACATCACGGTATCCTGGTAAGATGAAGTCTTCTGCTTCAAGTGCGAAATGACTTGCTAATTGAGAAGCTTCTTGTCCAGCTGTAGGTGCGTAGAAACCTAAACGTCCTTGACGGTTTAAAGAAATAGAACGTTGATCTAATACGCGAGTATACACCATACGACGCATTAATTCTTTTAATTGGTCATCAGATAATTCAGGCATAGCTGCTTCATTCACAACTTCACCGTTTTCATTTAAAATTTGTAATGTTTCAAATTGAGCTGCGATAGCTTTCATTTGCTCATCAACATTAAATAGGGTCTTTTTTGTTTTAGTACCCATTCCGTTCACCTCTTCCTCTCTTGAACCATATTCTGAAACGCTTTCACTGGCTATTTTCCAGTTTAAAAAGCGCAACGATGTAAACCAACATGTTTGTATGTCGGTTGAGAATAATTTTGTGTACCTAACAATCTGTACTAATGTTTTTTCAGAAACATATTAATACAATCTTGATCACGTTTTTTAGTTTACAACTATTCTAATTACGATGTCAATTACTTTGAATACGTTTTTTTATAAATAATATGCAGGTTTCTACTACACAAACGTGTTTTTATTTTTTACATCTGTATTAGTAAGCATTGACCTACTGTTATATTATTCCCTTTTTCACTTATTTTTTCTCTTAGAATAATATGTAAACGATTTAATTCTCTTTAGTTTTTCTCTCTTCGTAACAAAAATATACAAACTACTCTTCCTTTTTTAGGTAAATACCTATACATTTCTCCCCTCTCTTCCATACATTATAGTAACCGCAGTATTAGCGGGAAATAATAAAGGAGGTCATCTCATGTACGGATACTCATATTGCTATCCAACTTGTTCATATCCTTCCTACGGTTATGGCGGTTCTTGTGGCGGGTCTGGACGCGGCTTCGCCTTAATCGTTGTGTTGTTTATTCTTTTAATTATCGTTGGTGCTGCTTGCATTCGCTAATGTAAAACGAAACAACTATGGAAAGAAAAAGACGGCTTTGCCGTCTTTTTCTGTTTATCACATACATAACCTACTCTATAATAGAACGATTTCCAAAATGCCTTCCCTTTCTTGCCGATGACTTTTTCCATCTCCTTTGGTAGACTAAAGAGGAAAGGAGAGATTACATATGCTTACAATGAAAGATGTTATTCGCGAAGGAGATCCTATTTTGCGCAACGTTGCAGAAGAGGTGTCATTACCGGCAAGCGAAGAAGATACAACTACCTTAAAAGAAATGATTGAATTCGTAATAAATAGCCAAGATCCTGAAATGGCTGAAAAATATAGTTTACGCCCTGGAATCGGATTAGCGGCTCCGCAAATCGGTGTTTCAAAAAAAATGATTGCAGTTCATGTAACCGATGCGGATGGTACATTATATAGCCATGCATTATTCAATCCAAAAATCATTAGCCATTCTGTTGAACGTACATATTTACAGGGTGGTGAAGGCTGTCTATCTGTAGACCGCGAAGTACCTGGTTATGTTCCTCGTTATACAAGAATTACAGTAAAAGCAACTTCTATTAACGGAGAAGAAGTAAAATTACGTTTAAAAGGTTTACCAGCAATCGTATTCCAGCACGAGATTGACCATTTAAATGGCGTTATGTTCTATGACCATATCAATAAAGAAAATCCTTTTGCCGCTCCTGATGATTCCAAACCTCTAGAGCGATAATAATAAAGAGGCGGAAGTTAATCTTCCGCCTCTTTATTATGAAATGGGTTCCATATTCACTTATAACAATCCAGCCCACTTTAGTCCATGATATATACCGTCTTCATTAACATCCTTTGTCACATGATTTGCAAGTTTTTTCAAGTCTTCATGGCCATTTCCCATCACAATACCTGTGCCAACGGCTTCGATCATTTCTAAATCATTTAAGCCATCTCCAAATGCATACACTTGGTCACGATTAAAACCTAACTTTTCAATGTATTTCTCAATTCCTTTTGCCTTAGAACCACCATTCGGAATGATATCCATTGAATATGCATGCCAACGAATAAAATGAAAATCTGGATAATGATTAATAAACTTTTCCTCTTCATTTACTTCACAAAAAAGTAGTGTTTGATAAATATTACGTTCCTCATAAAAATTAGGCTCATATGTTGGATGCTCAAAGTTTAAGCTTCCAAAGCCTTCTTTCACATAATCATGATATTCCACTGATGCTCTCATATCTTGATGGTCAAGATATACAAGTGGATATCCTTCTTGTTTTGCAAACTGAGTAAACCTATGTAAAGCATCTGGATTTAACGGATTATTAAATATTACCTCATCTTCAAAGACAACATATTGCCCATTAAAACTAACATAATTATGTATATCAAGTTCCTTACGAATATCTTCGAACATAAATGGCGCGCGGCCTGTCGCAATTGCTACATGTACACCTTTTTCTTGTAACTGTTTTACTGCATCTCGTGTAGATTGCGGAATTTTTTTATCATGATCTAATAATGTTCCATCAATATCAAAAAAGACAATTTTATCATTCATTTGTCAAAATCCTTTCTGGCACTCTATATTCCTATTTTGAATATCACTTTTCAAATTCTAAAAAAAAGTATAACATATTAAACATCTGTGAAGAAAGCGTTCCCTTTCTGACCTTATTTATAAACTTTGCATATATATATTAGTAAAACATGTGGATACTTGTTCGGATGAATTTTCTTTTCCATTCTTCCTCATACTATACCTATAACTAACGGCTACTAATCGTTACTATAGAATAACTTTCACTGTATGGGAAAGGACAAGATTCACCCTTCACTTTTGTCCTATCTCTTATATCAGAGATAGAGTTTTCACTAGTAATAGGCATGTTTAAAATAAGGAAAGGAAGGAGTAATCATGCTGAAGAAGCTGAAGAAAAAGCTCAAGCGTTATTTAAACGGTCTAGTCCGTAAAAAGACAATCGCTTAAATTGTGCCCATTTCGGGCTTTTTCTTCATTCTCATTCGAAAAAACATGAAAATCGTGACTGTTTGCTTTATAATAAGTAACAGATAATGCAAAACATAGACAAGGAGAGGTTTTCCAAATGATTTTTAAAGTATTTTATCAAGAAAAATTAACTGAGGTTCCAGTACGTGAAAATACAAAAGTTTTATATTTAGAGGCTACGTCTGAAAAGGATGTTCGTACAAAATTAAATAAGTTCGCATATAATATCGAGTTTGTTCAGTCTGTTACTGGCGCTCATCTTGAATATGAAAAAGAAAACGCTGATTTAACATTAGCGGAAATCGTATAGCGATATGAAATTTCTAAAAAACGACCAAGTTGCTGTATTTGCTCTCGGTGGGCTTGGTGAAATCGGTAAAAATACATACGCTGTTCAATTTCAAGATGAAATTATTATAATTGATGCTGGAATTAAGTTTCCAGAGGACGAACTTCTCGGAATCGATTATGTAATACCAGACTACACTTATTTTGTGCGAAACGAAGATAAAATTAAAGGGTTATTCATTACACATGGTCACGAAGATCATATCGGCGGAATCCCTTACCTATTACGTCAAGTGAACATTCCGATTTACGGCGGAAAATTAGCAATTGCACTCATCAAAAACAAATTAGAAGAACACGGCTTACTTCGTAAAGCAAAACTTTACGAGATTCAAGAAGATGACGTTATTAAATTCAAAAAAACGTCTGTATCCTTCTTCCGTACAACTCACAGTATTCCAGATTCGTACGGCGTTGTTGTGAAAACACCTCAAGGTCAAGTTGTTCATACAGGTGACTTCAAATTTGACTTCACACCAGTTGGTGAACCAGCTGATTTAACAAAAATGGCTGAAATCGGTAAAGATGGCGTACTATGTCTATTATCTGATAGTACGAACAGTGAAGTTCCAAACTTTACTATGTCTGAGCGTCGCGTTGGTGATAGCATTCAAGACATTTTCCGTAAAGTAGAAGGACGGATTATATTCGCAACCTTTGCATCAAATATCCACCGCTTACAACAAGTTGTTGAAGCTGCTGTTGAAAACAACCGTAAAGTAGCTGTGTTTGGTCGAAGTATGGAAGCAGCGATTGAAATCGGACAAAACCTTGGTTATATTCGTTGCCCGAAAGATACGTTCATAGATGCATCTCAACTAAACCGATTACCAGCTAATAAAGTTGTTATTTTATGTACAGGTAGTCAAGGTGAACCGATGGCAGCACTTTCACGTATTGCAAACGGTACACACCGCCAAATTCAAATTATTCCTGGAGATACAGTTGTTTTCTCTTCTTCACCAATTCCAGGAAATACAATTAGCGTAAGTCGTACAATTAACATGTTGTACCGCGCTGGCGCTGATGTAATTCACGGGAAACTTTCAAATATCCATACAAGTGGACACGGTGGACAAGAAGAACAAAAGTTAATGTTACGTCTAATTAAACCGAAGTACTTCATGCCAATTCATGGTGAATATCGTATGCAGCGTATGCACATGAACATAGCAAATGATTGTGGCATCCCTGAAGAAAATTGCTTCATTATGGATAATGGCGATGTTCTTGCTTTACGTTCGGATGAAGCTAGCGTAGCTGGAAAAATCCCATCTGGTTCGGTCTACATTGATGGAAACGGTATTGGAGATATTGGCAATATCGTATTACGCGATCGTCGTATCCTTTCTGAAGAAGGACTTGTAATTGTAGTTGTAAGCATTGATATGAAAGAATTTAAAGTTGCAGCAGGACCTGATATCATCTCACGCGGTTTCGTTTACATGCGTGAAAGCAGCGATTTAATCAATGATGCACAAACATTAATTACAACTCATTTAGAAAAAGTAATGGAGCGTAAAACAACACAATGGTCTGAAATTAAAAATGAAATTACAGACACATTAGCCCCATTCCTATATGAAAAAACGAAACGTCGTCCAATGATTTTACCAATCATTATGGAAATATAAGAAAAAGGACAATGCCATGAAGGCATTGTCCTTTTCTCTTATCTTAAAAAGTGTTTAAATCGATCCACTTCATCGTCATGACCAATGACAATTAATATATCTCCTGCTTGAATATTCTCCGTAGCTCGAGGGGATACGATAACTTCTTTGCCTCGTTTAATTGCTACAATATTCAATCCAAACTTCGCACGAATATCTAATTCAATTAAAGAGTGCCCATCAATTTTTTTATTCGCAATAATCTCTACAATACTATGCTCATCTGAAAGCTCAAGGTAGTCTAGCACATTGCTTGATGCAATATTATTAGCAATCCTTTTTCCCATATCACGTTCTGGATGCACAATATGATCTGCACCTATTTTACTTAACACTTTTTCATGATAATCATTTTGAGCTTTTACAGTAATATTTTTTACACCCAACTCTTTCAAAATCAAAGTCGTTAAAATACTTGAATTTAAATTATCTCCAATAGCAACGACTACGTGATCAAAATTTCGAATACCAAGGCTTTTTAATACCATCTCATCTGTTGAATCTGCAATTACAGCATGCGAAGCTATATTTGCAAATTCATTAATTTTATCCTCATCTGAATCGATTGCCATTACTTCCATACCTAATTGAGCTAGTTCTCGGCAAATACTTCCACCAAAGCGACCAAGTCCAATGACAGCAAATTCTTTTTCTTTCTCACCCACAAGAATTCCTCCAATAACTTCAAGTACTATTTATTTTCAGTGTAACACACTTTATATGCGTCACAAAAACTGTAATTAGCTCTTATTTTTGTTTTTGTATATAAAAATATTGTTGCAAGTAAAAAGCGATACCAACAAGTAGCATAGCAAATACAAATATATTTCCAAAAGAACTAAATGTTTCAAAAACGAATAATAATGTTTCTTGACCAAAAAAGGCAAATAGAAGCTGTGTGAATGCAAATAACAACGCCCATATGTAATGATGTTGATGGAATAAATAATGCGTTGCACCTAAAAAAGCAATAAACGAAAAGATAAAGATCCACCAATTTTCTAAAAATAGTTGCCAATTAGAAAATTGATATCCATTTACTAATATCGCAATAAGCGCGATAACTGCCATCGTCGGCACACTCCAAAATAATGCCCGTCCTCTAAAGAAACGAGTACCTTTAACATCTCCTTTTTCATGTGCAATATATGTTAGTACTACTGTGCTTATATACAAAACAGAAAGAATTGTTAAAACGATAATAAGCCAAAAATGTAATTGATAATATTCATGCTCTATATTTGTCACGATTGCAGCTAACATGCACGGAATTAACATTCCCGTCCAACCATCTACTTTTCTTTCATTCCAAAAGACCGTATTACCAATCCTTATTCCTAACAACATAAAAATAATGATACCCAATACAAATAACGTAGTTTTATTCCCTACTAAACTCGTTGAGAAAGCAATTAATCCAATAAATAAAAAGAGCACAAACCCATTCATAATTTCTAGTACAGGTGATAAATATCTCTTCACCCATTTGTATGTTTCGTCATATTCATTATTATCTACTAGACGATAGGCATAAAAACTTATCCCAAAATAAACCGCCGCAATAATAACATACGCATATAAGACGAAACATAAAATCGCACTGCTAATTTGCACGTAATTCCCCACCCTTTTTTCTATGTTTCACATTGATTTTACACACTTTTCATACTAAAAGTAAATATATATAAGTTAGTCAAATAATTAATAATGAGCAGTGGCTAAACCCCCTGCTCATTATTAAAACAGTACAATTAACTTTAATTCTTCCATTTTTGTATGTAAATGTCTAAAATCAATCTATACGAGCGTTACTTACACCTCAGAACAAAAAGTTTTTTGGAACCTTCAAGAAAGCGGAAGTTTTATTTTCTATTCCCTTTCCACTTTACATATTGGCTTAAAAATGTAATTGCCTTTTCAATCACTTCTTCGTCTGGTTTTAATTTTGCATGATGTAAACCATATTCTGAATTTACTCCAAGCCAAAACATAAATCCAGGGATTTCTCGAAGCATATAACCAAAATCTTCACCTGTCATTGCCTCAGTACATGTAATAACATTCATATCAGTTTGTTTATGTACAAATTGCATAAACTCTCTCGTTAACTCTTCATGGTTATATACTTGATGATACATTGCTCCGTAATCTATAATCGACTCACACTGGAAAGAAGCTTCGATACCTGCAACAATTGCCTCAATTCTGCTTTTCACACGCTTCATTGATTCCACTGATAATGTTCGAATCGTTCCTTCTAAACGAGATTTTTCTGCAATAATATTTTGAACCGTACCACCTGTAATTTTCCCGATTGTAATTACTGCACTATCAAGAGGATTTACATTGCGACTAATAACGGATTGAAGCTGTGTAACAAGGTGACTCGCTGCAACAATCATGTCATTTGCAGTATGCGGATAGGCAGCATGGCCACCTTTCCCTTTTAAATCAATATATAATTCTGAAGTATTGGCAAATAACAGTCCTTCTTTCGTTGCAATTGTACCTACAGCGTATTCTGGTGCAATATGAAGACCAAGAATTATATTTGGTTTCCATTCTTTTAACTCTTCACTTTCTAACATAGGAAGAGCACCGCCTGGTCCTTCTTCTGCTGGCTGGAATAGAAATACAAGGTCATCATCTATTCTTTCGCTCACAACTTTCGTTAGAAGGCCTAAACCGATTGTTGTATGTACATCATGGCCACATGCATGCATCATCCCCTCATGAATAGAAGCAAACTCGTATCCAGTTTCCTCTGTAATTGGTAAACCGTCTATATCTGCACGATAACCTATTATTTTTTCGGGATTTTTTCCATTTACTTTAACGATTACACCCGTTTTCCATGTCTTCACTTCCACAAATTCATGAGAAAGTGTTCCTATATAATCTAAAATATACTGTTGTGTTTTCCATTCCTTAAATCCGATTTCTGGAATTCTATGTAGATCTCTACGAATTTGGACAAATTTGCTTACTGTCATTTTTGCACCTCTATCTATAAAAAGCGTAAGAGCCCTTTTACGCTCTTACGCTTTTTTTACTTTTTATTTCTCTGGGTTTAATTGACGAAGCTCTTGTTTAATTTCTGTTTTTGCTTTTGTCTTCTCATCAATTTCTTTAATTACACGTGCTGGAGTACCTGCAACAACTGTGTATGGAGGCACATCTTCTGTTACAACAGCTCCCGCTGCTACAACTGCACCTTTACCTACTGTAACACCCTCTAAAACAACTACGTTTGCACCGATTACTACATCATCTTCAACGATAACTGGTTTTGCAGAAGGTGGCTCAATAACACCTGCAAGTACAGCACCTGCACCTACGTGACAGTTTTTACCGACTGTTGCACGTCCACCAAGTACTGCATTCATGTCGATCATAGAACCTTCACCAATTACAGCACCAATGTTAATTGTTGCATTCATCATAATTACAGCGTTGTCACCAATTTCAACATGGTCACGAATAATAGCACCTGGCTCGATGCGAGCTTTAATACCTTTTAAATCAAGCATTGGGATTGCAGAATTACGACGATCGTTTTCTACAACGTAATCAACGATGTGCTTATTATTCTCATCAAGAATTGTCTTAATTTCAGACCATTCTCCGAATAATACACCTGATTTTTTATTCACAAATGCTTGTACTGTTTCAGGGAATGTTACTTCTTTTAAATCCCCTTTTATGTATACCTTTACAGGAGTTTTCTTTTCACTTTTTTGAATAAACGAAATAATTTCGTTAGCATCCATCATTTTCATTCTTGTTGCCTCCTAAATCCATTTATAATGTTACTCTACCAAACGAAAGAGCGAGTAGCAAGATAATAATCTTATTTTTCCCTTTGAATTTCTTCTATAATTTCTAAAAATGCTTGCACTTGCTTCAACTGCCTTGCCGAGTCACTTGTTAACAACCATGTTTCTCTCGTCAGTTGAACAGGTGTTTTATACATATTTTCCTGTACTTCCTTTAAAACAGTAGAAGGTAAAAGGGCATAACCTATACCATTTAAAACAAGTTGTTTACATGTTTCAATTTGGTCAACTACAATTGTTCGCTTAGGCGGATTAGAAAATAAACCATACCACCAATTTTGTATTTGTCCATAATAAGTAGAGTCACTTTTAAATTGAATGAACGGCCTATTTGTTTCTTTTAACATCGAAATATCTTTTATTTCTTTATCAACTAAATACAGTTCATCTTCAAATAATTGTTGTTTCTGACCTTTATATTCTTGTGTGCCCCTCAGTATAGCAACATGAACGTCTCCTTCATAAAACTGCTTTTGCACTTCACTACTCCATCCAGTAAACAGCGATATCTTTACAGAAGGATATTTATGCACAAACTTTTTCAAAACAGGAGGGAGCCAATATTGACCAATAACTGACGCAACAGCTATTTTTAACGTTCCATGAGTTTCCGTTCTAAAAACAGCTAGCTCACTTTTTATATCTTCTTCCCTTTGCAACATTTCTTTAGCATAATTTGCTACTTTTTCCCCTTCAGGTGTAATTGTCAATCCTTTTTGTGAGCGAATAAAAAACTTCATTCCCCATTGTTTCTCCATAGATTGTAATCGTTGACTCAGCGCAGGTTGGGAAACAAATAAACGTTCCGCCGCTTTTCTCATATTTGATTCCTGAGCTAACACAACCATCATTTGAAAATCATCAATTTGCAACTTTCTCCCTCTTTCCTTAGCTTCCATACACCTTATTTTAATAAGCTTTTCATTCTTAATTTAGCCGAATACTTTCATTCAGAAAATACAATTGTCCAGCGCAAACTTTCCTTATGTTTTATGTCTTTTTAAATATAATACATACACAAGTGATATGCACGAAAAAAAGTGACTTCTTCGTTTCTATGAAGTCACTTTTCTCACGTTATCGATTATATTGCCTTACTTTCTTATTCAACAATTTTAAAATAGCCCGACGTGTTAAAATCCCCTCAAAATAGCCTTCTTCATTAACAGCGCAAATAAAAGGATGATCAATTGTCATTTCTAAAGCTTTTGCAAATGAATCGTCTAATTTAAGAACAGGTATATCTTCCTTCATCACCTGCTCTACTTTCATATCATCGAGTCTTTCAAACTCAATACGCTCTAATCCTAACATACCATCTAATATCATGGCAGTACTAATCAAACCATGTAGTTTATACATTGGATCTAAAACAGGTATCGCCGAATATCCAGATTTCACAAGAACGAGTAAAGCATGTTCTAAACTATTTCCAATTTGGACATGAGCTACTTTTTCCGATGAAATCATTAAATCCTTCACAAGAATTTGTTGAAATTCGTCTTTCGGAATACTAATCATATTACATCCCCCATTTTCCTTTTTTCCTGCTTATGTTCACAACTCTATTCACATTTTATGACAGCGTTTTCATATTATTATTTTGTCCTAAATTTATTTCAATAAAAATACAATCACACAGCTATTTTAGCATACAGCACAAAAAAAAGACTACCATTCCGGTAGCGCTTAATACCCTTTATTTTTTAATCTGTAAAATAACCTTGTAATTTTTTATATTGCATCACATCTGTCTGTTTCAAACCATTCTCAATATCTGTAAGTTCCACAGCTAAAATTTCACTTGCATAATTTTGCTGAAATAAAATATCTAGTAATAAACTTTCTTCTTCCTTTGTTAAAACAACTTCCCTTTGCATATACCCCTCTCCTTACACTCGCATCGTTACTCTTATTATATAAAAAATTCAACCTATTTAATAGATGTAATATTCAGTTTTTATTAAAAGATATGTAGCAATCGTACACATACAAAAAAATCATTTCGTATATCGATTTGCATAGCTAAACGCCGCATAAGCATCCGGCTTAATTTTTGCAGTTAATCCCATTGCTCGAATTTTTTCTGTCATATCTAAAATAAATTCTTTTGTTAAACCATCATTCCCAATGTCTAAATGAATTTCCATTATGAATCCAGCCCCATCTTGAGCATAAGGATGCAATAACTCCCATATTGTTTGTATATGAGTAGGCGTAAATAGACATGCGATTTCTTGACTAAACTGCGTTTCTAAATATATTTTCTCACGTAAGGTTGCCGGCTTATCTTTTACTGATCTATGGTGTAAACAGCCCCAGGCACCTTTTCCAACACGATGAATATGGATTGCTGTAATAAACCTCGTATCCTTTTGATGCGCTTGTGAGTCTGTCCCAATGGATAATCGATATAAATTTCGCGGATCCTTTTCAATGAAACTACAAATACGGTTAAAGACCATATCAAAATTTAAATGTCTCTCTGAAACATTGTAAAATTTATGTGCACCGTCCACAGAGTCACGTCCTTTCAATTAGACAGACTTTTCGTATTCTCATTGTATGGGACAAAAACTAAAATTATAACTTCCTATCCTTTATTCGTTTCAATATTTCGAATTACAAAGTGACAAACTTGGCACGTATAAATTACATTTTGATTAGATTGAGCCGTTAATACATGAATAATCTCAGCAGAACTTTGACAATTAGGACAAATCACAACTGGTAAACGTTCCATACGATAACCTCCTAGTTATATTTCTCCCGCTATTTGCAGAACCCAGCGATTGTGAGAAGTTTAGCTTCACATATTCACCCGGTTGACGGGACTCATTTTCCACATGGATAAGCAAACTTGCACGGATTAAAATTTCATTTTAATACCATTGTAGGAAAAATAAAAAACTTCTATACATTCCGCTAGAAAGTAATAGAACTAAAAAAGGTACTGCCACATGGCAGTACCTTTTTTATATGTATCAAGAAATGATATCGTAAATCTCAATTGCAACCATGTCGATATTATCGAATTGATACACTTGAGGTTTTTCACCTTGTTGATACACTTCTAACTCATACATTTCACTTTTATCGAAAAATTTCACGCTACATTTGCGCTCACCGTTCACTTCAAAATAGCGTTGTGCTACTTCACCGCTTTCAGCTTGTTCTTGTAGACTAACAAGTCGAGTTAAAATTCCTTGGAGTAGAGACATGAAATCTCTCCTTTCTCTAATCTTCCTACCAATAGGTTTTACAGCTATACTCATTCTATCCGTCATAACAGAAAAAATGTTCCACACTCTAGGATAAAGGTTATTGGCCAGAAACTCAACTAAAAATTTGTCGAAATGCGAAGGAAAAAACAGAAAGAACATATTTCCCCTTCTTTATTGCGGTTTTTATACTGGAAGAATATAATAAAAAACAGAAAAAAGGAGGAATAACAATGAAAAAAATTGAGGTTTATACACAACCCGATTGTCCGCCATGTGTTATTGTGAAAGAATTTTTGAAGCATAATAACGTTGCATATGAAGAATTTGACGTAAAAAAAGACGCTACTGCTCGCAATCGTCTTTTATACGACTATGATTCTTATTCAACTCCAACAGTCGTAATTGATGGCGAAGTAGTTGCAGGGTTTCAAATTGAAAAGTTACAACAACTACTCAATATAGAATAGGAATAGGTAAATACCTATTCCTATTCTTATCCCGCTATTTGTAGGTAGTAAAACTCCCACCCAAAATTTAGCTACAGCAAAGAAGTTAGATGGAAGAGTAATCCCTCTCACTGATTAAAAATTTCACTTTATAATTGTTGCAACCTTTTTATTTCAGTTAAAAGTTCCTGACTTTCATGATATCCTGCTAATTTCCATTTATCTTGATCCCTTTTCAATGTTACAATTTGATACTGTCCACTTTTTGTCCGCTCATATACATATAAATTTTTATGTTCTTCATCATACGACATTTTCGTTTCTGAATTAAAAGAAAACGGTGCTTCTTTTGCCGGAAGTAAATATTCACCACTTTGTTTATCACTTCTGCTATTTTCATCTGTAAATACTTGAAGGAAATTATCTGTAAAATACGGTGATAACGTCTCTATCATCTTATTCATCGGCAAATGCTTCCCACGAATTGAAAACTGTGTTTCATAGCCTTTTTGTATCGTTGTAAATACTTCTTTCCGATCGACTTCCACTTCTTCTTTTCCTAAAACAGTCGTAACACTATAACCAACTAGAAAGGCAACACATACAAATAGAACAAGCCATATTCCATATTTCCTCATTTTTTCACCTTCCTTTTAAAAGAACTTGTCTTTGTAGTATTCATTGTAACAATGATTATGCAAAGAAAGGACAGATTTCGTTCGTAAAATCTTTACAACGATAGACAGCATTTTCATCACCATTTTCACTATTACCAATTTATGATAAAAACAAACAAAAAATGCACGAATTCCTTCGTGCATTAAAATAAAACATCTTCTTCATATAAATATTCATAAGATAAATCTATAAATAAAAAGTTGTCATCATCAATCGGGAAAGAAAATGTTCGTACCATTTCTCCCGTTTCAATATCTGCATATAAATCTGAAAGCCTCGCCTTATTCTCAAAACGCATTTTCATGATATTCTCGAGAAAATACGGGCGCCAACTCCAGTTCTTCATATAATAATCCGGCATCACAATCCATTCTCCATCTTTTTTCATAACATTTCCTGATTGTTGGAAACCATCTTCATTACAAATAAATATACGAAAACTACACTGTGATACACTTTGACTAAATTGTAATAACCAATCATTTATATCTTCATTCTTTTTTTGTTTTGATAAAACATCGCCAATGCGATCGCGTAACATCTCTGTTAAATTATAAATTTTTTGTAACTTCTTCTTTTCATGCTGAATAAACTGATGACATTCATTACCCAGTCGCTCTTTCAAAACATTCGTTTCAATAAAATCAGGTAAACATTCTTTCAAATAATTACCTTGATAATATCTTCCACCGTTCTTCCAAGCATATTGCAGTTGATAAAAAGCATCTATTTCTTCATATAACAAAGTTGCACCAATTCTTCTAGCAAGTAATGATAAAGAATATAAAATATCTTGATAAGATTGTAAAAGTGCTGTTTGCCTTAAGTTCGTTAAATCTACTTTTAAAATATCAGGTGCTAACACGCTAATACGCTCTAAATTACTTGTGCCCGTTCCGACTTTATTAATCGAAATTTGAATACCATATGTACGATAATACATAAGCAAATGATTAAATTGCTCTATATCTTCTTTACATTCATGCTCTGTAATCTCTAAAACAATTTGTTTTAAATTTAAACCTTGTTCTTCATACCTCAATAAAAGTTGAAGCAAGCTTTCATCATTATCATTCATTAATACATTAGCATTCCGATGTATAAATAATAATAATTTTTGATCGCTTTCTAAATAACGATTTAAAGCTTTTTCTACTATAATATTATCCGCTTCCAGTTGAAATTCACTTGGAATCGAATCATCGTGAAAGAAAGAAGCTAAACTTTGTATGCCCTCTTCTGTTTGAATACGTCCTACTACTTCGTATCCAATTACAGTATGCTCATCAGCACTAAAAATAGCTTGATAATAAGGAAGGACTTTATCCAAGTTACTCATTACATCTAATGCATCTATCAACGTGCTTCCCTCCCTTTACTTTTCAAAAATTATAACATGATATTTACGGAAAAATAATAAAAAATCCCTTCAGTTTTCCTGAAGGGATTAGAGGGGTAAAATGCTAAGGGGAATTAGCAATTCTACTATGAAGAAAAAAGAGGTCTTAAATATAACGTATATATGACCTCTTGTAAACACTTTTCTTTCATATGTCACAATTCCGTCACATTTAACCGTAGAAAAATGAATCAAACATTCATTTTTTTATCCCTTTTAAAATGGATATTGATGTAAATGTTGTCCTCCATCCATTGTCATGCAAGTTCCATTTATGTACGCAGCTTCATCTGAACATAAATAATAAGCTAGGCCAGCGATTTCTTCTGGCGTACCCAACCTTCCAAGCGGAACACTTTGTATCGTACGTTTAGCCATTTCTTCTGAAATCCATAATTTATCAGCACCGCCCGTACGTTCAATTGGTCCTGGCGCGATAGCGTTAACTCGTATTCCATATTTACGTCCCCACTCAACAGCGAGCGTCTTCGTCATTGCTAATACTCCTGCCTTCGCTGCAGCCGAATGAATCACTCCTGGACCTGCATCCCATGCATATGTTGCTACCATGTTAATGATATTCCCTTTTATACCTTTTTCAATCCAATATTTTCCGACAGCATGACTACAGTAAAACGTACCGTTTAATACAATATTAATGACTGAATTCCAGCCATTCACAGATAAATCTTCTGCTGGACAAATAAAGTTTCCAGCTGCATTATTTATTAAAACATCAATTCTACCAAACTTCTCATCAATCTGTTCAATCATTTTCTGAATGTCATCCGTATTTCTTACATCCATTTGTACAGGTAATACTTGCCCTGGAAATTGTTCAATTTCCAACTTTGTTTCCTCTAGTTTTTCCTTTGTACGTCCTGTAATAACAACTCGTGCCCCTTCTTTTGCAAAACGAGTCGCCATTCCTTTTCCCATTCCACTCGATCCACCTGTTATAATAACTACCTTTTCTTTCACATACATCCCCTCCAAAAAATGAATACACATTCATTTTATCACTTTATTTAATAGAAATCTTTATATTTTTAAACTTTTCTGATATTTTAGCGTAAAGAACTTTCTTTTTATTCATTTTTTTTCGTAATCTATACTACTTTTTATTATGTAAAGTATATTTTAAATAAACTGAAAGGAGATTTGAGTAGCCTATAAATGGAATGAAAACATTGAGGTATACTCATATTTTTATGAAGCACATTACAAGAAGAAATTTTTTAAAAATTGGTATGCGTACTTGTCTCTATTCATTTATAACCAGTAGCATCGGATACTACTATGCTAAATATATAGAGCCCCATTTCATTTCTTTTACACAGCACACATTAAAATCACAACTCATCCCAAAAAGTTTTCATGGTATGAAAATTCTTCAATTCAGCGATTTACATCTCGGATACTATTTCTCGCTTCAACATTTATCTAAAGTTGTTTCTAAAATTAATGCTGTAAATCCAGATATTGTCCTTTTTACCGGAGATCTCATTGATAATTATCAAACGTATACTGACACTCCTTTCGTTGCATCCATTTTAAAAAATATACAAGCCCCCTTTGGTAAATTCGCTATTTATGGTAACCATGATCACGGTGGATATGGAACTGAATACTATGAGCACATCATGCGTGAATCAGGATTTGAGCTATTGCTCAATAGTGAAAAAAGAATTCGTCTAATGGATAATAGCGAAATTTCTATTTTTGGTCTCGATGATATACTACTAGGCAAACCAAAAATAGAGAAAACATTAGAGCATGCACGGCAAAGTACTTATAACATTGTTCTTGTTCACGAACCAGATATCGCGCCCAAAGTTTCTAGATATCCAATCAACTTGCAACTTTCTGGTCATAGTCACGGCGGACAAGTACAAATTCCTTTTTTAGGAGCTATTATTACACCTTCACTCGCCAAAGACTATATTGAAGGCTTCTATACAATTCAGGATTTAACTCTCTATGTCAATCGAGGCCTGGGAAGAACACGTGTCCCATTTCGTTTTATGTCAAAACCTGAAATCACAATTTTCACACTCCAACATTCGTAATAATTCGCCTATTTTCTTACATATCCTTTCTTGTACGCGCTCATCCACGTTTTGTTTACCATATGATAAAAGTGAGTCCAATAAAGGAGGTATGTTCATGTATCCATATTATCAACCAATTCCAGTCCGTTCAGCACCTATTGGTCCAGTAGGCGACTCACGCTTCTTCCCGTTTTTTGGCGTTCCCTTTCTAGCTGGAATTGCTGGTGGATTGCTCGGCGGAGCATTAGCTTTCGGCCCTCGACCATTTTATCCACCTTATCCAACACCTTTCCCGCCGCCAGCACCTTATCCTTGTTACGGTGGACCATGTCAGCAACCATACTATTACTAAGTTAAAATAACGATTCTTTCAAATATTATTCTCTCAACGAGCCATCTCATTACACGCTTATAATAAAACTATTGTTTCTACTCATCCTTCCATTTTTGGAGCATATGAGTAGAAAAAAGTAAAAACCTCTTATTGACATAAGAGGTTTTTACTTTTTTCATTATTCAGCGTCTGTATTTTGATATGCCATCTTAAACAACTTCACTTGGCTATCAATTTCTTCTGTACTACTATTAATAACATAATAGTAATCACCATCTTTATTTTGTTCACGTGTTTTCACATTATCAGCTAATGTAAGCTGTAAAATCGCCTTAATTCGTGCCTTCATTTCAATATCTAATATCGGGAAAGATATTTCCACTCGCTTCTCCATATTTCGCGTCATCAAATCAGCTGAAGATAAATATATTTTCTCCTCCCCATTATGATGGAAATAATAAATACGGCTATGTTCTAAATATCTTCCAACAACACTAACTACACGAATATTTTCACTTACATTTGGAATACCAGGTCGTAGGCAACATGTCCCTCGAACAATGAGCTCTACCTTTACTCCAGCTTGTGATGCTTCGTACATTTTTTTTATTAATGGTTTATCTGTTAATGAATTCATCTTAGCGATAATATATCCATTTCCATATTGCCTATGATAACGGATTTCTTCATCTATTAAATCTATAAATTGCTCTCTTATATCAAATGGAGCAACCGATAAATGATGAAAATGTGGCTTTGTTGTATAACCACTTAAATAATTAAAGAAATTGGTTGCATCAACCCCAAAGTCTTTTCTTGATGTAATATATCCAAAATCAGTATATAACTTCGCTGTTGCATCATTATAGTTTCCAGTTCCGAGATGTACGAACCTTTCGATTTTTCCGTTTTTTCTTCTTACAACTAACGTAATTTTACTATGTGTTTTCAAGTGACTTACACCGTAAATAACATGACAGCCTGCCTGTTCCAATTCTTTAGCCCAATGAACATTGTTTTCTTCATCAAATCTTGCCTTTAATTCAACTAATACTGTCACTTGTTTTCCCTTTTCAGCCGCTATCTTTAACGCCTGAATAATCGGTGAATCACCACTTACACGATATAACGTTTGTTTAATCGCAAGTACATTCGGATCGTCCGCCGCATCACGGACAAAATCAACTACCGGCTGAAATGATTCAAAAGGATGATGTAATAAAATATCATGCTCAATTGCTTTTTCAAATACATCTTCTTCATCACCTAAATCTTGAGGTGGTTGCGGAATAAGAGCCGGATATACAAGATGTTCATATAAAGGAGCTAGTTTTTTATATAAAGAAAACAAACATGTTAAATCTAATGGACCATCCATTATATATACATCTTCATCTTTTACTTCCAGAACCTCATATAATAACGCTAATACTCTTTCATCAATGTGTTCTTTCCCAACTTCTAAACGAACAGCAGCCCCCCACTTACGCTTTTTTAATTCTTTTTCAATTACCTTTAATAAATCTCTCGCACCTTCTTCATGAATCGTTAAATCTGCATTGCGTGTAATACGGAAACGAGTAACAGATGATACTGTATATCCCGTAAATAATTTATGAGTAAAGCTACTAATTACGTCTTCTAATAAAATAAATTTATGCTTTTGCCCTTCGCTCGGTAAAATTATGAAGCGCTCAAGTAATGAAGGAACTTGCACAATTCCTAACTTCGTCCTGTTTTCTTCTTCCGCTTGCTTCTCATCATATAAAAGAGTAGCCAAATTCAAACTTTTGTTTAATAACATTGGAAATGGGCGATATGCATCAATAGCTACAGGAGTTAACACCGGAAAAATTTGCTCATCAAAATACTCTTCTATAAATTCTCGCTGCTCTTTCGTCAAATCATTGAATGTTAAACGTTCAATTCCCTCTAACTCAAGTGCTGGTAATACATAATTTTTAAATGTATCATATTGTACTGTCATTAGTGCATGGGCTTTTATCGCAATTTTATTTAATTGCTTTTTTGGTGTTAAGCCAGCTTTATTTTCTGGCTGATTAAATCCAGCACTCACTTGATCCTTTAATCCCGCTACACGTACCATAAAAAATTCATCTAAATTCGAACTAAAAATACTAATAAATTTCAATCTTTCCAAAAGTGGATTATTTGCATCTTGCGCTTCTTGTAAGACACGTTCATTAAATGCTAACCAACTTAACTCTCGATTATTGTAATAAGCTGTATCATTTAAATTTACTGCATTCCCCTTCAATAATTCCATTCTCTTCACACTTCCCCTTGAAACTTTTTTACTATAATTTACTTACTTTTATTTTAGCAAATTACAATATTATAAAGTGTAATTTTTTTGTAAAGACATCCGTACAACCTAATATTTTAGTTCAAATGACAAGTTAATATTCGTTTTTAATACTCTTTCTAACTGTTTTTTTTGTTTTTCAGCTTGCACTTTTTCCGCTAATGCCGATTGTTCACATAAAGCTTTAAACGTTAATCCTTCTTCGCTTTCTGTTATAGATATGGTATCAATAAGCGATCGTTGCCTTGCATTTAAAGTAGCTGAAAATTGTAAAACAGCTCCTAACAGGCGGATTTTTTTTTGTTCGCTTTTATCAAACCAACCTTCAAATGGAGATAAATGTTGTTTAAATAACATTTTTGATTTATACGATGCAATAAGCGCTAGCCTTACTCGATCTTTATGCATCATGCCATCAATTGTCTTATTCGCTAATAAATAAAACGTATGTAAACGGCTCGCTTCTTCGTCTATATATTTGCCTATATTAAACACTTTCGCTGCTTGATGGAACACTTCCCAGTCTTTTACTGACATAGAAATAAGCCCTATTTCCTCAAGTTGTTTGCAAATTAGTCTTCCATGTTTAATAAGTTGAATAACAAATTCCATGTCCATTTCGTATTCATGTGATAGTAAATGCAGACTTTCTTCAACTACGTTCGGATAATATGAAATCCCCAAATCTTTTGTCAACTCTTCATAGAAAACACCTTCTCTTAACCCTTTTCTACTTAATACAAATGCCGGTGCCTCTATAACATTAACAAGTGTATGAAATACTTCAACCGCTGGAATAATCGTATCTGCTCGATCTTTTGCCAATCCTTCCAATTTCTGAAGTTCTATGAACGACAATCTTTCCAATTCATCTTTTACACTTTCAATATCTTCTTCTTTCATCTTGTATAAATGTAATCCTGCTATAGGATAACATATTAAATTTTGATGGATTTTTACTAAGTTCCTAGCACTACCACCAATTGCAATAAGAGGCAATTTCTTATTGATTAACCATGGTAACGTTCGAAGTTGAAACTCTAAATACTGTTGCATTCCCTCTAACTCATCTTTAGTAGGAATATCACCTTTAATAAATTGTTGCTTTAAAGAAAGTGCCCCAAAAGGAAAACTATGGTACTCTAAAATCTCTCTATTTCTAAAGTATGTAACTTCCGTACTTCCCCCACCAATATCTACCGTTATTCCTTCTGAAAACGATGTAGAATTCATAACCGCCAAGTATCCGTAACGCGCTTCCTCATACTCTGATAATACTCTAAGCGTAAAGTCCGTTTGTCCTTCAACAAGCTTTTTAATTTCCTCTTGATTCTCCGACTGTCTAATTGTTGCTGTTGCAACACAAAGTACATGATGCAACTGATGGAATCTTGTACTTTCTTGAAATTGAAATAATGTCTGTAATAATACTTCTATTCCCTCTTCATTCAACACACCATCAATTAAGTAATTCCTTAACCTAGCAACAACTTTCGTATTTTCAATCTCTTTATAAAAACCTCCATTTTGCTTTTCATAAATAACTAAACGCATTGTATTAGATCCAATATCTATAATGGCATACTGTTGTTTTAATATTTCTTTCAAACTTCTCACTCTTTCATTATCAAATTTCAAAAACATATTCTATTACTATTATACAAAATAGTTGTTTTTTGTAACAATATTGCTTTAATATTGAAAATATATACAATCACTTTTTGCGTATAATAAATACCTATTTTATTTATGGTATAATAATGAAAAATTGAAAGGAGATTCAATATGAAACCTTCACAACCACAATCTCAATTACAAAACCAACATTCTATTAATCGACTAGCTCAATCTATTTTCGTTGTGAATCGTCATGCTAAAGCAGCTACTAATCCTAAATATTTATACTGGTTAAAAAAGACAGCTTTAGAACGTTTGATTGCTGAAAAAAAAGCAATTAAAGAAGGATTACATTTTTCTAGAAACCCACGTTTTAGCCAACAACAATCTGATGTCCTTATACGTTTAGGCGATTATTTTTTCCACATCCCTCCTACGAAAGAAGATTTTCGAATTCTACCGCATCTTGGTCATCTTGAATCCTCCTATCGAAATCCGAAAACAACCTTATCTTTAACAGTGGCAAAAAAAACAATTCAAGATTATATTGGTCCTGAAGCATTAAAACAAGAAAAAAAATTAAGTGAACCTGTTCCATGGTATAGTCGTACTTATACAAAAAAATAAAACAGTTTGGCCAAGTGTAGGCCAAACTGTTTTATTTTTTCTCTTCTTTAATTTTAATATTTGCTTGTTTATAAAAAGCTACTTTTTCTGTATTATAAGACTTTGTGAATTCATTAAATTTATCTTTTTCTGACTCAATATCCTTATAAGATTGATTTACTACTTTTACTTTTTCACTAATATCTTTTAATTTAGTACCTTTATCTTGTAACATTGTATATAACTCTTTTTCTTGTTTTAAAGATTTGTCATAGCTGTCATACATTTTATTAAATGAATCGTGTCGTTTCTCATACGTGCTTTTCACTTTATCAGCTTGATCTTTCAATTTCTTATCTTCAATTTTCTTCACATACTTATCAGCTGACTTCACTTCTTCTTGCGCTTTATTTAAAACTTCTTTTTCTTTTGCAAGCACTTTTTCTCGTTCAGTTGTATTTTTCACTGCTTGATTCAGTTTTTCTTTAACAGTTTGATTATTATCTTTTCCTTCTTGAACAATCTGGTTATATAATTCTTGTCCTTCTTTCTCTAAAGTCTCAAGTTTTTTTGCATCTTCAAACATTGTTTTTTCTTGTTTAGCAGCGTTTTCAAACGCTACATATAATTCTTCTTCTGGTTTCGGACCGAAACAACCGGCTAATAAAATCATTGATAATGCAGTTACAATTGCTAATTTACTATATTTCAACATCTCTTCCTCCTACTTATAAACGACCATCGTGTAATATAAAAAAGTTATAAAATATGTAATTGTTCTATACACTCGCATCTTTTTTACGAAGATCATTAATATTGTTTGTACAAATTATTACTTGATATTACATTATTCTTTTTGAATTATTTAGCAATTCCATATCCATCTTTAAGTATACTACTTCGTGTTTTTTAAGGCCTGTTCACACTATGTATTACTTTAATGTCCACGGAATTTCACCTCAGTCTTAATAAGACTATAATAGTTCACCTGATAAAAGGTGATCGCTCCGCTCTCACGTCTATCATTCCCTTTCCAGCTTTCTATCAATTAATCTCTTTGTTCATTTTACACAGTACAATCGATATCTCGCAACAACTTACAAATATTCTTTTCATTTCCTAAAAAGGAAAAGTGTAGAGCTTGCTTTCCTCTACACTTTTAAAATAAAACACACTGTGCAAATTGCATTGACACTACCATCATAATTATATGCTTATTTCATATATTTTTAAAGACTTTTATTACAAACGTGGCGTTTTTTTGTAATAAAAGTCAAAAAAATGTTACAAATAAAACATCTTCCTATCATATATCTTCAAATCAAAGCTTCACTCATTTTCTTGCAAATTTCTATACTGGTACAATTGATTTTGCGACTTTCTCAACAGTTCTTCAAACGTTTTTCCTTCTACTGGATAGCTAGCTGCTCCAAATAAAAGAGTGGCACTGAGTAAATCACCTTCTATTTCACTTTCAATATTTTTCATTAATCGTTTTGTTATTGTTGATGTTTCATGACCATTATCAATTGCTACAATAACGTACTTATTTTCATCCCACTTTGTAACAACATCGCCCTTCCGAATTGTCTTTACAATTGTACTCTCTAATTTTTGTACTAACACTCCCAACTTTTTTTCTTGCAACGTGTCTTTTAATCCTTCCCATTCTTTTACAGAAAGAATGTACACTGTAATATTACGAGAATCTCTTTCAGATAAAGCAGCTACTTTCCCAAAAAAATCAACAACAAAATCATTGCTTGCCATTCCTCCTACTTCCATACCCATACGCTCATTCGCTCTTTTATCGTACCAATGTCCAAAATAATAACTTAGTATCATTTGCAATATATAAATAATAAAGACGGTATAAAATGATCGTGAATCCAGTTTTGCAATTACATCCTGAAGTGCAATCCATTCTGTAACTGCCACAGTATTGCCAAGCAATAATCCACTAATTTTCCCTTTATGTTTCATACTTTTCCCCCTTTTATACCAATATATGTTTCTATATCAATAATGTTTTTCTACAAAATAAAAAATGTACATATGCAATGTACATTTCTGCTTAAGCTTGTATACCTTTTCTACTCTATTTCATATATATAATATATAACTTTTATAGAAAGGAGTAATCTATATGCTACAAAAAGAGAATCTATCAGATGCTATGCGTTTACTAGCTGGTTTTCTATTATCATTAAAATTATTATTTACCTCTTTCGGCATACACTTTATTACAAACGATCAAATCGACGCTATTGTTAATGTTGTTTCATTTTTATTTATTCTATACTTTGGCTACAAAAATAACTATGTAGGAAAAAAAGGAATGGAGCAAAAAAAAATACTCAAAAAACACAACCTTCACTAAAAAAGGAACCTTTTGTACAGGTTCCTTTTTATCATTGACGCACAACAACTTCATTTGTTTGCAGTGGGCCATATGATATCTCTTTATCTTGAAATGTATATGTAGCCTGAAAGAATGTTTGTTTAAGAGCTTTATCTTTATTAGCTTTTATTTTACAACGTAGTTCCACCTTCTCATTCGGTAACAATTCATCAATTCGCCATCTAACAAGCTGGAATAAAAACTCACTTATCCCCCTATCAACTTTTAAAGAATTAGGAATATAAGCAAAGTAATCTCGAATCATATGACTTACAACGACTCTCGAAATCATTTCTACCCCTTTATTTTCCACTTCAATTCGCATAATAAGTATGTCGTTTACATCGTAGGTCAATTCATACGAAAATTGTTCTGTATACATACTACCAATTTGTAATGTAACGGCTACTTGAGGAAATTCGTTTTCCTTTTTAGATCCGTCAATCCACAATACTGGTTGTAGCGGTATTGAATACTTTCCTGTATCCGAAATTCGTCCCCATATTTTCATAATATATATTCACCTCATTTCAGATGTAACATACACACAATGAATTCCCCAAATTACTAAAGCTTGCTACAAGCAACCTTTAATATTTCTCTTCCTTTTATCCTATTCGACAATATGAAGAAAAAACCATTTTTCATCTATTAACAGAAGGTGTTCTTTATGAAATTTTTTTACAATTTACTTCATTTCCTTTATAGCAATATTCAGTATGGCTCACTCGTTCTCTACTCATACGAAAGAATATTTTGACGGAAGAAAAAGTTTGCCTTATAGTCAAATTTGACTATAATATTCTTTATGGCATATCAGTGCACTTATGGAAAAGAAATTAAAATCAACTATACATTAAAATTTTTTATCCACTGCACTCAAAACTTAATATAGTTTACTTATTTCTAAAGGAGGGTTATATTTGGAAACTCAACCATTAAAAAAAGACGCCAACAAGACAAAATTTGTTGTTGCTGGTTTACTGCTTGGTATATTAATGGCCGCAATGGATAATACAATCGTTGCAACCGCAATGGCAACAATCGTTGGAGACCTAGGAGGATTTGATAAGTTTGTTTGGGTCACATCAGCTTATATGGTAGCAACAATGGCAGGGATGCCTATCTTCGGGAAACTTTCTGATATGTACGGGCGGAAACGTTTTTATATTGGGGGCCTCATTCTTTTCTTATTCGGTTCTGCGCTCTGCGGAACAGCTTCAAGTATTGAGCAATTAAGTATTTATAGAGCTATTCAAGGTATCGGTGGTGGTGCCCTTATGCCTATCGCCTTCACAATTATGTATGATATCTTCCCACCAGAAAAACGCGGGAAGATGACAGGGCTATTTGGTGCTGTTTTCGGGACATCTAGTGTATTCGGTCCTTTATTAGGTGCTTATATTACTGACTACATAAGTTGGCATTGGGTCTTCTATATTAATATTCCATTAGGACTTATCTCCTTTTTCTTCATTACTAAATACTACAGTGAGTCTCTAGAATTTAGAAAACAAAAAATTGATTGGGCTGGTGCTATTACACTTGTCATAAGTATCGTTTGCTTAATGTTCGCATTAGAACTTGGTGGTAAAGAATATGCCTGGAATTCCACTGTAATTATTGGCTTATTTACAACAGTATTTATTACACTTATTATTTTCTTCTTTGTAGAACGAAAAGCAACCGAGCCTATTATTTCGTTCCATCTATTTAAAAAACCTTTATTCGCAGCTAGCCAAGGAGTTGCCTTTTTCTATGGTGCCGCTTTTATTATCTGTACAGTTTATATTCCAATCTTCATTCAAGGCGTTCTTGGAGGTTCCGCCTCTAATGCTGGATTAATTTTAACACCAATGATGGTTGGTTCTGTAATTGGAAGTCAAACAGGAGGACAATTAGCTTCTCGAACAAGCTATCGTAACATTATGATGGTATCTGGTGTCTTCTTCGTTCTTGGTATTTATTTATTAAGTACTTTAACAATGGACACACCTCGTTTACTCGTAACACTATTTATGATTCTCGCTGGGCTTGGTGTTGGCTTCTCATTCTCAGTATTAAGTATGTCCTCTATTCACAAGTTGGAAATGCGGGACCGTGGTTCGGCGACATCAACAAACTCATTCTTCCGATCACTCGGTATGACTCTTGGTGTAACGATTTTCGGTACAATTCAAAATCATATTTTTACAGATAAACTAAACTCTGTATTCCCACCTGAACTAGCAAAGTTAGCTCCAAAAGGCGGAGACACAAGTTTCTTATTATCACCAGGCGCTACCGCAAAAATTCCTGCTGAAGTATTAGCGGGTATTAAAGAAGCTCTCGCTACATCTATTGCGAATACATTCTTCTGGGCACTCATCCCGGCTGTACTAAGTATTATTTGTATTTTACTTATGGGAAATGAACGCCTCTTTACAGGCCCTAAAAAGAAAGAAAAACAAAAGCAAGTTAGTTAATATAAAAAAGAAGCGGCATATTCCTTTATGAAAAAGGATATGCCGTTTATAATATGTATAAAGTGAAACTTTAATCAGTGGGGGGTGTTCATCCCCCACTGATTATTAGCCCTCACCAATCGGGCTTTTACGGGCAGTTAATCCCCACCTAACTTCTTTGCTTCCGCTGAATTTTTGGGTGGGGATCTTACTGGATAAAGTTTTTATATACAGGAGTTGAGACAGCATGAGCATGAAATTAGTCATTCTCGGCTTGCTACTCGAAGGAGATAAACATCCATATGAAGTGCAGCATATTATGAAAGAACGACAAATGGATTGTTACATTAAATATGCTAAAGGATCACTTTATTACGCCTTCGAGCAATTAGAAAAGCAAGGCGCAATTCATATTACAAATGTAATTAGAGACACAAATCGACCTGACAAAACGATTTTTCATATAACAGAAGAAGGCAAAAAACTATTCCACACTTTACTATTAAAACAATTCGAAGCCAAAAACCAAATATATAAACCTATTTATTCAGCCTTATCTTTCGCTCACTTTAGCAATGATCACGAATTAGTTCCTATTTTAGAAAAAAAGAAAAACGATACTCTTCAATATTTACATACTATGCAAACGATATATGATTGTAATAAAGGAAAGGTTCCACGTGCACAACTATATATTTTGCAAAGTGTAATTGAGCATATTACAGTTGAATTACAATGGCTAAACACTCTCCTTAAAGATGCTATAGCAGGCCGACTTTCAGAAGTTGCTATAGATGAAAATTGAGCTATGAAAGAAGACATCCCTACTTCTTTCATAGCTCAATTTCTCTTTTTATACTGTACTATTATTAATTACTTCAGAATAAAAATTCAGAATAATAAGAAATAAAAAACTTTAGAATTTTCTTATTTCAAAACAGTAGACAAAATTCCAAAAATTGTGTTAGAATTTGTTTCAATATCATATCGCTTGTTAAATTCCTTTCAAAAGGAAAATAGGTACACGAAAGTTTCGTTTCGTGTTTAAAAGGGAAGCTTGGTGAAACTCCAACACGGTCCCGCCACTGTAAATGCTGAGATTTCTTTTTAGTACCACTGTGAAAACGGGAAGGTGAAAGAAATTATATGAAGCATAAGTCAGGAGACCTGCCTGTTTTAACAACACTGATAGATTCACGGATGATGATGAGGTGTTAAAACAAAAAGGAAGGCTTATTTTCTATGTCTTTGTACTTTTTGTTATAGGTATTTCCTAGTAAACGGAAATGCTTACTTTCAATTAGGGAGGAATTTAAAATGGCAATTCAAACAAGTAACTTAGGTTATCCACGTATCGGACTACAACGAGAGTGGAAAAAAACATTGGAAGCATTTTGGTCCAATAAAATCGATGAAGAACAATTTTTAACAACAATGAAAGAAATTCGCCTTCAACACGTAAAAGTACAGCAAGAAAAAGGGATTGAACTCATTCCAATTGGCGACTTTACATATTATGATCACGTTTTGGATACTGCCTATATGCTAGGATTTATTCCATCACGCTTTTCTGAGTTTACATCTTACCTTGATGTATATTTCGCAATGGCGCGTGGCTCTAAAGATCACGTAGCTTCCGAAATGACAAAATGGTTTAACACAAACTATCACTATATCGTTCCTGAATATGAAGAGGGATTACAAATCTCTTTAAAAGATAATCGTCCACTTCGCTTATACGAAGAGGCAAAACAAGAATTAGGAGTAGATGGAAAGCCTGTTATTTTAGGACCATATACTTTCTTAAAATTAGCTAAAGGCTATACACAACAACAATTTCCCACCATTTTAAAACAGTTAGTTGCACCTTACGTACAACTGCTTTCAGAACTACATGCAGCTGGGGCACAAGCCATTCAAGTTGATGAACCGATTTTCGCTTCTTTAACGAAAGAAGAAGTTCAACAAGCAAAAGAAATTTATGAAGCTATTCGTAAAGAAGTTCCAAATGCGACTCTTCTTTTACAAACATATTTTGATAGCGTAGAAGAAAACTATGAAGAAATTATTACATTCCCGGTATCCGGTATTGGATTAGATTTCATTCATGGTAAAGAAGGTAATTTAAATGCTATTTCAAAATATGGATTCCCAGCTGATAAAACTTTAGCTGTCGGTTGTATAGACGGCCGTAACATTTGGAGAGCTGACCTTGATGAAGTACTTGCGTTATTTACAACGTTACAAAAACAAGTCCAAACGAAAGATATCATCGTTCAACCTTCTTGTAGCTTATTGCATACACCAATCGATAAAACAGAAGAAACTCACTTATCGACTGAGCTGTTTGATGCGTTAGCATTTGCAAATCAAAAATTAGAAGAGCTAGTTCTTATTCATTCCGCTCTCACTCAAGGTACAGAAAGCATTAATAATGAGCTGGAAACATATCGAAACGTACATCATACAATTCGGTCATCTGCTGCTCGTAACCGAGAAGATGTCAAAGCAGCACGAACAGCACTAAAAGAAGAAGATTTTTCACGCCCTCTTCCATTTGAAAAACGATACGAATTACAACAAGTTGCCCTGGAGTTACCGCTATTACCAACAACGACCATTGGTAGCTTCCCGCAAACAACTGAAGTTCGTCAAACGCGAAAAGAATGGCGTAACGGTGTTATCTCAAATGAACAATACGAACAATTTATTGAAAAAGAGACAGAAAAGTGGATTCGTTACCAAGAAGAAATTGGGCTTGATGTACTTGTACATGGTGAATTTGAAAGAACTGACATGGTCGAATATTTTGGTGAGCGCCTTGCTGGTTTCTCATTCACTAAAAACGGTTGGGTACAATCTTACGGTTCCCGCTGCGTAAAACCACCTGTTATTTATGGTGATGTAGCCTTTATTAACGGCATGACTATTAAGGAAACAGTTTATGCACAAAGCTTAACAGAGAAAGTTGTAAAAGGAATGTTAACCGGACCTGTTACAATTTTAAATTGGTCCTTCGTTCGAAATGATATTCCAAGAAAAGAAGTTTCGTATCAAATTGCACTAGCTCTTCGTCACGAAATTGAACTACTTGAATCTTCCGGAATTAGAGTAATCCAAGTCGATGAGCCCGCACTTCGTGAAGGAATGCCACTAAAAGAAAAAGATTGGGATGCTTATATTACATGGGCAGTACAATCCTTCCTTTTAGCAACTTCTTCTGTAGCAAATGAAACACAAATTCATACTCATATGTGTTACAGTAACTTCGAAGATATTGTTGACGCGATTCGCGCATTAGATGCAGATGTAATTTCTATCGAAACATCAAGAAGTCACGGAGAATTTATTGATACTTTAAAACATACAACATATGAAAAAGGCATCGGCCTAGGTGTATATGATATTCATAGCCCACGTGTACCGAGTAAAGATGAAATGTATAAAATCGTAGAACAATCTTTAGAAGTATGTGATCCTAAATATTTCTGGATTAATCCTGATTGTGGTTTAAAAACGAGAAGAACAGAAGAAGTTATTCCAGCTTTAGAACATATGGTGCAAGCAGCGAAAGATGCTCGTTCCCTTTTAAAAACAAACGCATAACAAAAATGGGTTATCCTTTTCTCAGGATAACCCATTTTTTATTCTTTACTTTCAAAAAAGAATTCGTATTGTATTTTATATAATTCATCATCCGTTGGCTCTTCAAGAGGAATTGCTTGTAAGACAACTGTATACTCACCATTTGGAATAGGTATTTGAAATTTATTAGAAAGAATACTCGTTATAACGATACTTTCATTTTCAACTGTAAAAGGAACCGTAATCGTTCTAACTACTTCTTCTTTTTCAATATGTTTCCCTGGGGTCACTTTCACTTCACAAGTATAATCTGAAAGTGCTTCAAAAATAACAGTTCCATCTGCCTTAGCATAACCTCTTTCAAAATCTTCATCAGTCCAGTCTACATAAGGCTGCTCACCGTCATAGTTCATCAACATTAATTGCGAATAAGAAATCGTTAACTCCATAGTTCCCCTTCTCCTTCATTATGAAATGTACAACTACTACTTCACTTCAAATTTTACTCGCGTACCATCTGGATATTTATCTAACTTATTCCCTACCCAAGAGCCTGCTCCGCGGTTATCCGCCGGACTTATATATTCAATATGTGCTCCTTTTCCGCCTTCCTTGCACATCGCCATTGGCCATTCATCACGATCATACCCTTTTTTTGATGGATATGGTGCTAACGACAATTTCCTTCTATCTGCAGCACCACCACGATCGATTGTACAAACTTCTGAATGCCCTTCTTTTATAGCATCCGTAATATGTTTTCCGGTCTCTGGATAACGTTCTTTCGGAAATTCTAACACTTGATCATACGTATTTGTTTTCTTTACACTTGTTTCCTCTGGCACAAGTACTTCATAAACTGCCACTAAAATAGACAGAATTGCGATAATTGAAATGATAATACCTTTTAATTGCTTCATGTATACCTCCATGTTTCTACCAGTTTCTTTTCCTCCGTTATTATAACAAACTTCTCCTGTATATGTTTTCAGACATTATTTTAGTTATTCCTTGCCATTCCGCCAAAAATTTTCATTTTTTCACTAATGCTGTAGAAAACTAATAGCCTTCCGACATTCTTTTTCAAAGGAAGTCCTCATAAAAGATTGAAATGATATATACGATACTTTTTGGGGAGGAAATATGATGGAAGCTACCTATAAAACGAAAGATGTCACGAATAAAACAGGCATCCCAAAACATATAGTTCGCAAATATAGTCAGCTGTTAGAGGAACATGGTTATATGATTTCCAAAACAGCTGATGCTCGTATTTATAAACTTGATGATTTAAAACTATTGAAATCTATACACGAAAGAGCTGCTACATTACAAGAAGATATTTCAGAAACGATACCGATTATTTTAAAAGAAAAAGAGGCCCCGCCTGTACCAGTTATACAAGATAAGCAAGAGATACAAACGAAAGAAAAAGAAGATGGGCGTAACTTTGAAGAGTTCATGTTAAAACTTGAAATGCTAGCTCAATTAAATGAAGCAATTATTCATCAAAATTCTACTCTAATTACACAAAATCGTTTAAAGGATGAGAAACTAGACGAATTGATGCAACAAGTTTATGTAAAAGAAGGCTCTCAAGAAAAAATGCTTCAAGAGTTAGTCGATCACGCCGCTCAAACCGATGCACTGCAAAAAGAAAAGATGGACTTATTAATGAATCATATGTATAAACGAGAATCCAAACAGGAAGAAAAAATGAATAAACTTGTTAGTCAAATTTATAACAAGGACAGTAACCGTGATGCACAGCTTATGCAAGTTATTCGAGAAATTCAAGAAACAAAAAGAATGGTTGCTGCCTCAAAAGAGCAAAGCTTCTTTCAATCATTTAAAAGTTTATTTAGCCGAGCAAAACAAGAAAAAACAAATGAATAAACAATATAAAATAAAAAGTTACCTTCCATCGGTAACTTTTATTCCTTATTTTGTACAGCTGGTAATATAATAATTGCTTCAGTGCCTTTTCCACTTTCACTCTTATATTCCAATGTACCATTATGCGCTTGTAAAATACTAAATGTTACCATAAGCCCTAATCCTGTCCCTTTTTCTTTTAAAGAATAATATGGTTGCCCAAGCCTTGCTAACTGTTCTTTCGTCATACCAACACCACTATCTTTAACTCTTATTATGATTGTTTCGTCTTTTTGAATAGCTGTTACTTTTAAATATCCTTTATTTCCTTGAATTGCTTCAATACCATTTTTAACAACATTCATAATAGCTTGCTTCAATTTTGTCTTATCACCAATCGTATAAAGACTTTCTGAAATTTCAACTTGTAAATACACACCTTGCATCGCTGCAAATGACGACATGAGAGTGGTCATTTCTATTAATTGGGCTGATAAACAAATGTGTTCTTTTTTCTCAATTTGCGGCCTTGCTAAATTTAAGTAATCTGAAATAATTTGTTCCGCCCGATCCAATTCAGCTAATACGAGACTCATATAATCCTTATTCTTCACATCTTCCGTACTTTCTAGTAATTGGATAAACCCACGAACAACAGTTAGTGGATTTCGAACTTCATGTGCCACACTTGCTGCTAACTCACTTACAATATTAAGCTTTTCTGATTTTTGCATCTCTGTACGTAGCAATGCATTTTCATTTAAATATTCAGTTAAATACACCTGAAATACCATTGTCATGACCATGATAAGCGAGGCAAATATAAATCCGCTATATATTTGCGAAATATACGGTGTAAATCCTGTTTCCAAAAGAACATTAATCATGCCTAATACTAAAGAAACAAGCACATAAAATGATGAAATCATAAATGCTAAAATTAATTTCTTATCCCTTGAAAAAAGAGACCATTTCTTTGATAAAAATAGCGGAACTATCAATAGAAATATTACTTCTACAACCGGAAGAAAGCTCATTCCCTTTAGTAACCATTCATATGCAACAAAAATAACCGCTGGGATTAAACCAACAATCCCACCATATAAAAACCCACTGACTATTGGAATTGGGTGAAAGTTATACCCGCACACATTGCCAAAACAAATAGAATATGTCATGGAGAGAACGAGCGTAACGCTAGATAAAAACATAATAAAGTAACGATTTGGCTTCGGAGGCATTTCTTGATAGCGATTTAAACGAATCGCTTCATATAAAAATAGTGGCAAAATTATGATGGCAATTTGAATCAACAAATCACGGATAAGCTCCATAACCTCTCATCCCCTATATGTATTTTGATATGATTATATCATTTTATAGGTGTATTTGTTTTAAAATTTTGATTTTTCTTAACATATTTGTTAATTCTTTGTTAACAACTCATAATAATTGTTACAGATTTTCGAAATGATTGTAAACCCTGTACCAAATTTCCCTCGTGCAGTATACAATGAATACGGATTACAAAGAAAATATAAAAATACTTTTTTAGACGGACAACTATAGCAAAATACAGCATATAATCCATACTATCTATGTTTACAAATAAGTGATCATTACTTTAGTAGGAGGAAGATAAATATGGCGGGTACTACGCTTGTTTTAAAAGAAGAAAATTTGGTTGTTCTAGAAAATGTTGAAAAATCAGTATATGAAGAGTTACAGCATAAAGCAGGAGATGAAGATTGTACATGTGCTGTGAACGAATCAGTTGTTCACCTTGGCAAGGTATCCTCTGTACTCTGGAATGAAGATGAAATAGATTGGGAATACGGATATTAAAAAGTCGCTTATAGCGACTTTTTTTCTCTTTTCTCTCTCTTTCTAAATTACATATACAAAGCGCAATCATAGAAAATATGATAAAATGAACTTAATTTTCAAACGGAAGAAAGGGAGATACAATGGAACAATTCATTAACCCTAGAGTGAAGGATATCCAAATTTCTGGAATCCGTCAATTCTCTAACATGATTCAAAACTATGATAATTTGATTTCTTTAACAATCGGACAACCCGATTTCCCTACACCTTCTCTCGTAAAAGAAGCGGCAAAACGGGCTATTACAGAAAACTATACAAGCTATACACATAACGCTGGTTTACTAGAATTACGTAAGGCAGCTTGTAACTTCGTAAAAGATAACTACGATTTACATTACTCACCTGAAAACGAAACCATCGTTACAATTGGTGCTAGCGAAGCAATTGATGTTGCATTCCGAACGATTTTAGAGCCAGGAACAGAAGTAATTTTACCTGCTCCTATTTATCCAGGTTACGAACCTATTATTCGATTATGCGGTGCAACGCCCATTTTTGTAGATGTTCGTGAAACTGGATTCCGTTTAACAGCTGACGCTCTAAAAAATGCTATTACAGAAAAAACAAGATGTATCGTACTACCATATCCTTCTAACCCAACTGGTGTAACTTTATCCACAGAAGAATTAAAAGATATTGTAGATGTTTTAAAAGATAAAAATATTTTCGTCCTTTCAGATGAAATTTATAGCGAGCTTGTGTATGAACAAAAGCATACATCTATCGCTCATTTCCCAGAAATGCGTGAAAAGACAATTGTCATTAACGGTTTATCTAAATCACATTCTATGACTGGCTGGCGTGTTGGACTTTTATTTGCACCAAGCTATTTAGCAGGACACATATTAAAAGTTCATCAATACAATGTAACGTGTGCTACTTCAATCGCTCAATACGCTGCAATTGAAGCATTAACAGCGGCTAAAGACGCACCCAAAATGATGCGCCACCAATATAAAAAACGCCGTGATTACGTATATAATAGACTCACTCAAATGGGATTAACAGTTGAAAAGCCAACAGGTGCATTTTACTTATTCCCATATGTTGGTCATTTGACATCTTCATCATTTGAGTTTGCACTTGATCTTGTCAAAGAAGCTGGACTAGCTGTAGTTCCTGGAACAGCATTCTCTGAATACGGTGAAGGCTACCTCCGCTTGTCCTATGCATATAGTATTGAAACTTTAAAAGAAGGCTGCGACCGATTAGAAGCCTTTCTAATAAAAAAAGCTAAGAGTTAAACTCTTAGCTTTTTTTATGCATAATGATCACAAGTTTGACGTTTTAGTAATTTATGAGGAATAATGATACACTTTGCAGTGGATTCTGCATTCTCTACTTTATCAACTAAAGCTTTTGCTGCCTCATATCCTAGCTGATAAATATTCACATCAACTGTCGAAAGTGGCGGGCTCGCAATTTCTGATAATAAAGCATTATTAAAGCTTACAATAGAAACATCTTTCGGTACAATGAATCCTTTTTTAGAAAGAGCACTTAACACACCAAGTCCAATTAAGTCATCCGTTGCCATAATTGCCGTCGGCGGTTGCTGCAGTCCCATTAATTCCTCAACAGCTTGTTGACCACTTTCCCTCGAAAAATCAAAATGTAAAATATATTCTTTTGGTAATACAATGTCTGCTAATTTCAAGGCATCACTCATACCAGCTAAACGATCTCTCGTTACAAGTAAATCTGATCCACCACCAATGAACGCGATTTGCTTATGCCCTAATGAAATTAAATATTCTGCCACTTCTCTTGCAGCTGTATAATTGTCATTATCTACATATGTAATTTCATCTTTTCGATCATATGGTTTTCCTATTAAAACAAACGGGAAATTTTGTTCATGTAAATATTGAATAATCCGATCATTCTCCCTTGAATATAAAAGAATAATGCCACCAATTTGGCGTCCCTGTACCATCTTTACGACACCATTAAAAATTTCTTCTTCCGTTTCACCTGTCGACATGTAAAGCGCATAACCTTCTACGTGTGCAAATGAACTAATCCCTCTTATAACTTCTGGGAAAAATGGATTTTGAAAAGCTTTACTTGCAGAACTTGGCATAACAAGACCAAGTGTTTTCGTCGTTTGGTTCGCAAGATTTCTCGCATTTAAATTGGGATGATACCCTAATTCACTCATCACTTTCCTAACACGGCGCTTTGTCTTTTCACTTATACTTGGATTATCAGCAATTACACGAGAAACTGTTGATGGTGCAACATTCGCTTGCTTCGCCACATCTTTAATTGTAACTGTCATAAAAATCCCCCTCCTCTCATTTCTCTGCCATTTTTCATATATTTTATCTCGCACTCATTGCAAGTCATAAACTTTCATTTCTTATATCTTGCAAAACTAATCCTATTCTCCCTCTTCATGTATTGTAAGGGATATAGCTATTTTTTCCTATACTATAATATACTATTTATTTCACTTCTTTTCACATGTGATGTCAAATCTCTTTTCATCTCCCTATAAACTTATTTATAGGGAGATGAAAAGAAAAATGGGACGTAATGTCCCATTTTTCATCCTTTTGTACCTCCAGCTGTTAAACCAGAAATAAAGTATTTTTGTAGTGATAGGAATAAAATTGAAATTGGGATCGCAATTAACACAGAACCCGCTGCAAACGTTGTAAATTCATTACCGAATTTCTTCGCAACCATTTCATATAATCCAACTGCTAAAGTATAATTTTCTGGTGTTCGCAAAATAATACTCGCTAAAATGAAATCTGTAAATGGACCAATGAAAGTAAATAGCGCTACAACCGCTACGATTGGCTTTGCAAGTGGCATAATGATTTGCCAAAAAATACGAAAATGTCCTGCTCCATCCATACGAGCTGATTCATCCAGTTCTTTCGGAATCGTATCAAAATACCCTTTCATAAGCCATGTATTCATCGGAATGGCCCCGCCTACATAAATTAAAATTAATGCAAGGTGTGTATCAATTAATCCTGTTAATTGAGCTAATACGTATAGAGCAATTAACGCTGCAAAGTTTGGAATCATTTGCAGAATTAAAAATGTTAATAAACCATTTTTTCTTCCAACAAAACGATATCTCGAAAATGCATAAGCGGTAAAACTAATTGCTAACACTGAGAAAATCATCGTTAAAACACTTACTTTTAATGTGTTTTTATACCATAGTAAGTAATTACTATTCTCTAGATCTAATAACTTACGATAATGATCTAACGTTGCATTTTGTGGAATAATACTTGATCCAGATAAACTATCACCCGGATTAAACGATGAGCCAATAATCCATAATAACGGATAGAAAATGATGGCACACATTACGAAAATAACTAAATAACTTAATGAGAGACGTAACATCTTCTGTCTTTTAATATTCATTTACATCATATCCTCTTCTTGGAATGATTTTGTTCTCTTAAATTGCCATAACGCAACTGTAATAACGATTAACGATAATATCATTGTAAGAGCTGCTGCTTTTCCGTACTGCGCTGAAGTCATCGTTAACTTATAAATCCATGAAATTAAAATATCCGTTCCACCTGCGTCTTGTCCAGCTACAGCAGGACCTCCACCGTTGAATAGATAGATGATACTAAAGTTATTAAAGTTAAACGTATATTGCGTAATTAATATTGGCGCTGTTGCGTATAACACTAGTGGCAATGTAATTTTACGAAACTGTTGCCAAGCTGTCGCTCCATCTACTGTAGCCGCTTCATATAATTCTCCCGGAATCGATTGCAGTATACCTGTTGTCATCGCAAAGATAAACGGGAACCCAAGCCACGTTTGAATCATAATTAAAGCAATCTTCGCCCAAAATGGATCTGTCATCCAAGCAATCTTTTCAATTCCGAATAAAGCTAATACTTGATTGTTAATCGCTCCGAATGTTTCATTAAACATACCAGAGAAAACAAGAATAGATACGAATGCTGGAACCGCCCACGGTAAAATGAAGATTGTTCGAATAATCGCCTTTCCTTTAATACCGGGCTGATTTACGATAATCGCTAAGAAAATACCAAGTGCAACTTGTAATGTTGTTGCAACGAATGTCCAAATGACAGTCCAAGAGAATACACTTACAAATGTCTCTCTCCACATCGGTAAAGTGAAAATATCAATAAAGTTTTTAAAGCCCACCCAATCTACTAATTTAGCTGGAGGAGAATGATATAAATCATAGTTTGTAAATCCAATTAAAATTACGAAGATGATTGGAAATACGACCACAAAGATAAGTAGTAGAAAACCTGGTGAAACCATTAAATAAGGAAAACCTTGATCTAACAAATTACGGTATTGCTCTTTTACAGAATTTAACGGTGTTCCGCTATCACGTTTCTTTCCATTTTGGTATGCATCATATAAGTTAAATGCATATATGCCGAGCCCAAAAGCGATAACGATAAGGGCCAAGATTCCTTCTACTAATAGAAAGACAGAATGGTCACGTGGAACTTCTGTACCAAGCGTTACAATACCCCATAATCCCATATTTAATAAATCAGCAAAGGCTACAATAAATGAACCTGTTAATACTAGAAAAATAAGACCTTTTACAAATTGTTTATTATACATTTGGCCCACGCCTGGAATGATTGATAACATGGTTGCCATTTTCCTATGCTTTGAATGGTTTAACCCATTTGCTGGTTCCATAGATGTTTGCATGTTCCTTCCCCCTCTTTTCTTCCTACATGGAAGGGAGAGAATTCGTGCCTCTCATATTAGAGGCACGAATTTCACCTTATTTTTTCTTGTTATGATTTGCCTCAATATTACCTTTAATTTGTTTCACTGCACTATCAAGCGCCGCTTTTGGTGCCTCTTTATCTGTAACAACTAATTGAAGCGCATCTCCAGCTGGTTTCCAAACTTCTTGCATTTCTGGAATGTTTGGCATTGGAATTCCATTTTCAGATTGCGTTGCAACTGCTTTTGCAGCTTCGTTATCTTTAATAATTGGATCTTCCATTACTGATTTTACTGGAGGAATTTCTTTTGTTTTCTCAAATCGAATTTTTGCGTTTTCTTCATTTGTTACCCACTCAGTGAATTTTGTAGCTAAATCATTTTGTTTAGAGAAACTTGTTACATGCCATCCTTTAACCCCAACAAACGTTTTCATTGGTTGACCATTTGGTAATTTCGGCATTGGAGCAACGCCATAATCAATCCCGTTCTTTTCCATTGCTTGGAACGCCCATGGGCCATTCATGATAGAAGCTGCTTTTCCTTCATTGAATAGTCCATCAGCAGCAGGCCCACCTGATTCACCGATAATACCTTTTGGGAATAATTTTTCCTTGTACCATTTTTGAAGATATTCAGCACCTTGTACTGCTCCGCTATTATTTAATCCAACATCACTTGCATTTGGCTTTCCATCTTTTTCACCAAATACATAACCGCCCATACCTGCCATGAATGCATTAGCAAAGTAGAAGTTATCTCCTAATGCTAAAAATCCGTACTTGCCATCTTTCGTAAATTCTTTTGAGAAGTTAAACAGCTCGTCCATCGTTTCTGGCGCTTTTGGCATTAGTTTTTTATTGTAAATAAAGACTGGTGTCTCAATTGCTTTTGGTAAACCATATAATTTTCCGTTATATGTCTGTGCTTCTATTGATGAATTAGTAAATTTACTCTTTACAGCATCATCTGCTTTCACTTCAGAAAGTAAACCTTCTGTTACTGCATTTCCGATTTGATCGTGTGGCAATGTTACAACATCTGGTCCAGTCCCCGCTGGCCCATCAAGGCGTAACTTCTTCACTTGATCTGTCATTTGCATTTCAACAACTTTTACTTTTACTTTATATTTTTCCTCAAAGCTTTTCACTGCTGGTTCTAAACCAACACCTTTTTTATCATCTTCCCAAACAAGAAGATCATAGTCTTTTTTCGCTTTACTTTCCTCTTTTTTCCCTGAATCTTTCGGTCCACATGCAGATAACATACCAATAGATAATGCTGAAACCGTTAATAATGATAATGCTTTCTTCATCCCAAAAACCTCCCTAAATTGTCTATGTACCTCAGTAACTGAAAACGTTTGCATTTAATAGTTTAATTGAAGCGCAAACAATATCTCAATCTACGAAAACGTTTGCGCTATTTGTCTATCATTATACATTCTTTTATTCATTTTGCAAATATTAATTTAAAAATTATGTCATTATACTCTTTATACATTGACTTTATATAAAATGAATACTACTCTTATAAGCAATATTAAAGCTACGAGAAAGGCAATCGTTTGCAATACAGGCTTTATTATTACACTTAAGGGAATACTATGTATAGAGATATTGAAGGGGGATTTTCTATATGTTTAAAGAAGCCATTTATCATAGGCCGAAAGATAATTATGCATACGCTTATGATGAACAAACAATTCACATCCGAGTACGTACTAAGAGAGATGATATTCAAAGCACCGATCTTATTTACGGTGATCCTTACGAATGGAAAGACGGGAAATGGATATCAGCAAGTACACCCATGAAAAAAACGGGTTCTACTGCATTATTTGATTATTGGTCCATTGCAATCGAACCAAAATTTAAGCGCTTACGTTATGGGTTTGAATTAAAATCTGAAACAGACACTCTTATTTATGCAGAGCGAGGATTCTTTTCTAGCATTCCAAATGATGATGTTGGTAACTTTTTCTGTTTTCCATTTATTCATGCAGATGATGTATTCAAAGCACCACCTTGGATTAAAGACACCATTTGGTATCAGATTTTCCCTGAGCGATTCGCTAATGGCGATAGTACGCTGAATCCAGAAAACACCCTTCCTTGGGGAAGTGCGAATCCAACTCCAACTAATTTTTTCGGCGGAGATTTTTCTGGTGTTATTCAAAACCTTGATTACCTTGTTAAGCTTGGCATTTCCGGAATATATTTCACACCTATTTTCAAAGCTCATTCAAACCATAAATATGACACAATTGACTATATGGAAATTGACCCACAATTTGGGACGAAAGAAACTTTTAAAGAGCTCGTTGAAGAATGTCATAAGCACGGTATAAAAGTAATGCTCGATGCTGTGTTTAATCATAGTGGATACTTTTTCGAGAAATTTCAAGACGTACTAGAGAATGGTGAGAAGTCCGCATATAAAGAGTGGTTCCACATTCATGAATTTCCGATTATAACCGAACCACTTCCAAATTATGATACTTTCGCCTTTACACCGTATATGCCTAAATTAAATACAGCTCATCCAGATGTAAAAGAATACTTACTTGAAGTAGGACGTTATTGGGTACGAGAATTCAATATAGATGGCTGGCGCCTTGATGTCGCCAATGAAGTCGATCACAACTTTTGGAGAGAATTCCGAACTGAAATAAAGACACTAAATCCTGAAGTATATATTTTGGGAGAAATTTGGCACGATGCCCTTCCGTGGCTACAAGGCGATCAATTTGATGCTGTCATGAGCTATCCTGTTACAAATGCTCTACTTTCTTACTTTGCTAACGATTCCATTAAAGCAAGTGAATTCATGAAGCAAATTACAGAATCTCTACATTCCTACTCTATGAATGTAAATGAAGCAGCATTTCATTTATTAGACAGCCATGATACTCCAAGAATTTTAACAACATGCAACGGAGATAAAAATAAGTTGAAATTGCTCTATGTATTCCATCTTTCTTTCATCGGCTCTCCTTGTATTTATTACGGGGATGAAATTGGTATGGATGGCGGCATGGACCCTGATTGCCGTAAATGTATGATTTGGGATACTAAGGAACAAGATCATGCATTATTTACCCATATACAAACATTGATTTTATTACGTAAACAACATAAAGCATTTGGAGGACATGGTACTTTTCAATTCATCGAAGCAAATGATGAACATAATTATATTTCTTATACGAAAACATATGAGGATGAAACTATCTTTTTCGTTTTAAACCCTACTAATAGTGAAGTTACAGTTTCACTCCCTCTTCATGTTACTGGTAAGAAAATAATTAACATTTATACAAACGAAGAATTTTCAGCGGAAGCAAGTGTATTACAAGTTACACTTCCTCCATATGGATTCTCCATATTAAAATGGTAATCCAAAAAAGCCTTATGCCAAGTTTGAAATGGCATAAGGCTTTTTCTTATTTCAATTTGAACACTATCGCTTCATACGGACGTAATGGAATGTTATCTATTGATCCGATTTCTACATCGTAATTGTGTATAAATAACTCTGATTCACTATAACTAATATCCTTAGGCATTTCAAATACACTTTCATCCGCAGTAAAGTTTGCAATGACAAGTAGTTTTTCATCTCCATATGTTCTTACATAAGCAAAAATAGAAGGGTCATTATCTAATATTAAATCATATGATCCATACACAACTATTTCATTATTTTTGCGTAGTTCAATTAATTTCTTATAGTAATAAAAAATTGAACCTTCATCTTGGATTGCTTGTTTCACATTAATCTCTTTATAGTTAGGATTTACAGTAATCCAAGGTTCACCTTTTGTAAATCCAGCGTGATTCTGATCATTCCACTGCATCGGAGTTCTAGCATTATCACGACCCTTTATATAAATAGATTCCATTACTTTTTCTATATCTTCACCATGGTCTATCACTTTTTCTTTATACATATTTAACGTTTCAATATCTCGATATTCATCAATTGATTGGAATCGAACGTTCGTCATTCCAATTTCCTCTCCTTGATAAATATATGGCGTTCCTTTCATCATATGAAGAACTGTCGCTAACATTTTTGCTGATTCAATGCGATACATTCCATCATTACCAAAACGAGATACAACGCGAGGCTGATCATGATTATTCCAATAAAGGCTATTCCATCCGGTATGCTCTAATGCTTTTTGCCACTTTGTTAAATTCTCTTTTAAAGTAAGAAGTGAGCATGGTTTTACATCCCACTTTCCACCTTCTCCTGAATCTAAATCCATATGTTCAAATTGGAATACCATTTGCAACTCTTTTCGTTCTTCTCCAGTATACAATTTCGCTTCTTCTGTCGTTACACCAGGCATTTCACCAACCGTCATAATATCATAATGCGATAATACTTCCTCATTCATTTCATGTAAATATTTATGAATGTTTGGACCGTTCATAAAATGCTTATGACCTGAAACATACCCCTCTTCTTCTGTTTCAACAGCTGGTAATCCCTCTTCTTTAGAAATAAAATTAATAACATCCATACGGAAGCCATCAATTCCTTTTTCTAACCAAAACTTCATCATTTCATAAACATCTTGTCTTACCTTTTCATTATCCCAATTTAAATCTGGCTGTTTTTTAGAAAACAGATGTAAATAATATTCATCTGTCATTTCATCATACTGCCATGCTGATCCACTAAACGCTGCTCCCCAGTTATTCGGCTCTTTTCCTTCTTTTCCAGGGCGCCATATATAGTAATCTCTATATTTATTATCTTTTGATTTACGTGATTCAATAAACCAATTATGTTCATCCGAAGTATGATTAACAACTAAGTCCATCATAAGTTTCATATTACGTTCATGCATTTCATGTAATAGCTCATCCCAATCTTCCATTGTTCCGAACTCGTTCATAATTTTACAATAATCGCTTATATCATAACCATTATCATCATTTGGAGATTCATAGACTGGTGATAACCAAATCACATCAATCCCTAACTCTTTTAAGTAATCTAGCTTTGAAATAATCCCTTGAAGATCTCCTATACCATCACCATTACTATCCATAAAGCTACGAGGATAAATTTGATATACTACACTTTCTTTCCACCATTGTTTTTCCATTATGCTACCCCATTTCATTCATCATTCATTTTTCTCTTTTTTAAGGCGCAAACGTTTTCATTAATGAATGATAACAGATTCTATCTCAATTTAAAATAGCGCTTACAATTTTTATTGTTCTTTTTCTAAGAAAACATATGAAAACCACTAATAAATCTCCAATAAATGAAAACGTTTTATTTTTTTATTTATTTTTTGAATCTATTCGTTTATAATGAACTCAAAGAAAACGTTTGCATAATTATTTCTAGGGGGAAATACCATGGCAGAACTTAAATTAGAAAACATTTATAAAATATATGATAATAACGTAACAGCTGTAACTGATTTTAATTTACACATTCAAGATAAAGAATTTATTGTATTTGTCGGTCCTTCTGGATGCGGAAAATCTACAACATTACGAATGGTAGCTGGACTTGAAGATATTTCAAAAGGCGAGTTTTCAATTGATGGTAAACTAATGAATGATGTTCCTCCAAAAGATCGAGATATCGCTATGGTATTCCAAAACTACGCTCTTTATCCACATATGAGTGTATATGATAATATGGCATTTGGATTAAAACTTCGAAAAATACCAAAAGATGAAATCGATCGTCGTGTGAAAGATGCAGCAAAAATTTTAGGACTTGAACAATATTTAGATAGAAAACCGAAAGCATTATCAGGTGGACAGCGCCAACGTGTTGCTTTAGGTAGAGCAATCGTTCGAGATGCAAAAGTTTTCTTAATGGATGAACCATTATCAAACTTAGATGCTAAACTCCGTGTTGCAATGCGCTCAGAAATTTCTAAGCTACATCATCGTCTTGGAACAACAACAATTTATGTAACACATGATCAAACAGAAGCAATGACTATGGCTTCGCGTCTTGTCGTTATGAAGGATGGAAAAATCCAACAAATTGGAACTCCAAAAGAAGTATATGAAACACCAGAAAACATTTTCGTGGGTGGATTTATCGGCTCACCAGCTATGAACTTCTTCCGTGGTAAATTGACTGAAACCGATTTCGTTATAGACAATACTATAAAAATTAAAGTATCTGAAGGAAAAATGAAGATGCTACGTGAACAAGGCTATGTAAATAAGGAAATTGTTTTAGGTATTCGTCCAGAGGACATTCATGATGAACTACTATTTTTAGAAGCTTCACAATCTACTGCCTTCACAACAAAAATTGAAGTCGCTGAGTTATTAGGTGCTGAATCCATTTTATATATGAAACTTGGGAATCAAGATTTTGCGGCACGTGTAGATGCAAGACATACGTTTTCACCTGGTGACCAAATTAAATTAGCATTTGATATGAATAAAGCGCATTTCTTTGATAACCAAACTGAACAACGTATTCGCTAAAAAATTTATCTTTACTATACACATACAAAAAACCGTCCACATATATTGAGGGCGGTTTTCATTATTATACTAGGGCTTCTACTGTATGAAATGATTGTCCTTTCGTGCTAATAATACCGAAAATCGGTAAATCACTAAGCACCACTTCTTCTTGCTGTTTCATAAAAGATGACGTTAATTGTTTTATCTCTATCCAAACGTCATTAATACAAAGTACATTGGAATCGTTCTCTTGTTGGCGAGAAAAAATAGAATCTATTTTATATAAACCTGCATTTTGAAAAAGCATATCAATGCGACTGAATGCATTCAAAGTAATGCTAATAACGCGTTGCCAATCTCCTTGCTTTCCCATATCATAGGATACAAAAAGTGCCTCTCCGCCTAGATTCATAATTTCCTCCACTGTTGCTTGTCCACTCTCTTGATCAATGTCCGTCACAATAACTTTTGCGCCTTGTTTAGCCAACAAAAGAGCTGTATTACGTCCAATACCGATGCCACCGCCAGTTACGATAGCAACTTTTCCTGCAAGCTTCATTTTCATTACCCCTTCTATAAGTCTTACCGTCATTCAGTATACTCCTTTATAAGATTAATCTGCAAGCAAGAAAAATTGCTATTTCATTTGTAAACGTTTACTTTTTATCCTTCTTTTTTCTTACTATTACGCTGATCGAAAACTAAACCGATGAAAATTAAAATCCCCCAAAAGATTACACTACCTCCAGTCATTTTAATCTCCCCCTTATTATATAAAGATATTATTTTAATCATTATAACATTTTCTAAATTTTCAATCTATTAAAAATAAAAATGATATTATTACATAAATGGTATTTGTATAACAAAAAAAAAAGACCTTCTTATTTTATGTATAAAAAGGTCTTTTTTTCATTATACAAGACTTATTACTTTCGTTTTTGTAATTAAATCCTGAAAACCACAATTATCTTTGCGGAACAACATCATATATATATTACATATTAATGGAATTCCTAATAGCAATACGTTCGGTAATAACACTACAAAAAATCTTATAATTAATGTTTGCAACGTTAGCTTTTCACTCTTCAATGAAATTAATTTTATTCTCGTTACCTTTTTTCCAAGTGTAACACCGTTCCAAATAAAGGGTAACACAATAAAATATATCGCCATTAATATAAAAACTACTGCGAAATCATATCTAAAATCACCTAAGCTTATATTAAAGCGCTTAAACATAGCACTATAGTTTCCGGTCATAACAGCTACTACTGCACCATACATAACCGAGATTAAAAACATGTCAATTAGGGAAGCACCTATGCGATTCATTACAAGCGCTGGACGATGCATCTTTAACTTCATTTTATGTCGACTCCTTCATATCCTTCTTTACCCGTCTCATCGTACCACTTCTAAAAAACATTGTAAACTAGCGTTTCTCTTACTTTTCTTGTACAATTTGTTACAATAGCATTATAAAGGAGGTTCCCATATTGAAAAAATGGATAATCCTATTCGTCGCCTTCCTATTAACTGGTTGTGCAGGAAACACAGGTCACTTAACTTATACGGTTAACGATGAATACGAACTCATACGTACTTCTGGAAATGCATTTGAACTTTTCCCCTCGCAAGATGCTGTATATGCCACACAATACATCCCTGCAAAAATTACAGACATTGCTTGGGATGATAAATACATTATTGCAAAACAAACCGAGGAAAAATCAGATCCGAATAACCCTGACGCAGCAATTGCAAATAAAAAAAGTGAACATTATTGGATTATTGACGTAAAGCACAATAAACGTTTCGGTCCCTACAATGAAAAGCAATTTAATGAACAAAAAGATGCGTTTAAAATTAAGGTGCCTTTTCAAAGTGTAGATTCATACATAAAAGAAATAAAAAAACAGTCAGCATAATATTTGAATGCTGACTGTTTTGTCTTACATTATTTTAGTGAGATGTTAAACGTTTGTGGCTCTTTTACAACATCTTGTGTTTCTGAATCCCCTGCAAGTAAATCATCAGTTGTAAACTGAATATCCTTTACCTTGTCTTTTCCATCGTCAAGTATTAAACCAATAATACCATCTCTTGTTTCACCAGGCTTATAGTCTTCTCTTGATACATTTTTTGTACCAACTAACGTATCTTCGTCATATAAAAAGTTTTGAGTGGCTACTTTAAAATGTTGCTTACCATTAATCATAACATCATTCATAGAGAAAAATTGCATATTTTTATTTCCGCTATTCTCCACTTTATATGTAATCTCAACGTAACGAATTGTATTACTAATCTCTGTTCCACTTAGCGATGCATACAATTCTGCATCTTCTTGGCTTACTTTATCCCCTAATCTCCGTTTTACTTCTTCAGGAGTTAGTGCCGTGTATACTTTCAATGTTTTTTTTGCCTTTTCACTCATCTGTGATAAAGAAATTACTTTCACATCTTGTACGTGAATTTTCATTGGCGCTACTTCAAATGTTTGATTCACAGAATGCATCTGCTCTAACTTGAAAGTACCCCATCCTGTTTCTTTCACTTTTTGTCCTACTTTTTTCAGCTCACGCCCACCATATTCTTTTGTTTCAGGAATAGATTCTTTCTTCTTTGGTTCAGCTTTCTTTTCTTCTTGATGGAAGCAACCACTTAACATAAGAAGAAAACTACATAAAACAAAAATACTTTTCCATGCTTTCATCATTTCATTTCTCCTAACGCTATCATTCATGAATATAAAATTAGTCCCTGGCTTTGTAAACTATAGAAACAATGACAAGTCCACAAAATGAACTTGTCAGTCCAGATACTATTATACCTCCAATTTGGAAAATATGAAAATAGGGATCTAGGAACGCGTGCACGATAAATATAATAGTTGCTACAACAATTACTGAAACCCAATACTTTCTTTTTTCCGAAGCTAAAATAAGATCTTTACCCATTTCATTTCTATACTTCCATAAAACGTATACTAATAATAGAACACCAATACATGTACTTCCATGTTGCATATATTTATAAACAGAGATACCGTACCATTCTCTTTGTAATAATGGTATTTTCATAACAAAATAGCCTGTCTTATGAGTGAATGCATCCCAAACAACATGCGTTAACATACCTAATAATGCTGAATAACAAAATACAAAAAGATTCTTCCATGTATGAAGCCCCCACCGCTTGTCTACTACATATGTATAATACCCAGCAAACGGTTTAGGTAAATGCGTTATAAAAGGCTTTTTTAAAATGTAATGATATATGTATGCTAACAAGAAGACAAGTGGTAAATTCAAATATAAGAATCCAAGCCATGTATGCCCAATTACACCATACGGTCTAAAGTGTAAAAAATATTCAAAGTCAGGCGCCATACTACCTAATATAAGAGCCGTTACTGAAATATGTTTAGAATGTTTTTTCGCAAAAGGAAGAACTGCTGCTGGATGTGCAAATGTAAACGGCATACTTTAACTCCTTCTCACATTTTCAATAGAATACCATATATCATAACGAGAGAATGGATCTTCATGCAATATTTATTTTCACATTGGAATATGATAGTTTAAATGATATAATCCACATAAAATATTCAGAAAATAAGGAAGGGATTCAGGTGTCATTAACACTTGTATTTGCCGCCTTTTTAGAATCAAAATCCTTTATGAATTGAGGTTTATATATTGATTGACGTACCTTTTTTACAAAATGTCACATTAAAAAAAGAAAATATCCCTAGTTTTTCCGCATATCCTTACTGCTTACCCGCTATTCGAACATTACAATCACTAGCTTTCCATCCAAATGTAACATTCATTATTGGAGAAAACGGAACAGGTAAATCAACATTACTTGAAGGAATTGCAATTGCGTTAGGCTTTAATGCAGAAGGTGGAACGAAGAATTTCCGCTTTAGCACTAACGATTCACATTCATCTTTACATGAATACCTTCGAATTTCCAAAAGTTTCAATACACCAAACGACGGTTTCTTTCTTCGCGCTGAATCATTTTATAACGTTGCTTCTTATATTGATGAAATAGATGTTATAAAATCTTACGGCGGCGTTTCACTACACGAACAATCTCACGGCGAATCATTCTTTTCCTTATTTATGAACCGTTTTTCAGGACAAGGTTTATACATTTTAGATGAGCCTGAGGCAGCTTTATCACCAATGAGACAACTTTCCATGCTCATTCGAATGCATGAGCTAGCGGAACAAGGTTCACAATTTGTTATTGCGACGCATTCTCCTATTTTAATGGCCTACCCTGAATCCACTATATATTCTTTAACACAAGAAGGGATTCACGAATCCACATTAGAAGAAACTGAGCATTACCAAACGACGAAACTTTTCTTTGAAAATCGTGATCGATTATTTCATCATCTATTTGAGTCGTAAAAAAAGAAGCAGCAATAGCTGCTTCTTTTTTATAGTGCTTCTATAAATAAGGCAACCCCGATACCGCCACCGACGCATAAAGAGGCAATTCCTTTTTCTAACCCACGTCTTTTTAATTCGTGAATTAAACTTACTGTAATACGAGCCCCTGTACAACCAATTGGATGCCCAAGTCCTACGCCACTACCGTTTACGTTCACTTTTTCACGGTCTAAGCCTAACTCTTTCTCTACAGCCAAATATTGAGCCGCGAAAGCTTCATTAATTTCAAGTAAATCTGCATCTTCCAATGACCAATCTACTTTTTCTAAACCTTTACGAATTGCTGGTGCTGGTCCAATACCCATAACTTTTGGATCTACTCCAGCTACTGAATATCCAACAATTCTAGCTAACGGTTGTAAGCCTTTTTCTTTCGCTTTTTCTTCGCTCATTAATACTAGAACCGCGCTTCCGTCATTCAGGCCAGATGCATTACCTGCAGTTACTGAACCATCTTTACGGAAAGCTGGTTTTAATCCAGCTAATTTTTCTGCTGTAATATCAGCACGTGGATGTTCATCCTTTGAAAATACTACTTCTTTTCTACGTTCTTTTATTTTAATAGGAACAATTTGATCGTCAAAGTATCCAGACTCGATTGCCTTCAGTGCCAATGTATGACTTCGAAGAGCAACTTCATCTTGTTCCTCTCTTGTAATTTCATATTGTTCAACTAAATTTTCCGCTGTTTCCCCCATCATAATATGATGAATCGGATCTTCTAACACTTCCCACACCGTATCACGAATTTCTCCGTGCTGTAGACGTTGTCCCCAGCGGTGTTGTTTCAATGCATAAGGGCTTGAACTCATTGCTTCTACTCCACCTGCAATAACAACATCACTTACACCTAATTGAATTTGCATTGCAGCTGACATAATTGCTTGCATACCTGAAGAACATTGGCGTTGGATTGTATACCCTGTAACTGTGTCAGGAAATCCTGCCGCTAATGCAGCTGTTCTTGCCGTATTTGCTTCATCAGTTCTTTGAATACAATGACCTAAAATCACTTCATCAACTTCGTGTGGTTCTACCCCGCCTCGTTTTACAGCTTCCTGAAGTACAGGAACAGCTAATTCTACTGGCGTTACATTTTTTAGCGCTCCCCCAAAAGTTCCAATTGGCGAACGAACTGCAGCTGTAATAACAACATTATGCATTTTGCACTTGCCCCTCTCTTATGTACCCTAGTCAGTTTTTAGGTGAAATTCCATAAGATGTATATCTATAACTATCATACTATAAACATACTAAAAAATCAAAATATTTAATATAATAAAAATAGAAGGAATTAACCTTCTATTCTGTCAATGCATATAAAAATTTTTGTAAAATTTTCTCTGTCGTTTCATTCAATTTGGGTAACTTATCTACCGGAAAATATTGAAGCTTCAATCCTTCATGATCAAGCCTTAATTCTCCGCCCACATGATGCCCTTGATACAGATGAATGACATTAAAAATTTCATCTCCATTAGGATAACGGAAATATACTTCCTTTCCTGAAAGGACACCAAGAAATTGCATAATTTTTGCTTGTAACCCCGTCTCTTCGAATAATTCTCGGCGAGCAGTTTCTTCTGTCGTTTCTCCTAATTCCATCGCGCCGCCAGGTACACCCCAATCATATGTATCTGAACGATATTGAAGCAATACTTCTTGATTATCATTTAATATAATGATTGCTGACCCAACGAGAATAAGTGGCCTTGTCCCAACGACTTTGCGTAACTCTTCAATATACCCCAATATGTAAACTCTCCTTTCCTCACCCTCCCTTATCATAACAAAATTTTTCTCCTTTTGTTGATGTAATTTCCAAGAAAAAAAAGGAAGTTTCCGCTTCCTTTTTTCCCATTTCTATTTCTTAAAACTTTCATATTTTACAGCTTCAAAAGCTTCTTCAATTTCATCATTACGATAATGGACGTATGTAAATCGCCCTAATTCTACTAATCTTGCTATTTCTTGTAACGCTTTATGCTGCTCATATGTTTCTTTCAGCTTAATATGTACATAAAACTTCATCAACGGATGTTCATATAAAGGTTCTCCCACCTCTACATATACATCTTCAACCCCTTGCACAACTCTTACATAACTTGCAAATTGATAAAGAGCTTCTCTGTCTGAAACGATTTTTAATGTATACATATATTCTCCCCCTTTTCTTTACTATATCAAAAAGATGATCACACCATGTTATAGAACTATGAAATTTTTTCGACTTGTCATCTATATATTCAATAAAGAAGGCGTTTATCCATACATGACATCTTTTTCCCACATATATTATAGGAAGAACTTTTTTTCATTTGAGGTGTTCCTTATGGATCCATACGTCAATATATGTATTTGTATTACTCCCGGCGCCGATATTTCTGATGACCGCATCGCAAAAGATTTAGCTGTTGCAGAATCAATTTGGCACCCCATTACATTTCAAATTCAAGAAGTAATTGTATTAAATGAACTTTTCCGTTTTTTTGACCGTGAAATCAGTTATAAAAATTCCATTCAAAGTCAAGAAAAGCTGGCATCCTTTTTCCAAACATGTGTAGATGAAGCTCCTGAATGCGACCTTTATATTTGTTATATTGGCAGTGATTATTTCAAAGAAACAGCAGTAATTGCCTGCGCTTATTCTTTAGCAAAACAACAGCAACTTACTGGCTATATCGTTTTAACAAATTCGGCTGCTCCTATGAAAAATATATATACGCTCGCTCACGAAATCGGTCATATTTTATTTACAAGACGTGTTCACGGAAAACTTACTCATGCAGATCCTCATTCTCCAACCGGCTCGGAGCACCACCCTTCTCCAACAAATCTTATGTATCCGATAGTCCCTCGTCCAGAAAACGTTCATATTCATTCCTTATTAACAGCAGAACAAAAAGCGCTCTCTTTACAAAGCTCTTTATTACAAAGAAAAAAACAGTAACCCTCATGTTACTGTTTAAAAAAACTTATTCCAATCAACAAAACAAATCCCGGCTGCTAGAAATAAAAATAGACAACTAAATGTAAATGTAATCCCCCTAAAAATCCCTATATAATATTTCTTTGGAAATAATTTTTGGTATATCCAGAGCAGCCGCTTTCCTATTAATTTAAAAAGATACATTCAGACTTATCCCCTAATAAAATATTAAAATAGTCATCATGTATTTTTTCGTGAAAACAGTATAGTTGATCCTAGAAATCAAATCCCTCATATACATATAAATAACTGTCCCTCTTGTTTATTCGTATACTTCTTTTTTTTCTAATTTTATATGAATTTTCAAAAGCATGTAAATAACAATGAAAAGAATTATTTGTTGTACATACATTCCAATAATACTTGATACATCTATCATTACAAATACATATTCTAATACAATTGGAACCAGTAAATATGACAGAGTAAACCAACCACCAAATTTAATATTTGTAACAGCCGCTAAAAGAACTACTATACCAACAAGAATGAAGCTTTCTGTACTAGTAAATTTAATAAATGTTGTACCATAAAAATTATTTAATAATGCAATACTGAAAATTAATAAAAACCACATTGCACCACTTATATACATAATTAAAAATTCAGTTCTTTTCCGCTTAAATGAGGCTGTTCTCATGCCCCATATTAATACACTAATTCCTACAAAAATCATAATCGGATAGCCAATTAATTCAATTAAAGAATAAGACAAACGATGGTCGACTTCACTAAAAAATACACTCTTCATCATCGTGAATGCTAATAAATTTATAATGAAATAAAGCAATAATTTATAATTTCCTTTTTTATCAACTTCCATCTCTTTGGCAAGTTGATTTGCATACTCTTTTGGAGCATGTCCGAATATATCATTTACACTCTTCCCTCTCTTTTCTCCTTCTATTAAATGAACTTCCCCATCTTCTATAAATGAAATAATATCAGCTTCTCTAATGCCCTTTGTTCGTAAATACCCTTGGGTATCATCTAAAAATTTTTGCCCTTCATTTGATAGCATTTTATCACTCCCTTATTTAACCATTTCTCTTCTATTCGTCTTCATCATAATTTCAACAAAAATTAAAATAAATAAACTTCCGTATAAACATATAATTTGAAATAGCATTGGCATAAGTTCTTCCGTTGTAAATGTTTTAAACACTAACATAATTGAAAGTGGAATGATTAAATATAAATTTTTAAACCATCCATCAAAATACATATTTACCGCTACTGTAATGATAAAAATACTACCAGCTAATAAATAACTTTGCATTTGAGTGAATATAAACATTTTGGTAGGATATATCACATCTAATACCGTAATAACTCCCATTAAAAACATCGGCGCAATCATAACTAAAAACCACATAGAAAACCACGTTTTTGTAAAACTTGTTACGAAGGTCATTTTGCGAAGTAGAAAATTAGGACCTATAACAACTAAAATAAATGAAAAACTATAACCGATACACTGAATAAGTGAAATCTGTAACATTCCATTATTCACTATTAAGATAGAAGCAATAATCCAAAACGTTACGATATTCATTACTGTAAAACCAATTTGCTTCCACGTTTCCCGTCTATCCTTTTCCATTACCTTTACAAGTTCATGCGCATATTCTTTCGGGGAGCTTCCGAAAATATCTTCTACACTCTTCCCCTCACTCTCACCTTCTATTAAATGCAACTCTGCATCTTCTAAAAAGTTTTCAATATCACTTTCTTTTACACTCTTTGCCGTCAAAAATAATCTCATATCTAACAAAAACTTTCGTGCTTCTCTTGATAGCATTATTTTTTTCTCCCCTTCCCTACCAGTAGACGCTCTACACTACTTTGCATCGCTTCCCAGCGATCCATAAATTCATCAAGTGCTTCCTCGCCTTTTTCTGTTAATGTATAATATTTTCGCTTTGGACCAGATGGAGATTCCTTCATTACGCTTGTTATTAGTCCTTCTTTTTGCATTCGTATTAATAACGGATAAATACTCCCCTCACTCGCCATTGTAAAACCATACTTCGCTAGCTTTTCACTCATTTCATAACCGTATATTTCGCCTTCAGAAATAATAGCAAGTAAGCATCCTTCTAAAATCCCTTTCAGCATTTGACTTGTCGACATAATTCAAATCCTCCTACTATCTTGCTTTACAAGATAGATAAGCGTAAGTATCTTGCTTTACAAAATAGTATAGCAAAGACTATTTTGCAAAACAAGATAGCTAACGATATTTTTTCCAAATGTTTGCAGGAATTTCATTATAGCTTCTCTAAATAGAGCACTATGAAAACTTTATTATGAAGGGATGTTTTTCATCATGGTTACAAATCGAGTTGTCTTTTTAACAGGTGCTGCAAGTGGCATTGGTTATGAAATGGGAAAGGCTTTTGCAAAAGAAGGTGCAAAAGTTGTGATTACCGATCGGCTTGAAGAACGTGCAAAAGAAGCTGCTGAACAATTACAAAATGAAGGTTTTCAAGCTATCGGTTTAAAATGTGACGTTACATCTGAAGAGGAAATTACAGCAGCAATTTCTCAAACAGTTGATCATTTCGGTTCATTACATATATTAATTAACAACGCAGGAATGCAACACGTTTCACCCATTGAAGACTTTCCAACTGAAAAGTTCGAGCTACTAATTCAAATTATGCAAATTGCTCCGTTTATCGCAATTAAGCATGCCTTTCCGATTATGAAACAACAAAAATATGGTCGTATTATTAATGTCGCTTCTATTAACGGCCTTGTCGGATTTGCTGGAAAAGCTGCCTACAATAGTGCAAAACATGGCGTAATTGGATTAACAAAAGTTGCTGCTTTAGAAGGTGCTACGAATGGTATTACTGTTAATGCCCTTTGCCCTGGTTATGTCGATACCCCTCTTGTACGTAATCAACTAAACGACTTAGCTACTACACGAAACGTACCACTTGAAAATGTTTTAGAAGATGTTATTTATCCACTCGTCCCACAAAAGCGCTTATTACAAGTACAAGAAATCGCTGATTATGCGATGTTTTTAGCGAGTGAAAAAGCTAAAGGTATAACGGGACAAGCTGTTGTTATAGATGGTGGTTATACCGCTCAATAAAAATAAAGTTTGCTCAAGAAGAGCAAACTTTATTTTTATTCCCGAGGATCTTCGTACTTTAGTAATTGCCGCGGGAGCTTCTCAATTGCAACAATTACCCCCTCTAATTTACTTTCAATACGGTGGAGTAAATATAATGTTACAACAATCGGAAACCCTACATTACCTATCATCTTGATCCACTCTTCCATCCTCTTCCCCTCCTTTCATTATATAAGTAAGAGAAAACACTGCATTTAGGCATAAAAAAACAAGCTATTATGTATTAGCTTGTTTTTCAAATAATGATGCAATTTCTCGTTTATAGTCCCCGCGTATAATACCTTTCTCAGTAATAATTCCTATAATTAATTCATTCGGCGTTATGTCAAATGCTGGATTATAAACATCCGTTCCAATTGGTGCTACTTGTTTTCCAAAGATTTTTGTAACTTCTGTTTCATCTCTTTCTTCAATAATAATTTCGGCTCCAGTTTCTTTCGTAACATCAAATGTTGACAGTGGAGCAGCAACGTAAAATGGGATATTAAAGTGCTTTGCTAAAATAGCTAAATTCATTGTCCCTATTTTATTGGCTGTATCTCCATTTGCGACAATTCGATCCGCTCCCACAATAATCGCGTTTATTTCTTTCGTTTGAATAGCATGAGCTGCAGTATTATCTGTAATAAGGGTCACATCAATATTTGCTTGCTTCAATTCCCACGTCGTTAAGCGACCACCTTGTAAAACTGGCCTCGTTTCACACGCATATGCATGTAAACGCACACCTTTCTCTTTTCCAATATAAAAGGGAGCTAATGCAGTTCCATATCTGGCAGTTGCAATACTTCCAGCGTTACAGATTGTTAAAATATTATCGCCATCTTTAAAACATGTTAACGCATATTCCCCAATATTTCGACACACCTCTTCATCTTCCTGTTGAATACGAAGCGCTTCTTCTTCTAATATTTTTTGTGCTTCTTTTATTGTAGTAATCTCTCGAATAGATTCTCTCATACGATCAATTGCCCAAAATAAATTTACTGCTGTCGGACGTGACGTTCCTAAATAATTACAATCCCTATTAAACTTCTTTTGAAATTCTTCAATATGTACAGTAGTATATTTTTTTGAAGCAAGCGCCAAGCCGAATGCAGCTACAATTCCAATTGCAGGTGCTCCTCGCACTTCTAGCATGACAATACTTTTCCATACCTCTTCAATCGTCGTTAATGTTTTGTATTCTGTGCTATGCGGTAACTTTGTTTGATTTAATACTGCAATGGCATCACCTTTCCAACTGACAGACCTCGGAATCGTAACAATTGTACTCATGCTTTTACCCCTCCAGAAGCTGTCTGTTGAAATAATGTTCGGAACAGTTGAATATCCGCACTTTTAGATTCATATTTTATTAGTTCTTTTCCTAAGGATAGCGCTTGTTTCTTAGCTTGAATTCTTGTTTCTTTATTTTCTATTTCATCTAAATCTGCTACATGAGCTAAACCAATTGTTCTACGAATTAGTTCACATCCGGCAAATCCAACAGCATCCGTAAAGATATTTTGCAAAATAATTGGTAACCATTGTTTTTCTTTCGTATATGCTTCTACACCTTCCCCAATCCATAACTTTGTAAAAGTCTCTACAAAATAACTCCACGTCTTTTCTATATGAAAAAATAGTACACTTCTCTTTTCTTCTTCTCTAGATAAAGCATTTAATAATAGATTTGCAATAAATTGACCTATGTCAAATCCAAATGGGCCATATGTCGCAAATTCTGGATCAATCACTTTCGTTTCAGAAGGTGACGAAAAAATACTACCAGTATGTAAATCACCATGAATAAGAGTTTCTTTTCTTGTTAAGAACTTATATTTATATTGTGCTACTTTTAGTTTTAAAGTTTTATCACTCCAAAGTTCATCAACCACGAGCTGTAAATCTGGCTCATAATCATTTGTATCATAATGTCCAAATGGATCTGTAAACACTAAATCCTCTGTAATTTTACAAAGGTCCGGATTTACAAAGGCACCTTCTAGTACCCTCTTCTCTTCTGACTGTAAACCAAAATCTGAAGTGTAAAATAAAACATGTGCTAGAAAACGACCAATATGCTGGGATAAAAGCGGATATTCTTCTCCGTCTATTAATCCTTTTCTTGTAATTGTTAGTCTTGATAAGTCTTCTACTACCGTTATCGCTAACTCTTCATCATGACTGTACACTACTGGAACATAATCCGGTACATACTGCGCAAAAATTTGTAATGCCTTGCTTTCAATCGTTGCTCTTTTTATAGACAATGGCCAGCTTTCACCAACTACTTTCGCATAAGGCAGTGCTTGTTTTATTATAATGGATTTCTCTCCATCATCTAATTTGAACACGTAATTTAAGTTTCCATCTCCAATTTCATGACAAATGACATTTGCCTTCTCTTCAAAATAGCCATGATCTTTCGCATATTGTACAGCTGTTATTTCTGTTAATGAATAATATCCCATCGTCTTCTCCCCCTTTTTAAATTCAGAGGTTTTTCTAACATAGAAAAACCTCTTTCCACTAAGAAAGAGGTTTGAAGTTTATCTTCTCCCCTCTTATCTGCCAGAAAGTTTTACTTTCTGCTGGAATTAGCACCGTGCCTTTTGGCGTAATAAACGCCCCATTTCACAATGGTATTACGGTCGGTTGCTGGGCTTCATCGGGCCAAATCCCTCCACCTGCTCTTGATAAGAGTTGTATAATTTTTTGAATTTTTAACTTTATGTTGAAGACTATACCAAGAATAAAAATCACTTGTCAACATTTTATTTGTATAATTCTGGACGGCGATCCGCAAAAACTGGAATTCCTTTACGTACTTCTTTAATTTTCTCGAATACAAGCTCTCCAAATAAAATTGATTCCTCTTCATTCGCCTCTACTACAACTTCACCCCAAGGATCCACAATTAAAGAATGACCTGCAAATACATTATTCGAATCCTTTCCTGCTCTATTACACGCAACAACATAACATTGATTTTCAACTGCTCTTGCTTGCAATAGCAAACGCCAATGTGCTAAACGAACTAATGGCCATTCAGCTACAACAAATAATAATTTTGCCCCTTTAGCAGTATGGACACGCATCCACTCTGGAAAACGAATGTCATAACAAATTGTTCCAGCGCATTCAACATCATCTAGCTTAAATTCGCCCGTACCATTACCAGCTATTAAATATTTATGTTCATCCATAAGCTGAAATAAATGTACTTTACTATATTCGTTGACTAGCTGTCCTTCATTATTTACAACATACATCGTATTTGTAACGCCTTGATCCGTTTGCTTCGCTATGGACCCACCAACAATATGTACATCATATTGCTTCGCCCATTCTATTAACTTTTCTTTCGTTTCCACTCCATCCCTATCTGCAATTTCAGAAAGTCTCGTTAAATCATATCCTGTTGTCCATAGTTCTGGTAAGACGATAACATCTGGTCTTTCCTTCATAGCTTCGCTTATTTTATTTTTAGCATTCTCAATATTTTTTTCTACATCTCCAAAAACAATATCCATTTGAATACATGCAACTTTCATTTTTTCAGCCCCATTCTTATTTTTCTCTTTACAAAATACTGGAAAGATTATATCATTTGTCACTAGAATTGTAACAACTTTCAAAAGAGGTGGAAAGTATGAAATTATTTCAACCTTCTGAGATAGTAACATCATTGCCAACACAATTTTTCGCTTCACTTGTTGCAAAAGTTAACAAAGTCGTTGCAGCTGGTCACGATGTTATTAATCTAGGTCAAGGTAATCCAGATCAACCAACACCGCAGCATATCGTAAAAGCTTTACAAGATGCTGCCGAAAAGACCATTCATCATAAATATCCGCCATTTCGCGGACATGAAAGCTTAAAGGAAGCCGTGGCTACATTCTATAAACGTGAATACGGCGTCGAATTAAACCCAAAAACTGAAGTTGCTATTTTGTTTGGCGGGAAGGCTGGACTAGTAGAATTACCGATTTGTTTTACAAATCCTGGTGATACGATTCTCGTTCCGGATCCAGGTTATCCAGATTATTTATCCGGGGTTGCTTTAGCAAAAGCACACTTTGAAACAATGCCGCTTATTGCAGAAAATAACTTTTTACCAGATTATACGAACATTGATGACTCTATTGCAGAGCGTGCAAAATTAATGTTTTTAAACTATCCAAATAATCCTACCGGTGCTACTGCATCAAAAGATTTTTTTGATGAAACCATTCACTTTGCTAATAAACATAATATATTAGTTGTTCACGATTTTGCTTATGGCGCTATCGGATTTGATGGTCAAAAACCTGTTAGTTTCTTGCAAGCAGATGGTGCGAAAGATATAGGAATTGAAATTTACACATTATCAAAAACTTTCAATATGGCTGGCTGGCGCATCGCTTTTGCTGTAGGGAATGAAAGTGTGATTGAAACAATTAACCTATTACAAGATCATATGTATGTTAGTATATTCGGTGCAGTTCAAGATGCTGCTCGAGAAGCGCTATTAAGTTCACAGTCTTGCGTAATAGACCTTGTAAATAGTTACGAATCTCGAAGAAACGCTCTTATTTCAGCCTGTCACTCAATTGGTTGGAATGTAGACATTCCAACAGGATCATTCTTTGCATGGCTTCCCGTTCCAAAAGGATATACCTCTGAGCAATTTTCTGATATTTTACTAGAAAAAGCACATGTCGCAGTTGCTCCTGGTGTTGGATTTGGTGAGCATGGGGAAGGGTATGTCCGTGTTGGTCTCTTGCATACAGAAGATAGATTACGAGAAGCCATTAATCGAATCGATAAATTAAATTTTTTCAAAAAGTAATTGACAACATGAAAAATATCTGACAAAATTCAGTTATCTTAAAAATTTAAACATTTCTAAATACTTCTTATCAAGAGCAGGTGGAGGGACGAGCCCGACGAAACCCGGCAACCGATCTACAATTGTAGACACGGTGCTAATTCTCGCAGCATGATGCTGACAGATAAGGAGCTGGTTGTAAAAAAACCTCTCCTTAGCTGAGAGGTTTTTTTATTTAACTAGGAGGTTATAACAATGAGCGGAATTATAGCGACGTATTTAATCCATGATGATTCACATAACTTAGAAAAAATAGCTGAGCAAATTGCACTCGGTTTAACGATTGGCTCTTGGACACATTTGCCACATTTATTGCAAGAACAATTAAAACAACATAAAGGCAACGTCATTCATGTTGAGGAATTAGCTGAACATGAACATATCAATTCGTATTTACGTAAAAAAGTAACACGCGGGATGATTAAAATCGAATATCCATTATTAAATTTCAGTCCAGACTTACCAGCTATTTTAACAACTACATTCGGAAAGCTATCACTTGATGGCGAAGTGAAATTAATTGACTTAACTTTTTCAGACAAGTTAAAAAAACATTTCCCTGGGCCAAAGTTCGGCATAGATGGTATTCGAAACCTTTTACAAGTGTATGAGCGCCCTCTTTTAATGAGTATTTTTAAAGGGATGATTGGACGAAATATTGGGTATTTAAAAACGCAATTACGCGATCAAGCAATTGGTGGCGTGGATATCGTAAAAGATGATGAAATATTGTTTGAAAATACATTAACACCTCTTACGAAACGCATTGCATCTGGAAAAGAAGTTTTACAATCCGTATATGAAACGTACGGACATAAAACGTTATATGCCGTAAATTTAACAGGACGAACTTTTGATTTAAAAGAAAATGCGAAACGTGCAGTGCAAGCTGGGGCTGATATTCTATTATTTAACGTATTTGCTTATGGACTAGATGTACTACAATCACTTGCAGAAGATGATGAAATCCCAGTTCCCATTATGGCACACCCTGCTGTAAGTGGTGCTTACTCATCATCCAAGTTATATGGAGTTTCCTCTCCATTATTACTAGGAAAGCTACTACGTTATGCTGGGGCTGACTTTTCATTATTCCCATCTCCATACGGAAGTGTTGCACTAGAAAAAGAAGAAGCTCTTGCTATCTCAAAATATTTAACTGAAGACGATGCATTTTTCAAGAAGAGTTTCTCTGTTCCGTCTGCTGGTATTCACCCTGGTTTCGTTCCCTTTATTGTACGAGATTTCGGTAAAGATGTTGTTATTAATGCTGGCGGCGGGATACACGGACATCCGAATGGAGCGCAAGGCGGCGGTAAAGCCTTCCGTACTGCGATTGATGCTACTTTGCAAAATATACCTCTCCATGAAGTAGATGACATAAATTTGCATAGTGCACTACAAATATGGGGAAATCCCTCTCATGAGGTGAAATTATGAGTATTCAAGTATTTTGTGATTTCGATGGCACGATTACAAATAATGATAACATTATGTCCATTATGGAAAAATTCGCACCACCAGAAGCTGAAGAAGTAAAGAATAGAATTTTATCACAAGAGCTATCTATTCAAGAAGGTGTTTCTCAATTATTTCAATTCATACCTACTAATCTGCACGATGATATTATTCAATTTTTAATAGAAACTGCTGAAATCCGTAGTGGTTTTCATGAGTTTATACAATTCGTAAAGGAAAATAACATTTCTTTTTACGTGATATCAGGTGGAATGGATTTCTTCGTCTATCCACTCTTACAAGGAATCATTCCAAAAGAGCAAATTTATTGTAATGAAACAGACTTTTCAGCAGAGTTTATTACAGTTAAATGGCCTCATTCTTGTGATGATCATTGTCAAAATCATTGCGGATTATGTAAATCATCATTAATCCGTAAATTAAGTGATACAAATGACTTTCATATTGTAATTGGAGATTCTATTACTGATTTACAAGCCGCGAAACAAGCTGATAAAGTATTCGCTCGCGATTTTCTTATTACAAAGTGTGAAGAAAATCATATTGCTTATACACCGTTTGAAACATTTCAAGATGTGCAAGCTGAATTAAAACTTTTGTTGGAGGTGAAGGCATGAAACAACTTTTTCGTCAATGGTATGACTTAAGCGAGATAAAAAAAGAGTTAACAACACGAAATTGGTTCCCAGCAACAAGTGGTAATATTTCTATAAAGGTTAGTCATGAACCACTTACTTTTCTTATTACAGCAAGCGGTAAAGATAAAACAAAAACCACTCCAGATGATTTTCTATTAGTAGATCATGTAGGAGTTCCCGTTTTAGAGACTGAATTACGCCCTTCAGCAGAAACAATATTGCATACACACATTTATAACAATACGAATGCCGGTTGCGTACTTCATGTTCATACAACCGATAATAATGTCATCACAAATTTATATAGTGATGCAGTCATCCTTCAAAATCAAGAAATTATTAAAGCTCTCGATATTTGGGAAGAAGATGCAACCATTCACATTCCTATTATCGAAAACCATGCCCATATCCCAACACTTGGAGAAAACTTCCGAAAGCATATACAAGGAGATTCGGGTGCAGTATTAATCCGTAACCACGGTATTACCGTATGGGGCCGAGATAGCTTTGATGCAAAGAAGAGATTAGAAGCTTATGAGTTTTTATTCCAATTTCATATAAAACTATTATCAATTCAAGGAGGCGTTTCTAATGGCGCAAATTCGTATTCATGAAGTAAATACTCGTATTGAAAATGAAGTGGAAGTATCTAAATTTCTACAAGAGGAAGGCGTTTTATATGAGAAATGGAATATTTCTAAACTTCCTACTCATTTAAATGAAAATTATTCGTTAACAGATGAAAACAAAGCTGAAATATTAGCTGTGTTTTCAAAAGAAATCGCTGATGTTTCAGCACGCCGTGGTTATAAAGCACATGATGTAATTTCACTTTCAAATAGCACCCCTAACCTTGACGAATTATTAATTAATTTCCAAAAGGAACACCATCATACAGATGACGAAGTTCGCTTTATCGTCAGTGGTCATGGCATTTTCGCTATTGAAGGTAAAGATGGGAAATTCTTTGATGTTGAACTTGAGCCAGGCGATTTAATATCTGTTCCTGAAAATGCAAGACATTATTTTACCTTGCAAGATGATCGCCAAGTTGTAGCTATTCGTATTTTTGTGACAACTGAAGGCTGGGTTCCAATCTATTAAGGTAGTTAGTTGAATAAAAGGACTTGGACCCCCTTTTCCAAACTTTTATTCACTCTACATATATACATCCTCCTATGGAACAGGCTTATTTCATTTTGAAATAAGCCTGATTTTTTATTTACTTGAAAGTACTATTTCATCACAAATTTAACACCTTGATTTTTCAAGTGCATTTTCCGAACATTTTTTGAACATTTATTGAATTTTTTCTGAAAATTCTGTTTTATATGTGATATACTACAATTAATTAAGAAGGAAAATAATATCGCAAACAGAGGGGGATAATCATGAGCTTACTTATCGCACTTATACTTGGAGTTACATGTGGAGCATTTCCTGTTATTTTAGGAGCTATTATGGAAGAGTTAGAAATTGGTGTTTTAGGATTTGTCGCATCTTGTGTAAGCGCTTTATTGTTTGGTTTATTCGGCGCTATTCCTGTTTCAATTCTGTGTGCTTTTTATATAATACGCCATGCTCGTACAAAACAATTTGGCCCTAATCACATCGCACAAATTATCCCGTTCCCGGTTGAACGATGCCGCCGGGCTTCTAACTTATAATTATAAAAATTAAAGATGACTAAATAAATAAAAGTCCTCATTTGAGGACTTTTATTTATTTTCTTCTAGAAATTGAAACAATTCTTGTAAATGTAGGGCATCTTCACCATAGCTAACAGATACATGAAATATGCCGTCAATCTCAGCTTGCATATAAAGATCCACTCCATCACGATCATATTTCAATGCTAAATAAAACTCCATTTCTTCTAACATCTTTTTTGAGGTTCGAATTACATAATGCCCCTTCTCATCTCTTCCATATTCAAATTCTGGTTCAAAATCATATTTTTGTTTAAAAGCTTCTTTTTGTCTTTCATTAATTTGCATACAAGTAGCTCGCTGTACAGTATCAATCATCTCATCAAACTTTTGAAGGTCCACCTCGTTTACCCCCTTATATATTTTTTATATAATACTTGTGTTCCACTATTTTCTTCGCCATCCTTAATTAACTCTTCATACAATTCTTTCGCCAAACTTAAGCCTGGGACTGGTAATTGTAATTTTTCTGCTTCCTCTAAAGCAATTTTCATATCTTTCATAAAATGCTTTACATAAAATCCTGGCTCAAAGTCTCCTTTTAACATTCGAGGAGCTAAATTACTTAATGACCAGCTACCTGCTGCCCCTGTTGAAATACTCTCTAACACTTTATCTGGATTCAGTCCAGCCTTCTTCGCGTAAGCAACAGCTTCACATACTCCAATCATATTGGAAGCAATGGCAATTTGATTACACATTTTTGTATGTTGTCCACTCCCAGCTGGTCCTTGTAATTGAATGTTTGTTCCTAACTTTTCAAGTAAAGGTAAGCATCTATCATATATTTCTTTCTCTCCACCTACCATAATTGCGAGTTTTGCTTCTTTCGCGCCAACATCTCCTCCTGAGACAGGTGCATCTAACGTATATATTTTTTTGCTTTTTGCAACTTCATTAATACGTTTTGCTAAAGTAGGTGTAGATGTCGTAAAGTCAATTGCTATCGTACCTTCTTTTGCATGTTCTATAATTCCTTCTATACCAAAATACACTTCTTCTACATCATGTGGATATCCAACCATTGTCATTACAATATCAACTTGCTTCACTAACTCTTTTGGCGTATCACACCAATGTGCACCAGCTTGCACTAAAGAATCTGTTTTTGCTTTCGTTCTATTATATACATATACTTTATGACCATCTTGCATTAAGTGATAAACCATACTTTTTCCCATTACGCCAATACCAATGAAACCTATTGATACAGTTTTATGTTCCATTTTCTCATCCCCTTTGTTCTAATAAATCATTTACCATCTTTCGGAACTCTTTATTAAAGTCATCATCCATACTATTTTTCACATTTGAAAATAACATAACAAAAATTCTTTTTTCTTTATTAAAATTATTAAAAGTGTTCCAACCAGATAATACACCATGATTATGAAAATAATCTGGATATATATAAAAACTAAATGCATATTTCCGTTCTGCTGAAGGCGAAAACATTGCTTGTATACTTTGTTCAGAAAGAAGTTTTCCATTTATAATTGCTTCGTCTAACTTCTTCATATCTCCAACTGTCGTATACATCTCACCACAACCATATAGCCAATCCATGCCTAACTTCTGCGCTGGTACAAGCTCTTTATCTTTTTTCACATAACCCTTTGTAAAATTTTTTTCTCCAGGTACCATATTTCCCATACCGGATTCATGCATATCTGCTTTTACAAATATGTTTTCTTTTATGTAATCTCCTAAAGGTTTTTTCGATATATGTTCTATTATATAAGCAAGCACCATATAATTATAATCTGTATATCTCCAACCTGTTCCTGCAGGAAATTCTAAATTTTGACGTCCAATCCAATTAATTAATTGTAAGCGGGAAGCCGCATTCACATTTCCTTTCGCATGTTCAGGTAAACCAGAGGTATGCGTTAATAAATGATATAGCGTAATATTTTTATTCTCCGGAAATGAAGGAATATATTTATTTACATTATCTTGAATATTCAATTTACCTTGTTCTTGCAACTGTAAAATAGATGTGGCAACAACTGTTTTCGTAATAGAACCGATACGATATTTTGTTTGAGGCGTATTTTCTATTTTATTTTGAACATCAGCATACCCATATCCTTTATTCAATATAACATGCTCTTTATCTGTTACCAAAACTGTTCCATTAAATTGCTTTCCGACTAAATATTGATCTAATTTTTGAGATATACTAGCATAATCAATTTGTTGCTCTTCTTTTTCTTCTATATTCCCTTGTACTTCCGATTCAATAGTAGGATTCACTTTAGTTGTTAATACAGTGTTTTCCTTTATATTGGGGCTAACAAGAAAATAGTATACTCCGCCGCCAACTATAGCAGACAGTGAAGCCACCACCATTACTTTTTTATCATATTGATCCTCCATAATTCCTTCGCTAAAAATTGTCCCCCCTATTCTATTATCAAACAATAAAAAAAAATCGCAACAATTTGTTGCGAAAAATTACATTTTTTCTTTTCTATACACACATACTTGATTCTTTCCATTTTTTTTCGCTTCATATAATGCAATGTCCGCTCGTTGCATTAATTCTTCTCTTGTAGTTCCTTGTTCATATAACGCAACTCCAAAGCTAGCTGTTAACTTCGAAATTCCAGTAAATTGCTTTGTTTCAATGAAGAATCGTAATGACTCCGCAACTTGAAATGCTTCCTTTTCTACTGTATTTGTCACTAATATAATGAATTCTTCTCCTCCCCATCTTGCAAATACATGTTGCTGCTCCACTTTAGATTTCATAAGCTCTGCAAGTTGTATTAATGCTAAATCGCCAAAATCATGACCATATGTGTCATTAACTGTTTTAAAATTATCTATATCAAATAAAATGATTGCTATTTTCTCATCACTACGTATTACCTTTTCCCATTCTACCTCTAGTATTTGTTGAAACTTTAAACGATTATAAATCTCTGTCAATGAATCTATCATAGCAAGTCTTTCTTGTTCTTGATAGGTTTCATCTAATTCTGTAATTTCCGTGCACTTTACAATAAATCTTGATAAATCTTCTGGCAATGGTGTCGCACGTAATAGAAAAGTAGATACTGCCCCTTCATAATTTAACATCTTAATTCTTCTACCACTAGATAAAGTATCGTCTAGCCATGTTATATCATGCGTCGTCGAGTAGTATCCATTTTCTCTAATAAAATGTTCAGCAAATACTAAATGTTGCTCACGATAGGCAAACAAATTTTCATATCCGAAAAAAGCTAAAAAATTTGTATTACAATCAACTATTTCATCATCTTCTACTATAAATAATAGATCATTTTGAAAATCAAACATCGTTTGAAGCAATTCCTGCTGCAAACTAACTTGCCTTACTAAAGAAAGTTGATACAAACTCTTATTCACTTCCTCTAACACTGCTTGCGGAGTTACAGGAGCTATTACAATATTACGTATTCCTAATGCAAGTACATCTGTGAATTCTTTTGTTATTTGTTGATCCCAAATGACAATGAATGTACTGTGCGGAGTATACATATTCTTTATATATTTTATTTGAGAATAATCTGTTACATACGTAATGATAATGTGTGGTTTCGTTCTTTGAAATAATAGTTCGCCCTCTTCAAAACTATTTGCTATAAACATACATTTTGGATGGATATTTTCTACCGTTTGTTGATGCTTACATCCATTTTCTATATAAAGGACATTTAACTGCAGATCTTGTAACACATTTTGGAAAACCGTATTCTCTAATAAAAAATGTAGTATGTTCATCACTAGTCTTCACTCACTTCATATATCTTGTTCTACTGAATTCCTCACAAATTTTTTTAAAAGACTGGTCTCCAATAAACTTTAATTTGTGAGAGACACATATTAACAAGCTAATTGAGAATGTTATCTTCGCTTTTCACTCTATAAATTCCTTTTTTAGTGTATGATTGTAGGAATTGTATCGTTTGTATGAATGCCCTAGCTAATTTTTAAAACTTGACAATTAAAATAAAGATATTATATTCTTAAATTCGATAACTTACAAAATGTAAGTAGTGTATATTATTTTTTTGAAAATAATTCGATATACAATTTGGAGGATATACAATGACAAACGACAACTTTTTTGATGTTCTATATGAACGCACATCTACACGTGCATTCAACCCAAATAAAGAAATCTCATCTACAGAATTACATGAGATTTTAAAAGCCGCAGCACAAGCACCTTCCGCTTGGAACTTACAACACTGGAAATTCCTTGTTTTTCAAGGTGAAGATGTACAAAAACGATTACACCCAATAGCTTATAACCAACAACAAATTCTTGATGCTTCTGCAGTAGTCGCTATTTTAGGCGATTTAGAAGCTTATAAAAATGTTGAGCCGGTATATGGTCCAATTGTAGAACAAGGATTTATGAAAGAAGAAGCAAAAGAACGCTTAGCTAAAAATATTGAATCTGCATATGCTCGTGAACAATTCCCAAGAGATGCTGCCTTTTCAAATGCATCTTTAGCAGCAATGCAACTTATGCTTGCAGCTAAAGCAACTGGTTGGGATACTTGTGCTATTGGTGGCTTCAATCCACAAGCACTGACAGACGAATTTAACGTTTCATCTCGTTACGTTCCAATTATGCTTATTACAATTGGTGAATCAACTTTAAAAGGCCACCCTGCACCTCGCATGAGCGTAGAGCAAGTGAGTGAGTGGGCAAAATAATAAAAAACGAAGGTAACTACGTTGCCTTCGTTTTTTATTCCCTGTCATACTTTTGTAATATTACTACAAATCATTCGACATTTATACTTATGGAAAAGTATATTCTATTCCCTCCTCATAAATAAACGTGACGTTTCGTGTCGAATTTTGTTAAGGCGTTGAAATATACCCGTGTATTTTTGTTACAATTGTGATACAATGATAACAAATAGATAACAAGAGAGGGATTTTCATTGAGTTCATACGGAAGCTTTATCGCACTTTTATGTTACATAGTAACTGTACTGCTTCTATATTTTATTGGTGATGCCGCAAACATCTCCATTTTACAATTTCCAAAAGAAGAAGCATTCCAATTAGAATCAGAAAAACATACTGCACGATCCATTGTGCCACTACTCCTAGCTCTTCCTGTATATATCATCGTTTTATATAAAAGTAAAAAAGTGTAAAGGCTACCCATTTCATTTATTTCGGTGGTTTTTACATTTTTTTGTTATATTCCCCCTATTTTAAACATCATTCCATACTAAACACCCAGCTAGTCATTTAAAATGAGAAAATCCCCTAGAAAAAATTCCACTCTCTGTCCAGTCACTAACTACCGAACTTACATAGATTATAAGTGTGAAGGGGGTGATGAGGATTATGTTTGGATCATTTGGATGCTGTGATAACTTTAGAGACTGTCATCATCATGAAAGAGAGTGCAGACATCATGAGAAAGAGAAAGAGAGAGAAGTAGTTAGACCACAACAACCAGCTGTATGTAACGTACTTGCTAGCATTTCAGTTGGAACAGAGCTTTCTCTTTTAAGCATTAGAGGTAATGGCACTTTCAACAATGTAATTTTTGAAGGTTTCGCTAACGGTGTTGCTCTTTTCTCTGCTTTAGCTCGTAATAACAAAGATGACAAAGATAACAATAAAGACGATAAACACAATCAAAATCGAAATACTTTTACTGGTATTTTACGTGTATGCCCAACTGATATCGTTGCAATCGCTATCTAATTCTGTCTCTTATCCTCGATAGTAAGCAAATAAGATTTACTTTTCTCATAGAAAAAACCTGAGACCGATTTCAAATCGGCTCAGGTTTTTTTATTGATTATATGCTTTTAACTAGTTCAACAACTTCTTCAGCAGTTGACATCATTAATGCTTTTTCTGCTAATGTTTCCATTTCTGCTTTTGACAACTTGCTTAGCTGTGTTCTTGCAGGAAGAATAGATGTTGCACTCATACTGAACTCATCTAAACCTAATCCTAATAATAATGGGATAGCAAGTGAATCGCCCGCCATCTCACCACACATACCAGCCCATTTGCCTTCTTTATGAGCAGCATCGATAACCATTTTTACAAGACGTAAAATAGATGGGTTATATGGTTGGTATAAGTAAGATACTTGTTCGTTCATACGGTCTGCAGCCATTGTGTATTGGATTAAATCATTTGTTCCGATAGAGAAGAAGTCAACTTCTTTCGCGAATTGATCTGCTAATACTGCTGAAGCTGGGATTTCAACCATCATACCAACTTCAATAGAATCAGAAACAGTTGTACCCGCTTCTACAAGTTTCGCTTTCTCTTCTAATAAAATCGCTTTCGCTTGACGGAACTCATCAAGAGTTGCAATCATTGGGAACATAATTTTTAAGTTACCGTATACGCTAGCACGAAGTAATGCACGAAGTTGTGTACGGAACACATCTTGCTCATCAAGACATAAGCGAATTGCACGGTATCCTAAGAATGGGTTCATTTCTTTTGGTAAATGTAAGTATGGAAGCTCTTTATCTCCACCGATGTCAAGTGTACGAACAACGACTGGTTGACCTTCTTTTACACCTTCAAGAACTGCTTTATACGCTTCGAACTGCTCTTCTTCTGTTGGAAGATTGTCACGGCCCATGTATAAGAATTCTGTACGGTATAAGCCAACGCCTTCTCCGCCATTATCGATAATACCTTGTACATCATTTGGTGTTCCGATATTTGCAACAAGCTCAACGTGATGTCCGTCACTTGTTACAGTAGCTTGGTCTTTTAATTTAGCCCATTCAGCTTTTTGCTCTTCAAATTTCGCTTTCTTTTCTTCAAACGAACGAAGAGTTTCTTCTGATGGATTTACAATTACTTCTCCATCTAAACCGTCAATGATAACGATATCGCCGTTTTGGATTTTCTCCATAACAACTTTCGTACCAACAACAGCTGGAATTTCCATAGAACGAGCCATAATTGCAGAGTGAGATGTACGTCCACCAATATCAGTAGTGAAACCCTTTGCATACTTACGGTTTAACTGAGCTGTATCAGATGGTGTTAAATCTTCAGCAATGATGATTACCTCTTCAGAAATTGTACCAGGATTTGAGAAGTTAATTCCTAGTAAATGTGCAAGAACGCGTTTTGTTACGTCACGAATGTCCGCAGCACGTTCTTTCATATATTCGTTATCCATGTTTTCAAACATAGAAATAAACATTGATGCAACTTCATCCATTGCAAATTCAGCATTTACTTTTTCGCTATTTACTTTATCTTTTACTGGGTTTACTAGTTCTGGATCATTTAACACTAATAAATGTGCTTCAAAGATCGCAGCTTTGTCAGCACCTAGTTCAGCAAATGCGTGGTCCTTAATAGCTTCTAATTCAGTTTTTGCTTTCTCAAGCGCAGCGTCTAAGCGTGCAATTTCTGCAGCTTCGTTTGTAATTGATTTCTTTTCGATGTTAAATTCAGGATTTTCAAGTCTGAAAGCCTTTGCAATAGCAATCCCACTTGATGCAGCGATCCCTTGAATGTTAAGAGTCATTATTCTCCTAATCCTTCGTTTTTCATAGTTTCTTCGATAGCTGCTAGTGCTTGAGCTGCATCATCACCATTTGCAGTGATTTTAATTTCTGCGTTTTGTTGAATGCCTAAAGACATAACGCCCATGATTGATTTTAAGTTAACGTTCTTTCCGTTATACTCTAAGTTAATGTCAGAACCGAATTTGCTTGCAGTGTTTACAAGTAGAGTTGCTGGACGAGCATGAATTCCTGAGTCGCTAGTTACTTTAAAGATTTTTTCCATGATAATTTATCTCCTTTAAATTACAGTATTTTTTAGTTGTATAGACGTGAGTACTACACCATCTATTGTATATAATAGGCGATGTTCGGTCAACCACATCGCCTATTATAATTATAAACATTTTGCGTCAAATTCCTACTGAATGTCAATAATAGCGGTTTCGCCCTTCTTAACATTTCCATCTTTTTTCAATTCGACTTGTTGCCCTTGTTGTAAGTTTGTAAAGACAATTGGTGTAATGATAGATGGTGCATTTTCTTTTACAAATGCAAGATCTACTTTTAATAATGGTTGGCCTTGTTTCACCTTGTCGCCTTGTGCTACAAGCGCTTCAAAACCTTCACCATTTAATTTTACAGTATCAATACCGAAGTGGATTAAAATTTCTTTTCCGCCTTCAGATTGAATGCCAATCGCATGTTTTGTAGGGAATACATTGACAATCTCACCGTTCACTGGAGAGACTACTGTTCCTTCAGTTGGTTCAATTGCAAATCCGTCTCCCATCATTTTTCCTGAGAATACTTGGTCAGGTACTTCTGTAATTGGTAAGATTTTTCCTTCGATTGGTGATACAATTGTTTCATTTTCATCAACTTTTTGAGGAGTTTCTTCCACTTTTACAGGTTCTTCTTTTTCAACATGAGGTGTACGACCTGACATAATATCATGAATTTGTGATTTTAATGTGTCAGATTTCGGCCCGAAAATAGCTTGAATGTTATTTCCAACTTCAAGTACACCAGCTGCTCCAAGTTCTTTTAAGCGGTCTTTGTTTACATTCTTTTGTTCGTTAACTTGAACACGTAAACGAGTAATACAAGCATCTAAAGAAGCAATGTTTTCTTTACCACCAAGTGCTACTAATACTTCACGAGGAAGTTCGCCTGCTTCTGCTTTTCCTGCGCCGTCATTTGCATTTGCCACTTCACGACCAGGTGTTTTTAGATTCCATTTGCGAATTGCAAAGCGGAATCCGAAGTAGTAAATAACTGCTAGTACAAGACCAACAATAATTACCCACCACCATGCTGTACGGCCTGGTAATACACCGAATAATAGGAAGTCAATTAAACCACCAGAGAATGTCATACCAATTTTAACACCTAAAATTTGCATTGTCATAAATGATAGACCAGCAAATACAGCGTGAATTCCGAATAATACTGGCGCTACGAATAAGAATGAAAATTCAAGTGGCTCTGTAATACCTGTTAAGAAAGATGTTAATGCTGCAGAACCTAAAATACCTGCTGCTAATTTTTTATTTTCTGGACGTGCTTCATGGTACATTGCTAAAGCTGCTGCTGGAAGACCAAACATCATGAACGGATACTTACCAGTTGTAAATGTACCTGCTGTTAATTCTACACCGTCTTTTAACTGTGCCATAAAGATTTTTTGGTCACCACGGATTAATTCGCCAGCTGCATTTGTATACTGACCGAATTCGAACCAGAACGGTGAATAGAAAATGTGATGTAATCCAAATGGAATTAATGAACGTTCAATTAAACCGAATATAAATGCTGCGATTGTTCTATTTGCATCAATCATTTGATGTGAGAACGTGTTTAAGCCACCTTGAATGTATGGCCAAATGAAGCACATGATAATACCTACTATTAAAGAGAATGTTGCAGTTGCGATCGGTACGAAGCGCTTACCTGCAAAGAAACCTAAGTATGATGGTAATTCAATGTTGAAGTATTTATTATAGCAATATGCCGCTACTATACCGACGATAATACCACCAAATACTCCTGTTTGTAGCGTTGGAATACCTAATACGTTTGCATACGCTGGATCTGCAAATCCAATTTTTACTGGGTCTGCTCCAGAACTTGTTACTTTCACTAGCTTATCTACTTCTAAGAACACACTCATCGTTTTGTTCATAATTAAGTAGCCGACGAATGCTGCTAAACCAGCTACTCCGTCTCCACCAGCTAAACCAATTGCTACCCCAACTGCGAATAATAATGCAAGGTTAGCGAAAATAATATCACCAGATTGTTCCATAATTTTTGCAACCATTACGAACCAATCTGCTTTTAAAGCAGGAATAACATTTGTTAACTGTGGATTTTGAAATGCATTACCAAATCCAAGTAAAATACCTGCCGCCGGTAAAATCGCTACTGGAAGCATTAACGCTTTTCCGACTTTTTGAAGAACACCAAAGATCTTCTTAAACATGGAAACCCTTCCTCTCTTATCTATATTGATACCTTCCGACAAACGCCAAAAAGACATGAGGAAAAAAAGATAGAACGATAGCTATACAAAGGGTAGTATATCCCTTTCTCTAGCTTACATTCCTTACTTTTCTCCACTCATGCCTGATCGAATCAGTAACACGTGTCAAAAATAGGTTTACGTATAAGTTCACTATAATTAAGGCAAACGTTTTCGTTACTCACCTTAATGTGTTTGTCGAAATTTGTATAACTTTGCAATAGTTATTATACATAACTATTGTAAGCGATTCAATCATTTTTTTTAACGTTTTCATTTTAGACAAAAATATATGACTTTTTACACATGCTCTGCCTTCACTAAGCGTTGCAAGTGCATCGTTAAATAAATACTTTCAGCTTCATATACAGGTAGTTGCAACTCTTTTTGCATGACCTTAACTAGCTTCCAAGCCAAGTTATAGCAAACTGGATACTCCGCCTTTAATAAATCAGCAAAACTTTGCGATTCTTCTACTTTTTCTCCTTTTTTCACCCTCTCAATAGCATATTGAAGATGACGAATAAGGCGTAAATAATGAATGCTCTCTTGGTCTAATGTAATTTGTAAGTTTGTCTCAATTAAAGATACAAGTTGTGCAATGAGACGGGAGTTTTGATTAACTGAAGATAAATCAGAATTTGTAAGCGAACTGTAAATGTGAAGTGCAATAAAACCAATTTCTCCTTCTGGCAATGTAATTTGCAAACGAGAATTTAAAAGTTGTACAACACCTTCCGCAATTGCATATTCCTCTGGATAGAGCATTTTTGTTTCAACTAAAAAAGGGTTATCAATTGTAAGTCCTTGTTTTAACCTTTTAATCGCAAATGAAATATGATCCGTTAACGCAATATGAATATGTTCATTTAGTGGAGATTTCGCTTTTTCTTGAATGTACAGCATAATATCGTTCATCAATTCAATTAATTTTTCACTAATATGCGGCACTAATAATTTATATTGTTCACGATCACGTTCATTTTTTAAGACAAACATTTTTTCGATTTGTTCTTGCTCCAATACATCTTTCGCTTTTTTCCCAAATCCAATTCCTTTTCCAATCACTACTACTTCCTCGTGTTCAGGATGGCTAGCAATGATGACATTATTATTTAAAACTTTTTTAATTTCTAGATAATTATTCATATAACACCACCCTCGTACTTAAATAGCCTACTTTCATGTTACAGAATATTCTTCTTTGTCGTCAATGTAAAACATCTGCCATTTAATAAAAATTCATTTTTTAGACATGTTTATATATGATGCGTATAATGTAAGAGCAACTGTACATAGAAAGGAGATAACAGCATGATTAAAATGTTTGTAAGTGATATCGATGGTACAATGATGCAACACGGAGGTCTTATTGATGAACAAGATGTTGCGGCACTACGCAGCCTTGCCGAACAAAATGTTATTCTTTGCTTCGCTTCCGGAAGACTTGATAATGAAATTGCAGACTTAATGAAAGCTGTAAATACAAATTTTCATCGCATTAGTGTAAATGGTGTTTTTGTATATACACATGAAAATAAACAACTATTATCTGCAACTTTTGATTCCAGCATACTTCCCGATTTGTTAGCTATGACGAATGAAGATCCTTATTTCCGTTATGTAAGTGATGAGCATAATTATTACATTGAAGAGAAAACACCTTTTATTCAAGAACTTGAACAACAAGTAACTATGACTTCTGTTGAAGAACCAAACTTACTACAGAAGATTGATGATACAATTTTCCCAAATAAAATTTCTGTCGGTGGAACAAAGGAGAACTTACAACTCCTTCAGAAAAAAATTGATGAAAAATTCCACGGGAAAGTTAGTACTTTCATCTCAGCAGAACAATGTTTAGATGTAATGCCACCGAATGTTAGTAAAGGCTCTGCCATTTCTGTTTTATTAAATGAGTTTCAAATAAAACCTGAGGAAATTGCTTGTATAGGGGATTCTTACAATGATATTCCTATGTTTTCTTTAACTCCTCACAGTTTTGCTATGTCACAAGCAGATGATGCAGTAAAAAATCACGCTCACTATGTAGTAAATCACGTCAAAGATGCTGTTAACCACGTAATTGCTCATAATAAAAATACGACTCATTCCTTATAAGGATGAGTCGTATTTTTATTTCTTTACATGTTAACCATTTTCAATTCCACTGTACTTCACAAACTGAAATATACTATTTGTTACGTGCGATATTCGTAATAAATTTATAACGATCTCCACGATAAATACATTTCACGTACTCTAGCGGTACCTCACCTTCTGAATATGACCATTGACGCATTACAAGTACAGGCGCCTTTTTAGGAATATGCAGATGTTCAGCTTCATTTTCCGTCGCAACGGAAGCTTCAATTGACTGAGTAGCGCTAACAAGTTTAAAGCCCAGTTTTTTCTCTAAATGTTCATATAAAGATTGTTGCAATATCTCTTCGTTAATATCTTTTACAAGAGCTGGCGACAAATATGTCGTCTCAAAAGCAATCGGTTCATCATCAGCTAAGCGAATACGCCTCACTTCATAAACCGATTCCCCCTCCTGTATTCTCAACCGGTCTGCTATTTTCGCAGTAGCTGGAACTAGGCGGAAACTAAGTAATTGACTACTTGGGTTCATCCCACGAGAAATCATGTCTTCTGTGAATCCCGTCATTCCTTGCAATTTTTGTTCCACTTTCGGAAGTTGGACAAATGTTCCAATTCCACGCTTCCGATATAAATAGCCTTGTTCCACTAAATTATTAATCGCCTGTCTGATTGTCATTCGACTCACTTCGAACTTATCACAAAGTTCATTCTCAGATGGGATTTTATCTCCCGGCTTCCATTCGCCGTCCTCAATTAGCTGTTTCACCCACTCTTGAATCTGATAATAGATCGGAAATGGTGAATACTTGTCGATGTTCATCAGCAATCGCCTCACTGCATAAAGATAGAGCTTCTTGATCAGCGATTACGGTTACATTCGGATGACGTTGTAAAACTGTAGCCGGACACTCTTCACTATATTCACCTTGCAATAATTCTTTAACAGCTTCTGCCTTTTTAGAACCCATAGCAACTAGTAGAACTTGTTTCGCTTTCATAATGCTTCCAATTCCCATTGTAATCGCATGAGTTGGCACATCTTCTTCTTTTTCGAAGAAGCGAAGGTTTGCTTGGCGTGTAGATTCTGTTAATTCAACAATGTTTGTTGGAGAATTAAACGGTGTTCCTGGCTCATTAAATCCGATGTGACCGTTTTCACCGATTCCAAGAATCTGTAGGTCAACTGGGTTAGCAGCTAGAATGCTCTCGTAACGTTTGCACTCTTCCTCTAAATCACTTGCCATCCCGTTTGGTACATAAGTTTGTTTAAATGGAAGATGATCAAACAACTGTTCTTGCATGAAATAATGATAGCTGTTTTTATCTTCATGTGGTAAATTTACGTACTCATCTAAGTTTACAGTGGTTACACGGCTTGTATCAAGTTTATTTTTTCGCATTTCTGCATAAATACCTAATGGAGAGCTTCCTGTAGCCATTCCTAACGTTGGATTTTCTTTTGTTTTTACAACTTCTTCAATTAATTTATAACCTGCTTCTGCTAGTTCTTCTGGAGTTTTTACAACAAGAATATTCATTTAATTACTTCCCTTCCTTCATATGAATTCCTAAACGAACCGTATCATATACATGTAAATCTTCATTCATCACAACAAAGTCTGCATCTTTTCCTACCGCTAATGCACCTTTATTATTTAATCCAAACTCTTCTGCTTGGTTAACTGATGTCATCAGTACTGCATCTTCGATTGAACAACCTGTAAATTCAATTACATTTCGGAAAGCTTGATCCATTTTTAAAATACTACCAGCTAACGTTCCATCTTCTAATCGAGCACTACCATCTTTTACATGTACTGGCTGTCCGCCAAGCTCATATAATCCATCTTCAAGACCCTTTGCACGCATTGCGTCAGTGATAACACTTACTTTTTTTGGTCCTTTTAACTTATATGCTAATTTCACCATATCAGGGTGAATATGAATGCCATCTGTAATTACTTCAACCATTACATCTGGATTTAATAACACATGACCAACAACTCCTGGTTCACGGTGATGTAATCCACGCATTTGATTGTATAAATGTGTCGCATGTGTAATCTTTCTATTTTTTAGTTGCGCATCAATTGCATCTGTATGCCCCATTGTGCCAACTACACCAGTTTCAGCAAGATATTGTTCAAACTCTAACGCTCCCTCTTCTTCTGGTGCATATGTTACTAATTTAATTAAATTCCCACTTGCTTCTTGCCATTGTTTAAATTGCTCAATATTTGCAGGAACGATATGTTCAAGTGGTTGTGCACCTGCACGTTTCTTTGAAACATAAGGTCCTTCTAAGTGAATATATTCGAAATGCGCTCCTTTTTCTTTTGCTTCTTTTGCAGCAGTTAACGCTGCTTCAATTGCCTCTGGAGCTTGTGTCATTGTTGTTGGGAAGTAAGTTGTAACCCCTTCTTTTAACATTTCTTTACCTAGAGTTACTAACCCATCGCTATTTGCATCCATCGCATCAATATCGTATCCACCATGAATATGAACATCGATCATACCTGGAATTACAATCTTCCCTGTAGCATCAAAAACAGTTTCATTTTCTTGTGGTACATATTGAGCCATCAAACCAATTTCTTTAATGGTTTCTGCGTAACGAATAAATCCGTTTTCCACTATTTCTTGACCTGTGTAAATTTTGGCATTGATGACAATTTGCGTTTTCATTTTCATCGATCCTTTCCCATGAATTACCTACTTGTTATTATTACCTTATTCGCCTAGTTCCATCTTAATATACGCACGAGTAGTTGTCTATACATTCTAATGAAATTTCCTTTTTATTCAACAGAAAAGGAAATTTCTTACGTCTCTTATAATTATAATATATATTATTCATTTTTCCAAAAAGGGACAGTATCGCCCCCTAATCTAGAAATCACTTCAATAATGGCATTAACCCGCTAGACTCTAACATAATATGTTCACCATCTGTTTCCATTTCTACTGTACGTTTATTCGTTCTATATACCATTATACCGTGCCTTTTTAAGCGTTTCACTACACTTTGGTGAGGATGTCCATACGGATTACTACTCCCGTACGACAAAATAGCAAACTGCGGTTCCACTTTTTTTATAAACGTTTCACTTGTTGAAGTATATGAGCCGTGATGCCCCACTTTTAACACATCTGCATGGACATCAAATTGTTTTAATATTTCATGTTCTGTCCGTACATCCGCGTCACCCATTAATAAAAAATCCGCTTTTCCATATCGCACCTTTAAAACAATTGATGATTCATTATTTTCATCTTTTGATTTCCCGTTGTTTAATACTTGTATAGAAACATGTGGATCCAGCGGTATATATTGTCCTTCCTTTACTGAAACGAAAGGTATCCCTCTTTTTTTAATATTATTCCGATACGTATGATAAGTAAGAGAACTATATGTTTTTCCGCTATCTAATATAAGCGATACCGGCATTTGCTCTACAATTGGAATTAACCCCCCTATGTGATCCATATCGGGATGCGTACTGACAATTACATCTAAATGATTAATCCCTTTCTCAATTAATTTCTGAATAATAACCTCTCCTGCTTCATAAGGTCCTCCATCAATTAACATTGTTTGTCCATTTGGCATTATAATAAGTGTTGCGTCACCTTGCCCCACTTTTAAAAAGCTCACTTTCATTTTACTAAGATGTTGCCGATGCATATGTAAAGGAGACGTAGTATGAATGGACATCATATACCTTTTAGCTGATGCGCTATTTAAAGAAAAACATAATAAAACAGAAACTAATAATAAAATAATCCGCATACCTCTCATAACTCGTCTCCTTTTTTCATTTAGTATGGCACTGTAAATAATTGATATACAAAAAAAGCTTAGCAAAATGCTAAGCTTTTATTTCGATATCTCTTGTAAGGAACCGAAGAATAAATCTGCTTCATTCATTTGTTCATTCTCTTCAGAAAGCAGTGGTAAATCATCTAATGTTTTCAATCCAAATGTGTCCAAAAATTCTTTTGTTGTTCCGTATAAAATAGGACGCCCTGGTCCTTCTGCTCTTCCCATTTCTTTTATAAGTAAATGTGAAACCAACGTTTGTAACGCCTTATCAGTTTTAACTCCTCTAATCTCTTCCATTTCAGTCCTTGTGATTGGTTGGCGATATGCAACAATCGCTAAAGTTTCGAGGGCAGCTTGTGAGAGTGAAGCAGCTGTTGGTGTATCTATTAATTTTTGATAATATGAAGCATGTTCTTTCTTTGTAGCAAAACGATATACTTTTGCATACTGTACAATTTGCAAACCACGGTTTGCACCTTCACATTCTTGTTGCATTTCTTCTAAAATATTTATTACTTCATTCATTTCAATTTCAAGAACTTTCGCTATTTGTTCTGGATAAATCCCTTCATCACCAGAAACAAATAAAAGGCCTTCAATAATTGACTTTTGTTCTTTCCTATCCATTTCACGAGCTCCTTCCTTCTATTTTCTCATAAAAATACACATCAAAAAAACCGAATCACAATTAATGCGTTCGGTTCAATATTTTTTCTCTTGTTCCAAACGATACATAAAAACATAGCATGAGATAAAATGTTTCTATCCCATTTTCACATACTTGCTCTATGCAGATTTATTAGAGCTTGATACGAAAATTTCATCAAAATTATGTTCTTGCTCAATTATGATTTGTTGATTTTTCATAAGTTCCAGAACTGCTAAAAATGTTACAACCATTATTTCACGTTCATCATCAACAAACAAATCATAAAAACTTTGGCGACCACCCTTTATTTTTAACTGCTTTAAAATATCAGTCATTCGCTGTTCAATTGGTATTTCTTGACGAGTAATACGTGTTGTTACAGGTTTTTTTGCCTTTTTACGGCGCATTAATTTTTGAAATGCTGCTAGCATATCATATAACGTAACATCAAGAGGTAAGCTTGTCTCCTCTTCTTGTTGCAACGATGTAAAGTCAATTGGTGGACGTGTATATAGCTGTGCTCTTTCTTGTTCTCTTTCTTTTAACTCAGTAGCAACTTGCTTATATTTCTTATATTCAATTAACCTCTCCATCAATTCTTGACGAGGATCATCTATAAAATCATCACCGTTATCAAGTACATCTTCTTCATGTTTCGGCAACAACATCTTACTTTTAATTTGTAATAACGTTGCAGCCATTACTAAATACTCACTTGCAACATCTAATTGAAGTTCTTTCATCGTATGCACATAAGATAAATATTGCTCTGTAATATCTGCTACAGGAATATTATATATATCAATTTCATAACGATGTATTAAATGTAACAATAGATCTAACGGCCCTTCAAAAGCCTCTACTTTAAAATTATATTGCACAAAGCATCCCACCACATTTTTTCTATAACAACATAAGTATAGAGCATACTCATGTTCTATCCAACCTTTTTAAGAAATTTAATTAAAAATAGACCGATGCCTATGTCATCATGCCCACCACTTCATATGATAACAGTGTAGTAAGAACAATGTAGGAGGTCAAAAAACTATGGGTCACGTTGATTGTGGTTTTAGCGGTGGGTTCGCATTACTTGTTGTACTGTTTATTTTGCTAATTATTGTAGGAGCAGCTTGCTTCTGCTAATATGAACAATAACGGCTAGGGGGAAACCTCCTAGTCGTTTATTGTTCATATTTCTATGATACACTTATATGTATAACCGTTAGATAGGAGCGAGAAAACATGTATCCTACCGAATACATACAATTTTTAATTCATTTCCATGGAGATTATGACTATTTTGAATGCCACGAAATACTAGAAGAGTATTGGAAAACAAAACCAAGAGGTAATCGTGATCATTACTTAGTTGGTCTCATTCAAATTGCAGTTTCTTTATACCACCAAAGACGTGCTAATTGGAATGGTTCCACAAAAATGATGAAAAGCGCAATCACAATTTTAGAAAAAAGCGGTGTGCCTTTACAACGTTTAGGAATTAATCAAGTACAACTTCTTTCCTTGCTCAATGACAGATTGCAATCTATCCATAAAAAAGAACGTTTTGTACCTTTATTTTTACCCTTATCAGATCCATCGTTAGAGAAGCAGTGCATAGAGTTATGTCAAAAACAAAACCTCTCTTGGAAAGACTTGAATGCTATCCCAGGTGAATATATTATAAACAAGCACACTTTGCGTGATCGCACAGAGGTCATTACTGAACGAAACGAACAATTACAAAAAAGAAAGCAGAGATAATAAACTACTTATCTCTGCTTTCACGAATGTATATTTTGTTCTAGCCCTTTACATTTTTCGCAAAAACTTGCCGTTTGCTCATTTCCGCAAATTGTAAACTCAAGAAATTTACTCTTTAACTCTTGAACCATCTTCGTCCCAATCCCCACATGACGGTGAGACGGGTTCACACTCAAATGCTGAATTTCTAATACTTGATTCTCTTTTTTTACAATCCCCATTATTCCAACAAAATCTTCATTTTCTTTCCACAAATACAATTGCCAATCATCTTTTGCTTCATATTCTTTCATTGTCAATTGTAATGTTTTCACATCTTTTTCAGTTGGCATAAACGAAAGAAGCCCCATTGCAATTTTTTCATAACTTTTTTTAAAACGAATTAACATAACCCTTATCCCTTCTTACAAAAGTTACAAACTAGTAATCCCCTCAATCACTCTTTTCATATCACATTCATTTTACAATATTTTCAACAGAGTGAGAAGAGTCTAAAACAACTTGATAATCATACAAAGCGAAAAGAAGAAAGTCAAATCTATGTTTCAGCACTATTCCTTTAATAAATAGAGTTAAAAAAAGAAAATTTTATATGGAATGGAAAGAAACATATCATTCAACAGCACTTCATTCATAGTTACCCTAAAGCAGCACAATTCTAGCAAAATTAATATAACAAAAAATATTTATTGAAACATATAATGTAATGTATTCTATGTAATTGGTTAAAGGTTTGTTCTCACAAGCAATATATTTTAGCAACAATACTACTTGTATGATGAGCTGTAGAAGAAGTACTCAATCTCATTAAAAATAAAAAAGAGAGCAAAAGCTCTCTTTTTCCTTACCTTATTCTTCCCAAACTTTAACTTCTTTCATTACATCGCCTTGACGCATTTTTAATACTGTTTCAATACCGCTTGTTGCTTTACCAAATACAGTATGAACACCATCTAAATGCGGCTGTGGCTCATGAACGATAAAGAATTGGCTACCGCCTGTGTTACGGCCAGCGTGAGCCATAGAAAGTGATCCTACAAGGTGTCTATGAGGGTTTCCATCAGTTTCACATGGAATAGAGTAACCTGGGCCACCTGCACCTGTACCTGTTGGGTCTCCACCTTGGCTTACGAAGCCAGGAATAACACGGTGGAATGTCACACCGTCATAAAATCCTTGCTCTGCTAATTTTTTAAAGTTTTCTACTGTTTTCGGTGCTTCTTCTGGGAAAAATTCCAAGTCGATTTTTTCACCGTTTTCCATTAATATGTATCCTAAAGTTTTCATACGTATATGTCTCCTTTCAATTATCTCAGCACTATATTACCACATTCATGACTAGAAACAAAAAGAATCCGACAATCTAGATACTTCTTTTTTGAAATGTGGAAAAAGCTAGGTGACAAATAAGAAATATATACTATAATAACTTTGTTGCCCGAAAATTTTAGAAAGAGAAAGGGAGCGATTTTTCGTGAAAACGAAATTATTAGCTCTGCTATTAGCTGTAACGGTATTTATGATGCCAACAGCTTCATTTGCAGACATCATCGAGGGAGAATCAATTGTTACATTAGGAGAGAACTTATCCGAACAACAAAAACAAGATCTGTTAAAAGAAATGAAAGCACCAAAAGATGCTACAATTATCACTGTATCTAATGCGGAAGAACATAAATTTCTAGAAGGCATTGTTCCAAAAGCACAAATTGGTACGAGAGCAATTTCTTCTTCTATGATTACATACACAAAACCAGGATCTGGTCTTATTGTACGATCAAAGAACATTAACTGGGTAACAGATGCAATGTACACTAACGCTTTGATTACAGCAGGTGTAAAAGATGCAGAAATTCAAATTACTGCACCTTTTAAAGTTTCAGGAACTGCAGCTTTAACTGGATTAATGAAAGCATACGAAACTGCGTCCAATAAACAAATTCCTGAAGAAGTTAAAAAAGTAGCGAATGAAGAAATGGTACAAACAGCCCAGCTTGGTGATAAAATTGGTGAAGAAAAAGCAGTTCAACTTGTTGCAAAAATTAAAGAAGAAATTGCAAAAGAACAGCCAAAAACAACAGAAGATTTACGTTCATTAATTAAAAAAATTGCTGATCAACTCGGCATTACATTAACAGATGAACAGTTAGATAACTTAGTATCGTTATTTGATAAAATGAAGAATCTTAATATCGATTGGAATCAAGTTGGTAGTCAATTAAACAAAGCAAAAGAACATGTTTCTGCCTTTTTAGGATCTGAAGAAGGGCAAAGTTTTCTAGATAAAGTGAAAGATTTCTTCTCAAGTATCATTGATTTTGTTAAATCTTTATTCAAGTAAAAAAGAAGCCCGCCAATGACGGGCTTCTTTTTTATACAAGTAACGGTAATTTCATAACAGCCTCTTCAACCGAACGCACTATATGATTTGCTTTCTCCTTTACATATGGATGGGCATGATGAAGAGTAAATGAATGCGGGGTTACTTCAAACATAGAAATATCATTGAAAGAATCTCCAATACAAGCAACTTCATTTGCTTCAATTTGCAAATGATCCATTAGTCGCTTTAGAGCACTCCCCTTACTCACGCCTCTTGGCATAATATCAACATAGCGTTTACCTGATATAAAAACTTCCGCTTCGCCTTGAAACGTATCTCGTAGCTCTTGATCTAACGTCACAATTTTCTCTTCTTCTCCAAAAACAAACAATTTTGCAGGGTGTACAGTCTTACCAAACTCTTCTTCTAACGCTTCAATTTCAGCGATATGCACGCCCATATACGCTTCAAAATTATGGTGATGTTCATTCTTCCTTTTTGTATATCGCTGCTCATTTGCACAAACAATATCCGCTAGTCCTTTTTTATGTATATATCGATATATTTCCTGGGCAACCACATTTTCAAAACTCGATTCATGAAATAAATTTCCATCCGGAAGTAACATTGTCGCTCCATTTAAGCCAGTTGTGTAATATGGGAATGCAAACCTTTTTACAACTTCATCAATTCTGTGTGTAAAGCGGCCAGAGGCAAAACAAATATTTGTCCCTTTCTCAGCTAACCAACACAGCGCACGTTCATCTTCTTTTTGCATATGATTCACATCGTAAACGAGCGTGTCATCTAAATCACTTACAAATAATTTAATCATGTCCTCTTCCCCTTCCATACACAATATCTACTCTAAGTGTACACAAAAAATGTTTGATTTTTGTTAAAAAATAATAAATTTTTGCTAAAAAAAATAAACGGGTGTATAATCCCGTTTATTTTTGTCTTTTTACATTTTGAGGTCTTACAATACTTGGTCGTACTTTTAAACTAGACATCGTTGGACGGAGTAAAATTTTTGTTAACGCGCCCCAATCAAATGGTAAAAACGGCCATAAATAAGGTGTTTGTAAACTTTTTATAGACGTTAAAAATAAAATTAATATCGTCATACCAATTACAAATCCCATCTCATGGAAGAGACCTGTTAAAATAATAACAAACAATTTCCCAACCTTATTCCCTAATCCTAATTCATAACTCGGTGTTGCATATGCACCAACCATCGAAACTGCTACATACAAAATTACTTCTGGCACAAACAAACCTACATCAATTGCAATTTGACCAATTAATATAGCGGAAATCAACCCTGCTGCAGACGATAACGGCGTTGGAGTATGAATGGCTGCCATCCTTAAAAACTCAAGTCCGACCTCTGCCATTAACACCTGTAATAAAATTGGTAAATGCGTCATCTTAGTCGGTCCAATAAAAGCAAGATTTGCTGGCAAAAGAGTTGGATCAAATACAAACACTAACCAAAATGGTAATAAAAATAACGAGAATATAACACCTAAAAAGCGCACCCAGCGTAAAAATGTACCGACAGCTGGATTTTGTCTAAACTCTTCCGCGTGCTGTAAATGATGAAAATATGTTGTCGGTGTAATCATAGCACTTGGCGATGTGTCAACGAGTACTAACACATGTCCTTCTAGTAGATGATTTGCTGCTACATCTGGCCTTTCTGTATATCGAATAAGTGGGAATGGGTTATAGCTTTGCTTTACAACAAATTCTTCTACTGTTTTATCCGCCATCGTAATTCCATCTACATCGATGTTATTTAATTCTTGTTTTATAATCTTTACTAAATCTGGATTTGCAACATCTTGAACGTATGTAATACAAATATCCGTTTGCGATCTATCTCCTACTCGAACCATTTCATTTCGAAGACGTGGATCTCGAATTCTCCTACGAATTAACGCTGTATTTACAACGATATTTTCAACAAATCCATCCCTCGCACCTCGTACTACCTTTTCGGTATCTGGTTCTGTCGGTGTTCGCCCTGGATAACTACGAACATCGATCGCGAACGCTTCCGTTTCACCTTCCACAAATATCACGATGAGTCCTGATAATACTTGGAGCATTACCTCATCCATCGTTTTCACTTTACTTACTTGTTGATGGATTAAGCGATTCTCTAAAAGCTTCACTGTATCTTCTTCTACATCCCTTATCTCATTTGTATCCACCGCTTCTTCTAAAATAGGGATAATATAATTTGTATCACAAAGTCCGTTTACAAATAGCACACCAATTTCTTTATTCAAAATTTGAAATTTACGAATGCCGACATCGTATGTAACGCCTAGTCCAACTGTCTGTTTTAAATAATTTTCATTGTCACTTATGAAAGTTGATATAGGGATATCCACTTTTTTAGGCTTCGTCATAAAACCCACTCCTTTCTAAAATTAATTGAATTGCTTTCTTTGTAATAGGTGACCCTCTCTCCCATTCATCATTTCCGCACATTTTACCAATATCACCAACTCCAACAATGACAGGAACATTTAAATCGTCTAAACAATATATTGTATCTCCACTAATCCTGCCAATTTCACCATCTGGAAGTCCAAATTTATCAACACCATATTCGGTTAAATTCCCGTTCCGATCTACACTTACATCTACACGTGCCCATTCCCAATGATGCGTATTAGACGCTACTGCTAAAATACCGAGCACATCAATTTGTTTATGGGTAGCCACATATTTTAATGCCTTTTCACCAGACCCTTCTCCAATAAATCCACTGTCATCAAACATGACAAATACAGGGTCATATGGCGTTTGCATAATAAGCTCAACAACTTTTTTCCCTGTCAATTTGGTTGGATTACTTTGTGATGCTGAAATACACCTTCCCCCAAATTCCTTCGTTAAAAGCTCAATTGTCCGCTTTGCATATTCATCTCCATCTGTGACCAAAACAACCCTTCGTCTCATTTGATTTATCCTTTCGGTTTACATATAAGTGCTATAAAAAATGAAAACAATATCGCTGCGGAAATGCCCGCAGACGTTAAACTAAACATGCCAATACCAATTCCTAAATATCCATGTTTTTCTGCTGCATGCATTGCTCCGTGCAATAGTGAATGTCCAAAACTTGTAATAGGGACTGTCGCTCCAGCACCTGCAAACTTTATTAGTTTATCGTACAATCCAAATCCATCTAAAATTGCTCCGATGACTACAAAAGTTGCCATTAAATGAGCTGGTGTTAACTTTACGAAATCTAACAATAGTTGCCCAATTAAACAAATAGCTCCACCTACAAGAAATGCATATATAAAATCCACAATTCACTCTCCTTTAACTCTCTCAAATACGACACCATGTGCAATTGTTGGAATCGTTTCCTTCTGTTGCATCATCATCGGGTTTAATAATGCACCAGTCGCAACGACAAAAATTCGTTGTAAATTCCCTTTTTGCATCTCGTGTAATAAATGGCCATACGTAACAACTGCTGAACAAGCGCAACCACTACCACCTGCAAACACTTCTTCTTGACTTGATTCATAAATCATCAATCCACAATCATTGTATATATGCCCAAGATCATAACCTTCCTCAAGTAAAAGTTGTTTCGCAATCGGCGTCCCAACAGCTGATAAATCACCCGTAACAATCAAATCATAATCATCGGCACTTCTTCTTAAATCTTCAAAATGTTGTTGAATTGTATGAGCTGCTGCTGGAGCCATCGCTGCCCCCATATCCAAAGGATTTGTGATTCCTAAATCTTGCACTTTTCCGATTGTAGCTGACGTAATTTTAATTGCACTTTTTTCATTGCTAATTAATATAGATCCTGCACCAGTCACAGTTGAATTTGCTGTCCCTGGTTTTTGCCCACCGTACTCTGTTGGATAGCGAAATTGTCTTTCAGCCGTTGCATTATGACTGCTTACTGTAGCTAAGACACGATTTGCAAATCCACCGTCTATAAAAGCTGAGCCAACTGCTAAAGTCTCCATAGACGTCGCACAAGCGCTAAACATTCCTAAAAAAGGAATGCCCCACTTACGCGCAACATAATTTGCTGTCACTGTTTGATTTAATAAATCTCCCGCTAAAAAGAAATCAATTTGCGATGTTTTTATATTCCCTTTTTGCACTGCTTGTTGAATTGAGTCTGACATTAATCTTCGTTCGGCGAGCTCCCAATTTTCCTCTCCACAATGCAAGTCATCATATGAAATATCAAATTTTTTTCCAAGAGGGCCCTCAGCTTCTTTCGGACCGACAGCAGTGCCCGTTGCATTTACATATATATCATTTTGAAATACCCACGTTTGTTTTCCGGTCAACCTCATACTAGCCCCTCCTTTAAGACATAAAAATTTTAAAGGTATACCTTATTAACCCAATGATATATGCACCAACAACCCCAAATACAATCACACTTCCTGCCAGTTTAAACATATTTGTAGCAATCCCTAGAACAACCCCTTCGCTCTTATGTTCTAAGGCAGCGCTCGCCATAGAATTTGCAAATCCTGTTACCGGTACCGCTGATCCTGCTCCAGCAAATTGACCAATTTTATCATATACACCACACCCTGTTAAAATCGCGGATAATAAAACAAGGGTTGCAACAGTTGGGTTTCCCGCCTCTTGTTCACTGAAGTGAAAATAATGTATATAAAATTTCATCAATACTTCTCCAACTGTGCAAATGAGTCCACCTACAAGAAATGCTTTGATACAATTTAGTAAATAGTTTGGCTTTGGATGATACTCCTTCACTTTATTTATGTAATCATCCTTCAATTTCTGACTTGTCATTTATATACTGCCTCCTACTTTACGAAATAAATCCAGTGAAACAACGATCCTATTACTTTCCCAAGTACAAGAGCAACGAGTAAAACAATAATCTTCCCCTCTACCCCTACTCGTTTCGCTAAAATAGGTAGAACATTTAACACCTCTGTTAATGCTGCTGCAAGCATTCCAATGAACGTGCCACAAAATATCCCTAATATAACGAGCCAATATTGCGACGTTTGAAATGTAATGTTTTTCAAACTGCACCAAGCCCCTGTTAAAGTACCTGCAATGACTGCCCACTCAAAATATTGAATATGCTTTCCACTTCTCGTTAATTGGGCTAAACGGGGGATTATACCAAGTACAGCTAAAAATGCGACATATCCGCTACCTACCGCAATCCCTCCAGCTAAACCAATTAAAATAACAAATCCAGACTCAATCATCGGCAAGTTGTTTCATATTATCCTTGTTTTCATTAACGATTACATACTGATCAAGTGACTGTTGGTATTGAAACATCTCAACTTCTAGCGGACTTGGCTCTTCATTAATTCGCTTTTGAAATACATGATTAAAGAATAAAACCATCCCTAAGCCAAGACCTAAAGAATAAGGAATTTGAAATAAAAGTGGTTGCGCATTAATTTCTCCAGTAATCATGTAATATAACCGTTGATGTACTTGTTGCATACTTACATCTTCATGGAAATAAATGATCGCAAGGGCCGCTCCAATGAACAGTAACAGCCATACAAGCCCGAAAAAAATTGGGTGTGTCTTCTTTTTTTCATATATAATTTCAACAAGAGTTTGTCCAGAACCGAGTAAATTAATTTGTACATGAGATGCTTTCTGTTGAATAATCTCAATTACTTTCATAACATCAATTACAACATGCGTCTTATCATGCGCTGTTATTTTGTAAACTATCTCATTTTGTAACAACTCAACTACAGAAGAATCTCCGGCAAGTTGAGCAACATCGCCCAGCTTTACTTCATAAGTAGGAGAAACCTTTAAACGATTGCGCATTTTAATATAAATCGTTTGTTCCAACTTTCATTCACTCCTTCACTCTTCCTCGTAGTTGTAGTATGGTTATTGAATTTTTTTCTAATACAATTTTTTCATAAAAAAACATCTGCACCATTTCGGTACAGATGTTTTTTACTTATGCCTTTTTCTTAAATAAGTTTGCAATACTTAATGCAAGCCCTCCCCAAATGACTACTATTCCAATAACCATCATCATAATCGCTGATCCACTCATTATGAAACACCTCGATCTTTCCATTCTTTTTCAAGCTTGGCAGAATCCGAATGTATTTGTGCATTCCATTTCTTTAGACTAATAATTAGCGCAACGATAAGGAAGGCTGCTGCTATCGACCAACCATACGTTACAACAAACTCAGTCGGATAATCTCCATAATTCTTTTTAATATTTTGGATTGTACCATCAATTAGCATATACCCTAACATAAGCGGAGTAATAACGAGTAAACTCACTCTCCAAAACGTTCCTAATTTAATATCAGATACAAAGTTTGCATGATTTTGATAAACTGGTAAACGACGTAAAATGAGCCCTATCGTCACTACTTCCGCAAGTGCAATTGTAATTAATCCGAAATTATTAGCGAAATAGTCGACAACATCTAAGAACATAAGCCCACCACGTGTTGCAAATACAAGAGAAACTAACACGAGAAGGGTTCCCATAATTCCAATGGTTTTTTCCCGACTTAAACTGAATTTTTCAGATACAGCGGCAAAACATACTTCCGCGAGTGAAATAAGTGATGTGATTCCAGCAACCGTTAACGATAAGAAAAATAATACACCAAACAACGGTGACATCGGCAATTCATTAATAATTTGCGGAAATACTACGAACGCAAGCCCAACGCCAGCACTTGCTACTTTATCAACCGGTACTCCCATATTATTTGCCATAAATCCAAGAGCTGCAAAGACCCCAATACCTGCTAATAATTCAAATCCTGAGTTTGCAAATCCAGTAATAAAGGCATTATTTGTTGTATCCGAGTTTTTCGGTAAATAACTAGAATACGTAATCATAATTCCAAATGCTAAAGATAAACTAAAGAATATTTGACCATAAGCAGCAAGCCATACTTTCCCATCAAAAATACGACTCCAATCTGGTTTAAAGAATGCATCTAGTCCTTGCATAGCACCTTCCATCGTCACTGCACGAACGACGATAATAAGGAACATAACAACTAATAAAGGAATAAATATACGGTTAACAACTTCGATTCCTTTTTTAACTCCTTTAAATGCAACGCCAAGCACAATAATCCAAACGAGAGCTAACGGAATTAATACTTCCGGTACAAGTCCTCCAAATTGTCCTGGCTTATCTGCAACATGTAAGTACTCTTTAAATAAAAATGATTGCGTGTCTTTTCCCCATGCTCCAGTAATTGCAAAGTATGTATACGATATAGACCAAGCAATAATCACTGCATAATATGTTGAAACGATAAATGTTACGCACATTTGCCACCATCCAATAAATTCGGCACGCGGGCTAATACGGAAAAATGTAAGTGGTGCTGAACCACGATGACGATGACCAAGGGCAAATTCAAACGCTAACAATGAAATACCAGTCGTTAATAATGCAAATAAGTACGGTAAAAAGAATGCTCCTCCTCCATTTTCATACGCTGTATAAGGAAAACGCCATATGTTTCCTAATCCAACGGCAGATCCGACCGCTGCGAAAATAAATCCAGCTCTCGTTCCCCATTGTTGCCTCGTTTCCATGTTTCCTTCCCCCTTTATGACAAGTTCATACTTGGATTATATTTCAAATTAACTAAATTATCAATAAATTCTGTTAATTTTTGCGAAAATTAACATCTCTCTCCTATTAACGGCATAAAAAAATCGAATAGACAATTATTCGTCTATTCGATCTTTCATCTGTTTTAATATTTTCTTTTCAAGTCTTGAAACTTGTACTTGCGAAATGCCTATGCGCTCTGCTACTTCTGACTGTGTTTGATCTTTATAGTAACGCAAGTATACAATTAAGCGCTCTCGTTCATCTAGTTCTCTAATCGCTTCTTTTAAAGCAATTTTATCGAACCATTTCGTTTCAGATTGATCTGCAATTTGATCTAAAATAGTGATTGGATCTCCATCGTTTTCATATACAGTTTCATGTATAGATGAAGGGGCCCGGCTCGCTTCTTGTGCTAGAACAACTTCCTCTGGCGTTAGTTCTAGTGCCTCTGCCACTTCATTAATCGTTGGAGCCCTTCCGAATTCTTTCGAAAGCTCATCTCTCATCTTTCGAATTTTGTTTCCTGTTTCTTTTAAAGACCTACTAACTTTCACTGATCCATCATCACGTAAGAAACGTTGTATTTCGCCAATAATCATTGGAACTGCATATGTTGAAAATTTCACGTCGAAAGATAAATCAAATTTATCTACCGATTTCAAGAGTCCAATACATCCAATTTGAAATAGGTCGTCTGGTTCGTATCCTCGATTAAGAAACCGCTGTACAACCGACCAAACGAGGCGCATATTACTTTGAACGATTGTATCTCTCGCTTGTTGATCTCCATCTTGACTTTTTTGAATTAACGCTTTTAGCTCGTGGTCCTTTAACTGAGGTTTCTTCTTCTCATTTTTGACCTCTATGTCCATAGGCTATTCTCCTTAATTGCATAGAGCGTTACTATTTGATAAGTATTTTGTCAAATGGATTGTTGTCCCGAAAGATTCGTTTGAAATAACTTCTACTTCATCCATAAAATTTTCCATGATAGTAAATCCCATTCCGGAACGCTCTAATTCAGGTTTAGTTGTAAAAAGGGGTTGTCTCGCTTCATCTAAGTTAAAGATTCCAATCCCTTCATCTCGAATCGTGAGTTTCACCATTGCTTCTTCCAAAATTACAGAAATATAAACAATACCTTCTGCATTTCCTTCGTATCCATGAATAATTGCATTTGTAACCGCTTCTGACACAACTGTTTTAATCTCCGTTAATTCTTCCATCGTTGGATCTAGTTGTGCAATGAAAGCCGCCACAGTAACGCGAGCGAACGATTCATTTTGACTTAATGCTGAAAATTGAAGGTTCATTTCATTTCTCATCTATGCCACCCCCAACGTCGCGAGCGCGTGCGCTTCACTTTCTTCTAAGCGAACAATTTTGAATAAGCCCGACATTTCAAATAAACGCTTAACAGGCGGTGAAATTGCACAAACAACCATTTCTCCACCTAATCCCTTTACGTGTTTATATCGGCCTAATATAACACCTAGACCAGAACTATCCATAAAAGATAAGTTCTCTAGGCTCAAAACAATATGATGAACACCATGTGTCTCAATCATATCTGTTACTTTCGTTCGCAACTCTTCAGCCGTATGATGATCTAATTCACCCTCTAGTCTCACACATAGGACGTCACGTTTTACTTCTAATTGCATGGAAAGACTCACACGATTTCCTCCTTATGCTCAAACTTTACTTATTCACATACATAAAGATTTTCGTGATACAAAATAAGAATCCTTCCTGCTGACAAAAGAAGAACTATTTCGTCATAAAGTGAAACCTTTCAGCATTATTCACTTACATACGAATAGAAAAGCGGCAAAATATTTGCCGCTATTTTGATGTTGAAAACATCCCAAAGCTTCTTTTAAATAACTCCCACCAGCTCGCTGCAGCAACATCTTCTTTTGCTACAATTGTTTGTTTTAATAAAACATCCTTATCTTTTTTAATAACAAGTGTACCAAGCGCGTCACCCTTTTTAATCGGTGCTTTTACTTTCTTTTCAGCAATTACTTCTTGTTTTACCTTGTCCATATTCTCGCCCTTCTTCATAAGAAGAGAAACATTATCTGATGCAACTAAATCTACTTTTTCTTTTTTCCCTTTCCCTACTTGAACTGTCTTAATTTTTTCGCCGCGCGTATACAATTTCTTTGTCATATATTGTCCAAATGCATAGTCAAGAAGCTTCGTCACTTGGTTGTTCCGTTCTTTTGATGTTGGTGCTCCCATGACAACTGAAATGATACGCATGCCATTTTTTTCAGCCGATGCTGTTAAACAATATTTCGCTTCTGTCGTAAAACCTGTTTTCACTCCATCTACGCCAGGATAAAAACGTACTAGCTTATTCGTATTAACGAGCCAAAACTTTTTATCCGTATCTTCACGTAAATAATCTTCGTACTTACCTGTGTATTTACGAATAAGTGGATACTTCATCAATTCTCTCGCCATTATAGCCATATCATTTGCTGTCGAATAATGGTCTTTGGCCGGAAGACCTGTTGGGTTTTGAAAATGTGTATTTTTCAGCCCTAGATCTTTCGCCTTTTTGTTCATCATATTTACAAATCCTTCTTCTGAACCTGCGATATGCTCGGCTACTGCAACAGATGCGTCATTTCCAGATGCAATTGCAATACCCTTTAACATCTCATTTACAGTCATCTCTTCCCCAGGTTCTAAAAAGATTTGCGATCCACCCATTGAAGCTGCATGTTCGCTCGCTCTAACTTTATCGGTCAGTTTTAGTTTTCCTTTTTCAACTTGTTCCATAATTAAAAGCATTGTCATAATCTTTGTCATACTAGCAGGTGGTAATTTTTCATTTGGGTTTTTATCAAATAAAACTTTACCTGTATCTTGCTCAATTACGATTGCTGACGACGCTTGTTCCGCTAACTTCGGCGTTGTTTCTTCTGTTTTCTCCTGCTTCGTTTTCTCAGATTGTGCGAAACTCACTGAAGTTCCAGAAAGCAATAACATGAAACAAACAAGTATTCCAAAAACTCGCTTCATGACTAACCCTCCATTCTATATCAGACCTATTTTTTCCAATTTATCCTTTTTTAATACCAAATTTTTCTAACATTTTCAGTTGACAAACACATTCATCCCCTATATTGTATTAAGTGTATTACACGAAGTAGTACACTTAATACATATGAGGAAGGAGACATTGCTCTTGCATATTCAACTTGATCCAAGAAGCAACACTCCGATATGGGAACAAATTGTTCAAAATATAAAAGAACTCGTATTGAAAAACATATTGGCTCCAAGTGATAAACTTCCTTCTGTACGCGAACTCGCTTCTTTACTCGTTATAAATCCAAATACAGTGAGTAAAGCGTATCAAGAGTTAGAGCGACAAGGAATTATTGAAACGTTACGAGGAAAAGGAACATTTGTATCCCAATCGATTACCCCAACATTAGACGAAAGGAAAATCGCTATGGTTGAAAAGCAATTTCATCAATTACTATTAGAAGCCTCTTATCTTGGTATTACGAAAGATAAAATTCATGATTGGATAGATTCATACTATAAAGAGATTGGAGGGAATACAGATGTTGAAAGTGACAAACTTGAAGAAAACAATTGATAATCAAACAATTTTAGACGATGTTTCTTTCACATTGCAAAGAGGGAGTATCATCGGATTACTCGGAAGAAACGGTGCGGGGAAAACAACTTTATTGCGAACGATGGTCGGCATTTTGGACCCAGACGAGGGAACTGTTACATATGAGGATATCGACATCCATAAAAATCCTGAAACGAAACAAAAAATCGTATATGTTCCTGATTCTACTAATATACTGAACGGCTATACGATAAAAGAAATCGTAAAGTTTTATAAAGAAGTTTATACCGCATTTGATGAAACACATTTCTATGAACTGTTAGAACGTTTTAACTTACCAAACAAACGAATTCGTAGCTATTCAAAAGGCATGAAAGCACTGCTCGCCATCATTTTAGCCGTTTCTACAAAGGCAGAATATGTCATTTTAGATGAACCGACAAATGGACTTGATCCTATCGTGAAAAGGAAAATTTTACAGTTTCTCGTTGGAGAAGTTGCAGAAAAAGAGATTACCATTTTCATCTCCACTCATCATTTAGATGAAGTAGAACAAATTGCAGATACAATTATTATATTAAAAGGCCATACTATCTCGTCTATTACATCACTAGACGATGCAAAATCACGATTTGCAAAAATACAAGTAGCTTACGAACGTTCATTACCTCAAAAGCTAGAAAACTTAAGCAATATTAAAATATTAAATCAAACAGGAAAAGTATATACAATCTTAATTGAAGGAAATGTGGCAGCTACATTAGAAAAGTTTCATAAAGAACAGCCACTGCTCATTGAAGAATTAACAATGTCACTTGAAGATGTCTTCGTTACAACACTGGAGGAGGATGGGTATGTTTCATAAAGCATTGTGGATGTGGAATTGGAAGCGCGGGAAATATGCTGCGTTGCTTTTTTTCTTTAGTTCACTTTATTTTTTATCTTTCGAATACTATCAAGCAGCAGAAACTCAACAGTCTCTCTTTCTCCATCCAGAAAAAATAGGTGAAGAAAAGTTTTACTATCATTATTCTTTTTATTCTTCTAATAGCTTTGGGTTAGGTATTATTACAATTATCCTATCCTGTATATTAATTGGCTGGGAGCGAAGTAATCAAAATGGAGATTCACTTATGACATTTCCATTTAAAAGACGTGATATGTTCTTATCGAAATGGGTTTTCGGTGGATTTTTCATTGTACTATCATTTCTAATCAATTGGGGTCTTATGTATTTTATTTATAAATCTACGATTCACTTTGAATATCAATCTTTCGAACCATTTCATCGATATTTCCTGTATGCAATTTTCACATATATCGCTATCTATACTGTCTCTTTATGTATAGGTACATTTACTGGCAGTATTATTTCACAAAGCATCTTCAGCATTACTTTTTGCATAATGGGAATGGGAATCTTTTCACTCTTACTCCTTTTCTTTACAGCTCACGCTGAGGCAATACAGGGGAATAAAAGTTATACGAATTTCGAAAACATTTATAAATTCAATAAAAAGACCAACATTTCAAGCTCTATATCAGACTTTTCAATTAGTTATAATTACCACCCTACTGTCCAATCAGATGAAGATCATGGAAAAGCAATACAAAGGGGACCCACTTTTCATAGTTACTACTCTGCAAAAGTAATACTTGTTCCTATCTTCTATACTATTTCCAGCTTACTAATTGGTATGTTTCTTTATGCACGATTACCTAATGAACATAATAAGAAAATTTTCCTTTTTCCAAAATACAACTCACTCTGGATATGGGGTACTACCTTTTATTTTGCATTAATAGGTGGGCAAATGTTAAAAAGTTTTGATTTATTATTTAGTTACTATGTTGGGTTCTTTTTATTTGGAATCGTCACTTATTTTATATTATCACGTCTTACAAACTATAAAGTTTTTTAAAGGAGAGATCCTATGTTTCAAAAAGCATTATGGGTGCATACCTACAAACAAAGTAAATATATTGTTTGGCTATTTTGGTTAGTAAGTTTTTATGTACTATCATATAAATACTATTTAGCAGCTGCCGAGCAATTAAAATATTTTCATGAACATAATGAATGGAAATATATATACCGGTACAATTATCACCTTTCACTTCCCGATGCTATCATAGTTCAAGGAGGACTCCTTATTATATTAGCCTGCATTCTTATTGGATGGGAGCGTCAAAATCACTCAAGTGACATTTTATGGTCTATGCCATTTAAACGGAAACATCTCTTCATGACAAAATGGCTTTTTGGTATGTGTAATATTGTAGCTATCGTTATATTGAATTGGGGACTTTTTGCTATTATGAAAAAGACAACTTTTCATAATAAGTATCAAATATTTTCACCATTTCATACCTATTTCTTATACATGTTTATCATCTTAATTGCTATATATACACTTGCATTATGCATAGGAACAATTGCTGGTAATATGATTTCACAAGGATTCTTCAGTGTTGCTATACTTGGATTCCCTTTTATTTTGCCAACTCTAATTGCCGGAGCTATTTCTATTCATACGGTTGGACTTATTTCCAATCATCCCGTCTATACGGAGGAGCATGTAGATCGTTACGGTTCAGTAATAGAAAAAGTGAGTATTTTAGCGCCTGTTCGCGGATTCAATATTAATTTTAATTACGATCCTCAACGTGCTTATACTGATCAACAAGGCGTACGTCATAATGAACCTAATTTTACGTACATTCCTTCAGCAACAAAACTTATCGGTCCAATCGCAAATATACTTATTTTATTACCTTTAGGAATGTACTTATATACAAGATCACCTAATGAACAAAACGGAAACTTCCTATTATATCCAAAACTCAAAACACTATGTATGATATGTTGTGTAATCTTTATTGGAATGTTTGGAGGAATGGCAGCGGGAGGAAGTCATTCTATCGTAAATTATTATATTGGTTTTATAGGGACCAGTACGATAGTCTACCTACTATTATCTCGCTTATTAAAATTCAGATTTTCTTGGCGTGTGAAATAACCTCCTTTTAAAGGAGGTTATTTCACATTCTCTCTCCTATCTCCGTACACCATCTCTTCTTTCATCCCAAATCCATCACCATTTTGCACAATTTGCTCTGTCGGTGCAACTACACTTTCAGCAATTTTCCATTCCCCACGCTCTTTCACAAATACTTGTAGAAAATAGTTCATGCCATCTAGTTGATATGCATTTTCTTTTTTCACATTATAGTGAATCGCAATGTAGTATACTTGAATGTTTTCTTTTCCTGCTTTTGATACGTATTGCGATAATCTCGGTATATAGAGGGCCGCTTTCTGAAAAGGTAGTTGTTTCGCTTTAACAAGCGATGAACTTGTTACATTACGTAATGTGTCCTGATTACGAATATTATCGCTATGGTGGAATAATACTGCGTTTTGCATAGAACGAACCCATAATTTCGAATATAAGACTGTATTATCGGTTTCAATGTACTTCACTTCTTTTCGTACCACTTGGATAGGCGTATCTGCGTACGTAAATGTTTGAAAATAGAAAAAACCACCAAATAAAATGGTAAGTGCAGCAATATATTTCATAATCTTTCCTCCGATCTTTTAATTAAAGTATCGGAGTTTCAAAATATTTTTATTCAAAAGAAAAAGGATAGGAATGCTTTCGCTTCCTATCCTCATTTATTATAATACGCGGCCAAATAGTTCTAAGACCATTTCTATTTCTTGGTCGCTCCAACCTTTAAATCTCTCTTTATAATATTCTTTACGCACAGCTTCAAGTTTTTCAGTTACTTCTCTTCCGTGCTCTGTAATTTCTAAGTACACGATTCGACGATCTGAATTAGAACGTTTTCTTTCTACTAATCCTTTTCGTACGAGACGATCTGTAACAGCTGTAATATGACTGGAGGTTACGTTTACTTCACTCGCAATTTGCGAAGCCATCTGTGGACTCTTTAAAAATAACGCACGTAATACAGAAAATTCATTATATGGCATATGTTCTGCAAAACGTGTATTAATATCATTTTGTAATAAACGTATCATTTTTCGAAATGATGCAGATAAATCTAAAATCAGTGTTTCTCTTTTTTCGTTCAATAGCCTCGTCCCTTTTTTATCATATTTACACATATTATAATCTATAAATACCTATGTTGTACATGCTTTCTTTCCTCAACATTCTCATTTATGTAACTTTTTTCATATAAATTTCTTTTTTGTTCACACATATACATATAAAAAGGATGGTGATGGAAAATGCAGGGTGGAATGAATCCTTATTTACACAACGTACGCACAGCTAATACTGGTAAAGAAGCTACTATTACTGTACAAGGCGAAGGCGTTGTCAAAGCAAAACCGAATGTTGTTATATTAACGCTTGGCATTCGAACAGATGATAAAAATGTAAAACAGGCTCAAGAAGAAAATGCAGTGCAATCCAAACAATTGCTGGATGCACTTAAACAGCTTGGTATTGCCGATAAAGATATAGAAACGATTTCTTATACGATTACTCCTCAATACGAATATGTAAATGATAAAGCATTGCTACAAGGATACCGTGTAGAGCATTTGTATGAAATTACCGTTTTAAATGTACAAAAAGCTGGGGAAGTATATGATATAGCCGTTTCAAATGGCGCAAATGTAGCAAAAGGTTTACGTTTCCGAGTATCTCATCCAAATAAATATTATGAGCAAGCTCTCATTCAAGCTCTGCACCAAGCAGTAGAAAAAGCTCGTGCTATTGCGAGTACATATAATTTAAATATTAATCCTGTTCCCCTCTCATTCGTTGAAGAATCTGCCCAATTACCACGGGAGGTTACGTCTTATGCTACTTTACATGCGCAAGCAGCCCCGCCCATTCAATCGGGTGAATTAGAAATCATTTCATCCATACGGGCTATTTTTACGTATTTATAACGAATTCTCTTTACAAGTAAACGTTATCATTTTACTTGTTGTAAAAACATGATGTTCTGATATAATAAAGAACGGTGAGCTCTTACAAAAGAGATATCACGGGTGGGAGAGGGATATGAAAAAGAAGGTTTAACATGAAAGGAATACTTGAAAGAACATTTAAATTAGGTTTACACGAAACATCACCAAAACAAGAAGTTTTAGCTGGAGTTACGTCATTTTTCACAATCGTATATATTATGATTGTAAATGCGTCAATCTTATCAGATGCTGGCATTCCTCTTGAAGCTGGAATTTTAGCAACTGTTTTTAGTTCATTTGTCGGATGTCTACTCATGGCATTTTGGGCAAATGCACCTGCTATTCTTGTCCCGGGTATGGGTGTAAATGCATTCTTCACGTACACAGCTGTGCATACGCTTGGACTAACTTGGCAAGAAGCATTGGCTGCTGTCTTTATCTCTGGTATTATTTTTGCAATTGCCGCTTTTACACCAATCGCTCGCGTGCTATCAGTATCAATTCCAAAGTCATTAAAGGAAGCGATTACTGTCGGCATCGGATTATTTTTAGCGTTTATCGGATTGCAAAAAGGTGGTTTAGTCGTTTCGAACCCAAATACTGCTGTGGCAATGGGGAAATTAAGTAATCCTGTCGTTCTTGCGACATTACTTACTCTTATCATTGCACTTGTATTATTTATTCGTAACGTACGTGGAAACTTTTTATGGACGATTGCAATAGGAACTGGTATCGCCTGGCTATTTGGTCTTGTGGATACGAGTCAAGTGGGAAGTAGTTCATTCTCATTCGCCAATTACGGTGATGTGTTTGGAGCTATGTCATTTGGGAAACTTTCTTCCTTACCATTTTGGATTGCAACATTCTCTTTAAGCATGGTGCTTATTTTTGAGAACATGGGACTTCTGCACGGTTTATTAGAAGATGATCGTAAATTCCCACGTGCTTACCAAGCCAATGCAATTTCAGCAATGACATGTGGTCTATTTGGCACAAGTCCTACCGTTTCAACAGTAGAAAGTGCCGCAGGTATTACTGCAGGTGGTAAGACAGGTCTGACGTCTATCGTTACTGGGTTGCTATTTTTTGCATCACTGTTTGCTCTTCCATTTGTCAAATTAATTCCTGATAGTGCCATTGCACCCATCTTAATTATTATTGGCGGTCTGATGATTACAAGCATTCAACAAATTCCTCTGAATGATTTTTCAGAAGGATTTCCAGCATTCTTAATTATCGTTATGATCCCGCTCACATATAGTATCGCTGATGGCATTGCGTTCGGATTTATTGCTTACCCTATCTTAAAAGTTGCTCTTGGAAAGCGTAAAGAAGTCGCACCATCTATGTATATCATTACATGCTTATTCTTAGCTATGTTTGTATTACATGCTATTGGTTAAAAAAACACCGAGGAAATCCTCGGTGTTTTTTTACTTAAACCATCCTTTTTTATAAAACCAGGCCATCATTCCGCCGCCAATTAGTGCCATAATAAGTAGACAAATAAAATAACTATATTGTCCACCAAGCTCTGGCATATGCGTAAAGTTCATTCCATATACTCCCGCAATAAATGTTAATGGCATGAAAATAGTCGAGAATACAGTTAATGTTTTCATAATGTTATTCATATGATGTGAGTTTAATGAAAAATAACTATCCCGAATATCTGCTGTTAACTCTCGGCTTGCCTCAATCATTTCTGTTAGTTTAAGCAAATGATCATGTATATCTTTAAAGTAAATTTCATGATCGCTTATACCGTAAAAACGAGTCGAATTTAAAATACGATATAATAAATCACGCATCGGAATAATTGTACGCCTTAGCTTTGATAAATCTGCACGTATATCAAATACCTCTTCTAATACACTTCCTGCTGTCTCCCCCGTTAAATTATCATCAATTGCATTTAAATGATCCTCAATGTAATATACAGGCGCAAAATAGTCATCTACAATTTGGTCGATAATTGTATGAGCTACGTGTAAAGGACTATTTTTAATACGCTTCTTTTCTCCAAGTGTTTTCCATACTCTTTCGATTGCATTGTTATGAGAAAAGTGGAAAGAAACAATATAACGATCACTAATAAATAAATCGATTTCGTGCGGTTCTAGTCCATCTTCCCCAAATGCATGAAGAACTAAAAAGTTATATCCATCATAAAAATCAACTTTTGGCCTCTGTACATATTCTATACAGTCTTCAATTGCAAGGGGATGGAACTTAAAATGGTCTTGCAGAATATATGTATACTCTTCTTTCGTTGGCTTATATAAATCTAGCCAATACCATACAATATGGTCTTTCTTTGTTTCTTCTAGCGAAACATCATATAATACTTCATCTGTTTTTGTTACTGCACAAATTCTAATCATAATTTCACCCATTATTATTATAAACAAAAAATAGTAAAAAAAGCCAAGGAGAAATCTCCTCAGCTTTTTTTATTACTTCGTTACGATACTGTGTACTAAAGTTGGTGCATCTACATGTTCTTTAGAAATCTTCATGTTCTCATAAATTTTCGCTTTTACATCTTCAACATTTTCGCGGTTTGCGTAAATTGTAACAAGGGATTCACCTTGCTTCACGCTATCGCCTACTTTTTTGCGCAGCATTAGACCAACTGCTAAATCAATTTCAGACTCTTTCGTTGCACGTCCTGCTCCTAAAAGCATTGCTGCTGTTCCGATTTCGTCTGCAACGATTTCTGATACATATCCGTCTTCTTTCGCTTCCACTTCAATTTTAAATTGTGCTTGTGGCAATTTAGAAGGATCATCAACAACAGATGCGTCGCCGCCTTGAGCTGATAAGAACGTTTTAAATGATTCTAGCGCTTTTCCGTTGTTCATTACTTCAATTAGCTTTTCACGTGCATCTTCTAAAGATGAAGCTTGTCCAGCAAGGTACACCATTTGACTTCCAAGTGTTAAACATAACTCTTCTAAATCTTTCGGCCCTTTACCTTGTAATGTATCAATTGCTTCTTGTACTTCTAGTGCGTTACCAATAGCTTCACCAAGTGGTTGACTCATATCCGAAATAACTGCCATCGTGTTACGACCAACGTTATTACCGATACGTACCATTGCTTCTGCTAAACGTTTTGCATCTTCATCCGTTTTCATAAATGCACCTGCTCCAGTTTTTACATCAAGAACAATTGCATCTGCACCAGCAGCAATTTTTTTACTCATAATCGAACTTGCAATAAGCGGAATTGAGTTTACTGTTGCTGTTACATCACGAAGTGCATATAACTTTTTATCAGCAGGTGTTAAGTTACCACTTTGGCCGATAACTGCGATTTTGTTTTCATTTACAAGACGCATGAATTCATCGTTTTCAATTTCCACATGGAATCCTGGGACTGCTTCTAATTTATCAATTGTACCACCAGTATGTCCTAAACCGCGTCCAGACATTTTCGCTACTGGTACATCTAAAGCAGCTACTAATGGACCTAATACAAGTGTCGTTGTATCACCAACACCACCTGTTGAATGCTTATCTACTTTTACACCTTCAATAGCTGATAAGTCGATTGTATCACCGCTATTTACCATTGCCATCGTTAAATCAGCACGCTCTTGATCGTTCATATCTTGGAAGAAAATTGCCATTGCAAGTGAACTTACTTGATAATCAGGAATATCACCATTTGTATATCCTTCAACAATAAAGTTAATTTCTTCTGTCGTTAATGCATGTCCGTCACGTTTTTTTGCAATTAGGTCCACCATTCTCATTGTGAGGTCACCCCTTCATTTGTTTTACGATTGCTTTTACTAATGCTAAGAAGTTCGCTTTAACACGTTCTGTCGTTTCAATTACTTCATCGTGGTGAAGTGGCTGATCTAAAATACCAGCTGCCATATTTGAAATACAAGAAATACCTAATACTTTCATACCAGCATGACGCGCTACAATTACTTCAGGTACTGTTGACATACCAACTGCATCTCCGCCAAGTGTACGAAGCATACGAATTTCAGCAGGTGTTTCATATACAGGACCTGTCATTCCTACGTATACACCTTCTTGTACTTTAATATTTAAGTCTGCTGCAACTTGTTTCGCCATTTCGCGAAGTTCTACCGTATATGACGTAGACATATCAGGGAAACGTACGCCCATTTCAGAATCATTTGGTCCGATTAATGGATTCGTACCCATGAAGTTAATGTGGTCTGAGATTAACATAAGATCGCCTGGCTCAAATGATGTATTTACACCACCAGCTGCGTTTGTTACAACAACTGTTTCTACACCTAGTTCTTTCATAACACGAACTGGGAATGTTACTTTTTGCATGTCGTATCCTTCATAGAAGTGGAAACGTCCTTGCATTGCTACTACTGTTACACCTTGAAGTGTACCGAATACTAGTTGACCTGCATGGCCTTCTACAGTTGATACTGGGAACTCAGGGATTTCACTGTAAGGTACTGTTACTGCGTTCTCAATTTCGTCTGCTAATACACCTAGTCCTGATCCAAGGATTAGTCCTACTTGTGGTGTCTCTTGAAATTTCTCTTTTAAGTATGAAGCTGATTTTGTAATAAGTTCACGATTCATTTGTTTATCCCCCTATTTCTTTAGCTCGTTTAAGAAGCTTGTTCCGTATTCTGGCATTTTCACACCGAAGTTTTCTGCTACTGTTGCACCAATATCAGCAAATGTTTGACGAAGTGGTAACTCTTGTCCGCCTTCTTTCATGCTTGGGCTATATGCTAATAATGGTACATATTCACGTGTATGGTCAGTACCAGGATGAATTGGATCATTACCGTGGTCTGCTGTAATTAGTAATAAATCATCTTCTTTTAGTTTTGCGAATACTTCTGGAAGACGTGCATCATATTCTTGCAGAGCTTCTCCGTATCCTTGTGGATCACGGCGGTGGCCGAATAATGCATCAAAGTCAACTAAGTTTAAGAAGCTAAGACCTGTAAAGTCCATATTTAATGTATCTACAAGCTTATCCATTCCATCCATGTTAGACTTCGTACGAAGTGATTCCGTTACCCCTTCGCCATCATAAATATCAGAGATTTTACCAATAGCAATTACATCGTAGTCACTATCTTTTAATTCATTCATTACTGTACGGCCGAATGGTTTTAGTGCATAGTCATGACGGTTTGGTGTACGTGTAAAGTTTCCAGGTTCACCAACGAATGGACGAGCAATAACACGACCTACCATGTATTTCTCATCTAATGTTAATTCACGTGCAATTTTACAGATTTTATATAACTCATCAAGTGGCACTACTTCTTCGTGTGCTGCAATTTGTAATACGCTATCAGCAGAAGTATAAACGATTAAAGAGCCTGTTTCCATTTGCTCTTGACCAAGTTCATCAAGAATCTCAGTTCCTGAAGCTGGCTTATTACCGATAATTTTACGGCCTGTTTTTTCTTCTAATTCATCAAGTAATTCTTTCGGGAATCCTTCCGGGAACACTTGGAATGGTGTATCAATGTAAAGGCCCATGATTTCCCAGTGACCTGTCATTGTATCTTTACCAGTAGATTTCTCTTGCATTTTTGTGTAATATCCAAGTGGTTTCTCTACTTTAGAGATACCTTTCATTTCTCGAATGTTACCAAGACCTAATTTCACCATGTTAGGCATTTGTAACCCATTCATATGTTCAGCAATGTGACCAATTGTGTCAGATCCTAAATCACCAAATTGCTCAGCATCTGGTGCTTCACCGATTCCCACAGAGTCCATTACGACTAGGAATATACGTTTATATTTATTCATAACTGCGACCTCCTATAAGTTCAGTTCTACTTCTTGTAGTATGTTCAAAACGCTATAAAGTGAAACTGTTATCCAAAAGAATTCTCATTGTCAAACAGTACTTCTTTAAATCATTTTCTAACCTATTTCGTTTACTTGAAACGATTCAAAAACATTTCTAGTTTTTTCTAAGTCAGATGTCAGACATCTGATACTGATATCATAACATGTTTACGCTTTCTTTTTAATACATTTTCGTAGAATTTCTCATTTTCTTCACACTTCTATTGTAATCCATTCTGCAACGAAGTGCTAATTTTTTTATGATTTATTTCTTCATATTAAAAATAAAAAGTAGCTCTAAAGAGCTACTTTTTATTTTACTTCTATTGTTTCTTCTTTATGTTCATGCAATTCGCCTTTTCTTACATGTACTTTCACTTTGTAAGCACCGTTCTCTTTGAAAGTATGTTTTGTTTCATACTCTCCTTTATTCCCTTCTTTCGCTGGAATAAATTCGTGTTTTTCAACACCATCTTTCCAAATCTCTAGTTGTACTTCAGCACCAGTTAGGGCTTCTTCTTTTTGTTTTAAATGAACTTTCATTGTAGATTCAGCATTTGCCTTTATGTCTCCAGCCATAAGATGGATCATTGTGTCACTTTTATGATCTCCATGTCCTGCACTGTGATCACTATTTTCTTTTTTTGCATCTTCTACTTTCGCATTTCCTACAGCAACTTTTACTTCTGGCATAACGTGCATTTCACGTGCATTTGTGTGAGCGATAATATGGTATACTCCATCCGTTTCGAATGTTTTCTCTACTGCATAAACACCTTTTCCTTTATGCTTACCATCTAACATCTCGTGTTTTTCGTCGCCATCTTTCCAAATTTCAAACTTTACATCATCGGCATCCGTTACTTTTTCTTTCCCTTGTGTAACAAGTGCTTGTACTTCTGTTTTTTCACCTGGTTTAATTTCTTTCGGATTTGTTTGTACTGCTACTTTTACAGCTTCAAGTTTCTGTTCTTTTTTCGGTTCTTCTTTGTTTGTATTACAGCCAGCCAACGCTAGCATCGCGATAAATAAAGTTATAATCAGTTTTTTCATCATCATTTCCTCCTTTATACTTTATTTAGTATAGAGGAAATACATTGTAATATTCCAGTCTTCTGCTGAAAACAATATACGAAATGTTTGTGAAGTTTCTGTGAAACGCTCTTCCCCTCTTAATCTATGAAAAAAAGAGCATAGTAACTATGCTCTCGGATGAAACTGTTTATATACATCTTTTAATCTAGTTTTTGAAACGTGCGTATAGATTTGCGTCGTTGAAATATCTGCATGTCCAAGCATTTCTTGTACAGCACGTAAATCTGCTCCATTTTCTAATAAGTGCGTAGCAAACGAATGACGCAACGTATGAGGTGTAAGCTCTTTTTCAATATTTGCTTCTTTCGCTAATCGTTTTAATATTTTCCAAAATCCTTGTCTTGATAATCGATTACCATGATGGTTTAAAAAGAGTGCATCTACTACTTTTTTCCCCATTAATTCTCTTCTTCCTTTTTCAATATACTTTTGAATCGCTTCCGTTGCTAAACTTCCTAGTGGAATAATTCTTTCTTTATTCCCTTTCCCTATGCAACGAACAAATCCCATTGTTAAATGTACATCTTCTAAATTGAGTGCAATCAATTCTGAAACACGAAGTCCTGTCGCATACAGTAACTCTAGCATCGCCTTATCACGAATCCCAAAAGCACTTGTCATTTTTGGTGTTTGAAGTAACGCCTCTACTTCATCAACTGATAATACTTTTGGTAATTTCCGTTCCCCTTGTGGCGTTTCAATATGTACGGATGGGTCGTGTTCTACCGCTCGTTCACGAAGTAAAAATTGGTGGAACGAACGAATTGATGCGATATGACGCGCCAATGTTTTCGAAGATTTTCCGTTCTCTTTTAAATACTGCAAAAAGTTAACAATGTGTAAACGGGTCACTTCATGAAAAGTTTTCGTCTGTTCCACATTTTGCAAATACTTTACGTAGCTTTTTAAATCCCGTTCATAAGATACTACTGTATTCTTTGCTAATCCTTTTTCGACAACCATATAATGAATAAAATCTTTTAATTGATCTTCCACTCTACACTACTCCCCATTTTCATAGAAAAACATCATTCTATTTACGAAAGCATCCTTTGCCGGTTCTTCATTCCCTGATACTTTTTCTACAGTCTCTTCTTTAGGTTTTTCATAACGATGATAGCTTTCATATTCTTCATTTATCCATAGTATAGCGAAATAAAACAAAATCGTACAACTTGTAAATAATAAAAATACTTTTATTCCATCAAAAGTTAATTTTAAAGCTCGGCGCATTGTAAATTCCTCCAAAATATAAGTTATTACAACATATGCCAAGCTTTCACCAATTTATACCTTATTCAAATAAAAAACCTCTTCCTAGATAAATAGGAAAAGGTTATTTTTCATCCGTTTCATTTTCTTGACAATTTTTACAAATCCCATGGAATGTTAAACGATGATCTTTCACCTTAAAGCTCCAGTCTCGTTCTACTTTCCTTTCCACTTCACCAAGTAAATCTTCTTGTATTTCTTGTACAGCACCACATTGTGTACAAATCAAATGATGGTGGAAACGCTGCGCACCTTCTTGGCGTAAGTCATAGCGTGAAACACCGTCTCCGAAGTTAATCTTATCGACAACTTTTAACTCAGATAATAGTTCTAAAGTTCGATAGACGGTTGCTAATCCGATCTCTGGCGACTTTTCTTTTACAAGGAGGTAAACATCTTCTGCGCTTAAATGATCTTCTTCATTTTCTAGCAGCACACGAACTGTTGCTTCACGTTGCGGTGTTAATTTGTAGCTCGCTGCATGTAATTGCTTCTTAATTCGTTCAATTCTTTCTTCCATTCGGTACTACTCCCTCCTCGCCACTCTTACACCATTATATCAGAAGAAGGGCTTCTGTCAAAAGAAAAAACAATAAAAACAAATTGATAATTATTCTCAAAAAGTATTTATTTTTTATTAATAGCCTCAACGACTTCTTTCATTAAAACTGGTGATGCGTAAGCCTCCACACTAGAAGCAAGTGCTAACACTACTCCAATTACAAGAAAGAAGCATGTATAACGGATTAATAATGGTAATAGTGGCTCGGTTATTTTTCTAATAAATTGATGCCTAATCATCCGTAAAGAAAAACTTGCAGCAATAGTTGTCATAACGAGAAAGACTGGAATGATAATTAAATTTTGTGGCAAAACAGATACAAATGCTAATAATAGTCCATTCCATCCATGCTGACTTACTAAAAAACCAACTGTAAATCCAACGACAACTCCTTTTACAAATAATAAAATAAAAATAAGTGGTAATCCAATAATTGAAATCCCTAAAATCCAAATAAACCCGATGTATTTTAATTGCGAAAAGTAACTTTCTCGAAACATTTCGCCCGCAATAGCAAATTCTCCTTTAGAGACTTGTCCAAAAAAACGTTGTAAATAAAATGATAAATCTTGTTTTTGATTGATTTGTAAACTATTCACCAGAATGGCTCCGAATATTACTCCCATCAATAATAAAACGGCGTTAAATATATATAATGAAGAGTTTTCCTGTATGTGAGACATTACACGGTCTTGCCAATTTTTTCGCCACATTTTTCTTCCCTCCGTTCACACTCTTATTAAAAATGTATGAAAGAAAGAAAAAAGTATGACGAATTAACATTGAAATTCCGCTCTACTTTGCTAAACTAAAAAGTAGAGAATAGGAGGGATTTCTCTTGAAACCATTATTATTAGATTTTCCAACATTATTTCAAACTGAACGCTTGCAAGTTCGTAAACCATTTCCAGGTGATGGTGCAGAAGTATATGAAGCAATCCAAGCTTCTCTAGAAGACTTAGTACCGTGGATACCAATTAACGCTGAAACAGAAGAGAGTGCTGAAGAAATTGTTCGCGAAGCTCACGGACAGTTTTTACTTCGTGAAACACTTGATTTTCACTTATACGATAAAGTATCTGGTACATTCATCGGAGCAATTACACTAAAGCCTGAAAACTGGGATATTCCAAAGTTTTCACTTCACTTCTGGCTACATAGTGCCTATACAAAACAAGGCTATATGACCGAAGCTGTTAAAGGTGCAATTCAGTTCGCCTTTGATAAACTAGGCGCTAGAAGAATTGAAATTCGTACTGATGCAACAAATATAAATGCATGTAGCTTAGCAGAACGTCTAGAATTCATTCTAGAAGGTACAATGGAAAATGATTTCCTAGCACCAGATGGTAGCTTACGTGATGCACGTGTATATGCAAAAATCAATTAAAAAACACTCGCCTTTGGCGAGTGTTTATTTTTGTAGTTGTAAATATTGTACTGCAAACATCGTCTTCGCATCATGAATACGAAGATCTTTCATAAGAGTAATCGCTTCTTCTAACGATACTTCCATTAATTCCACAAACTCATCTTCATCTAACTCAGCTTTATTTTCTTTTTTTGTCAAACCTGTCGCTTTATATACATATAAAATTTCATCTGCGAATCCTGGAGATGTATAGAAAGAAGTAATGAGCTCCATATTTTCACATACATATCCTGTTTCCTCTTCTAATTCACGAACTGCTGTTACCTCAGGTTTTTCACCAGGTTCTAACTTGCCAGCCGGAATTTCTATAATCGCCTTTTCAAGTGCTTTACGATACTGCTCAACAAGCACAATTTTCCCCTCATCAGTAATAGCAATAATAGCAACTGCACCAGGGTGATTTACAATTTCACGTTTACTCATTGCTCCATTTGGTAATACTACATCATCAACACGAACTTTTATAACTCTACCATCAAAAATCGGCTCAGTTTTTACTGTTCTCTCTGCAAGATTACTCACACTACTTCATCTCCCTGTTCTATTTCCTATTCTTTCCTCATACATTTTACCACATTGAAAGGAGCGTGATAGAAATGAAAGTTTATATTTTACCAAATCGCGTCACTTTAGTCGGAAAAGCATGGCAAATTCGCCATAAGCTAAAGCAATATAGCAAAGAGTATACAACTGTACAAGAGTGGATTACAGCAAATAAAGTGAAACATTAATCATGCTTTTACGGGCAGTTAATGCGCAGCGAAAAGTAAACGTTTGTCAACCTCTTTTCCCTCTCGTACAATAAAGGTAAGGAGGTTGACCTATGAAAAAACGTCAATTAGGAAACTCAGATTTGTTTGTTACAGAAATGGGCCTTGGCTGTATGTCTCTCGGTACATCTGAAACAGAAGCTATGCATATTATCGATGAAGCGATCGATTTAGGAATTAATTTTTTTGATACAGCAGATTTATATGATTACGGATTAAATGAAGAATTTGTTGGAAAAGCCTTGAAGGGAAGAAGAGACCAAATTGTACTTACAACGAAGGTTGGAAATCGTTGGACAGAAGAAAAAAATGGCTGGTCTTGGGATCCTTCTAAAGCTTACATAAAGACTGAAGTAAAGGAAAGTTTACGTAGACTTCAAACTGATTATATTGACCTTTACCAACTTCATGGCGGAACGATTGAAGATCCAATAGATGAAACAATTGAAGCTTTTGAAGAATTGAAAAAGGAAGGTATTATTCGCCATTACGGTATTTCTTCTATACGCCCAAATGTCGTTCGTGAGTATGCAAAACGCTCAAACATCGTTAGTGTACTAATGGAATATAGCCTTTTAAATCGTCGTCCAGAAGAATGGTTCCCCCTTCTGAATGAACACCAAATTAGCGTCATTGCCCGCGGGCCACTTGCAAAAGGAATTTTAACTGACAACAATGCAAGAAAAATAGAAAGAGTAAAGGAAAAGGATTATCTCTCTTATTCTTACGATGAATTACATACAACTCTAGCGAGTGTAAAAGAAACGATTGGAGAACGCTCTTTAACAGGAACAGCTATTCAATATTGCTTACATAATAAGACTGTTGCAGCTGTTATACCTGGTGCAAGCTCGCTTCAACAATTACAGGAAAATATACGAGCTAGCCAACAGTTACCTTTAACGAAAGAAGAATATATACAACTTCAAAAGATTGTTAAATATGACACATATGCTTTGCATCGTTAAAAATATCGAATTACCGATAAATAGAAGATTGTCTCCAGTATTAGGAGACAGTCTTTTTTATAACGTATCATATTTATCAGGATTCGTTCCTACATGTAAATCACGATTCAACGTGTTAATTTGACGTATCTCTTCTTCAGTTAGTGCAAAATCAAAAATAGTAAAGTTTTCTTTAATACGAGATGGTGTAACAGATTTAGGAATTGTAACAATCCCGCTTTGAATATCCCACCTTAATATAACTTGTGCAGGTGTTTTTTCATATTTGTTAGCAATAGCCTGAATGATTGGATGCTGGAATACTTCTCCGCCCCTCATTAACGGACTCCATGCTTCCATTTGAATTTGCTCATCTTGACAATAATTGCGCAACTCAAATTGCGTCAACATCGGATGAAGTTCCACTTGGTTTACCATCGGCTTCACTTTGCAATTTGGTAATAATAGTTCTAAATGATGTTTATGAAAATTAGAAACACCAATCGCGCGCACTTTACCTTCTTCATACAATTTCTCCAAAGCTCGGTACGTATCAACATACTTCCCTCTTACCGGCCAATGTATTAAATATAAATCTACATAGTCCATTTGTAATTTTTTCAAACTCTTTTCAAATGCCTCGAGTGTCTCCTCATATCCTTGATCGTCGTTCCATACTTTTGTTGTAATAAATAGATCTTCTCTTGAAATTCCTGATTCACGTATCGCCTCTCCGACACCGCTTTCATTTTCATATACAGTTGCTGTATCAATCGAACGGTATCCAACTTCTAACGCTGTTTTTACTGCTTGTTTTACTTCGTCTCCTTCTTTCGCTTTATATACGCCTAGACCAATCATCGGCATTTTCACGCCATTATGAAGTGTAGTTGTTGGAATATGCACAGTCGTCTCCCTTTCATTGTTACATTTTTATAAGCCACAACTTTATTTCAACAAGATTCATCCCAAAAGTCAAAACATACGTACAGTTTACATAACACTTTTATATAGCTAAAAAATAACGTGAATTCATTCATTCACGTTATTTTTTCTCCATTCTTTCGCTTTTTCATCCACATTGCGCACAAACTCATTTTTTCCTTCCGTATATAACGCGCCATCATATAATCACGAAATGCTAAATGCCTTACTATCTCTGGATTTCCTTTTTCAAACACGTGTAAATGATACGAACGTTTTTCTTCAGTTCCATGAATATAATATCGGCGTCTTGAAATACCATTTTCCCCTTTTACGATGTAACCAAGCTCTATAAATCGTTCATTCCACCCATCTACTCTTTCGATATTTTCTACTTCCATGATCATATCAATAATAGGTTTAGCTGCCAGTCCAGGAACTGACGTACTTCCAATATGATGAATTTTTACCGTTTCTGGCATCGCTGATTTTAATCTTTTAGCCTCCATTTGAAATTTTTCACTCCAATGGTTTTCATGTGGAACAACGACAATTTTTCTCATTCTAACTCCCCTTTTCTTACAAGCTCGTCAAAAAATGATCAGTGGTATTTCACTGATCATTTTTTATTATTTAAAGTCTTTCCAAGTAAGGTTACTTTCACTTAGCAGTTCTTCAAATGATTTATTCTTTTCACGTTCTTTTTGTTCTTGGCGCTTTCTTTCCAGTTCAGCTGCCTCTTTTTCCTCTTCCCTCACTTGCAACTCTTTCTTCTTACTCTTTAATTGTTGCATGAGTGAATCATTTAATTGATCGCCTAATGTAAGTGTTTCTTTCTTTGGTTGATTCACTTGTGATTGTCTTTGTCTTTGTATTTGTCTTTGTTTCTTTTTCTTCATGCTACTCACCTTTTACTTTTTTCTCCATTATAGTAGATACACGATGAAATCGACAATAAAAAAGGGTCTTTACTCTATTATTCACTTTTTGTAAATATGTTAATTTTTCGAAAAGACTAAATTTTTGTGTAGCTATAATCCTATGAATCTATTAAAATTATGTCGTATGATGTCAGATTATAAAAAAAGGAGAATTATATTATGTGGAAAAAAATTATTCCTGCCGTTGCTGTTTTAAGCACCATTACTTTTTCAAGCGTATTTGCCGCTCCCCCATCTCAGAATCCAGCTGAACAAAACCACTACATAGACGTACAAATGCTTGGTATTAATGATTTCCATGGACAACTAGATACTGTTAAAAAAATCAATAATAAAGAAGCTGGTGGCGCTGATTACTTAGCTACTTATTTAAAAGAACGTAAAAAACAAAACCCTAATACACTTCTCGTACATGCTGGTGATATCGTCGGAGCTAGTCCACCAGTTTCAGCATTATTACAAGATGAACCGACAATTGAATTTTTAAATGACTTAAAATTTGATGTTGGTACAATCGGAAACCATGAATTTGATGAAGGTATTGATGAAATGCAACGCCTCATTTACGGTGGATATCATGAAAAAACAGGAAATTTCAAAGGAGCTAACTTCCCCTATGTAGCTGCTAACTTCTACAATAAATCAACTGGCCGCTTATTTTTACCACCGTTTACTGTAAAAATGGTAGATGGTGTTCCTGTAGGATTCATTGGGGTTGTTACAACTGATACACCAAATGTCGTTATGCCTACGATGCTTAAAAATGTACAAATTACTGATGAAGTAGAAGCAATTAATAAATCAACACAACAATTAAAACGCCTCGGCGTTAAATCTATCGTCGTTCTTGCTCATGTCGGTGGAACAACCGATGAGTCTGGGGTAACAAATGGCGATCTTACTCGAATTGCAAATGAAACAGACCCAGAAGTTGATGTTATTTTCGGTGGACATAGTCATACGTATGTAAATGGTACAGTAAATAATAAACTAATTGTCCAAGCAAATTCATACGGAACGGCTTTCTCAGACGTGGATGTAACAATTGATCGTAAAACAAAGGATATTGTAAAGAAAAAAGCTGAAGTTGTTACAACGTATCATGAAGGTGTAGAACCTGATAAACAAGTAAAGAAAAAACTAGATCAATATAAAGAAAAAATCGCACCACTTGTAAATGAAGTGGTCGGAAAATCTACAGCACCTATCGACCGTAAACAAAATGATGCTGGTGAGTCCACTCTTGGAAATTTAGTTGCCGATGCTCAGCGTCAAACGATGCAAACTCAAATTGCCCTCATGAATCCTGGTGGCATTCGTAATGACTTAGATGCTGGTGATATTACGTGGGGTGAGTTATACGGCATTCAACCTTTTGGAAATCAATTGATTAAAGTAGATTTAACAGGTCAAGACATTCGCGATATTTTAAATCAGCAATGGCAAAAAGGAACAACAAGAATGCTTCAAATTTCAGGTATTCAATATACGTGGGATGCAAATAAACCAAACGGTGAAAAAATTACAAATATACGTTTAACAAACGGAGAAGAATTATCTCCATCTACAACGTATAGCGTAGTTGCAAATGCCTTCTTAACTTCTGGCGGTGACGGATTTGTATCATTTAAAAATGGTACAAATGCAGAAACTGGTCCAAACGACTTTGAAGCGTTAGTCGATTACGTAAAACAATTAAAAGAACCAATTCAGCCAGTTATTGATGGAAGAATTCAAAAAGTAAATTAAGTGTTTCTCTAATAATAAATTTCATTTTTCACACCATAAAGGATTTGTACTGATCCTCTATTTTATACGTAATATACATCATAAAAAGGATACTCGTTCTTCCAATGAACATAGTATCCTTTTCTTTAGTTATCAAAATGTGATGTTTTGTCAACTTCATATTGCTGTAAAAATTGTTGCAACGCTTCTTCTACAAGTTTAGATTTTTGAATTCCTTTCGATTCTGATATAAGGTCCAATCTTGCTAATATTTCTGTATTAATAGAAAAAGTTCGTCTCTTTTTCTCTGTACTTTTACTCACAATTGGTGCAATTACTTCTTCTCTTTTTCTTAATAACTCATAAATACTTTGTAGTTGCTCATAAATTAATAATTGATAATCTGTTTTCTCATATTGAAGGGCGGTCGCTTCTTGGAGTTGTAAGTGACGTGGTTCTTCTCCATCTCCTACAAAAATACGTTTCTTCTGCTCTCCATCATATTCGTATCCAATCAATCTTAATTTCTTCGATAATGTATACGGGCTTATTTCAAGACGTTTTGCTATAATAGCGATGGATTCACGTCTATTTAAACCATCTATAATTTCTCCAATCGTCACAATTTCCCTCCTCCCGTGTTGAAATGACACTAGTATGGTATGTTACAATGATTTTCTAACAGTATATGCAAAATGAATAGCCTGTGCGATTCATACGATTTCACAAAAGGAGGTTTTCAATATGCTTTTTCGTAGCTACACCCCTCAGTTCTATAATGAAAACAAACAACTCATTCCTAATAGTATCGCTACGATAGAAAGCGTTATGATTAATAATCGAAAACAAACTCTCCTTATGCGTGGACAAAACGTAGAGCAACCTATTTTATTATGCTGTCACGGCGGACCTGGGATGGCACAAATCGGATTTATTCGCCATTTTCAAAAAGAATTAGAGAAGCAATTTATTGTTATTAATTGGGATCAGCGCGGGGCTGGTAAATCCTTTTCAATGAAAGATTTCGGAGCAAATTTCACAATCGAACAATTCGTTTCCGATGCAAAAGAAGTGATTCAATATGTACTTAAAAGGTTCAACAAACAAAAACTATTTCTCGCTGGTCATTCTTGGGGAAGTATTATTGGGCTTAACATAGCACATCAATATCCAAAGTATATCGAGGCTTACATCGGTATTGGGCAAATTGTACATATGAAACAAAATGAAGAATTGCTATATCAACATTTAATTCATTCTGCAAAAAAACATGATCATAAAAAGGCATTAGCTTCCCTTTTAAAATTAGGCAAACCACCATTTTTAGATACGAGACGTCTCATTATTCAAAGAAAGTGGCTTGGCACATTTGGAGGCGCAATCCAAAACGGATCTTCCTTTTCTTTCATACGAAAAGGTTTCTTTTCTCCTGAGTATACGCTATTAGATTGGTTCAAGTTTCTCGCAGGAAATTTAAAATCTGGCGTTTTATGGGAAGAAATGCTGACAATCGATTTCTTTTCTTCTATCTCAAGTTTATCTATTCCAGTTTATTTTTGTTCTGGTCGCTATGATTATCAAACTCCTTATGCACTCGTTCAGGAATATTGCGATATTATTGAAGCGCCTATAAAAAAGATGATTTGGTTCCCAAATTCAGCACATTCTCCTGATTTAGAAGAACCAGAATTATTCGCTAATTCTTTGCAATCAATTAAACAAGAGCTAGCTTTTCAGCATTAGTAACAAAAGGCTCTTTTACATTTCATAGAAAACATTTTATAATAATATGTCGCAAGTATGTATAAACATAGCAAAATGTTTCATATTTACTTGTCTTAACAGAATAAAAATTTAGGGAGATTACATTTATTATGAACGCTGTACTCGTCGCAGTAGCAATTATGCTATTGCTTAGTTTGTTACGTGTCCAGGTCATTGTCGCCATCATTGTTGGAGCTTTAACAGGCGGAATTATCGGCGGACTCGGTATTTCAGAAACGATTAACACTTTTACAACTGGTCTTGGAAACAGTGCTCCAATCGCTTTAAGTTATGCAATGCTTGGTGGTTTCGCTATTTCCCTTTCCAAAACAGGACTTCCAGATGCTATGATTCAAACTGCATTAAAATGGATTGGCAATGAACAAGACACGAAAAAACAAGTTTATTCTAAAATACTTATTTTATTCATTATCTTAACGATGGCTTGTTTCTCGCAAAATGTGATTCCTGTTCACATTGCTTTCATCCCCATCTTAATTCCAGCACTTTTAAAAGTATTAAATGAGCTGAAAGTGGATCGCAGACTTGTCACATGTATTATTACATTTGGATTGATTACTCCTTATATGTGGATCCCTGCAGGGTTCGGAAAAATTTATCATGACGTATTGCAAACCAACGCTGCGCAAAGCGGCCTTACATTTGATGTCACACTTATTCCAAAAGCAATGACTATTCCAGCAATCGGTATGATTATTGGATTATGTGTAGCAGTATTCATTACGTACCGAAAACCTCGTACGTATGAAACAGAACAAATTCATACTACCGAAAATGAAATCGTTCCCTATACAAAACGTAGTATTACTTTCGGGTTATTATCTATCATTGCTACATTAACTGTTCAATTAACAACAGAATCAATGATTTTCGGTGCTTTAGCAGGTATTATCGTCTTATCAGTTAGTGGCAGTCTACCACTTAAAGAAGCAGATGCGATATTAACAAGCGGAATGCGTATGATGTCCTTTATTGGCTTTGTTATGATTGCTGCCGCCGGATTCGGCGCTGTTCTTCGAAAAACAGGACATGTTGAATCTCTAGTGCAAACGAGTGCACATATAATTGGAAATAACAAACCACTCGCTGCATTTCTTATGCTCGTTATTGGACTTCTCGTTACGATGGGAATTGGTTCATCCTTTTCAACCATCCCTATCTTAACAACCATTTTTGTACCTCTTTGCATTCAGCTTGGATTTAGTCCAATGGCCACAATTGCTATTATCGGTACAGCCGGAGCGCTAGGTGACGCAGGATCTCCAGCATCGGATAGTACCCTTGGACCAACATCCGGTTTAAATGCTGATGGTCAGCACCATCATATATGGGATACATGTGTACCCACTTTTCTACATTACAATATACCGTTACTTATATTTGGCTTTATTGCCGCAATTACATTATAAAAAGGTGCGTATAAAACGCACCTTTTACTTTTTCATTTTTCCTTTTAATTGTTGAAAAGCTACTTTTCCGTTACCTTTGACACAGCTTTCAATTGTCGGTAGTGATGAACCTATCCATTCACACTCTATGCTCCCATTCGGTCCAACAATTTTTAATTTATCTGGTATATGTATATTTAGAAATCTCGCTGACCGAATTAACTCAATAGCAATCTGATCACTTGAGGCTACAATTCCATCTATATATGGATTGTTTTGCAATAATGTAATAAATTGTTTATTTGTATACCCTTGTACACATTCTTCTCGATAAGAGATTCCTTCATCCCAAACAGCGTCTAAAAACCCTGCTATATGATCTTCCATTTCTTCACTTTCTTCTCCCTCACCGAAATATGCAAGAAAGTGACACCCTTTCTCTTTTAATAAAGAAACAGCTCTCTGTCCACTTTCATAATAATTTCCATGTAATTGTTGCTCATCAATCACAACAAACGGAAATGGAATTTCTCCTACACTTTTAAAAACTGCTCTTGTCAAAATAACACCTGCAATGTTATTTTGCTTCAGCATATGTATGTACCTATCTTTATTCTCTATATTACAAATAATGATTTGATAACCTTCTTTATATGCTATTTCCTCAATACAATGTAGCAAAGTGATGTTTGATTGGTTACATAAATTATCTACAAGTAATGCAATTATCGTTGAATTCTCTTTAAATAGTGGCTTCGCTGCACTGTTTGGCCTATAACGTAATTCTTCAATTGCTTCCTTTACTTGTTTTACTGTGTCCTCATGAACGTATCCTTTTTCATTAATAACTCGTGAAACGGTTGCGACTGAAACACCTGCCAATTTTGCAACATCACGTATAGTTGCCACATCGTCACCCCTTAATATGGTAATAGATTACAATTTTACGGTATCCTAAATTACACTATCCGTCAAGACTAATAACTCACATTTCTGAAAATTGTTACATCACTTCACTAAACGATACTCCAACTGAATTTCATGTAAAATTGGGATATTATCATATCCAATACGTGGAATTTCTTTCTTTATTTTTCGTGCCTCCTCTACCGCATTCAAATATAAATTAGTCATTACAAAATTACGTTTTTGGTAAAATCGTAACGCATTCATATTATCATTAGTTGTAATAAGCCAAACCTGTCTGCACCGTTCTTCTTCTGCAACTTGTAATACACAATCCACAAGTTTCGTCCCTATTCCTTTTCTTTCTTCAAAGCTATCTAGCGATACAATTTCGCACATATTTCCGGTCACTTCATACGTTATAATTCCGATTATTCTGTCATCTGAGAGCGCAACAAATCCTGGCAACTCTTCTAACTGATGTCCCTTACCACGTGAAACCATCAATGAACTTCCCCAATTCTCACACATGAACATTCGGATTGTTTCTTTCATCGCTGGCGTAATTTTTTGTATATGCAGCATTTCCTATTTCTCCCCTTTTATATCATTGTGATACAATATAAGTGTATCACATGTAACGGTATTTGGAGGATGAGGTAAAGTATGAAACGTTTTTTTGCAGCATTGTTTACTATACTAGGTGCAATAACTGCGCTTGGGATTTTCTTTACAAATAAAGTGATGTACTTAAAGAAAAAAACAGAGGAAGAAGTACTCGAAAGAGAAACGAAAAAACATTTTCGTATAGAGGATTTTGATGCTCTTCATAAAGAAGAAATTCATATCCCTTCACAATTCGGATACGACCTTCACGGATATTACATTCCTGCTGGTCATTCCACCAATAAGTTTATGGTTTTTTGCCACGGTGTAACTGTAAATAAAATAAACTCTGTAAAATATGCAAACTTATTCTTAAAAAGGGGATATAACGTCCTCATTTACGATCATCGTCGTCATGGTAAAACTGGCGGAAAAACAACAAGCTATGGATACTATGAAAAACATGATTTAAAATCCGTAGTTGACTGGCTAAAAAACCGTTTTGGCACCAATATTACACTTGGTATTCATGGTGAATCTATGGGAGCTGCAACACTTCTTCAATACGCAGGACTTGTAGAAGATGGTGCTGATTTCTATATTGCAGATTGTCCTTTCTCTGATTTTCACGGACAATTACAGCACCGTTTAAAGGTTGAATTCCATTTACCAAAATGGCCTTTATTACCTTTAGCAAACGCATTTTTGAAAGTTCGTGACGGTTATACAATTCGTGAAGTTTCACCAATCGATTGTATAAAAAACATTAACAATCCCGTTCTCTTTATTCATAGTAAAGATGACGACTATATTTTAGCTGATATGACAAAAGCGTTATATGAAGCGAAAGAAAATAATAAGCAACTTTATATTGCAGAACACGGTGCACACGCTTGCTCTTATAACGAAAATAAAGAAGAGTACGAAGCAGCCGTCGATCAATTTTTAAACACATATGTGAAAGAAACAAAAAACAGGCTTGCATAAGCCTGTTTTTTATTGCGCTAAAACGTCTGTAACTTGTTCCATATTTTCAGAAATCCATTGCATTGCATCATCTAACGTTGGGAATTCTGTCGTTTGAAATGTTACTTCATCTTGCAGTAACCAAACATCCTTTGCCTCTTGCCCTACACCTGCAATGGACCAATGCAACAAACTATATGGATGATTATCATTCAAAAATGATGCCCACGTGCGCTCATTTGCAATGTTTCGTAATGTATGTAATTGTTTATCCATCTCTCGTCACCTTACTCTAGTCAGTTATGAAAACTATTATAACACTCTCTTCTTTCTCAAACAAAGTGCTCTTTTTCCCCGCTATTTGCGGGCAGTAAAACTCCCACCTCAAAATTCGGCTGAAACAAAGAAGTTAGGTGGGAGATTAACTGCCCCTAAAAGCCCGATTGGTTCAACTAATAATTAGTGGGGGATGCCTCCCCCACTAATTAAAGTTTCACTTTATATTGCCAAGCACTTCCCTTGATTATATGATGAAATTAAGCGTTTGGGAAGGAGGGATAACGTTGGCAAAAGTACAAATTAAAGTAAATGATAATGGCTCTTTTCGCGTTACAGGGGACGTGGAATTAGTCGACTCACAAGGGAATGCATTCCCAGCAAAACCGGCATTTTCTTTATGCCGTTGTGGTTTATCAAAAAATATGCCTTATTGCGACGCTTCGCATAAAGGTAAATTCGAGTCTGTTGTTAGAGCACCAGAGGCAGAATAATTTTACATGTGACATGCACATTTTTTTGTGCATGTTTTTTCTTTTTAGGAACTCCGTTATATCCCTTGTCTTTACAACATTTCTAATACTTTTATTTCCATTCCAGCCTGCATATATTTTCACACAATTCTTCACATTCGAATATTTTTTACTAGCCTTTTATTTTTTTTGTGCTATAATTTGAGCAAACAGCATCCTTCGGGGTCGGGTGAAATTCCCAACCGGCGGTGATGAAGTGAAAACTTCTAAGTCCGTGACCCGTTTTCAACTCGAAAACGGTGGATCTAGTGAAACTCTAGGGCCGACAGTATAGTCTGGATGGGAGAAGGATATGTTTCTAGTTTTTTATATAGTGAATACACTTTTATTTCAGTATGCATATTTTTAAAGATTCATTTTGATTCTTTATATATGTTTAATTTTCTATACTTATTTTTTATACTGAAATAAAAAGAGACAACTAGCGTTTAAAAATTCGATATTTTGCTAGGTTTTTTCCTTATGCAGAAATATCAATTATCGTTAGGTTTCTTTCCTATGCTTTCGTATTCAAACTATATTTCTAGAAATCACGTCTCCCAAACCCCAAGGATATTAAATCCTTGGGGTTTTTTGATTTTTTTTGGAGAGGTGAAGAAAATGACAGATCAAGAATATATGAGGATTGCCCTGCAGTTAGCAGAAGGAACATCAGGACAAACAAGTCCAAATCCTATGGTTGGTGCTGTTGTTGTAAAAGATGGAAACATCGTTGGTATGGGGGCTCATTTACGAGCTGGTGAAGAACACGCAGAAGTTCATGCCCTTCAAATGGCTGGTCAGAACGCCAAAGACGCTACCGTTTATGTAACACTGGAACCGTGTAGCCACTTTGGAAAAACACCACCTTGTTGTGAATTGCTCATCGAAAAAGGAGTTAAGCGTGTTGTAATTGCTACTCTCGATTGTAATCCGCTCGTTTCTGGTACCGGAAAAAGAAGATTAGAGGAAGCTAAAATTGAAGTAACTACCGGTGTTCTTGAAGCAGAAGCAGTTTTATTAAATCGCTACTTTTTTCACTACATGAAAACGAAACGCCCTTTTGTAACAATCAAAACAGCGATGAGCTTAGATGGAAAGACAGCAACTGTAACTGGTGAAAGTAAGTGGATTACAGGTGAACAAGCACGTGCTGATGTTCACCAATATCGCCATACACATGATGCAATTCTTGTTGGAGTAAATACAGTTATAGCTGATAATCCTCATTTAACAACAAGAATTCCAAATGGTGGGAAACATCCTATTCGCGTTATTTTAGATACCCATTTACGAACGCCACCATCTTCTCATGTCATAACAGATGGTTTAGCACCAACATGGATTATTGTCGGTAGGGATGTAAAGAAAGAGAAGATATCTTCTTATGAATCTAAAAATATAGCTATATTCCAAATGGAAACGAAGTATATAGAAATCGAGGACCTTCTTTCCTTTCTTGGAGAGAAACAAATTCTTTCTCTATTCGTTGAAGGTGGCCAATCGATTCATGCAAGTTTCTTAAAAACAAACAATTTTAATGAAATTGTAACCTATATAAGCCCGAAATTAATTGGTGGGAAAGATGCTCCTACTTTATTTGGAGGAAATGGTTTTTCAAAATTACAAGATGCGCTTTCCTTGAAAATTCAAGAGATGAAACAAATTGGTGATGATATAAAAATCGTTGCGAATGCCCGAAACGAGGTGACGGAATGTTTACAGGAATTGTAGAAGAATTAGGAACGATAGCAAACATGCAACAAAGTGGAGAAGCGATGAAATTAACGATTCATGCAAACAAAATTTTATCAGATGTTCACTTAGGTGATAGTATCGCGGTTAACGGTATTTGCTTAACTGTAACAAGCTTTACAACTACTTCATTTACAGTTGATGCAATGCCTGAAACGATGCAGTCGACATCACTTCGCATGCTTAAACCGCACTCTAAAGTAAATTTAGAGCGAGCAATGGCTGCAAATGGACGATTCGGTGGACATTTCGTTTCAGGACATATTGATGGCATCGGAACGATTTTAAATAAAAAACAACATTACAATGCCGTCTATTACAAAATAGCAATTTCTGATGAACTGCTGCGCTATTGTTTGCAGAAAGGGTCCATTGCTGTTGATGGAACGAGTTTAACGATATTTGATATAGACGAATCTTCCATAACGATTTCACTCATCCCGCACACAGTAAGCGAGTCTGTCATTGGAGAAAAAAATGCCGGAGATATCGTAAACATTGAGTGTGACATGATTGGTAAATATATCGAACGCTTTATTACTAAACCTACAAAACGAGTAGGTTCAATGACTGAAAGCTTTTTACAAGAAAACGGATTTCTATAAGGGGGAAGCACAATGTTTCATCGTATTGAAGAAGCTCTAGAAGATTTAAAACAAGGTAAAGTCGTTATCGTATGTGATGATGAAAACCGAGAAAATGAAGGCGATTTTATTGCTTTAGCAGAGTACATTACACCAGAAACAATTAATTTTATGATTACACATGGCCGTGGTCTCGTTTGTGTACCGATTACAGCAGGGTACGCAGAACGTCTACAATTAGAACCAATGGTATCTCATAATACAGATTCACATCATACTGCGTTTACAGTGAGCATTGACCATGTTTCTACAACAACAGGGATTAGCGCTCACGAACGTGCAACTACGATACAAGAATTGTTAAACCCCGCATCAAAAGGCGCTGATTTCAATCGACCTGGACATATCTTTCCATTAATTGCGAAAGAAGGCGGTGTCCTGCGTCGTGCAGGTCATACAGAAGCTGCTGTTGATTTAGCAAAGCTATGCGGTGCCGAACCAGCTGGAGTTATTTGCGAAATTATAAATGAGGACGGCACGATGGCACGTGTACCTGATTTAATAGAATGTGCAAAACAATTTGATATAAAAATGATTACAATAGAAGATTTAATTGCTTATCGCCGCCATCATGAAACACTTGTGACGAGAGAAGTGGAAATTACATTACCTACAGATTTCGGTACTTTCCACGCAATTGGCTATTCTAACTCATTAGATACGAAAGAACATATCGCACTTGTAAAAGGTGATATTTCAACAGGTGAACCGGTACTTGTACGTGTTCATTCTGAATGCTTAACAGGAGATGTATTCGGTTCACATCGCTGCGATTGCGGACCACAACTCCATGCAGCACTTGCTCAAATTGAGCGTGAAGGAAAAGGTGTTCTTCTTTATATGAGACAAGAAGGAAGAGGCATTGGGCTTCTTAATAAGCTTCGCGCTTATAAATTACAAGAAGAAGGATTCGATACTGTAGAAGCAAATGAAAAACTCGGCTTCCCTGCTGATCTTCGTGATTACGGTATCGGTGCTCAAATATTAAAAGATTTAGGTTTACAAAGCTTACGATTATTAACGAATAACCCAAGAAAAATTGCTGGCTTACAAGGTTACGATTTAGAAGTAGTCGAGCGTGTACCGTTGCAAATGCCGGCAAAAGAAGAAAATAAATCGTATTTACAAACGAAAGTAAATAAATTAGGACACTTACTAAACTTATAATTAAAGGAGAGATTTATTATGGTATTCGAAGGTCATTTAGTTGGTACAGGATTAAAAGTTGGAGTTGTTGTTGGACGTTTTAACGAATTTATTACAAGTAAGTTACTTGGCGGAGCTTTAGACGGATTAAAGCGTCACGGTGTAGAAGAAAGTGATATTGATGTTGCTTGGGTTCCTGGTGCATTTGAAATTCCTTTAATCGCTAAAAAGATGGCTAGTAGCGGAAAGTATGATGCTGTTATTACATTAGGTACTGTAATCCGAGGTGCTACAACACACTACGATTACGTTTGTAATGAGGTAGCAAAAGGTGTTGCGTCTTTATCACTACAAATGGACATCCCAGTTATTTTCGGCGTATTAACGACAGAAACAATTGAACAAGCGATTGAACGCGCAGGTACGAAAGCTGGTAATAAAGGGTATGAATCAGCTGTTGCTGCAATTGAAATGGCTCACTTATCAAAACAATGGGCATAAAAAAAAGAGGCTGCGGCCTCTTTTTATTTTTTCACCTTTTTTTGTACATCTTTTATTAATTCATTCATCGTTTTTCCTTCTGTTTTTATATGAAGAGCTTGTGCTGTTCTCCATACATTCTCTCTTTTTTTCGCTTCTTCTATAATAGTAATTTCTTTTCTAACTTCCTTTAAATCTTTTCCTTCCGTTTTCAATCCAAAATGTTCAGCTTTCGTTCGAAAGTGTTGTTCGATTCTTTGTTGCATCTCTTTTTGTTCAGGATTTTCAGCAGCCTTAACTGGATCAGAACTTATTGCTTTTATTAAAATTAAACAAGTCATAATCGCTAATATGTATTTGTACATGTAAAATCCTCCAACCCAATATAAATTACATATTTACTATGTACAACTAGGGCTTGGAAAATTCGTCTACAAAAATTCTTTTTTTCGCTCAAAAACCAATAATATCAAGCGTTCACAACTATTTATTACATTTTATTTACAAAAAAAGCAAACCCTTTTACAAGTTTGCTTTTTCATCTATCTTATAATGCACATTCTTCAATCTCAAATCCTAAATCTGCAATCATACCCCAGTCCGCAGTCGGCTCTTGTCCAGCTGTCGTTAAGTAGTCCCCGACAAAAATAGAATTTGCTGCAAATAAACCGATTGGCTGTACAGAACGTAAATTGATTTCACGTCCTCCTGAAATACGAATTTCTTTTGTTGGGTTTACAAAACGCATCATTGCAAGTACTTTTAAACATTCTACTGGCGTTAACTCTTTTTGCCCTTCAAGAGGTGTCCCCTTTACAGCAACAAGGAAATTACAAGGGATAGAATCTGCATCTATACGTTGTAATTCAAATGCAATTTCAGCACGCTCTTCAATTGTTTCTCCCATGCCAAAAATTGCTCCAGAGCATGGTGAAATACCAGCTTGTTTTGCTTTTTGAACTGTATCAACACGATCATCATACGTATGAGTTGAACAAATACTATCGTAATTATTTGCATGTGTATTTAAGTTGTGATTATAACGGTGCACGCCTGCTTCCGCTAAACGTCCTGCTTGATCTTCATTTAAGAAACCTAAACAACAACAAATCTTCAAGTCTGTCGTTTCACGAATTTCCTTAACTGCTCCAATTACGTGATTTACCTCTTTATCCGTCGGACGACGACCAGACGCTACAATACAATATGTACCTGCTTTACGGCGTATTGCTTCATGTGCCCCTTCTACAATCTTCTCCTGCGTTAACCATGCATATTTATCAATCGGTGCTTCTGAAATAATAGACTGTGAGCAATATCCACAATCTTCAGGACATAATCCAGATTTCGTATTAATAATCATATTCAATTTTACTTTCTTACCAAAGTGATGATGGCGAATAATGTAAGCTGCATTCATAATTTCTAAAACTTCTGTATCATCAGCTTCTAATATCGCTATTGCATCTTCTTTCGTAATCATTTTCTCTTCCACTACGTCGTATGCAAGTTTTTTCCAATCCCTTTTTGTTTGTACTTGTTTCATTTCATCTCTTCCCCTCTTTTGTTATATGTATAAATAAAGCATGATACGTTGCCATTATCCCTTCATTTCCCGTGAAGTCTCTTTCGTATATGCGTAGCATCGCACGAAAGAGTGAGGGACTTTGACAATATGATCCTTCATTGCTATTAGTTGCTCCTACTTTTCGAATAGAATGCAGAAACTCCTTAACTTCTGTAAAACTCTCTATGTAACATGTTTCAGAAACATGCACATCCCCTGTTTCTATCTTACATATATGAAGCAACTGATCTTTTGAATAAAAACGTTGACCAATCGATGTTTCATTTTTTATATTTCTTTCTTCTTTCGCACGTTGGAACGAAGCATGCAATTCTTGAAATGTTTCATGTCCAAACGTTGAAAAGAGTAATATCCCATCTATAGACAAATGTTGAAATAAATTTCTTAACACTTGTTGTAAATTATTTAACCATTGAAATGTAGCATTTGAAATAATGACATCATATGATTCTTCTAATCGTAATTGCTCAATATCTTCACAGTGAAACGTTACATTTTTTACATTTTGTTTAGTTTGCGCAATCGCAATCATACTTTCAGCAAAATCAACTGCTGTAATATGTGCTTTCGGAAATAACTTTGATAATTGTTCTGTTACATACCCCGTCCCGCATCCCAGTTCTAAAATACGTATTGATGCCGTTTCACTATATCGTTCCTTTAAGATTGAAAGTAATGAATGTGCCATCTTTTTTTGTACATTTGCATATCGATCGTAAGATACGGCTGCCCCATTAAACCGTTTTTGTAGTAACGTTTTGTTGATCATGTCGTATCCCCTCTACAAATTGAATTATCTCATTTGCACAATATTCAAAATTCGTTACACATAATGCATGCCCTGCTTCACTTACTACTTTCAGCTCGCTGCTGCTATTCTCCGTCATACTACGTGCCGCAGACAATGGGCATATTACATCCTGTTCTCCGTGAATAAGTAGTATAGGTACTTTAATTTCTTTTAGTTCTTCTCTCATATCTGTTTCTATTAAATAATCCAAACCTAGTTGTAAAGACTGAATAGAATCACCTTTAAAACGGTCTACAATGTCTTCAAAGTTTTTATTCCCTTTTAGCTCATCTTTCGTAAACATATTTTCATAAAAACGCTTGAGCGTATCCTCTCTCCTTCTCGCCAAATTCCTTTTCAGCCGTTCTACATGCAAAGCATTCCATCCATTACTATAGTCGCTCGTATTTGTAAATTTAGCAGTCCCACCAATTAATACGATGCCTTTTGCCTGAATCTTTTTATAAGCTTCAACTGCTGCTAACGCTCCTAGTGACCATCCAACTAAAATTACGTTGTCGTTATGCGCTACATCTATAATTCGTTCCGCAAATTCACTTCGTTCTTTCACATTACGCCAATCTACGCATTCAACAGGATATCCTTTAAAATACGGAAGTACTAAATCCCAAATATTCTCTTCCATTCCCCATCCGGGGATAAAAATAATCTTTAGCTCGTTCATACGAAAATCTCCTCTTCTTTCGCAATGTGAATAATTCGGTCAATAGCCCATTTTAAATCAGCTATTGTATGTTGCGATGTAACTGCAAAGCGAATTCGAGAACTATGAACCGGCACAGTTGGCGGACGAATTGCAATGGCCGCAATCCCTACCTCTTGCAACCTTTTACTAAATCGTAAAGCATGTTCATTTGAACCGACTACAATCGGTACAATATGAGTTGAACTATTCCCAATATCAAAACCAGCATCCCTTAATTTAGTTCTGAAGTATTCTCCGTTTGCTATAAGGTTCTCTCTTCTTTCGTTATCTTCTTTTACAATTTCAATTGCTTTTTGCACTGCTCCTAACGTACTTGGTGGTAAAGCTGTAGTAAAAATAAAGCTTCTCATCATATTTTGTAAATACTCTATATAAATTTCATCACCTGTCAAATACGCACCATAACACCCTAAAGCCTTGCTAAACGTCCCCATATGTATATCAATTTTTTGAGCAAGATTTTTTTCTATATGAGATAACCCAGCTCCGCCGATTCCATATATTCCACTCGCATGTGCTTCATCGACTATAATGATTGCCCCGTATTTCTCTTTCAGCTGTACTAAATCTCTCAAATACGCAGTATCACCATCCATACTAAAAACGGTATCTGTTACGATTAATTTTCTGCTTTCAGGCGAAGCCATTTTCAACAGCTTCTCTAAATGATCCAAATCATTATGACGATACCTTTTATGCTCTGCCCCGCTTAATATGATTCCATCAACAATACTTGCGTGATTTAACTTGTCACTAAAAACAATATCGTGCCGAGAGGCCAAAGAAGATATGGCACCTATATTTGCCGTATACCCACTATTTACAATTAAAGCTCTTTCAGTACCTTTCCAGTCACATATGCTTCTCTCAACCTCTTCATATAATGGATGATTTCCTACAACGAGACGAGAGGCAGTCGCTCCAGTTCCATATCTTTTTGTACAGGCAATAGCAGCTTCTTTTAACCTTTCATCTCCAGCTAACCCTAAATAATTATTTGACGCTAAATTTAACATCCTTTTTTTATCTCGAATAAGCCAAGTCTCTTCTGCCTTCTCTGTTACATGCAAATCACGATACTGCCCTTGCTCATGTAATTGTTGTAATTTACATTGAAGGTGCGCCCGCCACGTTTGATTCATTTTGGATAAACTCCTCTAATTTTGAAATCATAATATGTTCTTTTGCAGATTCTAATACTTCTTCTTTCGTAAACTCACCTTCAAAGAATGGTAATAATCCTAAAACTGGTACCCCGCTCAGCTCTTCAATCATCTCTTTATTTTCTTGCACTCTTTCCATTTCACATTCTTTGCAACCTGATAAAATGACACCCGCTACGGTTAAGCCATGCGCCTTTGCATAAGCAATCGTTAACACTGTATGATTTACTGTTCCTAATGTAGGACGAGCTACTACAATAAGAGGCAACTGTAATTCTTTTGCAAAATCAATTACTAAAGCATCTTCTGTATATGGGACAGCAAGCCCACCTGCCCCTTCTACAAATAAGCTATTAAACTCTTTTAATAGTTCATTATAGTAATCAGTAATTTCTTTTAACTTTACTACTCTTCCAGCTCTTTTCATGGCAAGTCTCGGAGCAAGTGGTGCTTCAATAGAATAAGGGCAAATTTCATTTTCTTGTGTCGGCACACCTGATAATGCTTTTAACCTTGCCGCATCTCCCTCAGGGTTTGATGCAACATGCCCACTTTGCAACGGTTTATATACTCCGATGTTATATCCCAATTCTCTAAATACACCGGCTAATGCACCGGCAACGACAGTTTTCCCCACTTCAGTATCTGTTGCTGTTATAAAAAAACCGCGCATTATTCTCCCTCCGTAACATCCGAGATTGCTTTATACAAAATACGTAACATATCATCAATCTCCTCAATTGTAGAAGCAAGAGGTGGCATAAATACAATCGTATTACCGAGCGGTCGCAAGATCATACCCAGCTCTCTTGCGCGTTTACATACTTGAACACCGACTCTTTCTGTCCAGTCAAACGCTTCTTTCGTTTCCTTATTCTTCACAAGCTCAATACCAACCATTAATCCGCACTGACGAATATCACCTACATGTTTATACGCAAAGAGCTTTTCTAATTGCGCTGCCACATAATCCGTTTTATGTGCCACTTCTTCTATTAAATTTGTTTTTTCGTATAGCTCTAAATTCGCGATTGCTACGGCACACCCTAACGGATTGCCTGTGTAGCTATGTCCATGGAAAAATGTTTTTTGTTCTTCATATTCTCCTAAGAAGGCATTATATATTTCATCCGTCGTTACCGTAACTGCAATTGGTAAATATCCACCTGTTAAACCTTTCCCAGCAGTTAAAATGTCTGGCGTCACATTTTCATGTTCACACGCAAACATTTTCCCTGTACGCCCAAATCCAGTCGCTACCTCATCTGTAATAAATAATACATTGTACTTAGTACATAAATCGCGCAGTCCTTTTAAATATCCTTTTGGCATTGTAATCATCCCGCCAGCACCTTGCATTAATGGCTCCACAATGATGGCAGCTACTTCTTCATGCTTTTCTTTCAACAATTCTTCCATTTCTTCTAAATGGCTTTTTACAATTTCCTCCCTATTATTTCCGTAAGGAGAACGATATGTATATGGATACGGCATTTTAATCGCATCAAATAAGAGCGAACTATACACTTGGTGAAACAAGTCTATTGCTCCTACCGAAACAGCTCCAATTGTATCACCGTGATATGCTTCTTTTAATGTAACGAATCTTTGTTTCTTTCGTTTCCCTTTATGCTGCCAATATTGGAAAGCCATCTTAATTGCAATTTCAACAGCGGTAGAACCTGAATCAGAATAGAATACCTTCTTCAATCCATCTGGTACAACCTCAATAATTTTTTCTGCTAATAAAATAGATGGAACGTTAGCAAGTCCTAACATAGTAGAATGAGCAATTTTATTTAATTGCTCACGAATTGCTTCATCTAATTCCGGTACTTGATGTCCGTGAACATTTAACCATATAGATGAAACACCATCCCAATATTCATTACCATTTACATCGTATAGCTTTCTTCCCTCTCCACGTTCAATAATGACAGGATCTTCTTCTAAATAATCTTTCATTTGTGTAAATGGGTGCCATACGTAAGCTTTATTTTTCTCTGCTAATTCTTCATATGTATAAGATGATTTTTCAATCGTTTTACTATTTATTGTCACAATTGTCACCCCTAATGTTAACTTGTTTATAAATACAGTTAACATTAAATCTGAATGACTGTCAATTATTTTAAAATCAAATAGTTCTTAAAAAAGAACAACTTATCATACGATAAGTTGTTCTACTTTCCATGCTGTATCTTTCCAATTTCTAAAATAATTTCTTCATCTTTTTTCCCCTCTGTATCAATTCCAAGTTGCTTAGCGTGCTCAATTAATAAATCATGACGCTTCTCAAACCTAGCGGTATTTACTTCTTTCGTAACCTCTTCTTTTGTTTTTCCCTCTGTAGAAACTCCTAGTTTCTCTGCTGTTTTTTCCATTGATTTCTTCTCTTCTATTTCTTTTACTTTCTTCACTTCTGATTGTTGTATTTGCTTTTGTTTCAGCTGCTCTGATTCAGCCGCAAAAGCTGTGTAAATTCCAGCACTTCCTCCAATAACTAATAAAGTGGTAAAAAGAATTATTTTTTTCTTCACTCTTTCCTCCCCCTTTCAAATTCATTATAACGTACATTTTTACAGCATTAAAAACAATTATCCTTTATTTCCCTAAAAAAACATTTAATATTTTTATTGACATGTAAGATGAAAATATGATAAAAATTTAACTAACATCATATGAATCGGCGTTGATAGGATTTAGTAGTATTTCGATTTCTGATTTCAGAGAGCTGGTGGTCGGTGCGAACCAGTACAGAGCGAATTATGAATTACCCCCTGGAGCTTCTTTTACGAAACGTGAGGAGTAGTGAAAGACGGTTATAGACCGTTATGTCTAAAGAGTGGTGAAACGACACTGTTTCACAATTTAGGGTGGTACCGCGAATTTTTCGTCCCTGCATATATTGCAGGGACGTTTTTTATTTTATAAACGCATATCATATGACCCTTTATTTTGTGATACATTCATTTCACAAGCTAGGGTGGTACCGCGATTTCTTCGTCCCTGCATAATTATATGCAGGGACGTTTTTTTATCCAATCATTTCCGTATCATATAGAAGAACAAACAATTACCGGTAATTTGTCACAAAATTCTAAATTTTAGAAGGAAATATACAATATTGGCGAATTTTATATAAAAAAGAGCTATTTCATATTACTTAGGAGGGAAAAACAATGGTTTCAAAAATTGAGTCTGTTCTTTTAACAATTTTTATCTTTTTCTGTATTGGTTTTAGTGTTATTCAATTAGAAGTTTCACCACACATCCCAATTTTATTTGGTATCGTTCTTTTATTAGCATTTGGATTCTTGAAGAGAATCTCTTGGTCTACTATGGAGAAAGGGATGATTAGTAGTATTTCAGCTGGTATTCCATCTATATTTATTTTCTTACTTGTAGGCGTATTAATTAGCGTTTGGATCGCAGCTGGAACTATTCCGACTTTAATGGTATACGGCTTCCAACTTGTATCTCCAAAAATTTTCGTTCCAACTGTTTTTGTTGTTTGTGCAATTGTTGGAACGAGTATCGGTAGTGCTTTTACAACTGCTGCAACTGTAGGACTTGCCTTTATGGGAATGGGTACTGCCCTTGGATACGATCCAGCTCTTATTGCTGGTGCAATTATTTCTGGTGCATTCTTCGGAGATAAAATGTCTCCTTTATCTGATACAACAAACTTAGCGCCTGCTGTAACGGGTGTAGATTTATTTGAACATATTCGTAACATGCTTTGGACAACAGTGCCAGCTTTCATTATTGCTTTTATCGCATTTTTCATTTTAGGAAGCGGATCTGATGGAAACGTTGATTTCTCAGCATTTATTAACACATTAGAAAAAAATGCAACGATTTCTATCGTTACACTTATTCCTATTTTATTACTGTTCCTATTCGCATTTAAAAAGGTACCTGCAGTTCCAACATTACTTGCAGGAATTGTGGTAGGGATTATTATTCTCTTTATTTTTAAACCTAGCACTTCTTTAGCTGATTTAATAAAAATTATGCAAGACGGTTACGTTTCTAAAACTGGTATCAAAGATATTGATAGCTTATTATCTCGCGGTGGCCTGCAAAGTATGATGATGTCAATTGCTCTTATTTTTCTAGCTCTTTGTATGGGAGGATTATTACAAGGAATGGGTATTATAGCGCAGCTGATGAATATTATCTCTAGCTTCGTAAAAACTAGTACACGCTTAATTATTTCTACTGCTTCAACTGCAATTGGTGTAAACTTCTTACTCGGTGAGCAGTACTTATCCATCGTTTTAACAGGACAAGCATTTGCTAATAAATACGATGAAGTCGGTTTAGAACGTCGTAATTTATCACGAGTATTAGAAGATGCTGGTACAGTAATTAATCCACTCGTACCATGGGGTGTAAGTGGCGTATTCTTAACAAACGTTCTTAGCGTTCCAACATTCGATTACCTGCCATACGCAATCTTCTGTTTAGCGTGTCCAGTCGTAACCATTATCGTCGGCTTTACTGGATTCGGTCTTTCATGGAAAAAAGAAAAAGCAGTACCAGTTTCATAATATAACAAAAAGGATTACCAAATCGGTAATCCTTTTTATATTTCTCGACTATCTATTCGCTTTCTTTCTTCTAAATAACATAAGTAATCCCGCTCCAACAAACGCAAGACCAGCTCCAATTGTAGAAGCAATACTTGCACCTGTTTTCGGTAAATCACGTTCATCTTTTTCAGCTTCTTTATTTTCACTTACAGTTGTTGTTGTTTCTTTTGTATTTTGATCATCTGTTGTAGTTTGTCCAGATCCAGTATTGTTTCCATCTTGTTTTGGTTCATTACCATTATTACCTTCTTCTGTTGGTGGTGTTGGGTTTTCTCCATTACCTGTTGGCGGTGTTGTTGGATTTTCTCCCCCACCTGTTGGCGGTGTCGTCGGATTTTCTCCACCACCTGTTGGCGGTGTCGTTGGATTTCCTTCACCAGTTTCTTTATCATCATTTTTCTTCGTTATATCAATTGCATATTTCGCAAATTCATTTTCAGATGGTCCAACATATGAAATCTTTCCATCTTTCTTTATATACTTTTGTGCATTTGGTGAAGAATCAAATGTTGTATTTAATTTATCTGCAACAATCGGTTTAAATGTCCAATTTTGATCAGCTGCTGGATCAATATTTTTTATTTTTTGCATATACTTCACAATGATTTGACGTGTTTCATCTTGTGATTGGTATACAACTTCCCCTTTACTTACACCTGGGAACGTTTGGCTACTTCCACGATAGTTATTTGTAGCGACGATGAACTCTTGCTTGTCAGCTACTAGCTTACCTTCATATGTCATATTTACAATACGATTAGCATTTGCATTTACAACTTTTCCATCTTTATCGTATTTCGCCGGTTGTGTTACATCAATTTCGTATTTTAAGCCATCTAAAATATCGAAGTTATATGTAGGATAGCCTATATTTACTAATGGCTGTTCTTCTGTTTTCTTTGGATCAATTGTATTAAACTGACCTGCAGACATTTCAAGCCATTCTTTCACTTGTGCCCCATTTACTTTTACAGCATATAACGTATTTGGATACACGTATAAATCTGCAACGTTTTTAATTGCTAACGTTCCAGCTGGAATATCCGTATAATATGTAGCACCGTTTCGGCCACCTGCTTTAAATGGTGCGCCTGCAGATAAAACCGGAATATCTTTAATCTTTTCGTACTCTGGTTTTTTAAGTTCTTGTTCTACATACCATTTTTGCGCATTTGTCACAATTTGTACGGAAGGATCATCTTGTACTAATGAAAAATAACTATTAATTGGTGCTTTCGTTTCACCTACAGGTGTATTTACATAGTCGATTGTCGCTTGATGCTCATCTTTAATTTCATTAACTAATTTTTGATCAGATTCTACTAATGGGGTACCTTTACTATTAGCAATCGGGCGAAGTTGTGGCTTAGATTGATCTTTTTGTACTTCCCATTTTCCGTTTACCTTTTTCAATTGCATATCAATAATACCTAAGTTACTACCAAAAACACCAGGCATTACAACTGGAACACCATTAAATACATCCTTCACTTCAGTATGTGAATGTCCCATTAATACTGCATCTACGCCAGGAACTTGTGTTGCTAAATGATATGATGCATTTTCCATTCCTTCGTTGTATCCACTCTTATCAACACCTGAATGCGCTAGTGCAACGACAATATCTGCATGTTCCTCATTTTTCAGTTTCGGTACTAATTTATTCGCTGTTTTGACAATATCTTTCGCTTTTACTTTTCCTTCTAAATTTGCCTTATCCCAGTTCATAACTTGAGGTGGGACAAATCCTATTACACCAATTTTTACTATTTGTTTTTTGCCTGCTTCATCCACTACTTCTTTCTCTAAAATATGATATGGTTTAAAATAATTTTCATCGTTCGCTTCATTATTATCATGATCATCTTTATAAACATTCGAGTTAATAACCGGGAATTCCGTTTTACTAATTACTTTGTTTAAATAGTCTAAGCCGTAGTTAAATTCATGATTCCCAAGAGAGATGACGTCATACTTCATTAAATTCATTACACGATATAATGGATGTGTATAACTAGGATCCACAGGATTCTTCGGATCTTTTATTTTATTTGCTACATAATCTCCAAGCGGTGTCCCTTGTAATGCATCTCCATCATCAAATAGGACAGAGTTTTTCGCTTCTTCACGTGCTTTATTAACGAGTGTTGCAGTTTGCACGAGACCTACTTTATTATCTGTTTTCGTTTGATAATAATCGTAATTCATTAAGTTAACGTGAATATCTGATGTTTCTAGAATTCGTAAGTTAACTGTACTCTCCCCAGTGTTCTCATCTGCATGAGCTGTTGTTGGCATTACTTGCGGTGCTATAACACCAATCGCAAGAGTTGCTCCAGCTAGCATTTTTTTTGACTTTTTCACAAAAAATCCCCCTTATACAATTACCAGAAATAATGAAATGAATCCCTATCTGTCTCTAACCACATACCTTTTTTCTTCTATTAGAGACACAATTTTCATTTCACCCTGCGCTAACGAGTAGTCCCCTTAAACGCCCGATTGATGAAGACTATTAATTAATAGGAAATAAAGCTCCCACTCATTAAAGTTTCACCTTATCTGACATTATCATATATAAAGTTCTTTCCTATCGTCAATATTTTTTGACAAACTTCAACAAATTTTCTGTAAAGTTATTATAAACTTTTCATAAACATATAATATGCCCTTACATTGCTAATACTGCTGAATATGATACAATTACCAATTACAAGGAGGATGAATTTATGAAAAAAGTCATCTTAACAATTGTTTGTCTCCTCCTTCTGATCATTTCTTATTCTTATTTTGAAAAGAACGACGAGACAAAACAAAATGAATCTGAAGAAAAAACAGAAAAAACATCTGCCCCAAATTGGATTGATAAGCAAACAAACGAATCTTTTTATCATCTTGTATTAGGTGATTCACTCGCTAAAGGATATGGATCGACACAAGGTGGATTTGCTGAATTAGCTTCTAAGCAAATAGAAGCACAAATTCATAAACCAATTACAGTAGAAAACCTTGGGGTAAACGGTCTTACAACAGATCTTCTCGCTAAAAAAGTTCAATCAGAAGATGTAAAGGAAAAAATTAGAGCAGCAAATATAATTACAATTAATATTGGAGGAAATAATTTATTTCGTTTAAATCGTGATGTTGGTGTTATAGATGGTATAAAAATGTTAAATAAAGAAAAAGCCCATTTTGAAGCGGATATAAAAAGTATTGTAAAGACAGTTCGAGATCAAAATCCGGACGCTTTACTCATTCTCTCAGAACTCTATAACCCGTTACAACTCGATGACTCCATCGCAAGTTATGCAGATATGTTTTTAGATGGCTGGAATGAATCTGTTTATTCCATTTCCAAAGCAAATCAACCATCTATCGTTTTACCAATTCGCAAATTAATATCGAATGATAAAAAAGAGTTATTATTTGACCAAGTACACCCAAATGATAACGGCTATGCAATTATTGCCAACACATTTACAAAGCAAGTGTTATCCTACAAATATTAAAGCGACCATGAAACAATTCTATTTTTATAACATGTCTTTTTTGTTACAATGATAGTGGAAGGGGGCCTTTATATGGAATCACGCGAGTGGGAACGTATTGTTGATCATCTTCTTTCGCTAGTGCCTCTTTTTTATCGCAAATTTATGCTTCCTGGAGAATTTTCTTCTCAAAGACATATGCCGCCATCACATACACAAGTATTACTGCTTTTGCATGAAAACGGCACATTAGCAGTTTCCGAAATCGGCAAGCGGCTAGCGATTTCACGGCCTAACATGACACCTCTATTAAACAAACTTATTCAAGAAGAACTAATAGAGCGTCATTATAGCGAAAAAGATCGACGGGTCATTTTAATTTCTCTAACAGCTGAAGGGAAATTATTAGTAAATCAGTATCAGCAATTCATTTTAGACAAACTAAAAGAAAATTTCCAAACATTATCTGAGGAAGAGCGCGAAAAGCTCATTCATTCTCTTCAAACCATTCAAAATTTAATTTTGAAAACAAACGTATAAAGCTGCTTCTAAATAGAAGCAGCTTTATGATTCGTAATAATTACCATAGTATACATTGGAATATGGCCATGTTGTTAAATATGGTTTTTTTTCCTGTGTAGGCTGTTGTGTTGGTAATTGTGGTATTTGTGATAATTGCTGTAATTGTTGTTGCCGATATAATTCGTATTGTCTACTCGTATCATAAACCGGATAATAATTTACATATGGATATACTTGAGGCACGTAATAATAATACATTATCCTCTCCTCCTTTTTCTTAAACATATTCAAAGGAGAAAATGAATGTGACATTGTTTATAATTGTACAAGTGGTTCTCTCACTCGTTTCTTCCTTTTCTTCAAACGTAACTTACGGTTCTTTTCGTATAAATAATGCACAACGAAATATGAAATGAGACCAAACACAACTCCTAAAATCGTCATTCCAATTAATACATACACTTCACTTTGTAATAAGCTCTTTAATATCGTAAAAATGTGACTTGAAAACAAGTCCGATATGGTAAATGGTTCATGATGAATTTTCTGTACATGAAATGGATAAATCATTTTTCCTAGCGCATACGCAAGCGGAAATAAAAATACTGGGAGAAACGATATTTTCCCAATAATATTGCCAATAACTGCCGCAGGAAAAGATCCCTTTGCTAACCTGACGATTGGATAAAATATTACATATACGAGCGATGCCGTATAAATGACTAACATTTCTAAGCCGAATCCTATAGCAAACCCTAACGATACTTTCTTTGCGCCTTCTGGCGATCGAAGCAACTTATAATATTGAAACTTTAATATTCTCCACATCCGCTGGAAAAACGAATATGTTTTCTTAGTTGTTTTCACCCTCATCATCTCTTTAACTATATTTTTATATGTAGTATGTCCTTACACACTCTGAAAAACAAATTTAGTTTTCTCTTTTATTATAAATGATATCGAAATGGTTAACCAAATATACATCCGACATTTTAATATAAAAAAACCTCCCTTTTAGGAAGGCTCTTCTACATTTTTAAATAAACTCACTAATAACGCTTTTTGAGCATGCAATCGATTACCAGCTTGCTCAAAGACGATAGACTGCGGTCCATCTATAATTTCTCCTGTTACTTCTTCTTCACGATGGGCAGGTAAACAGTGTAAGAAACGATATGTTTGCTTCGCATGCTTAACAAGTTCGTTATTGATTTGGTAAGGTTGAAATAAAGTATACTTCTCTTCTTCGCCCTCTTGCCCCATGCTCATCCAAACGTCAGTATAAATGAAATCTGCTTCATTCACCGCTAATTCAGGATCATGCAAAACTTCAATTTCAGCTCCTGTTTCCTTGGCAATTGCTAACGCTTTTTTTACAATCTCTTCATTCGGTTCATATTCTACAGGCGTTGCAACAGTCATATGCATTCCAACTTTTGCACTCGCTAGCAACAATGAATGACACACATTATTGCCGTCACCTACGTAAGCCAATTTTATTCCTTTAAATGTATTTGTTTCTTCATATATCGTCATGAGGTCTGCCAATGCTTGACAAGGATGATGATCATCCGTTAAACCGTTAATAACAGGAATACTCGATTCTTTTGCAAGCTCTTCTACATCCGCGTGTGAGAATGTACGTATCATGATCCCATCAATATACTGCGATAATACTTTTGCAGTATCTGAAACGCTTTCTCCTCTTCCCATTTGCATCTCTTTCCCACTTAAAAACATACCATGTCCCCCGAGTTGTACCATTCCCGCTTCAAAAGATACACGAGTACGAGTGGAATGCTTATCAAAAATAAGCCCTAATATTTTGCCTTGTAATAAAGGCTCTTGCTTATTCTTTTTTAAATATATAGCGAACTCAATTAAAGAAATAATTTCTTCTTTCGTTAATTCTTCTAGTGTTAAAAGATCTTTCGTATTTAATTTCGGTACTTGTACAGTTGACATGAAACTTCCCCCTTATATGATTGATACGTTTTTTGTACAAACTACTTTTTTTATTATATATACTGCCTGTTCTAACTCTTCATTCGTGACAATGAGTGGCGGTAATAGTCTTATCACATTAGGACCTGCTTGTAATACGATAAGTCCTTCGTTTTCTAGTTGTTCTATAAAACTCGCAACTTCATGCTTACACTCAATCCCAATCATAAGCCCCTTACCACGTATATTTTGAATACATTCGACATGCTGTAATTCCTCTTGCAACTTCTCTAATACGTACTCGCCTTTTTCTTGTACTTCTTTTAAAAACGATGGTTTTTTACTTACTTGCAATACTTCTTTCGCTGCAGCCATCGCGATGTAATTCCCGCCAAAAGTTGAACCGTGTGATCCTGCAGTAAACGACGCTCCGAGCTCTTTCCGGCCAATCATCGCTCCGACAGGAATCCCATTCCCAAGCGCCTTTGCAACGGTAACGATATCAGGCTCTATTCCCACTTGTTCATAAGCGAATAGTGTTCCAGTTCTTCCTATCCCCGTTTGTACTTCGTCTATAATAAATAAGGAACCGAACTTATTACATAATGTTTCAATCTCTTTCAAAAAAGATAGATCAGCAGGTATTACTCCTCCCTCTCCTTGAACAACTTCTACCATTACCGCCGCAACTTCTTCATTCATTACTTCCTCTAATGCTTTAATATCGTTAAAAGGGATATGTAAAAAAGATGGAAGTAATGGACCAAATCCTTCTTTTACCTTATCTTGGCCCGTTGCACTCATCGTTCCAAATGTTCTACCGTGAAAAGACTGCTGGCATGTTACGACGAGAGATTTTCCAGTATGCTTACGTGCTAACTTTAAAGCTGCTTCATTTGCCTCTGCCCCACTATTACAGAAAAACACATAATCTAATGCTCTATTTTCTGTTAATAATGACGCAACTTCTTCTTGCAAGCTGTTTGTAAACAGGTTAGATATATGCCATATATCATCAAGTTGCTCTTGTACACCTTTGAGAACAGTAGGGTGACAATGTCCTAAATTACATACGCCAATTCCTGATGTGAAATCTAAATATTCCTTACCGTTATTATCAATAACTTTCGTTCCAGTTCCCTTTACAAACTCAATAGTTCTTCTGCCATACGTTTGAAAAAGATGACTCGTCATGCAATACTCACACCTTTCGTTACCGTCGTTCCAATACACTCTCCCGTAACCTCAGTAAAATCTTTTGTACCATTCACAATACTTATCTTTTGCACTCCCATTTTTAATGATGCTAGTGCCGCCTGTACTTTCGGAATCATCCCACCTGTAATAACACCTGTTTCTATAAAAGTAGCAATTTCAGATTCATCCGTTTCCTTTACCAAATTCCCTTCATGTAATATTCCATCTACATCCGTAATAAAAATAAGCTCTTTTGCCCCTAACGCAGCCGCAATCCCAGCTGCAGCATTGTCCGCATTTATGTTATAAACTTCATTACCATTTACCCCGATTGGAGCAATAACAGGAATATACTCCATATTTATTAATCCTTTTAATAAGGCTGTTTCTACATAACTTACTTCCCCCACATATCCTATCTCTTCACTGACAGGTTGAACTTGAAGTAAATTGCCGTCACATCCTGAACAACCTACCGCAAGTAAATTATGCGTTTGTAAATTCATTACGAGTTTTTTATTCGTACTTCCGCATAGCACCATTTGAACAACATCCATAACTTCTTTTGGTGTTACGCGTAATCCATCTCTTTTTTCTACGTTGATGTTACAATCTTTTAATTTGGCATCAATTTCTGGCCCACCACCATGAACAATCACTACTTTATACTTCTGTTGCAATTTCTTTATACATTCAAAAAACACAGCTTTTAATTGATTCAACATACTACCGCCGCATTTCACTACAATATATTCGCTCATCTTCTCTCTCCTTATGTACGATAACAAGCGTTTATTTTCACATATTCATAGCTTAAGTCACAGCCCCAAGCTGATCCTGTCTCTTCTCCTAAGTGTAAGTACACATTAATGACTATTTCATCTTCTTGTAATCTCTCTTTCATTTCTTCTTCAGAAAATGTTTGAGGCTCACTATTTTTTAATACCAATATAGATTGAAGAGTAATGTCAATTGTATTCGGATTAATAGCTACTTCACTTTGTCCAATACTGCTAATAATTCGCCCCCAGTTTGGATCTTCACCATGTATTGCTGTTTTCACAAGACTCGAACCGACTATTTGCTTTGCAATTTTTTTTGCCTCTTCATTCGTTTGAGCTCCTAGCACATTTACTTCTATTAACTTTGTAGCGCCTTCACCATCTTGCGCAATTTTCTTTGCTAAATCTTCACATACCTTCTGTAAAGCACATACGAAAGTTTCCCAATCTGTATGTTCCATATTTATCGGCCTTGTTTCTGATAATCCACTTGCCATAACGATGACCATATCATTCGTAGAAGTATCTCCATCCACCGTAATTTGATTAAATGTATGATTCGTTATTTGTGATAATGCTGTTTGCAATACGTCATGCTCTATATGAGCATCTGTCGTAATAAAACTAAGCATCGTTGCCATATTCGGATGAATCATCCCTGAACCTTTTGCAACACCCGCAATCGCCACTTTCTTCCCATCAATAATCATTTCATAGCAAGTTTCTTTCGTTATGAGATCCGTCGTTAAAATTGCTTCAGAAAAAGAATATGCTTCACTTTCTTCCTTCGTCGGTATAAGAGTTGCAACTCCCTTTCGGATTATATCCATCGGCAGTGGAACACCAATTACACCTGTTGAAGCTACAGCAACGTAATTTTCTTTCATCCCAAAATGTTCCGCCCCTAATGCGCGCATCTCGTATGCGTCTTGTAATCCTTGCATTCCAGTACAAGCATTTGCATTTCCACTATTAACGATAATTGCTTGTAACTTCCCTTCTGCCGTTATACTATCCTTCGTTACTTGCAAAGGAGCTGCTTGTATTTGATTCGTTGTATACACAGCGGCACATGATGCTGGTACGTCACAAACGATGGCACCTAAATCCTTTTTCTCCTTTTTCAGACCATTTGCAGTACCAATTGCCGAAAAGCCTTTCGGCGTTACAATTGAACCATTTTCTAATTTTGTAATAGACGCTACTTTAATCATCATGTCCCCCTTATAGATAAAGCGGCATATGTTGTAAACCTGTTGTCTCTTCTAGTCCCGCTATTATGTTTGCATTTTGAATCGCTTGCCCAGCCGCGCCTTTCATCATATTGTCTATAACAGAAACGACCGTAACTCTTTCTGTTCTTTCATCGTAAGCTATGCCAATATCGCAATAATTTGAGCCTCTCACTTCTTTTGGACTTGGAAATTTCCCTTGCTTACAAATTCGGATGAAAGGCGATTGTTCATACGTTTCTTCATACAATTTTTGAAGTTGCTTTATTTCCATCTTTTGTTTTACTTTTGCATAAAGTGTAATCATGATTCCTCGTGATATCGGTATTAAATGTGTGCTAAATGTAATTGGCTGTGATTCACTATTCCATTCTGTAAGCATTTGCTCAATCTCTGGAACGTGCTGATGCTGGTTTACTTTATAGATGTGTAAGTTATCGTATAGCTCAGGAAAATGAGTCATTGTTGTTGGTGTTTTACCTGCTCCTGATACCCCTGATTTCGCATCAATAATAATCGAATCTTCTTCAATCATGCTACTACGTACTAACGGCGCTATCGCTAGCAATGTGGCTGTAGCAAAACATCCTGGGTTTGCAATTAAATTTGCCTTTTGAATCTCAGTCCTTTTCCATTCACTTAACCCATACACTGCTTTTCTAAGAATTTCTTCTTTCGCTGCTGGCCTTTTATACCACAGTTCATATGAAGAAGGATCTATCATACGAAAGTCTCCAGATAGGTCAATTACTTTTAAACCTTCTGCTAATAACTTGGGAGTTAACTCCGCCGATACTCCTGCTGGTGTTGCTAGAAATACGATTTCTGCTTCTTTCCCTATTGTCTCCACATCAATTTCTTGTAACGTATGAACGAGAACATTTCGAAGATGCGGATATACATTTGTTATACACTCACCAACTTGTGAAAAAGAATGAAGAGATGCTATAGAAAAATATGGATGTTGTTCTAATAAACGAATTAACTCAATACCCCCATATCCAGTGGCTCCAATAATTGCGACTTTCATAAGTTCCTCCTCAAATCGATTCTTTAAATTAAGTATGATTATAATATTGTATATTTATAGAGTCAATTAAATATTTATAAATTTTACAAACTTAAAAAACTTAATTTTACTAGAAAAACAATATACAAAACCGAATTTTTATACAAAAGTAGTGCGTGGTAGTTTTTTCATTTCACTTCAAGTACAATAAAACAATACATACGTACATACAGGCGGGAAAAAATATGAACGAAAAATTAATTGAGAAAATGATTATAAAAAGTTTTCAGCAATATCAATGCAGTCCAATATCAAAAGAAGATCAGGAAATGCTAGTGAAACATATTCAAACGATGACTCATTCAAATATTGAAATTGATTTATACGAGGAGATTGAGGATATTGTTTATGATTATGTGACTGGAAAACAATAAAAAATAGGAGATTTCCATGTGGAAATCTCCTATTTTTTACTTAATGATTTACCTGCTACACGTTCAAATAAACCTGGGAATAAAGCATAAAGTTTCGGGCCAATTCCCATCCACTTCGGTAAGTTTACTTCACGTTTTTTCATGTGCATCGACTTTACGATTTGTTCTGCTACGTATGTTGGTTTTAACATGTAACGTCCCATATTCTTTACATATGTACCAGATTGATCCGCTATTTCAAAAAAGTTTGTATCTATCGGACCTGGATTAATTGCTGTAACATAAATATCTGTATTCGCTAATTCCATGCGTAAACTATTCGTAAATCCTAATACAGCATGTTTCGTTGCTGCATACGCACTTGATTTCGGAGTTGCAATTTTTCCGGCAAGGGAAGCAATATTAATAATATGTCCTTCGTTCTTGTTTACCATATAAGGTAGTACCGCTTTCGTACATGCTACTAATCCAAATACATTTACTTGGAACATATCTTTCACTTCATCCATTGACGCATCTTCAAACGTTTTAAAAATACCAAATCCCGCATTGTTTACTAATATATCAATACGTCCCACTTCTTGTAATACCTTTGAAAAAACAGACTGTACTTCCATCTCTTCACTTACATCTAATACATAATAATAGCAAGGCGTATTATAAGTTTCTTTAATTTTGTCTACTAACGCTTGTAGTTTCTCTTCTGTTCGAGCCATTAATACTGGAGTCGCTCCCTGTGCTGCAACTTGCATTGCAACTTGCTCACCAATCCCACTAGAAGCACCTGTAATGACGATTACTTTATTTTGTAAACGTCCTGTCATTGCTGTCACCTACTTTGCATAATAAATCAATTGTTGCGATGACTCATCAATCATCACTTGTTGATTATATGCTAAATAGTCCAATTGTCCAACCGTTTCTGAAATAGTAAGTGGTAATTGTTCTTTATATAATACCGGAAATAGTTTTACACATACTTCAAATGCTGTCATTGGTTTTTCCTTTAATAACTCAAGCACTTTAAAAGCACGTGTTTCTTGCTTTTGTAATCTCGTTTCAATAAGTTGTTTCACATTTAGAACATCTTCCCCATGCCCTGATAAAATGCGTGAAATATTCATTTCGCTTAAACGCTGTAATGTTTGATTATATTGTAGTAATGGGCGTGCCCGTTCTGTTTGCCCTTCATATGGTGGTTCTAGTATTGGATTCGAAGAAATATGACTGATGAGAGCATCTCCACCAATTAATATTCCATCAGATTCTCTATATAAAGAAATATGAGTAGAAGCATGACCTGGTGTTTCAAGTACTATAAATCCAGGCAAAGAATCAATACGATCTCCTTCTCTCACAGTATGCGTTAACGATCTATTACAAGAATATTTAAGTGTCCTCGTCGTCAATAACGACTCGTCTTTCAAAAATGCTGCTGGCACACCAAACTGTAAGGCCGTCTCTCTAAAAAATTCATGATACCGCTTTAAAAATTCTGGATTTTGTGTGATCCAAGGCTCATTCCAAGGATGTCCAATAATATTCGTCTTCTCAGAAAATATATTTAAAAGTCCACAATGATCTGCATGATGATGCGTAATGACTACTGTTTTAATATCTTCTAGCGTATGTCCTAATGCACCTAATTGACTTTCTAACGCATTCCTTGCCTCTTCTGTATTCGTCCCTGTATCAATTAATGTTAATGTCTCCCCCTCAACTAAAAACACATTCACAGTTTCCACTGCAAATGGTACAGGAATCTCCATTCGGTGAATCGCCGTCATGCTTAGCCCCCCCTGTCTCTTTCCGGTTCAAAAATGAATACTTCTTCAGTTTACAACTTCTATATATATTTGTCATTATTTTCAGATAAAAAGAGGTGTTTCCTATAAAAAAACGAATGTATGTACATTTATAAGAATTTCTAACCAAAATTAAAGGAGGAACATCATGTCTATTCAAAACATTTCCTTTCTCGGTGCAGGCTCCATTGCCGAAGCTATTATTGGTGGCTTGTTACATGCAAATGTTGTTAAAGGTGAACAAATTACTGTAAGTAATCGTTCTAACGAGACAAGATTACAAGAGCTACATAAAAAATACGGTGTCAAAGGTACTCATAATAAAAAAGAATTACTTACTGATGCAAATATTCTTTTTCTAGCAATGAAACCAAAGGATGTTGCAGAGGCACTTACCCCTTTTAAAGAATACATAAATAATAACGTGCTTATTATTTCATTACTAGCAGGTGTTTCTACTCACTCAATTAGAAAACTACTTCAAAAAGACGTTCCAATTATTCGTGCAATGCCAAATACATCCGCAGCCATTTTAAAATCAGCTACCGCTATCTCCCCTTCAAAACATGCAACAGCGGAACATATTCGCACTGCAACATCTTTATTTGAAACGATTGGTCTCGTCTCTGTTGTAGAGGAAGAAGATATGCATGCTGTCACTGCATTATCCGGAAGTGGACCTGCTTATATTTATTACGTAGTGGAAGCTATGGAAGAAGCTGCAACAAAAATTGGTTTAAAAGAAGATGTTGCAAAATCACTTATTCTTCAAACGATGATTGGTGCTGCTGAAATGCTAAAAGCAAGTGACAAACACCCTTCTATTTTGCGAAAGGAAATTACTTCTCCTGGTGGAACTACCGAAGCAGGTATTGAAGTATTACAAGAACATAAATTTCAACAAGCACTTATTTCTTGTATTACACAGGCAACGAAACGATCACATAATCTTGGAAAAACATTAGAACAACTAACAAAAGAAAAATAGAAAAAGGAGCTCAAGTTTATTTGAGCTCCTTTTTTTATAATTACACTTAGTTATTGTTCTTCCCAAAAATCTCTTCTTGCAGGCGACGACCAGTCGGCGTTGCTGCAAGTCCACCTTCTGCTGTTTCACGAAGTGCTACTGGCATCGTTTGTCCGATTCTAAACATTGCCTCAATTACTTCATCACATGGAATTGTACTCGTTACACCAGCTAATGCTAAATCTGCTGAGATCATCGCATTTGCAGCTCCTGCTGCATTACGTTTTACACAAGGTACTTCTACAAGTCCTGCAACAGGATCACACACTAAACCAAGCATGTTCTTTAATGAAATTGCCATCGCTGTAGCTGCTTGATCTTGTGTTCCACCAGCCATCTCAACTGCAGCTGCAGCCGCCATTCCACTTGCTGAACCAACTTCAGCTTGGCATCCTCCTGCCGCACCAGAAATACAAGCGTTATTCGCAACAACCATACCGAAAGCTCCTGCTGTAAATAAGAATTCAATCATTTCTTCACGTGTAGGTTGCAATTTTTCTCTTAGTGCAAATAGTACACCTGGCACTGTTCCAGCAGACCCTGCTGTTGGTGTTGCACAAATAATTCCCATCGCTGCGTTTACTTCATTTGTTGCAACAGCTTTGCTTACTGCATCCAAAATCGTATCTCCAGATAAGCCTTTTCCACTCTTCATATACGCTTGAACTTTTACAGCATCTCCACCAGTTAAACCAGTTGGTGATTTCACGCCGCGAATACCACGTTCTACTGCTTGCTCCATCACTACTAAGTTCTTTTCCATACCAGCAATTACTTCTTCACGTGAAATACTTCTTGTTTCCATTTCACATTGAATCATAATTTCTGCGATTTTTACATTTTGTTCTTTAGCTTGCGCCACTAGTTCCGCTGCGTTCCGAAACATGGTGTGTCCCCCCTGCAATTATTCCATAATAGTTACTTGACAAATATTTTGTTGCGCTTTTATTTCTTCAATTACTTCATCTGCTAATAATTCATCTGTTTCGATGACCATAAGCGCTCTTCTTCCTTTTTCTTTACGAGATACACTCATCGTACTAATGTTAATCTCATGTTTCGCAAGGATTGAAGCTACCGCTGCAATAGCACCGAAGCGATCGTTATTTACAATAAGTAGTGCTGGGCTCGTGCCTGATAATTGAAGATCGAATCCGTTTAACTCTACAACTTCAATTTTACCGCCACCAATTGAGCAAGCAACAACTTCAATTTCCTCTTCACCTTTATACAAACGAATTCTCGCTGTATTTGGATGAGGTGCATTGGCATCTTCTTCAATGAATTCCACTTCAATTTCGCGCTCTTTTGCTATTTCTAGCGCCTCTGGAATACGTAAGTCATCTGTTTCAAATCCTAATATTCCACCGATTAGCGCTACATCCGTACCATGCCCACGATACGTCTTTGCAAATGATCCATATAACGAAATGCTTACTCTTTCTGGTTCATGACGAAACAGCTGGCGAGCAACTTGCCCCATTCTTGCCGCGCCTGCTGTATGTGAACTTGATGGTCCAATCATAACTGGACCGATAATATCAAATACTGAGCGATACTTCATCATAACTCCCCCTAAACCTCTATGAAAAAAATTTATTCTACTATTCTATTAAGCTGCTACATCTGTCGCTTTTCCAGTTGTACCACGAATTTGTTCTGCTATACGAATTGGATAGTTTTTGAATAAAAGTAATTCAATATAACCTGAAATAATACCAGTTATCATAATACATAAGAACCTTAGCATTATTTTCATTTAAAAATGATACAAGATAATCCACAATAAAGTCTGGTAGCAATCCAAAGTTTAACACAGAAGCCATTGCAAGCATAGCATAAACAAGTGATATAACCATTGCTAATGCAACTAAATTTGCATCCGCTATTCCACCTAGACTACCTGCTGATGTTCTGAACTCTTTTAAAGAGTGGTATACCAATTAAATCTCCACCACCTTATTAATAAAAAGCTTCAACTAAGGAACTTGCAATAGATACACTCGCTAATCATATCGTTTAGCTAAAAAGTGAAAAAGACTTATGACAAATAATAGTAATATCTTTCCTATTATAATTCTCGTGTTACTCTCTCATGATTTAGTCAACTTCACTTGTTACGATAATGACTAAAATACATGTGACTTATCATAAATTATAATCTGCCCTCATTATAGCTTGTTTTTTATAAAACGCTTACTTTTGTTGAATTTTAAAAGTTCTGAATAAAAGTCCGTTTCTGCTATTTGTATCACTTGTATGTCATCTGACTTATATAACAGTTTTTCTAAATAATCATTATTTCGTATTTTTATCCTATATATTCAAACCATCCTAATTTTCTGTATCATCCAAGTATAAGTATAAAATAATAACAGTTTTATTTTTAAATTTTTTTAGACATAAAAAAATGGTAACCCGCCGTTACCATTTTTTATAAAATTATCATTTTTCTACTGGGAATGATTTCAAATCCGTCGCTATTTCTGTATTAGAAAACAACTCTCTAGCCTCTTTCAATAATTCCTTATATGTATCTCCTTGATAGCGAGAACTAATGTGAGTTAATATTAGTCGCTTCGCATTTGCCTGAAGTGCAATGCTCGCAGCTTGCTTAGATGTAGAATGAAAATAATCATACGCTTGTTGCTCATCTTCTGCTGCGAAAGTCGCTTCATGGACAAGTACATCTGCATCTTGCGCAAGCTCCCTACTCGCTTCGCAATATCGCGTATCACCTAAGATAGTAATAATTCTCCCTTTTTGAGGTGGGCCGATAAACTCATTTCCATTTAATATCGTGCCATCCTCTAATTCAACTGCTTCACCATCTTTTAAACGTTTAAAGATTGGACCTGGTTTCACACCCATCTCAAGCAACTTATCAACTAAAAGAGCACCTTGTATATCTTTCTCTACAATACGATATCCAAAACATTCTATACCGTGTGACAATCTTTTCGTTTCTACATAAAATTCATTATCTTCAAATACGGTACCTTCTTCTGTTATCTCCACAACTTCAAGTGGATATTTCACATGTGTCGTACTTACCGATAATGCCACTTCAATAAATTGTTTAATTCCTTTCGGTCCATACACCGTTAAAGGCGTAGTTCCTCCTTGAAATGAACGGCTACCTAATAAACCAGGCAATCCAAAAATATGATCGCCATGTAAATGCGTAATAAATATTTTTTCAATGCGGCGCGGACGTACAGATGTATGTAATATTTGATGTTGCGTGGCCTCGCCACAATCAAATAACCAAGTTTGTCCTCGTTCTTCTAACAATTGTAAAGCAATTGCTGAAACGTTCCTTCCTTTTGAAGGAACACCTGCACCAGTTCCTAAAAATACAAATTCCACTTTCTTTCCTCCAGCTCTAAATATACTCTATCTCTCATCTTACGGAATGTTATTTCAAATGGCAAATTGAATTTACATAACCAATCATCTAGACAACTATATAACACGAACGTTATACTTAAAAAATTTAGCTATTGTTCGTGTTTTATGGTAAAATGATTATACTACATTTTAAGGGAGCGTTTTATTATGAAAGAAGTATTTCGTTTACAAACTGATTTTTCATCTTCATTTGATCGCTGGGTAAGTTCTTTCGTGTCTGATCACCCAGCACAATTAGAATGGACAACTTTAAAGGAATTAATCCATGAATATACAACATCACATACAAATGATACGTTACCAGCATATATTTCTTCAGCTTTAACATATTACGCCCAACGTGTTTCAACTACAAACAGTTCAGAAATTGTTATTTTTGAAAACCCTACAATCTCGTAATCTATAATAAAAAAGCACTGGTTACAGTGCTTTTTTATTTATACTTATTTAACAAATGATCATATTCCGTCCAAAAGTCGGTATACATACTTCGCTCAAACTCATTTGAAATTATCTTTTCACTTGATTTATTAAATAATTCTTTTGCTTGTAGTGCAAAAGAAACAATTTGTTTTCTATATTCATTTTCATTCAATTCTATATGAAGTCCTTCATAGTATATAGCCTTTTGATTAGTAGAAATAACTTTGACAAAGTCCTTTAAAATCACGTTTTCACCTATATGATTTATAGTCCAATGAATTGAAATTGGGCATCCTAACATTAGCATAGTGCCACATCCGTGCAAAATAAGCCCCGCTTCATTTTCAATATCACAAATATATTCTTTATCTAAAGTTCGTAACAAAGCTAAAGCTGATTCACTTATTCCCCATTCCTCATCCATACCTGTCTGCGTAATAATCGTTCCAGCCACATTTAAATATATTTCTCCATGAGAACATAAATCTTCATGCTCATTAAACAACCATTTTTGATTCTCAATATTTATAATAAAATTTTGTGGTCCCATTACAAATTCCCCTTTTATAAAAATATTTTTCCATATTATTCATAATCAATATCATGCATTTCATCCCACATATCTATTATAAATCCGTTTAATATTTTAAAAACACAGATAAAAAAGATATTGACACTACGATTTTCCATTGCTAACATTCAACATGTAATTGAATATGGTCTCTGTTAGGTGAGGCTCCTGTATAGAGAAACGCTGCTGCCCAAAAATGTCGAGAGACGCCAATGGGTCAACAGGAAAGGTCGGAATGAAGGCCTTTTTTAACGTAGCTGGTTTCAGTACCTATGCTATACAGTGCTAAAACTCAACGAGGGAGAGGTGCATGTATTTTGTCATACACAAAAACTGTTTTTATTTATGTCTACTAACAGTCTTTGTTGTGGACTCTTTTAACTGCGAATTCAGACCTTTACTCGTTTTGAGTAAAGGTCTTTTTACGTCTATATGCACCTTACTATGAAACAAACATAGCATATTCAGAAACTACTAAATTGTACGGAGGTGAGGAACAGTTGGCAATTGATGATTCGGCCCAGATACCCATACGTTTTACATTCATATTTCATCATGTAGGTAGGAAAGAAACTGTTCCTCACCATTTCAAATAGTTAGGTAACAGATTGTTTCCTCCTTCATGACAGAGGAGGAACTACCGATGTTTAATTTACAAAGACAAGAAACAAAGCATGCTTATGAGCAAGATAGCATGCAAACAAATAACGAATTATTAGTGGAGGTTGCAACACAAGATGTAAGCTCTGCGTTAAAACTTTTAGAAACAACACAAGGTGGATTATCTAAACAAGAAGCGTCTCGTAGACTTTCTTTATATGGTCCGAATGAAATAGCTCATAATAAAATGGCGCCGTGGTACATTCAATTTCTATTGGCATTTAAAAATCCATTTATTTTCGTTTTATTAGCTCTTGGAGCACTCTCCTTTTTCACAGATGATATGCAAGGAACGATTGTCGTATCTGTAATGGTCCTACTTAGTGCAACGATTCGGTTTTCCCAAGAATTTCGTTCTCAAAAAGCTGCCGATAAGTTAAAAGCTATGGTTCGAACAACTGCGAGCGTATTTAGAATAAATGGATTTGTACATGAAACAAAAAATGTAAAGAATTTAAACCGAAATTACACAACAGAAATTCCAATTGAGGAACTTGTACCTGGCGATATTATTTCCCTTTCAGCTGGTGATATCGTTCCAGCTGATGTGCGTGTTGTATCCGCTAAAGATTTATTTGTTAATCAATCTTCTTTGACAGGGGAAGCACTTCCTGTAGAAAAATACGAACACTGCTACCATACAGAAAATAAGCATATCTTACCGAAAAACATGAAAAAAAATTACAATCCACTCGATATGGAAAACCTTTGCTTCATGGGAACAAATATTGTAAGTGGTAGCGCAAAAGCTGTTGTCATCTCAACAAGTACCGATACGTATTTCGGCTCTTTAGCAAATAAGGTAATTGGAAAGCGTGTAGAAACAAGCTTTGATAAAGGTGTAAACAAAGTAAGCTGGCTCTTAATTACATTCATGCTTATTATGGCACCCATTGTCCTTCTCATTAATGGATTCACAAAAGGAGATTGGCAAGAAGCTTTCTTCTTCGCTATTGCCGTCGCTGTTGGCCTTACACCTGAAATGTTACCAATGATTGTAACTGCTAATTTAGCTAAAGGTGCCGTTAACATGTCTAAACAAAAAGTAATTGTAAAACAGCTAAATTCTATTCAAAACTTAGGTGCTATGAACATTCTTTGTACAGATAAAACCGGAACTTTAACAGAAGATAAAGTGGTCCTTGTTCGTCACTTAGATCCCAAGGGAAATGAATGCAATCGCGTCTTGCAATTTGCCTATTTAAATAGTTTCTATCAAACTGGATTGAAAAATTTAATAGATAAAGCTGTTATTAAGCATACAGAGGAAAACAATAAATTTAATCCATCAGCTTTTCAAAAGCTAGATGAAATTCCATTCGATTTCGCCCGCCGGCGTATGTCAGTTATCGTAAAGGATATTTCAGGTGAACATACAATGGTTTGTAAAGGTGCCGTAGAAGAAATTTTATCAATTTGTAACTACACTGAAGTGGATGAAAAAATCGTTCCACTCACCGAGGAAATACGTTCAAATGTCAAAAAACTAAGTGAGACACTAAATAGTGAAGGTATGCGGGTTATTGCTGTGGCTTATAAAAAAGATAGAAGAATAAATGATACAGAGTACGCAGTAAAAGACGAAACTGATATGATTCTCGCTGGATATATCGGCTTTTTAGATCCACCGAAACCATCTGCAGCAGCTGCAATTCAAGCATTACAAAAACATGGTGTACAAGTGAAAATTTTAACTGGCGATAACGAAATTGTTACAAGAAAGGTTTGTAAAGAAGTTGGATTAGATATCGGCGAACCAATCCTCGGTTACGAGATTGATTCTTTACCAGATAAAGCATTAGCAAAACTTGCTGAAGAAACGACTGTATTTGCGAAGCTTAATCCAATGCAAAAATCTCGTATTATACACGCATTACAAGGAAATGGACACACTGTAGGTTACATGGGAGACGGCATTAACGATGCTGTAGCATTACGTGAAGCTGATGTCGGAATATCTGTTAATACTGCTACTGATATTGCGAAAGAAGCTTCCGATATTATTCTACTCGAAAAAAGTTTAACTATATTAGAAGCAGGTATTTTAGAAGGACGTACTACATTCGGAAATATTTTAAAATATATTAAGATGACAGCTAGCTCTAACTTTGGTAATGTGTTTAGCGTGTTAGTAGCAAGTGCTTTCATTCCTTTTTTACCGATGCTTGCCATTCATCTTTTAATTCAAAACTTACTTTATGATATTTCACAACTTTCTATTCCATGGGACAAAATGGATAAAGAGTTTCTAGAAAAACCACGAAAATGGGATACTGCAAACTTACGAAACTTCATTATTTGTATCGGCCCAATTAGTTCCATATTTGATATTATCACATACGTAGTCATGTGGAATGTATTTGGTGCAAATACACCGAGCGAGCAATCATTATTCCAGTCCGGATGGTTTGTCGTTGGATTGTTAACACAAACTTTAATTGTTCACATGATAAGAACACAAAAGATTCCATTTATTCAAAGCACTGCATCAACACCAGTCGTTTTATTAACTGCTCTTATTATGGCAATCGGGATTTATATTCCATTCTCACCACTTGGTGCAGCCGTTGGTTTACAAGCATTGCCACTTAACTACTTCCCTTGGTTAGTAGGAATACTATTAGGCTACGCTTTTTTAACACAATTCCTAAAAAAGCTTTATATTAAAAAGTTTCATAGCTGGTTGTAAAAATAAGAATGAGTGGGTATTCCCCGCTCATTCTAAAAGACATAACACATATTTATTTATGGAGGTGACCATGATGGTATGGTACGACATTGTATTCAGATTAGTTATCGTAATTATTGTAGGAGCTTGCATTGGAATGGAAAGACAATGGAGACACGGAATGGCTGGGTTACGGACAAATGCTCTCGTATCACTTGGTACCTGTATAATAGGAAAGGTGTCATGATTTTACTACTTCATGACACCTTCTACATAAACTTATTTTCTAACTTTTGTTGAAACGACTTCTCTTGCTTACGTAGTAGTTGACTACCTCGTTGTAAAATCGGTGTTCCATATTTATCGTTAATTTGATCAATGACAGCAAGTAGTGGCTCTTTTTTCGCATCCTCTTCAAATGAAAACAAATCTAATTGTTTCACCGATTCTGTCTTCCACTCTATTTCAGTAGCTGTAACACCTAGTAAACGAACGGAATCACCATCCCAATGTTGCTTCCATAAACGGGATGCTGCTTGAAAAATATCGCGTTCTTCCCAAATTGCATTTTTCAATTGCTTACTCCGTGTTACTGTTCGCCTATCATGGTATTTAATCATAATTTGAATATTATAGCTGACAAGGGTTCGCTTTTGTAATCTTTTACTCACTGATTTTGATAACCGTTCTAACATATCAAGTAATTCTTTCTCTTCATCCATATCCTTTGAAAAAGTCATCGAGTTACCGACACTTTTATGTTGGCCCATTTGACTCGGATCCACTTCCCTATCATCCGTACCTTTTGCACGCTTTTGTAAATCAATACCGTGCTTCCCAATTTTAGCGCGAATGATATGCTCGTCTCCCTTCGCTAACTGTTCAATTGTATGTATATGAATTTCATTTAATTTTTCAGCTGTTTTTTCTCCAATCCCATGCATTGCTTCAACTGGAAGTGGCCAAATCATTTCTGGAATATCACGTTTTCGAAGTACGGTAATACCGAGAGGTTTTTTCATATCAGAAGCTGTTTTTGCTAGGAAAAGATTTGGAGCAATTCCGATACTACACGGAAGCTGCAACTCTGTTAATAGTGCTTGTTGAATCATCTTTGCTATTTCAAGAGGCGAACCAAGTGCGTAGCAATCTGTAATATCTAAATATCCTTCATCTATTGAGACTGGTTGTATCTTTTCTGTAAAACGAGAAAGGACTTGAAACATTTGAAATGAAGCTTCGCGATATAATGTGAAATTAGGACGCCTTACAACTAATTGCGGGCATAACCTTTTCGCTTCCCAAAGGGGCATCGTCGTACGTATGCCGTATTCTCTCGCCTCATAACTACATGTTATAATAATTCCTTTTCTCTCTTTTTCATTTCCAGCAACCGCTAATGGCTTTCCTTGTAATGATGGATCATGAGCAATTTCAACAGATGCGAAAAAGCAATTCATATCTACATGTAAAATAACACGACCATTTTTCGGATACATTTCTCGCATAGTACTCACTCCCTAATCAGAACGTTCGTTCTTTCATTATATCAAATTTTGCACAATAATTATAATAATTACTTGTTCTTTTTTATAATCGATATAAAGAGGATATATATGTGAAAGGGTCTGATTATGATGAGATCAACTAATAAAGTGAAACTTTAATCAACCCTCACCAATCGGGTTTTTGCGGGCAGCAGGGCCCCCACCTAACTTCTTTACTTTCGCTGAATTTTGAGGTAGGGAGCTTACTGTCCGGCAAATAGCGGGATAAACTCAACTATACATTCCTTGTAGTTATATTAATCATTGCAATTAATTATTTACTACTTCAGATTTTCAATATAAATACGTTAGGATTATTCCTTCGTCTAGTACATGTAGCAACAACGTATATACTTCCATAGGTTTTCTTATATTGGCTTATACGTCTTGTCAAAGCAATCGAATCAAAATAAAAAGCGTGTAAATCACAATTGATTTACACGCTTTTTCTATTTCATTACTTCGCTACTTCTTCAATAATTGCAACAACTAATTCTGCTGTTTTTGCTAATTCTTCAACAGGAATCTTCTCGTTTGTTGTATGAATTTCTTCATAACCAACTGCTAAGTTAACTGTTGGGATACCATGTCCTGCAATTACGTTTGCATCACTTCCGCCACCACTTTGGTGAAGAGAAGGTGTACGACCAATTTTTTCAGCTGCACGTTTTGCAACTTCTACAACGTGATCGCCATCAGCAAATTTAAATCCTGGGTACATAACGTTTACTTCAACGTCTGCATGCCCGCCCATTTCTTTTGCAGTTGTTTCAAATGCTTCTTTCATTTTAGCAACTTGTGCTTCCATTTTCTCATTGATTAAAGAACGAGCTTCTGCAAAGATTTGTACATGATCGCAAACGATATTCGTTTGTGTACCACCTTCAAAACGTCCAATATTTGCAGTCGTTTCAGAGTCAATGCGACCAAGTGGCATCTTCGCAATTGCTTTCGCTGCGATAGTAATTGCAGATACACCTTTCTCCGGCGCTACACCAGCGTGAGCTGTTTTCCCGCGAATAATTGCGTTCACTTTCGCTTGTGTTGGAGCTGCAACAACGATTTCACCAACTTTTCCATCGCTATCTAATGCGTAGCCATATTTCGCTGTAATACGCTCACGGTCTAATGCTTTTGCACCAACAAGACCTGATTCTTCTCCGACTGTAATAATAAATTCAATTTTACCATGAGGGATATTTTTCTCTTTTAAAACACGGATTGCTTCGAACATTGATGCTAATCCAGCTTTATCATCCGCACCTAAAATTGTTGTACCATCTGATACGATATATCCATCTTTAATAGAAGGCTTAATTCCATTACCAGGAACTACTGTATCCATATGAGAAGTAAAGTAAATTGTATCAACACCATCTTTTGTTGCTGGTAAAGTACAAATTAAGTTACCTGCACCATGACCAGTTACAGCCATTGTGTCATCTTCAAATACTTCTACACCTAAATCTGTAAATTTCTTCGTTAATACTTTGCAGATTTCTGCTTCAAATTTCGTTTCAGAATCTACTTGTACTAATTCCATAAATTCATTTACTAAACGTTCTTGATTAATCATAAGACTGCGCCTCCTGCACTACCATTATGTATGTAACACTATTAATTATAACAGAATTTCGCAAAAGTTTCGAAATACAAGACAAAAAACAGATGGTTTACATGTCTAGATAACCATCTGCTTTCTATTACTCATTTAACAATACCCAGCGCATATGATCTTCCCACACACCATTTACCATTAACATCTTCCTAGACACGCCTTCATATTGAAAACCTATCTTCGTTACTACTTGTATAGATGCTAAATTACGAGGCATAATCGGAGCTTCTATACGATGTAACTGAAATTCCCCAAAAGCAACTTGAATTGCTTTTCTAAGCGCTTCTGTCGTATACCCTTTGTTTAACTCTGCTTTATCTAATTTATAACTAAGTACACAAGATTGATAAATGCCACGAACGATTAAATTAAATGAAATACACCCAATTATTTTCGTATCATCACCCTTTTTAAAAATCCATAGTCTGATGATTTTCCCTTCTTCGAACTCTTTTCTATCCTTTTGCAACTTTTTCTTTTGATAATCTAGCGTAAAAAAATCATCCGGTCTATACTCTTCCCAAGCTTTTAAAAATTCACGATTTCTGTCGTAATATTGAAGAACTGTTTCAGCATACGACTCATCAATTTCCCTTAAGTATAAACGATCTGTTTCGTATATTTTCATCATCGTATCTCCATTCTTCAGCTTGCCCAACTAAAAATTAACAATATACCCTTTTACTATATTCTCTACACACTCTCAAATTTCCTGTTATATTTTGCAATCCCCTCCCGAATTTTGTCCTCACTCTCCCCTTGTCCATAATTTCATTTCTCGTTACAATGAAATTGTACTGATTTGCAAGGAGGTATAACGATGCATAAAAAAGCTCAAAAAGTTATGGTTTATGTGATGCTAATTTCTATGCTTGTAACAACATTACTTGCTGGCGCGAGTATGTTTTGGTAAAAAGGGCGATGTGTTCGTCCTTTTTTTACTTTTTACACATAACAAAATAAACCATCTCGACATCGAGATGGTTTATTTTATATAAAACACAATCGCTACAATACTAAAGGAAAATGACATTACAAGCGCTATTACAAAACTTGTATATTGTTTCTGCTGAAATGCCCCAATAACAAAAGTGAGATTAAGTAATGCCATACATACAATCGCTACAAGATAAGAACATATATTAAAAGTTGCCAATATGAATGTAATAACAAATAGAAATCCCATAAAAAACTGCATATACGAAAGTTTTGGATTCAAGTACATATGAGCAACCCCTTTATCTAATTTTATCTTTCTATACTCTCATTAACGCACGGTTATGTACACATGTCAAGACAACTTATTATAATAGAAAAAGCCAACCTTTTTGTTGGCTTTTTCATATGCAACGGCTCCTTTTTCTTTTGCCAATTGCTGAAATGATTTTTTCGATTTCACAATCCATACTTTCGTTCCAATTGGAATGCGATCAAACAAATATTCCACATCGTTTTTCTTCATTCTTATACACCCTTGTGAAATATACTTTCCAATTGAACTCGGTTGGTTTGTTCCATGTATTCCATATTTACTTCCATCAGTTCCTCTTGCATTAAATCCAATCCACCTTGACCCAAGTGGATTTTTTGGCGATCCACCTGGAATATCCTTCGCAATGTAATACGGATCCTTTGCTTTCATTACAACATCAAAAGTTCCTTCTGGAGTTAATTCATTCGTTTTCCCTGTCGCTACTGGAAAAACCTTTTGAATCTTTCCATCGTCAATGTAAGCTAATTTATTCGTTGCTTTATTTACAATAATAAAAGGATCTCCGGCACGTGGATTATCCCCAAGAGGCCAAATCGGCGATAAAGAAAGACATAATATGATAGAGAGAAGATACGGCATAGATAATTCCTACCTTCTATATAAGTTCTTTTATATTATCCTTTCCCTTAAAGCGACTTTTAATGAGTAAATATTGTTCCATTTCATACACAAGTTGAACAAGTTTCGCACGTATCTCAAATTCTTCGCGTGTAGCTGGCAATGGCATGTCTCTAAATAATTCCCTCATTTCTTGAAGCTGCCTTAAGGAAATAACGCCAGTACTCTCAGGGCTAATAGCATTACCAATGTTTTCAACAACATCTGCAATCATGTCAGCTTGTTCATATGTCCACGATAAAGAAGCTGCTAGTGGTATCATTCGCTCTAAAATTTCGAATTGTTGCATACGCATATTAAAATAACGATAGTAATAATCATCTTCTCGCATAAATGCATTCTCAAGTTTTTTAAACGATAAATCTCTTGCTTCATTTAACATATTCTCGGTTTCAATGAGTTCTGCTCCACTCCAACTACTTTCTCGATTTCGTAAATACACAACCATTTCAAACAAAATCGTTTTAAAATTATTCTCTATTTTATCCTGATACTCTTTTAGCTTATTTTCACTACTCGGCATATACATATTTACTAATAACGCCACGCTAATCCCTATCGTTAATATAGCAATTTCATTTCCAACTATAAGCCATGTAATTTGCTTCAATGAATATAGATGCATAACAATAACTGAACTCGTGACAATACCTTCTTGAATTTTAAGCATTACTGCAGTCGGAATAAATGTAAGTAACAATATGCTAATTGCAAGTGGTGTATAGCCAATCGTTTCAAAAATACAAAACGCGAATGCCATTGATAATACACACGCTAGAAAACGATGTAACGACACTTGAAGTGATTTGCGCTTCGTATTTTGTACACATAAAATAACTAAAATGCCTGCTGAACTATAAAATTCTAACCCTAATAACTGAGCAATAAAAACTGCCGCACCTGTCCCTATTGCTGTTTTTACTGTACGATATCCAATTTTAAACATATCATTACTCCTATATGTATAAACGTATTTACAGCTAGTATAAAAAAAGGATGACACAATGTCATCCTTTTCTACTTATTATTCACATAACCTTTTCATATTACAATATTTTTTGTAAAAATTGTTGCGCACGTTCACTTTTCGGCGCTGCAAAAAATTCTTCTGGCGCACTATCTTCTACAAGCTTTCCTCCGTCCAAGAAAAGAACACGATCTGCCACTTCTTTTGCAAAGCCCATTTCATGTGTAACGATAGCCATCGTCATTCCTGTCGTAACTAACGATTTCATAACTTCTAACACTTCTTTCACCATCTCTGGATCTAGCGCCGATGTCGGTTCATCAAATAACATAACTTCCGGTTCCATCGCTAACGCTCTTGCAATTGCTACACGTTGCTTTTGTCCTCCCGAAAGACGATTTGGATACGTATCTTTTTTATCTACTAATCCAACCTTTTCTAAAAGTTTCTCAGCTTTCTTTTCAGCTTCTTGCTTCGTTACCCCTTTTACATTGATAGGAGCATACGTAATATTTTCTAATACAGTCATATGAGGAAATAAGTGAAAATGTTGAAATACCATACCAACATTTTCACGAACATGCATAACATTCGTTTTCGGATTCGTTACTTCTTCCGTCCCAATCCAAATGTGACCATCCGTTGGTGCTTCTAACATATTCATACAACGTAAAAATGTTGATTTTCCTGATCCAGAAGGCCCTATAATTGCGACTACTTCCCCTTTTTCAATTGTTGTTGTAATTCCTTTTAATACTTCGTTTTTACCAAATGATTTATGAAGGTTTTCAATTTTAATCACTTTTCTTCATTCTCCCTTCAATTGCCTTCCCGACTAATGTAAGAATAATGACTAACATATAATAAATCAGTCCAACAAAAAGTAATGGTTCAAGATATTTAAATGTCTCACCGCCTACAATGTAAGCACGACGCATTAAATCAGTCGCGCCTATTACTGTTACTACAGCCGATTCTTTCGTAAGTGTCGCAAATTCGTTCACAAGCGCTGGTAATATATTTTTTAATGCTTGAGGGAAAATAATATTTCTCATCATTTTTCCGTACGGTATCCCTAAAGCCATTGCTGCTTCTGTTTGTCCTTTATCAACCGCTTGAATACCAGCACGAATTACTTCTGACATGTATGCACCTGAATTCAAGCTAAATGCAAGTACAGCAGCTAAGAATGCTGGTATTTCATAACCAATTATTTGTGGGACGCCGAAATAAATAATCATTAATTGCAATACAAGGGGTGTACCACGAAAAATTGATGTATAAAAATCTGCTGCTATATTTAATGCTCGTATTCTAGCAATTTTACAAAGTGCTAATAGCGTTCCTAAAATAAATCCTGCTAAAGCTGATACTGCTACAATTTTCAAAGTAACTTCTAAACCTTTTAGTATATATGGTATCGAAGGCGTAATCGCCGAAAAATCTAAGTTCATTCTTTTCATTCCCCTCACAGAAAAGTGAAAGGCAGCTTATTTTCCGCTGCCAAACCATTTCTTCACTAATTTATCCATTTCTCCATTTTCTTGCATTTTTTTAATTACTTTATTAAATTCAGCTGTTTTATCACTGTTTTTTGGAAGGGCAATTGCTGCTCCAACTTCTTCTGGTGCTTCTTTAATTTCAATTCCTTGTAAATCTTTCATTTTCTCTAAATAATTTTTAGCAACTGTATCTTCTATAATTGCAGCGTCAAAACGACCAGCTTTAATTTCTTGTACGATTTCTGGTATACGGTCACGTCCCTCAACTTGGAAATCTACTTGTTTTTTAAATTCTGAAGCTTTCTCTTCTTGAATAGACCCTGTTTGTACCCCTACTTTTTTCCCTTTTAAATCCTCTACAGATTTAATGTTAGAATCCTTTTTAGAAACGACCATATTTTTCGCAACAAAATAAATATCTGTAAAATCAACATTATTTTTACGCTCTGCAGTTGGCGTCATACCTGCCATTACGAAATCAACTTTTCCTGAACTAAGAGATGCTAATAAACCACCAAAATCCATATCTTTCACTTTCACTTCATACCCAAGTTCTTTTCCGATATATTTAGCAACATCAACATCAAAGCCAATAATTTCATCGCTCTTTGACGCATCTACATATTCATAAGGTTTATAATCTGCTGAAGTTCCCATTACGAGTACTTTTTTATTTCCTTTTGTTTCTTTCGATTCCCCATTACTACAAGCGCTGAATATACTTACAATTAAAATAAGTGCAAACGATATTGATACTAACTTCTTCATCTTTCTTCCCCCTAATAATGTATATTTAAAAGTTTAATAGAATATTTATTCGATGTTTGTATTGTATCAGCACTTTTATTTTTATGCAATATATAAAATAAAAATAAATAACGAAACAATATAAATGCTGTTTGTTATGTATAAAATGATGCATAAAATAACATAACTATGCATATCTCAGAAATTTTAATAATAAATAAAAAAGGCGGCACATCCACTTGATTGTGGACGTGCCGCCTTTTCTCTTATTTTTTATAGTTCTTCACAATTCTCTTCGAAATATGATTGTAGTTTCGCAATAACTTGCATCGGTTCATGACCTTCAATTTCATGACGCTCTACCATCGTTACAATTTTTCCATCTTTTAATAAAGCAAATGATGGAGAAGAAGGTGGGTACCCTTCGAAATATTCACGCGCTCTTGCTGTCGCTTCTTTATCTTGACCTGCAAACACCGTTACAAGGTGGTTAGGACGTTTATCATAATGTACGGAATGCGCAGCAGCAGGACGAGCAATACCACCTGCACAACCACATACAGAGTTTACCATTACAAGTGTTGTTCCATTTCTTTTAAACGCTTCTTCTACCGCTTCCGGCGTCGTCAATTCTGTATATCCAGCAGAGACAATCTCTTCACGCGCTTGGCGGACAACATCATTCATAAAAAAGTTAAAATTAATCACTCTTTTCCCTCCTCTAAAACTACCTATTTGTATCTTACCAGTTAATGTTTATGAAATACAAGTAAGTTTACTTGTATTTAAGTATAGAAAAGGTGTTAGAGCTCTTGCTCTAACACCTTTTCTTTAATGACCACGATGTTTTTGCTTTGCTTTTTGTACTTTCATTAAACGTCTTCTTTCTTTTTCAGCTTCTCGCTTCTCTTTAGACTGCAGTTTCTTTTCTTGTTTATGCAATTCATAAGATAAACTAATCGCCTCTTGCGCCTTAGTAAAACGTTTAATAGTTGTTTCTTTTGCTGCTTGTCGCATGATACGCTTTATGTTTTTAGGACGCTGTTTTTCTTTAACTTCTACACCACATTTTGCAAAGTGCTGAAAATGCTCTAAAAGTGAACCATTCACAAACATAAGCACTTCTTCATCTGACGGTTCCGCCCCAAAAATATACCTCGCCCCATACAATTTCCCTTTTTCTTTACATGTAATGATTCCAACAAAAAATTGGCCATCGTGATATACTGTCAAATCCATTGACAGCCCCTCCTTTAAAAGATTAGAAATACGGGACATCCCGGAGGGGAAGGTTACTGACATGAAATCATGCGTCTGGACTACCAACCAGAGCTGTGTTTTTGTATTTCTTTCACTATTATTATATCTTTTTTTCCATAATCTTCATATATTCAGCAATCATTTTTTTATGCGATCCTACAATATAGTCAGGTAGTTCTGTTACTGAAAAGAATTTAAGCTGAACTGCTTCTTCTTTATTCATAACAAAATCCCCTTCGTATTCATCCGTATAATAGGCGGTTGTTACAGATTGAAATTCATCACCGTTTTCTAATTTTGTAAAGTAGTTCGCTCCAGAAAATACATTGATTAGTCGCAAGTTCTTCACTTTTATTCCTGTCTCTTCATATACTTCACGATAAGCTGTTTCTTCTGGTGATTCACTAAGCTCCATTAGCCCGCCAGGTAGCCCCCATTTTCCGTACGGCTCTGTCCGCTGCTGCAATAAAACATATCCATTTTCATTTATAACGAGTACAACAGCACCAACTAAAATTAAAGGGCGATGACCAACTATTTTTCGTAATTCTTCTACATATCCCACCGTATCGCCTCCTTTTTCGTTGTCCACACTATTGTATCATATGTACGAAACGACAAAATGCGTATATTTTTCATTTTTTTAACAAAATATTTATTTTATGTGATTCATCTACTGTAGCTAACATAATAGATTCGACTTCTGTACTCTCCTCTAGAAATTCTCTCGCCCACGCTTCTGTTTTTCCTAATAATGCAAGAACATCTTTCTGTATCCTCCCATCCTTTACTAATACAAAAGAAACTGGGGATTTTTTTCCCGCCACTTTAAGATCCAGCCGCGAAACTGCTTCATATTCTGGATACCGAAATATAGAAACGACACCGTTTGCTTCCCATAATGCTAATTTAATCGTTTGAATATCGCTCACATTTCGCATACGAAGTTCCGAAAACAAATATTCCAAGGTAATTCTCGCCTTTTTCAAATTGCTAAAATTAATGGAACCATTGTGTATAAGAATAATAGGTGCAGGCTCTAAAAAACGTCTCCATCTATCCCATTTCAGCATTAAAACTGAGCTTATAATATGAAGTACAACAAGTATGAACGTTGTAATCATCGATCCCAGTAACCCTACTTTTTCATCAGACAATGCGTTAGAAATATTCCCACCAAGCAATAACACTAATACAACATCTAAAAAACGAAGTTGTGCGATAGACCTTTGCCCCATCGCTTTCGCAACTAATATTAAAAATATGTATGCTATAATAGCCCGAATAACCCATTCACTATTAGAAAGATGCCGTGCTCCTTCAAAAATATGCATATGCATCACTTTGCACTCCTTACCCGTCTCAAACTGCTATCCTGTTTTAGTTTGCAACGTTTATGAGCATATATGTAAAAAAGCTGGTTCGTTTAAAAACGAACCAGCTTTTTTTACTTAACTGAAAACATATATTTTTTATACGTTTTCCGTACCGATAATATGAGCCCCATCATAATCATATTTGAGAATAAGGAACTTCCCCCATACGATAAGAAAGGTAATGCAATACCTTTTACAGGCATTAATCCAACGATCATACCGATGTTTTGGAATATTTGAACTGTTAATATACCGATTGATCCAGCGCATAATAATGTACCAAATAAATTATCAGCGGAATAACCAATAATAATTGTTCGATATAGTAGTAATAGGAACAAGAAGACAACTAAGGCTGCTACGATAAATCCACCTTCTTCGGCAATTGTAGCGAAAATAAAGTCAGTATGCTTCTCTGGGATATAGACGCTTCCTCCCCCAAACCCTTTACCTTCCATTCCTCCACTACCTACAGCTAAAATCGATTGCTGTGTTTGATAACCTTGATCTGCATTTTCAAATGGATTTAACCAACCTACAATACGCGACTGTTGGTGAGGTTTTAGTAAAGTAACTAAATTATTATAGAAAAAGTCTTGATACTTAAAGAAAATAAATATTAAAGCAGATAATATGGTCAACGGAATAACTGTACATAATGCTATCAATTTCTTTTGAATACCTGACATAAATAAAATACATGCAATAGCAGCAGCGTATAAGAACACCATACCTGTATCAGGTTGACTATATACAACCGCCATAGGTGGAAGTGACACTAGCATAATTTTACCTACTAGCTTTAAATCTGTTTGGAATGTCCTTGCCATATACTGTGCATTATGTTTCACTGCTATACTCGCTACTACAAGTAGCAATGCAATTTTGAAAAACTCAGACGGCTGAATTTGCCCAAACACTGGGAAAACAAACCATCTTTTTGCACCTAATTTTTCAGGTGTAAAACCTGATGGTGGTAATACTTTCAAAAGAATAAGTGAAGCAAATCCAGCAATATAAAGCGGCCAAGATAATTTTTGCAATTGATCTAAGTCGATGCTTGCAACAAGAAGTAACAATACAACCCCAATTATGTAGTTAACACCTTGTTTCATAGCAAAGTTTGCAGCTCCATACTGTCCCGTTTGCTGACTGCTATATATAGCAGCTATACTCGTCACACATAGTGCACACAAAATTAAAATTAATTTTACATCTAAACTTTTTAGAAACTCGGTACTTCTTTTCATGACATCCTCCTGAAACATTGTTACGGCAAAAATAAAAAACCAGGAGTCAACATTCTTCATGTTTTGACGACTGATTACACATTATCTATAAAACACTTATATAGAATAACTCTCTTTTTCATACAATACAATATATTATACTACAGTTTCATCAGTAAGATTTGCCAAAAAAATTATTCTTTTCTTATTTTATATCCATATACCATATATCAGCAATGTATTTTCGTAAATTCCTAATACATAATCGTTTATTGTAAGATTACTGGGAAAGATATTTATACATATAGTAGGATGTAGATGAAGAAATAAGATAATAAAAAGCTCGCATAAGCGAGCTTTTTATTAATATACAGATGTATTATTTTCTGACATGTTTTCTAAAATTTCTTTAACACGTCCTAAGAACTTACCACAAATTAAACCATCAAGTACTCGGTGATCAAGTGATAAACATAAGTTAACCATATCACGAGCACCGAACATACCGTTATCCATAATTACTGGGCGTTTTACAATTGATTCAACTTGTAAAATAGCCGCTTGTGGGTAATTAATAATACCCATAGATTGAACAGAACCGAATGATCCTGTGTTATTAATTGTAAATGTTCCACCTTGCATTTCGTCTGCTTTTAACGATTTCGTACGTACTTTTCCTGCAAGTTCTGTAATTTCACGAGCGATACCTTTAATTGTTTTCTCGTCCGCTTGCTTAATTACTGGTACAAATAGTTCTTCCTCTGTTGCAACAGCGATAGAAAGGTTAATATCTTTCTTCTGAACAATTTTATCGCCAGCCCACATTGAATTAATTTGAGGATACTCTTTTAACGCTTGTGCTACTGCTTTTACGAAGAAAGCAAAGAACGTTAAGTTAAAGCCTTCACGCTTCTTAAAGTCACCTTTAATTGAGTTACGGTATGACACAAGGTTTGTCACATCTACTTCAATCATCATCCAAGCATGTGGTGCTTCGTGTTTACTACGTAACATGTTTGCTGCGATTGCTTTACGCACACCTGTTACTGGAATTTCGATATCTCCAGGCATTGTAGGTACAGAAACTGGTTTCGCAGCTTCTACTTTTTGCGCTACTGGTGCTGCTTTTGGTGCTTCTGGGCGAGCTTCTACTACTGCCGCTACAGCTTCCTCTTTCTTCGCCGCACCTGCTTGTGGGATATTTCCAGATTCCACTAGCTTTAAAATATCTTTACGAGTGATACGGCCGTTTGCTCCCGTACCTTCTACTAGATCTAAATCAACGTTATGCTCACCCGCAAGCTTTAACACAGCTGGTGAAAAACGTGGTTTTCCATCAGTTGGTTGTTTTACTTTCGGTGCTTTTTCAGACGTAGCTACTTCTGCCTTTGATTCTTCTTTAGTTTTTTCCTCAACAGCTGTTGCTGCTACTTCATCTGCGCCTTCTACTTGAATAACACAAACTACTTCACCTACAGCTAACGTATCACCTTCACCAGCGATTAACTCTTTCACAACACCCGTGAAAGAAGATGGTACTTCAGCATTTACTTTATCAGTCATTACTTCTGCAAGCGGATCATACTTATTTACGTGATCGCCAACATTAACGAGCCATTTACTAATTGTGCCCTCTGTAACGCTCTCCCCGAGCTGAGGCATTGTAATATTTTCTACAGCCATGTATAGTCCCCCCGATTAAAATTCCGCAAGTTCACGCATTGCTTTTTCAACTTTATCTGGATTTACCATAAAGAATTTTTCCATTGTTGGTGCATATGGCATTGCTGGAACGTCTGGACCTGCAAGACGTGCGATTGGCGCATCTAAATCAAATAGACAGTTTTCAGCGATAATTGCTGCCACTTCACTCATAATGCTTCCTTCTTTATTGTCTTCTGTTACAAGAAGAACTTTACCTGTTTTAGAAGCTGCTTCAATGATTGCTTCTTTATCTAATGGATATACAGTACGTAAATCAAGAATGTGTGCAGAGATGCCATCTTGTGCTAACTTTTCAGCCGCTTGAAGAGCAAAATGAACACATAATCCGTACGTGATAACTGTAATATCATCACCTTCACGTTTTACATCTGCTTTTCCGATTGGTAATACGTAGTCATCCTCTGGTACTTCACCTTTAATTAAACGATATGCACGTTTATGTTCGAAGAATAATACTGGATCTTCATCACGAATGGCTGCTTTTAATAAGCCTTTTGCATCATATGGTGTAGAAGGGATAACGATTTTTAAACCTGGTTGGTTTGCAAACATCGCTTCTACAGATTGTGAATGATACAATGCACCGTGAACACCCCCGCCAAATGGTGCACGAATTGTAACTGGACAAGTCCAATCATTATTAGAACGATAACGAATTTTTGCTGCCTCAGAAACAATTTGGTTTACTGCTGGCATGATGAAATCAGCAAACTGCATTTCAGCGATTGGACGCATACCATACATTGCTGCACCAATTGCTACCCCAGCAATTGCAGATTCTGCAAGCGGTGCATCAAGCGCACGATCTTCACCAAATTGATCATACAAACCGTGTGTCGCTTTAAACACGCCACCTTTTTTACCAACATCTTCTCCTAAAACGAATACTTTCTCATCGCGTTCCATTTCTTCGCGCATTGCTAATGTAATAGCATCAATATAAGACATTACAGCCATGAAACGTTCCCCCCTATTCTGCGTATACGTGCTTCAATGCATCTTCAGGTGCTGCATACGGAGCATTTTCTGCATATTCTGTTGCTTCATTTACGATATGCATAATTTCGTCTAACATTTGTTTTTCGGATTCCTCAGTTAACACACCAGCTTCTTTTAAATAAGCTGCGAATGTTATAATTGAATCTTTTTTCTTTGCTTCTTCTACTTCTTCTTTATCACGATAAACACGATCATCATCGTCACTAGAATGTGCTGTTAAACGATATGATACTGTTTCAATTAAAGTTGGTCCTTCACCACGACGACCGCGATCTGCTGCTTCTTTTACAGCTTTATATACTGCAAGTGGATCGTTTCCGTCTATTGTATATCCAGGCATACCGTAACCAATCGCACGATCTGATACGTTTTTACATGCTAATTGTTTTTCAACTGGAATAGAGATTGCATATTTGTTATTTTCACACATAAAAATAACAGGTAGTTTGTGTACACCAGCAAAGTTTGCCCCTTCATGGAAGTCACCTTGGTTTGAAGAACCTTCTCCAAATGTAACGAACGTTACTAAATCTTTCTTCTCCATTTTTCCAGCTAGTGCAATACCAACTGCATGTGGTACTTGTGTTGTTACTGGAGATGAACCTGTAACAATACGATTTTTCTTTTGACCGAAGTGACCAGGCATTTGACGACCACCAGAGTTTGGATCTCCAGCTTTCGCAAAAGCAGACAACATAAGCTCTTTAGCTGTCATACCAAATGCTAGTACAACACCCATATCACGGTAGTATGGTAATGCATAATCTTTCTCTCTATCAAGAGCGAACGCCGCTCCAACTTGTGCAGCCTCTTGTCCTTGACAAGAAATTACGAATGGAATTTTACCAGCGCGGTTTAATAACCACATACGTTCGTCAATTTTACGTGCAAGTAACATCGTACGGAACATTTCTAATACTTGCTCATCACTTAAGCCAAGCTCTTCATGGCGCTTTTCTTTTACTTCTGCCATTTTTCATAACCTCCTAAATCCACATTTTTATGCGTGTAACGCTCTTCCATCTACAGCAAGTGCTGCTTCACCAATCGCCTCAGATAATGATGGATGCGGATGAATTGTATGTGCTACTTCCCAAGGTGTTGCATCAAGTACTCTTGCAAGACCCGCTTCAGAAATCATATCTGTTACATGTGGTCCAATCATATGAACACCAAGAATGTCATTTGTCTCTTCATCAACTACAAGTTTTACGAAACCATCTGATTCTCCGTATACAAGTGCTTTTCCGATTGCGCGGAATGAGAACTTACCTACTTTTAACTTATAGCCTTTTTCTTTCGCTTCTTGTTCTGTTAAACCGACAGAAGCAACTTCTGGACTGCTATATACGCATTTTGATACCATAGAGTAATCAATTGGTGTAACTTCTTTCCCTGCAATATGTTCTACTGCAGCAATTCCTTCATGAGAAGCAACGTGAGCAAGTTGCAGGCCACCGATTACATCTCCAATTGCGTAAATATGCGATTCTTTCGTTTGATAAAACTCATTTGTTTGAATGTATCCTTTTTCCACAACGATATCTGTGTTCTCTAAGCCAATATTTTGCGTATTCGCTTGTCTTCCTACAGATACAAGCATTTTTTCTGCTTTAAATTCTTTATTTTCACCGTTGTGTTCAGCTTGGATTGTTACTCCATTATCTTTTACCAATGTTTCTGGTAATACTTTTGCACCAGTTACCACTTTAATACCTTTTTTCTTGAATAGACGTTGCATTTCTTTTGAAACGTCTTGATCTTCTAGTGGTAATATTGTTTTTGCATACTCTAATACTGTAACTTCTACACCGAAGTCAGCAAGCATAGATGCCCACTCAATACCGATTACACCGCCACCAACGATAATAATCGAACTAGGAAGCGTTTCCATTTTTAGGGCATGATCTGAAGACATTACGTACTCTCCGTCTAATTCTAAACCTGGTAATGAATTTGGACGAGAACCTGTTGCAATAAGTACATTTTTTGGAATTAACATTTCATTCTCTTCTCCACTTGCAAGTTCAACTGAAATTGTCCCTGGCATCGGAGAGAAAATAGATGGGCCAAGAATACGGCCAATACCTTCAAACACATCAATTTTACCTTGTTTCATTAAGTGTTGAACGCCTTTATGAAGCTGCGTTACAATCTTCTCTTTACGCTCTTGTACTTTCGCAAAGTTTAGTTCTACATTGCTTGCAATAACTCCGAACTCTTCGCTTTTTTTAGCAGTTGCATATACTTCCGCACTACGTAAAAGAGCTTTACTAGGGATACATCCTTTGTGTAAACAAGTACCACCAAGATTTTCTTTTTCGACTAGTGCAGTTTTTAACCCTAGTTGTGATGCACGAATTGCAGCAACATATCCACCAGTACCGCCGCCAACGATGACTAAATCATATTCTTTTGCCATTATCTCAACCCCTAGCTACCGTTTCTTTTTCACGTACAACGTATTCTTTTGGAGCTTCTTCTTCACGTAATACACGAAGTGCTCCTTCTGCTAACGCTTCTAACTCATCTTCGCCTGGATGTACGATAACATCTGCAATCCAGTCCACTCGCTCTTTTATTTCATCGACAAGAATTTTACTGTATGCCAGTCCACCAGTTAATACGATTGCATCGATTTTCCCGTGAAGTACAGCGCTAGCTCCGCCAATCTCTTTTGCAACTTGATATGCCATTGCTTTATAAATAAGAGTTGCTTCAGGATCACCTTTTTCAACCATTTTCTCTACTTTAATCGCATCATTTGTACCGATTAAACTTACAAGTCCACCTTGTCCGACAAGCTTTTTAATCATTTCATCTCGGTAATACTCACCAGAGAAACACATTTCTACTAGTTGCCCTACTGGTACTGTACCAGCACGCTCTGGACTAAATGGTCCTTCTCCGTTTAAACCGTTATTCACATCGATTACTCTTCCTTTTTTATGAGCACCAACTGTAATACCACCGCCCATATGTGTAACTAATAAATTTAAATCCTCATATTTGTGGTTTAACTGTTCGGCTACTTTACGAGCAACTGCTTTTTGATTTAATGCATGGAAGATACTTTTACGTTCCATACCAGCAATACCACTTATACGAGCAACTGGCTCCATTTCATCTACAACGACAGGATCCACAATAAATGCAGGAATGTTTAATCCAGAAGCAATTTCATATGCTAAAATGCCTCCAAGGTTTGAAGCGTGATGACCGCTAAACCCATTTTTTAAATCTTCTAACATCGCATCGTTTACTGTATACGTACCGCCTTCGATTGGACGAAGTAATCCACCACGTCCACAAACAGCGTTTAATTTTGAAATGTTAATACCATGAGAATGTAGAACTTCTAAAATCGTTTCTTTTCGAAACTCATATTGGTCGATAATTCGCTTGTATTTCCCAATCTGTTCTACGTCATGACGAATCGTTTCTTCTAAAACGGGTCTTTCATTATCAAAAACACCAATTTTTGTGGATGTACTACCTGGGTTAATAACAAGAATTCGATTTACAGACAATGTTGCTACCTCCACTAATAAATTCAAAAGGAAGTGGAAACCTCATAAGAGGTAACCACGCCTTTTGTAAAAGTTATATATGAATGATTAGCGACGGCTAATAATATCGTGACCGTTGCGTAAGTAAGTGCTACGAGAATTTTTCAAGCTTGCAATGCGCTCTTCAGCTAGACGATCTGCCGCTACATAAGTTGCTATGCCATCGCGTTTTGAAATTTCGATTACTTTTGCAATTGTGTCATAAATAGACTCAACACGTTTTAGTGCACGTTCTCTATTGTATCCATATAATTCGTCTGCTACGTTAATTACGCCACCTGCATTAATTACATAATCTGGTGCGTATACAATACCCATTTCATGAATGATGTCACCGTGACGATTTTCTTTTAATTGGTTATTTGCAGAACCTGCGATTACTTTTGCTTTAAGTTGTGGAATAGTTTCATCATTAACTGTTGCGCCTAATGCACATGGTGCGTAAATATCGCATTCAACACCGTAAATTTCATTTGGTTCAACTGCTGATGCACCGAATTCTTCTACAGCACGTTGTACAGCTTCTTTATTAATATCTGTAACGATTAATTTTGCTCCTTCAGCGTGTAAATGTTTGCATAGGTGATATGCTACGTTACCAACGCCTTGAACAGCAATTACTTTTCCTTCTAAATTGTCAGTACCGAAAGCTTCTTTTGCAGCTGCTTTCATACCACGGTAAACACCGTATGCAGTTACTGGAGATGGGTTACCAGAAGAACCGAATGATGGTGAGATACCTGTTACAAAGTCAGTTTCTTCATGAATAATATCCATATCATCTACTGTTGTACCAACATCTTCAGCTGTAATGTAACGTCCGTTTAGTCCTTGGATATAACGTCCTAGTGCACGGAACATTGCTTCGCTCTTATCTTTACGAGGATCACCGATAATTACTGTTTTCGCACCACCTAAGTTTAAACCAGCTGCTGCGTTTTTGTATGTCATCCCTTTTGCAAGACGCAATGCATCTTCAATCGCCGCTTCTTCAGAATCATATGTCCACATTCTTGTTCCACCAAGAGCCGGTCCAAGTGTTGTATCATGAATTGCAATAATTGCTTTTAAACCAGATTCTTTATCTTGACAAAATACTACTTGCTCATAATCATATTTTTCTAAGTATTCGAAGATTTCTAATGTCATTGTCGTTTCCCCCTAATGTTTTACCCTTTTTGGTTTATTTTGAAGCAGTCGCAACTGCCAATGCTAATGAATATACTTTTGTTTCTGCTGAATCAGCACGAGATGTTAAAACAATCGGTGCTGTTGCGCCAGCAATCATTGCTCCTACTTTTGCATCCGCAAAGTATACGAGTGATTTATATAGCACATTTCCAGCTTCAATCGTTGGGACGAGTAAAATATCTGCCTTACCTGCTACATCACTTACTATGCCTTTATGCTCTGCTGCAATTTGTGATACTGCATTATCTAAAGCAAGTGGTCCATCAACGATACAATCTTTAATTTGTCCGCGGCGATTCATTTGTGTTAACATCGCTGCATCAATTGTCGCCTGCATCGCTGGATTCACAACTTCTACTGCTGCGATTGGTGCCACTTTGGGCAAGTCGATTCCTATTGCCTGGGCAACTTCTACAGTATTTTGTATAATAGCAGCTTTTTGTGTTACGTCAGGTGCGATGTTCATCGCTGCATCTGTAACGAAAATAAGACGGTCGTAATTTTGAACTTCAAATGCTGCTACATGTGAAAGTACGCTACCTTTACGTAGGCCCCACTCTTTGTTTAACACAGCCTTCAAAATATTCGCTGTTGGGATGTTCCCCTTCATAAGCACATCTGCTTCACCATTTCTCACAGCTTTAACAGAAAGTTCTGCAGCTTCAGCACTAGACATTGCTGCAATCACTTCAACATGTTCTGAAGTTTGTAAACCATGTTCTTGTAGCATCCCCATTATTTTTTCTTGATTTCCATATAGACGAAATTGAGCTAGCTGTAATTTAATTGCTTTCGCTACAGCTTCAATTACTTCATGATCTTCAGCTACTGCTACAGCCACAGTTTTTTTAGGCTTTCCTGCTGCTTGATCAATTAAGTATTCTAACTTCATATTTTGTAATCAACCCTTTCCGTCGTCCCTCGTCTATTTATAAAGCAAATACCGTGCCAACTTTTAAAAGTGGTCTTACCAATAATAAAAACGCATTCAAAATGCAGTAAAATCAATACTTTGGAAAATAACGAAAGATTCTGTCTTATTTTGTCGCTTTTTGTATACCATGCAATAAATTGCACGGTACGCAATTTATTGCATGCTATTTTTTGCATGGTCATACTTTTCTAGCTTGTAATATAAATTTCGAACGGAAATTCCTAACGCTTTTGCAGTTTGTGTTTTATTCCCATCAAATCTCTCCAAATATTCATAAATAATATTCCCTTCAAACTCTGTCACTAAATGTTCAAGTGGCTTTTCTTCTAATTCAGGTAATAAATGAGATTGCTTTGACTCCACCTGCTCTTCGTTATGTAATGGCGGTAAATGGTGTACATCAATATAGGTCTCGTTATAATTCATAAAGATAATAGCTCTCCCCAAAATATTTTCAAGTTCCCTCACATTTCCTGGCCATTCGTATGATTGTAAATATAAAACGGCTGAATCAGTGAGCCCTTCTACATTACGACCGTAATCTTGATTAATTTTTTGAATCAATCTGTCCGCAATTGTCGGTATATCTCCTTTACGTTGACGAAGAGATGGAATTTGAATTGGAATTTTATTTAATCGATAATATAAATCCTCCCTAAACTTTCCTTCTAGAATAGCCTTTTCTAAATTCACATGTGTCGCTGCAATTACTCGAACATTAATAGGTATCGCTTTCGTTCCACCAACTTTTACAATTTCTTTTTCCTGCAATACACGAAGGAGTTTCGCTTGTGTATTTGCAGACAACTCCCCTATTTCATCTAAAAAAATACTACCGTTATTCGCTTCCTCAAAGAACCCACGTTTCCCGCCTCTTTTCGCTCCAGAAAACGCCCCTTCCTCATAACCAAATAATTCACTTTCTAACAACGTCTCCGAAATGGCCGCACAGTTTACACGGACGAACTTATTGTATTTTCGATTACTTCCATTATGGATTGCATGTGCAAACAATTCTTTACCAGTCCCAGATTCCCCGCGTAACAGTACTGTTGCTGGTGTATTCGCTCCTAGCTTCGCCTGTTCGATAGCTGCTGTTGTTTCATCTGAATTTCCGACAATATCATCAAATGAATATTTCGCTTCTAATGTACGAATAATTTGCCTTGCTCTATTCAATTCATTTGTTAATTTTTGAATTTCCGACACGTCACGGATAACACCGACGCTTCCTTTCAATATTCCATCCACAATAACTGGTGCTACGTTTACAATTACATCTCGCTTTTTTTGTCCAATCTTCATATGTATTCCGCGCACCGCACGACGCGTTCGAAGTACTTTCATATGCATACTTTCGCCTTCTACAATATCAGTTGTAGCAGGCTTCCCAATAATATCTTCTTCTGTTAAACCCGTTAATTTCGTATATGCTGGGTTAATGACTAAACCTCTTCCTTTTTCATCCACAACCGAAATCGCTTCTTCAGATGAGTTAATAATTGCCTCTAATAGTGTTTGAATTTCTTTTAAGTCTGTAACTTCTTCCGCAAGATCTACAACTTCTGTTATATCTTTAAAAATTGCAAATGCCCCTTGTACCTCTCCTCCTTCTTTTAATATTGGAATACGCGTTGTAATAATTTTCTTTCCATTCTCTAATGTCAGTTCATAATTTACTTCTATTTGTTTCGTACGTATAATGCGAAGTAATTTACTAGTTGGAATGACTTCTAAAATATACTTTCCTATCGCCTCTTCTTTTTTATATCCGATAATACGCTCTGCACTTTTATTAAAAAGACGAACTTGTCCCTCTCGATCAATTACAATCATGCCGTCATGTGTAGAATTTAAAATTAATTCTCCTTGTTGCGTCTGTTCCTCTAACCGCCCAATTAGCCCTTCCTTCTCATGCGCTAATCCTGTAACAATTTTTGCGATATCACCTGGTATAAGAAGAGTGTCTTTTTTCTTTTTTTCTAATAAAACTTTATGTACATCATCTTCACCTGTCATATCAAATATTACATCGATATGCATAGAAAGAAATGGAGTTACACTTTCTCCAATTGCAATCCCGTATTCCTTAGCAATTTGTAGTCCTTTTGCCAACGGATTTATATCAATAATCCCTATAATTTGAAATATATTCGAACTTTGTAACAGATTCAGCAGTGCGCTCCCGCCTTCACCTGCACCAACAATTAATACTTTTTGTTTCATATATTACACTTCCTCTCGAAGTAACTCTGCAAATTTTTTCACACCCTTATCTTACTCGTTCAGCACCCTCTTGACAAACCCCCTTTCCGTATAACATCATTAAAATATACGAAATAATCTGAAAAGGAGCGTTATGTATGCAGCGTTACGTTGCTCTACTATTAGCAATCATCCCTATTTCATTAGCTGTGTTTGGTATAAAGTTAATGAGAGATACTGTATTCGGGATTCTATTTCCACCAATTTCCATACTGTGGTTACAATTTTTAATCGGCGCTCTCTGCTTCGCGCTCGGGTTTTATATCTTTGGTGGCTTCGTCTTGCACCGAGATCGCAAACGAAATAAAGTACAAGCTCGCTTTAGAAGATAGGAATGCCCCACTATTTATAAATAAAAAAATGAGACCGTTACACGCGGTCTCATTTTTTTATTGGCAATAACGTTCTTGCCGTTTCAGGGTAATCAGTAATAATCGCCGATATATTCATATCAAAATATTTACGCATAAGCGTTTCTTCATTAATTGTATAAGGGCGAACTTCTACACCACTTTCCATCGTTAGTTCGGCAATAGCATCTTGAAGATAACGATAATTCGGATGTACTGCTGTAGCCCCCATTTTTTTCGCGTATGCCCACGGACTATGCAAACCTTCGCGATATAAAATTGCTGTTTGAATATCAGGAGCCATCATATGGCACCGTTTCATACTGTAGTGATTAAACGAAGAAAATATAACACGATCCTCTAGACTAAATTTCCGTACAAGCGTTATAACTTCTTCCTCTAAACCTCTGTATGGAATTTTATTATTTTTAAGTTCAATATTAAGTAGCAAACTCGTTTGTTCAAGCCATTCTAATACCTCTTCTAAAAGTGGTATTTTACAAAAACCTACTTTATCACCAAATTTATAACTTGCATCTAACTTGCATAAGTCCTCATATACATAATTCCGAACCGCACCTTTTCCATTTGTTGTCCGGTCCACCGTTTCATCGTGAATGACGACAACTTTTCCATCTTTCGTTAATTGAACATCAAGTTCAATTCCATCCGCTCTAAAAGACTCAGCTGCTTCAAATGAAATCATTGTATTTTCTGGGTACGTTCCAGCCGCACCACGATGTGCAAATATAAGAGTCATCCTCACTCCCCCAATCTTATGCTATACTATACGAAAAAGGAGGTACTTCTATGAGACCATTACAAATCTCTCCAGATACTGCAGTCCGCTTATCAAAAGCACTAGGTGTTCCACTTGAACAACTCATGCATATGCCGCAGCACATTTTAATTCAAAAACTAGTTGAATTAGAAAAACAAAATAAAGACGAAGAATAATACAGTCCTGTTTTGCAGGACTTTTTATTATATCACGGATGCCTTTCCTACTAAAATCCTTTAACAGATGTACTACGATGTGATTTAGCCGTTCCTTCATCATTTAATAATGAATCACATCTTTTCTTTTTTGTTACACGTCATAAAGAAAGCAGACCATTTATTTATAAGTCCCCATTGCGTCCTAAAAACACGATCATAAAAAAACTAGAAGCCCTTTATATTGTTTTTTATTGAACGTGCGGAGCATCCCCTGATTCGTATAGTTCTTTCGCTTTTTCCTCCCCGAATGTAGTTAAAATATAATGTTGCTCTTCTAACGCATCCATTGCTCTAGTTGCTTTACAAACGCTATCTTCTTGAGCATCTGAGAAATAATTGTGATCTTCTACAATTTTACTAAAATCTTTTTTCGCCCATCTATCAGCAATTGCTAAAAGTTCATTTTTCTTCGCAAAGCTACTCTTATTTATAATTTCTTTTAATTTTTTAGTATTACTTTGAATCATTGGGATAGAGCCCGATTTTCGTTCTGCCACCACTTTTTGATGAGTCATGCGATGCATCGCTGTAATGACTTCGCTTTCAGTAGAATTTTCAGTAACATACACATCAACAAAGACCCCATCTACCTCTCTACCTACTATTGTTTGGTCTTCTTTTTTATCTATTTGAGCACTCACTTCTTTATCTACGGGATTATCTACAAGTTCTAACATTCCAAATGTAACTGCAATAGCAAGAACTCCCATAGCTGCTACTATTCCTAGCCAAGTTGAAATTTTATTTTCCATTCCCCTTCTCCCTATCTATATCTATTTTATTGCCTTATAAAAAACTCACTTACATGTAATATTACTAAAAATAGGTTTTATTTTCCATACTATCAAATAATCTCTTTTTCTCAACAAAATAAAAAGACCAACGAATTATAACATTCATTGGTCTTTAAATAAAAAGTTCATTGGTTTTAAATTTGATATCGAGTATCAATTTCAAGAATTATTAAGCTTTACTAAAGCTTAAATCCCTTACTACTTTTACTCTCAACTAGCTTTATGTTCAAGTCTCAGCTTATCCGCAACCATTGCGATAAACTCAGAATTCGTAGGTTTTGCTTTTGACATGGATACTGTATAACCGAATAAGGACGAAATAGAATCAATATTCCCACGGCTCCAAGCTACTTCAATTGCGTGACGAATTGCGCGCTCCACACGGCTTGCTGTTGTATTATATTTCTTTGCGATATCTGGATACAATACTTTCGTAATCGATCCTAATAATTCGATATCATTGTATACCATGGAGATTGCTTCTCGTAAATACATATATCCTTTAATATGAGCGGGTACACCAATTTCATGAATGATACTCGTAATACTCGCATCTAAGTTTTTCGGTTTTCCATCTACTGTTGTGGCTGATCGGAATGATGGTAGTGGACGCTTAATCATAGTGTTTGCTTTACCACTCACTTGACGAATATGACTCGTTAAATTCTCCATATCAAATGGTTTTAATATGAAATATGAGGCACCTAAGTCAACTGCTTTTTTCGTCACATCTTCTTGGCCAAATGCTGTCAACATAATTACGCTAGGCTGTTTTAACCTTTCAATATGTCGCATTTTCTCCAATACAGCTAAACCATCTAAGTGTGGCATAATAATGTCTAAAACGAGTACATCAGGTTGCTTATCTGTTAATAAGTTTAAACACTCTTGACCATTATAAGCAGTACCGATTACTTCCATATCATCTTGAGCGGCTACATAGCTCTCTAACATTGATACTAGTTCTTTATTATCATCCACAAGACATACTTTAATTTTCTCCACAGCTTTTCCTCCCTTACCGAATCGATTCTCCGACATGTGTATCCTTCTAGGCTACATGAATTGTTCGACAATTGTGTGAAAATTCCCTTTTAAAGTTTCTTACTTTCCGATAAAATCACAAAAAAATATGTTTATCGTTCATTTATTCCCTTTCGCAACACATTCCATCATAGAAATACAACGAAACGTTCAACCCTTTCCTTTTATTTTACAACAAAAAACACCTCTTGCGGAGCTTTTACAAAATTTCAACGAATTTTTCAACAGAAAAAGCGAGCTAATAATATATATTAGCTCGCTTTTTTCTCTTGATCATAAATATTAATTCCAGCTTGATGTAACATCCATTCAATATGAACACCATATCCTGATGTTGGATCATTTACAAATACATGTGTAACAGCACCAATTACTTTTCCATTTTGTACAATTGGACTTCCGCTCATTCCTTGTACGATACCGCCCGTTTTCGCTAATAGGCGTTTATCTGTTACTTTTATTACCATACCCTTTGTGGCTGGGAATTTTTGCTGCACTGTACTAACAACTTCAATATCAAACGCTTCTACTTTATCTTGATCAATAACTGTTAATATTTTTGCCGGTCCTTCTTTTACTTGATGAGATAATGCGATAGGCATTGCTTTATCCATTATACCGTTTTTCATATTCGTATTTAATTTTCCAAAAATACCATATGGACTATTAATTGTAATATTGCCAATCACTTCACGGTCTGGTGAGAATCTTGCTAATTTCTCCCCTGGATTCCCATGACTACCTCTTTCAATTGATGTAACTGTCGAGCGCATAATTTGTCCATCTTCGACTTGAATCGGCTTTTTCGTATCATTATCAGAAATAACATGACCAAGTGCCCCATATTTCATAGAATCTGGATGAACAAATGTCATCGTTCCAATTCCAGCTGCCGAATCACGGATATACAAGCCAATTCGATAAGACGATTCACCGTTGTCTTTTTGTGGAGTTAGCTTCGTACGAATATATTTTCCATCTCTTAACAATACAAGATTAAGCGGTTCACCTGTTTCTCCACTATTATGAATAAACGGTGCTACATCACTCATTCTTTCAATTGTTTTACCATTAATTTCAGTAATCATATCTCCAATTTGTACACCTGCTGTTTCACCAGGAGATATTTTACCTTTTTCAGTTTGAATTAAATGATGGCCTACAACAAGTACACCTTTTGTATTTAATTTCACACCAATTGATTGTCCACCTGGAATCACTTTAAAATCTTTTAACACTTTCACATTTACTTTTTTCACTGGAAAACCAGCAAGCTGAAATACCATATCAGCTTCACCATTTTGATGAGAATTTACCATAAGTCCTTGTTTTTGTTCATTCGAACTCACTGTAAATACATGACGATTTGTGGATGAAGCTTTGAAAACTGGTAATGATGATATTTCTGATTGTTGCCCTTCAAAAACAACAAGTTGTTTCGGTGATGAAATAAACGTTCGAAGCGGTTTAAAACATCCAATAAAAACTAAAGAAACAAGGAGACAAAGACCTATTATTTTTCGAAATTTTTCTAATTTCAACTTGTTCACTCTCCTCGCTCCTACCCCACATTCAGCCTCTTGGCTTCACTTTTTAATCTCTCCTTGCAGTGCTTTATTTATAACCGGAAGAATTAAGAAATCGTCATTTGAGAAAAAAAGCTATCCATTACTGGATAGCCTCTGCTGTCTGTTTAAAATGATGCGCTTGCGTAAGTAATTCTTTCGCATGCTCTGTCGTTAAATCTGTGATTTCCACACCAGAAATCATTCGAGCTATTTCTGTTACTTTATCCTCCATAGTTAAAACAGTAACTGATGTAATTGTCCGATCATTCGCTACTTGTTTTCGAATAAATAAATGTGAATCCGCCATTGAAGCTACTTGAGGTAAGTGCGTAATACAAAGTACTTGCGAGTTTACTGATACTCGATAAATTTTTTCCGCAATAGCCTGTGCGACCCGGCCACTTACACCCGTATCCACTTCATCAAAAATAACAGATGCAACCCCTTGATGCTTAGAAAAAATGCTTTTTAAAGCTAAAATGATACGAGATAACTCTCCGCCAGAAGCAACCTTTGAAAGTGGTTTTAGCGGCTCTCCTGGGTTCGTTGAAATATAAAATTCCACATGATCGTAACCATCCGCCGTAAGTCTTACCGGCGCACCTTCCACAAGGGGCTCTTCTGCATTTCCTTCTCTCTTCATAATTCTCACTTCAAATTTCGTTTTTTCCATATATAATTCTTTTAATTCCTGATGAATTGCATTTGTAAGGTGTTCTGCAAGCTCATGACGCATATTACTTAACAACGTTGCTTCTTTCATAATAACACTTTCTAATTCCTTCAACTGTTTCTTCGTCGTTTCAATATGAACGTCTTTATTTTCAATCGTAAAAATTTCCTGTTCAATTTTATCAGCATACGCTAAAATCTCTTCTACATTATTTCCATATTTTCTCTTTAGCATACGAATTTCATTCAAACGTGTTTCGATTTCATCTAAACGATTTGGATCATATTCCATCATATCGAGCTTTTCCCTCAGTTGATAGGCAACCTCTTCTAATAAGTAATAGCTATTTGCAATTGAATCATGATTCTCTTGATACACTTCATCTAAATGTGTAATACTTTCCATTTGCCCCATTGCACTTCTTACATTATCTAATCCTTGTCCGTCGGCACTTAAAGAACGATATGCATCACCTAACGCTTTATAAATCTTTTCAAAATTAGAAATTTGCAATCGTTCCTCAGTTAATTCATTTTCTTCATCCATCTTTAAATCCGCCTTGCGAATTTCCTCGTGCTGAAATTGAATTAAATCTAAGCGATGTGCCATTTGTTGCTCATTTTCACTTAACGATTTCAATTGTTTTTTTAATTTTTCATAGTCAGCGTATACGTTTTGATATATGTCTAATTGTTTAACGATTCGATCCCCATCAAAGTGATCAAGCATAAACAGATGTCGTTCTTCATTCATTAAATCTTGCGTTTCGTGCTGTCCATGAATATCAACAAGTGTTTTCCCAATTTCTTTTAATATGCTAAGTGTAACAAGCTTCCCATTTACACGACATACACTCTTCCCGTTCGCAGCAATATCACGCTTTAAAATAATCATACCATCTTCTATTTCTATATCTAACTCTTCTGCCTTTTCAATACATGGATGCTTCTCATCTTCAACATAAAATAGCCCTTCAATCTCAGCCTTTTCTGTTCCATATCGAACAAATTCTGCTGACCCACGGCCACCTACAAGTAAACTAATTGCATCAATAATAATCGATTTTCCGGCCCCTGTTTCACCGCTTAAAACCGTTAAACCTTTTTGAAAAGAAATATTTAATGCTTCAATAATAGCAAAGTTTCTAATCGATAATTCCGATAACAATGCCCCATTCACCTCGTTATAAAATAATCCCTTACTAAAGGATTTTCTCAGTTCTTCATTCAAATAATCATGCTATATATTTGTATGTATATACTCTTCTAACCCGCTTCATTGTACCAAACATTTGTTTTACGGGTCAATCCATCTATTTTTTAACTTTATGCAAACAAAATATTATATTACAATTGAAAATTCATATTTTTAACCAATAAAAAAATCTTGTTCACTTTCCACTTTACGATGGAAAGCAAACAAGATTTTTTGTTACAGCATATTTAAGAAACGATCAGAGACAACACCTGTATCGTCAGGTGTACGGCAAATAATTAAGCAAGTATCATCACCACAGATGGTTCCGATGATCTCATCCCACTCTAAATGATCAATAAGTGCTCCAAGTGAATGAGCGTTACCAGGCAATGTTTTTAGCACAAGCATATGTCCTGCCGTGTCTAATTTTACAAATGAATCCACTAGATTTCGTTTTAATTTTTGTAACGGGTTAAATCGTTGATCTGCTGGCAAGCTATATTTATAGCGCCCATCATGTAATGGCACCTTCACTAAGTGCAGTTCTTTAATATCGCGCGATACTGTTGCTTGCGTTACATTAAATCCCTCATTACGTAAAATATCAACTAATTCATCTTGTGTTTCAATTTCTTTGTTTGCAATAATTTCCCTGATTTTAATATGGCGCTGACCTTTGTTCATACATTTGCACCTCACACTATCTCTTACCATAGTTTAAACATTGGTATACTTCACTTATTTATGTTAACTTATAATTCGTTTCTTGTACACAATTGTTTTTACAATCATTATACAATTACAGCAAAAAGAGGAACAACATATGTTATTCCCCTTTCCCTTTTTGTTTTAGAACGTCATGCGCTTCTGTAACAACTTGCTCTATAGAAATCGGAGAATGATTTTCGCCATTCTCACGTTCACCATGCCATTTCAGATGAATTAAAAATTCAATATTACCATCCCCACCCGTAATTGGTGAGAATGTTAAACCTTCCACATCATAGCCTTCTTTTAAAGCAAACTCGACAATCATTTCTACAACAGCTTCATGTACTTTTCTATCGCGAACGATACCTTTTTTCCCAACTTGCTCTCTTCCAGCTTCAAACTGCGGTTTAATTAACGCTGCTACATCTCCGTTAGGCATAAGCATTGTTTTTAAAACTGGCAGTATAAGCTTTAATGATATAAATGAAACATCAATACTTGCAAATTGAGGTAAACCACGTTCTAAGTCTGCTGGTGTCACGTAACGGAAGTTTGTTCGTTCCATTACAACAACACGCTCATCTTGACGTAATTTCCACGCTAGTTGATTGTATCCTACATCTAATGCATAAGATAATTTCGCTCCATTTTGAAGCGCGCAATCTGTAAAGCCACCAGTTGATGAACCAATATCTATCATAACTTTATCTTGTAAATCAAGATGAAATGTCTCTAATGCCTTTTCAAGTTTATAACCACCACGACTTACATACGGCATAACTTGTCCCTTCACCGTAATCTCAGTATCTTGCGAGATTTTCTCTCCTGGCTTATCAAGTCTCATCTCATTTGCATATACGAGTCCGGCCATAATGGCGCGCTTTGCTTTCTCACGCGTTTCTATAAGTCCTCGCTCTACTAATAGTACATCTACTCTTTCTTTTTTTACGCTCATTTGTTACGCCCTTTTTTGTTTTGATGGAATCATTGTATGAATACGGTCTATAACAGCATCTGTCGTTAAACCAATTTCTTCTAATAATTTTGTTACACTTCCGTGCTCTATGAAGCGGTCTGGAATACCCATTCGTTCAACTAATGCACTATGGTAACCATTTTCAGATGCAAATTCAACTACTCCTGTTCCAAAACCACCGATTAAACAAGCTTCTTCAATCGTTAAAATCGGTATATTCTTTCCTAGAAGATCATGTAAATATGCTTCATCCATTGGTTTAATAAAGCGAGCATTCACTACTTTCACTGAAACCCCAGCTTTTTCAAGACGCTCAGCTGCTTCCATTGCCATTGGTATTGTCGTACCAAACGTTAAAATAGCTGCTTGTGTACCCTCTTTTAACGTCTCCCACGTACCAATTGGAATCGCCTTTAATTCTTTATCCATATGAACGCCAAGTCCATTACCGCGAGCATAACGCAATGCGATTGGTCCATCTTCATATTGCATCGCCGTATAAACTAAATGTTGCCCTTCATTTTCATCTTTCGGCATCATAAGCACCATATTCGGCAAGTGACGTAAGAATGAGATATCAAATACGCCTTGATGCGTTTCACCATCTGCTCCTACTAATCCCGAGCGATCTATTCCGATGAAAACATTTAAATTTTGGCGGCATATATCATGAACAACTTGGTCATATGCTCTTTGTAAAAATGTTGAATAAATTGCTAAGAATGGCTTCATTCCTTGCGTTGCCATACCTGCTGCCATTGTTGTAGCATGCTGTTCTGCAATACCTACATCAATCATACGATCTGGGAATTCTTTTTGGAATTTCTCAAGTTTTGATCCAACAGGCATTGCAGGTGTAATTGCTACGATACGCTCATCCGCTCTCGCTAGCTTAAGTACTGTTTCACTAACGACAGCACTCCATGCTGGTGCAACTTCTTTCGGCTTAACGAAGTCACCTGATTCAATTTTATAAGGTCCTGTTCCATGCCAAGTTCCAATAACGTCACTCTCAGCCGGTTTATAACCTTTTCCTTTTTTCGTAATAACGTGAACAAGCACTGGGCCTTTTGTTTTCTTTGCATATTGCAACGTTTCGAATAACTTTTCATAATCATGCCCATCGACTGGACCTAAATATGTAAAGCCTAACTCTTCGAAAAAGACACCAGATACTAGTAAATATTTAAGACTATCTTTTATTTTCTCTGCTGTCGCAGCCACTTTCCCGCCAACTGCTGGGATTTTCTTTAATATATACTCTAATTCATCTTTTACCCAGTGATATTTTCCTGCGGTACGTAAACGACCGAGCACATTATGAAGCGCACCAACGTTTGGTGCAATTGACATTTCATTATCATTCAAAATAACAATCATGTCTGTTTTTTCATGTCCAATATGGTTCAATGCCTCTAAAGCCATTCCGCCTGTTAAAGCACCATCTCCAATAATTGGTATAACATATTCTTTCGTTTTCTTTAAATCACGTGCCAGAGCCATTCCCATTGCAGCCGATAACGAAGTCGAGCTATGACCAGTTTCCCATACATCGTGCTCACTCTCGCAACGTTTCGGGAAACCACATAGACCTTGATATTGCCTTAATGTACCAAACTCTTTCGCACGTCCAGTTAAAATTTTATGTACATAGGATTGATGTCCTACATCCCATAAAAATTTATCTTGCGGGCTATCAAATAATTTGTGCAGAGCAATTGTGAGTTCTACTACACCTAAATTAGGTGCAATATGTCCACCTGTTTGAGAGAGCTCTTCAATTAAAAACTTACGAATATCCTCACTCAATCCCTCTAGTTCACTGATAGACATATCTTTCAAAAAACTAGGGTTTTGAATTTGCGTTAGATCCACATGGATCACTCACTTTCATTTCATAATCTGTCAACATGTCAAATATTATAAAAAACATTTACACAAAACAAGAAATTCTCTTTTCTATTTTTCGTCTTGTCCCGCTATTAACCAGTCTATTGCGCCCTAATCCTATTATAAACCATATTTCTTTAGGCGATGAAAAAAATAGCCGCTAACACGAAGTGATAACGGCAATGTAATCTACATATATTTTTGCCAATAACAAGAAAAGAAAAACCTTTTCCTACATTTATATCATAAAATGATGAATGACTCAACAAATGAAAACGCTGTTATATTAGTTATTACGTTTTGCAATCAAATCACAAATAGATAGTAAATATTCATCTTGTAATTGCAAGGAACTAATCGCACCTTTTGCTTCTGCAATTGTTTCTTCTAAAATATCTTTTGCTCTATCTACAGTAAACAACGTTGTATATGTGCTCTTTTCATTAGAAAGATCGCTACCAATCGGTTTTCCAATCTCTTCTTCAGTTCCTTCGACATCTAAAATATCATCTCGAATTTGGAAAGCTAGACCGATATATTTGGCAAACGTAAGCAACTTTTCTTCTTGCTCTTCTGTCGCATCAGAAAGTATCGCACCCGCAAGTACAGCAAATTCAAGCAGTTTTCCGGTCTTATGTTTATGGATGTACTCCAATTCATCAATCGTAAGGCGTTTCCCTTCAGCTTCCATATCTGCCACTTGTCCGCCAACCATTCCTTCTGGTCCTGCTGCTTTTGCAAGTTCAAGTACAAGTCTTACTTTTTTTTCGGCAGAAATTTCTTTTTGCTCATATGCCATAATAACTTGAAAAGCATACGTCAATAAGCCATCTCCTGCTAAAACTGCCATCGCTTCACCAAATACTTTGTGATTTGTGGGCTTTCCTCTTCTTAAATCATCATCATCCATACAAGGTAAATCATCATGAACTAATGAATATGTATGAATCATTTCAAGAGCACAAGCTGCACCTACTCCAAGATTTCTTTCTTTCCCAAACGCTTGTAATGTTGCAAACAAAAGTAACGGGCGGAGACGTTTTCCACCCGCTTCCAAAGAATATGCCATCGCTTCACGAAGTACATTTGGACATTGTAATTCATTTGCATAGCTTACAAGTTTTTCTTCTACGAAAGTTTTACTTTCTTTCAAAAAAGTATCAAAAGCAATCGTCACTATGCTTCATCTCCTAAAGCAGTAAACGGTTCAAGCTCTCCATCTTCCCCAAGAATAACTGCCATTTGTTCTTGTACATTCTTCAGCTTCTCATCACAAAGCTTAGATAATTCCATACCTTCTTTAAAATAAGAAATCGCTTCTTCTAAAGGTACGTCACCTTGTTCTAGCTTAGAAACAAGATGCTCAAGTTGCGAAATTGCCTCTTCAAAGCTTAATTTATTTTCCATTATTCAATTCACGCTCCTCTATGCCTGATACGCTACAATCTAGTATTCCATCTTGTAATTGAACTGAAACAGCATCTCCAAGGCTTACATCTTTCACACTTTTTAACACTTGCTTCTCTTCATCATATACAAGCCCGTACCCTCTCATCATTACTTTAAGCGGACTTAACGCTTCAAGTTTTTGAGCAGCTCTTACAAAGGCAAATTCTTTCGTTTGAAGTAACGTTTGCATTTCACGTTGTAATTGCTTTTGCAACGTTTCAACAGCTACCTTCGTTTGCATAATTTTTTGAGATGGGTGGTGCTTCTCTAAATAAAATGAAAGTTGCTTTAACTGATTCACCTTTTTATCAATATAGCGCTCTTTCGCTAAAACAAGCTGTTCTAACGCTCTATCTAATTGCTCTTCCTTTTGCTCATATACTTGTCTTGGATAACGGAACGCATACGATTTTTGCAACACTTGTAGTTTTTCTTCTTTTTTATGTACTAACTCTCTCATTGCTCTTTGCAATCTCAGAGTTCTTTGTAATACTTTTTCTTGTAACTCTATAATGTTAGGTGCTGCCAGCTCAGCTGCTGCAGTCGGTGTTGGCGCGCGTAAATCTGCAACAAAATCTGCGATTGTAAAATCCGTTTCATGGCCTACTGCCGAAATAATAGGAATTTCACTCTTAAAGATTGCTCTTGCAACCATTTCCTCATTGAAAGCCCATAATTCCTCAATAGAACCTCCACCACGACCAACGATTAGTACATCTATCTCTCCCATTTCATTCGCTGTACGAATCGCTTGTACAATCGAGGGAGCCGCTGACTCCCCTTGTACAAGTACCGGAAATACAATAACATTCCCAATTGGATAACGACGTTTAATCGTTGTTATAATATCACGAATCGCTGCTCCTGTTGGCGACGTAATCACACCTATTGTTTTAGCGTAAGGAGGAATCGCTTTTTTATAAACTTGAGAAAAAAGTCCTTCTTCTTCTAAACGAACTTTTAACTGTTCGTACGCTAAATGTAAATTCCCGACTCCGTCAGGCTGCATGTCTTGAATATAAATTTGATAAGAACCACTCGCCTCGTAAACAGAGATTTTCCCTTTCACGAGTACCTTCATCCCATTTTCAGGTTTGAATTTAATATTACGATTATGGCCCGCAAACATAACCGCTGCGATTCTTGCATTTTCATCTTTCAATGTAAAATACATGTGGCCACGGCTATGATTTTTAAAGTTGGAAATTTCACCTTTTAACCAAACAGACTGCAAATGCGGATCATATTCTATTTTTGTTTTTATATAGCGTGTTAACGCTGTAACGGTTAAATATTGCTTCTCCATTTCTCTCTCCTCATAGCCGACTCAAATTATTTACAAACGACACCTGCACGTTTGGCAGATTCAACAGTATTATGAAGAAGCATTGTGATTGTCATTGGACCAACACCCTTTGGCACAGGTGTAATGTAACCCGCAACATCTAACACGTTGTCAAAGTCAACATCACCACAAAGTTTTCCTGTTTCTAAACGGTTAACACCAACGTCAATTACAACCGCTCCTTCTTTAATATAATCCGCTGTTATCATTTTAGGTCGTCCAACAGCTACGATTAAAATATCAGCTAACTTCGATAACTCTTTCATATTTTGCGTCTTAGAATGACAATATGTTACAGTGGCATTTTCATTTAAAAACAATTGTCCCACTGGTTTACCGACAATATTACTTCTTCCAATTACTACTACATGTTTTCCAGAAATATCAAGATTTGTTTCTTTTACTAATTCTACAATACCATGCGGTGTACACGGAAGGAATGTATCTTGTCCCGTCATCATACGTCCCACGCTGATTGGGTGAAATCCGTCTACATCCTTTTCTGGTGAAATTCTTTCAATGATAGCTTTTTCTTCAATATGTTTTGGTAAAGGTAATTGCACTAATATGCCATTAATACGGTCATCGCCATTTAAGCGATCGATTTCAGCAAGCAAACGTTCCTCAGTAATTGTTTCAGGAAGTTCAATTAGCTCTGAGTAAATCCCTACTTGTTCACAGCCTTTTTCTTTTCCTTTCACATAAGAACGAGATGCTGGATCTTCTCCAACTAAAATAACTGCTAATCCTGGTACAATACCTTGCTCTTTCAACTTCACAACTTCTTCTGTTAATTGTGCTCGTTTTTTCTCCGCAACTTCATTTCCTTTGATGATTACTGCTACCATTTTAAGATTCCCCCTTAAAGAATTTACAGTGTATCTTTTATATTAGATAAAACGCCGTTAATAAAACGACGAGATTCCTCATCCCCAAATGTTTTTGCAATTTCAATTGCTTCGTTAATTGTTACGTTGTGTGGAATTTCTTCCATGTACTTCATTTCATACACAGCTACACGTAAAATACTGCGATCAACAATACTAATACGCTCAAGCTTCCACTTTTTTAAGTTTTGACGAATTGCTTCATCGATTACTTCTTTATTTTCTACAAAACCTACTACAAGTGACTCTAGAAACTCATTTGTTTCTTCGCCTTCATCCAGCGTGTTTTCCACTGCTACTTTCGGTTCTAATTCACCTGTAATATCCATTTGGTATAATGCTTGCATTGCTCTTTCTCTAGCCGTCCTACGTTTCATTGTAACTCTCCTTTATGCTTCAAGTCTTTCCTTATACTTTGTTATATTATTATAATTTATAAGCCGTCAATTCACTTACTCTTACAGTTTTCATTGATTTTCCAACCTTATAATACAATGATAATAACACAATTTATCGTTTCACACACGGGTTACAAGGCTGAAAAATAATAAAAAGATTAACTTCAAGTTCCATATCTTATCACAATGTACGTTTTTTGGAAAAACGACACATTTTCTTGTTTATTTCTTATTTTTTGAAATAGTATAATAATTAGAGGGTTGTAATTTGTGAAGAAATGAAACGATAAAAAAGATGCCTATGTTACTAGGCACCTTTTCATTCTTACACTGGTTCGATTTCTGTTTTTTGTGTTTCGAATGTTACGCCAACGATGTGAACATTCACTTCTTTTGGCTCAAGTCCTGTCATTGTAAAGAGTGCTTGGCGAATATTGTCTTGAATCTTTTGTGCAACAACTGGAATTGCTACACCAAAATACATTACAACATAAAGGTCAACGATAATATCTTCGTTTGCTAATTCAACCTTTACACCTTTACCATGATTTTTCTTACCTAACTTCTCAACAACATCTGTAGCAAAATTACCGCGCATTGCCGCTACACCTTCTACTTCAGCAGCTGCAATACCTGCAATTACTTCAATTACTTCTGGTGCAATTTCTACTTTACCAAGAGTTGTATCTTGACCCATATCTAACATATGTTCAGCCATGAAAAAAACCTCCTTTAATGTATCACTGCGTCACAAGTTCATGCTCTTCCAAAAATTTCGTATTAAACTCACCTTTTACAAAATCAGGATGATCTAGCAATTGCAAATGGAACGGGATTGTTGTATGTACGCCTTCAATGACAAATTCACTAAGTGCGCGCTTCATTTTTGCAATTGCCTCTTCACGTGTTTTTCCGTGAACAATTAATTTAGCAACCATCGAATCATAGAAAGGTGGGATTGAATATCCCGGATATACAGCTGAATCGACGCGAATACCAAATCCTCCTGGTGGTAAGTACATTTCTACTTTACCTGGAGATGGCATAAATTTTTTGGCAGGGTTTTCCGCATTAATTCGACATTCAATTGCCCAACCATTAAATTGTACTTCTTCTTGCTGTAACGATAACTTTTCTCCTGAAGCAACAAGAATTTGCTCTTTAATTAAGTCCATTCCCGTTACCATTTCAGTAACCGGATGCTCAACCTGAATTCTCGTATTCATCTCCATGAAATAAAAGGTTTTCGTTTTATATTCATAAATAAACTCAACCGTACCAGCACCTGTATAATCAACCGCTACCGCCGCTTTAACTGCCGCTTCACCCATCTGCTTGCGAATATCTTCATCAAGTGCAGGTGATGGACTTTCTTCTAATAGTTTTTGCAAACGGCGCTGAATTGTACAATCACGCTCTCCTAAATGAATGGCATTTCCGTGTGTATCTGCCATTATTTGAATCTCAACATGGCGGAAATCTTCAACGTACTTTTCTAAGTATACACCAGGGTTCCCAAAAGCGGTACTAGCTTCTTGCTGTGTAATTTGAATTCCTTTTATAAGCTCTTCTTCATGGCGTGCAACACGAATACCTTTTCCACCGCCACCTGCAGTCGCTTTAATAATAACTGGATATCCAATTTGATTAGCAAGCTCGATCGCTTCTTCGGTATTTTTAATAATCCCTTGTGAACCTGGTACAATCGGAACCCCTGCTTCTTTCATTGTATCACGAGCAACGTCTTTTGTGCCCATCTTTGAAATAGCTTCTGGACTTGGACCGATAAAAATCAAGTTACATTCACGGCATAACTCTGCGAAATCTGCATTCTCTGCTAAAAATCCGTATCCCGGATGAATAGCATCGCAGCCTGTTAACTTCGCAACGCTAATAATGTTTGTCAAATTTAAATAGCTTTCTTTCGAAATCGTTGGTCCTACACAATACGCCTCGTCTGCAATCTGTACGTGAAGTGACTCTTTATCTGCTTCTGAATAAATTGCAACTGTTTCAATATCCATTTCTTTACAAGCACGAATAATTCGTACAGCAATTTCCCCACGATTGGCTATTAATACTTTTTTTATCATCACAAAGACTCCCTTATTACGCTTTTACAAGAAATAGCGGTTGTCCATACTCAACAAGCTGTCCGTTATTAACAAGAATTTCAACAATTTCGCCCTCTACATCAGCATCAATTTCGTTAAATAACTTCATAGCCTCGACAATACATACGATAGAATCTTTCGATACTCTATCCCCAACACTTACATATGGAGGTGTATCAGGCGAAGAAGAAGAATAGAATGTACCTACCATCGGTGATGTGATTTTATGTAGGTTTTCATTTTGAACAACCTTCTTCTCTTCTTGTTTTGGCGCTTCTGCTTGTGCTGCTGCTACTTTCGTTTCAACTTCAACAGGCGCTACTGGTTGCATAGCTTGTTTTGCTGCAGGTGCTTGCACAGCAACAACTTCATTACCACGCTTTTTCATTTTGATTGTTGTACCGTCTTTTTTGTATTCAAATTCATCAATATTAGAGCTATCAATTAATTTAATTAATTCGCGAACTTCTTGAATTTTAAACATGTAAAATCCACTCCCATACTCTTGTTTGTCCCGTTTTTACAGATTCTCGTCACGAAAACTAGATTGACTGTAAAAATACGATGTATTCTATTAGAAAATATATTTCATTAACTAATAGAAATATTTACTATTTCCATCTTACGATAAATTTTTTAAACATTCCAATTTATATTTCTTTATAATAAATCGAAACTCCTGTAAAAATATTATTCCAACAAAAATTTAATACCTAGTAATAATACCAAGTTTCACACGAAATTGGCAAGACCACTTCTTAAAAAACATTCACTACTTTTTCAAAACGTTACACAGCAAACATGCCATCCCCTCTACACTCTTCACACATCTATAGTCAACAACATATTTTTACCAAATATTATTTTTTTGTTTACACGCCATTCATCATTCCTTCATATAAGAATAGTATGTTCAAAGTGTAGAAAATATATTGTGTCGAGGTGTGGAAATATGATATGGCTCATTCTCTTTTTACCTGCCGTAATCGTTTGGGCATGCGTTCTTTGCATCCACGTCAAATCCGGAAAAAGTAATCATCAGTACCATGAACCATTAATCTTTTACTCACAACGTGTTTCTCCATTCCGAGTTGAACATAGTAAAAATAATTACAAAGACGAAATAGAAAAAAGCTATCGAAAATGATAGCTTTTTTCTATACACACGTTTACTTACATACTCTATTTTACTATTTGCATACCCTTTGCTTAGTAAAAGATAATAATCCGTAGGGAAATCCCTACGGATTAAGGTTTCACTTATTTCGCTGGTGGATCAAATTTCACACCTACATCTTTTGATCCGCCTTCACTTCTTACAAGTTGAATAATTTTATTTGCTTCTTTCTGTGAATGTTTTGCCGCTTTAACCGTTACTCTAATATCAGTACCATCAGCTCTTACAAGAGCATCTGGATATCCTCCTTGAGATTTAATTACTGTCTCAAGTAATTCTTGCTTCGTTTCCATTGTCGTAATGGCATCAAAATTTTCTTTCGCTTTATTCTTTTCTGTTGCTGAAGCTTTTGTTGAACTCATCACTTCTTGTAATTTTGCTTTTTGTTCACTACGCTGATCTTCCATTTGCATACGTAAAGCTGTGAAATTCTCATCACTTGATTGAACTGATACATTGCCCTCTTTTTTACTTGTTTCTTTTTTTGCATTTTCTTTTTTGTCTGTTTCTTTATTTGTTGTTTCTTTGCTTGTATTTTCTTTTTTCGGAGTTTCTTTAGGCGCTTCGTTTGTTACTGCTTTATCAGTACCTTGTTTTTCTTGTCCAATCTTTTCACCTGTTGTTGGCGATGCTGTATTCATTTTGTCAGGAGTTGTCACGTAATACACAGATAGTACAACAACTAAACTTAACATCGTTAATAACCAAACTGTTTGTTTTTTTAACACTTTATTTCCTCCCTATCAATTTTTCGGTGAAACTGAAACGCGATGGGCCGGTACATCTAGCAGCCTTATCACAGCTTCTTTTACCATTGCTTTAACTTGTATATTATCCACTCCCTTTGCTACTACAAGAACACCACGTACTTTCGGCTTCTCTGTTCGTAAAACAACAGGAGTTTCTTTATCCCCTTCACGTATAATGACAGTCTTTTCATCAAGAGACTCGTCCTCTACTTCTCTCTTACCGCCTGTTTTATCTGTTTCACCTGTTGTTTGTGAGCGTTTCACTGTATTTTTTTCTAAAATTTTTTCTTCAGATGAATCTAAATTCACTTTAATCGTTACGTCTTTTACTCCTGCTATTTCTTCTAAAGCAGTTTTTAATTCTTGTTCATACGCTTTTTCATATTTTTCTACATTTGACATACTATCATTACTTTTTTGTCCGAAAGTTGGTACGTCTTTTTCTTGGTTTTGAGTTTTTTGTTCTTTAAATACAGGTACTTCTTCTTTTTTACTTGAAAAGAGACTACTAGAAAACATAAGCAAAATTCCAAGTATGAGTAGGACAAGTAAAAACTTAGGTGTTACCTTTTTACCCTTCTCGTTGCTTTCTTTTTGATCCCCATTCAATAAGTTTCGAAAAAATGAGAACTTCGAATTTTTATCTTTATTGTCCATTTACTCTACCTGTCCTCCCTTCCATCTGAACTTGGATTTGTTTACCCTCTAGTTGCCACCTGCTTGAAAAGAAATCTTTCATTTCTCCATTCGTTTCTTCCACTTTTTTTGGAGGCTCTTTCGTGTTAATTTCAATTGGCTTTACTGTTTCGATTGCATCATTTTTACTACGTTCTTTTTCTTTCAACGTCACAACAACAGATTGAATATCTTTCGCTGACTTTACTTCTTCTATATTTTCTGCTGCGACTATTTGTATTTCAGAGACAGTCATACCATACTTTTTCTCAAACTCTTTTCCTACTTCTTTTTTCATTTTGGTAGCCATCTCTTCTAAACTATATGCACGTGTTAGAGCTTGTATTTCTTTTTTCTTCGAATCTATTGAATTTTTTACAGATCCTTCTGCTACGTACTTTTCTTCATTAAAATTTGCAATTACTTCATTTACATCTGTCTGCAATAGTTTAAAAAGGGGTGTTAAAATTAATACGACTAACAAAAGACTTACAACGAATTTAACGTATTTTTGCAAATTCGAATTTGGAAGAATAAGATGAAGCATTGTCGCTAAGAGCAAAAAAACGATAATATTTCTGATCCACTCTGTAACAAATTGCATACTCTTCACCTCCTACCGCATCATAAGTGTAATATTCCCCGCAGCAATAATAATTGTAATACTTAAAAAGAACATAAATGATACGATAGCTAAGCAAGCAAATACGTAAATGATGCTTCTTCCAATAATGTCTAAACATTGAATAATTGCTCCGCCGCCAACCGGTTGTAATACTGCTGCTGCGAATTTATAAATAAATGCAATACAGAAAATTTGAATCGCAGGAAAAGCAACAATTAAGCATAAAATGACGAGCCCAATAATTCCGACTGTGTTTTTCAATAATCCTGATGCGCTAATAACAGTATCTGCTGCTTCCGTAAACATTCTTCCAACTACTGGAATGAAGTTTCCTGTTACAAATTTAGCAGTTTTCACAGCTATGCCATCAGCAACGGCTGTCGCTGTTCCTTGTACAGATAATACCCCTAAAAAAATCGTTAAGAAGATACCGATAATCCCAACGCTAACGTTTTGCAGAAGCTTGGACAATTTTGTAACTTTATATTGATCACTCATTGTACTTACAATACTTAATATCGTTGCCAGTAATAAAAGCGGTAGAACGATATAATTCATAAGAAGCCCGCTTGTATTCATTAAGAAAATGATAATCGGATGAAAGAAAGATACAGATACAACCCCGCCACCAGTCGCTATAAGCGCCAATAAAATTGGCAATAGCGCTAATATGAAATCTACCATTGTTTGTATCGTTTCTCTTGCATATGTCATAACGACATAAAAACTATTTAAAGCAAAAATAATAAGTACCATATATACAACAGCATCAGCAATTTTACTTACACTACTTTTTGAAAAAGCGGATTGCAGTGATTGCAACAATGCACTAAAGATTGTGAGCATAATGAGTGTGCCAAGCAGTTTTCCATTAGCTGCAAGCTCATGAAATAAATATTTTAATAACCCTATCATCCACTCTTTTAGAGAGAATTCTTTTTCTCCCTTTACAAACTCCATAAAACTCCCTTTTTGACTCTCTGGCAAATAGCCACCATATTTTGTAACAAGCCCGTCCCAAAATTGCTTCACATCTTCAATTCCGAGCTTATCCAATTGTTGATCAACGACGTTTGTTTCTACAGGAGAAGCTTGTACAACAACCGGTAAAGAAAAGAAAAGGAAGCAAGCAAATAGCAGCTTAGCTCCAAACCTCCTCAACATTCACTCCCCCTTATCCCGTCGGTAAAAATCCGAGAATAGTTTCAATTACAACCGTCAAAATAGGAATTGCCATAACGAGAATTAAGATTTTCCCAGCAAGTTCAATTTTCGAAGCGATGGCACCTTGACCAGCATCTTTTGTAATTTGAGCTCCAAACTCGGCAATATAAGCAATTCCAATAATTTTTAGTAACGTTTCCACGTAGACGTTGCTAACTTTCGCTTCACTCGCTACTCTCTCAATCATTTGTAAAATAGAATGAATTTGATCGATTAAAATAAGAAACATCACGCTACCTACGAACACAATAAATAAAGATGTAATACTAGATTTATGCTGGTTCAAAACAGCAGCTAAAAACGTAGCAACGAGGCCTAATCCGACAATTTGTATAATTTCGATTCGAACCGCCTCCTTTACTGGAAGAGAAAGACACTTTTAATCTTGTCGAATAGCGTATTAATTAAAAATGCAACATGAAATAAAATGACGACAAAACCGACAAGGATAACCCAATTTGCAATATCCTCACGCTTCAATTCTTTTAGTACAGTATGAATGAAAGCTAAAACAATGCCGATTCCGGCGATTTGAAATATTAATCCAACATCAATGGACATCGCCTTTCTCCCCCCTATAGCAGTAAAATTACAATAAGTAGCCCTGCTAGTACCCCTAAGCTCTTAATCATTTTTTCGTATTGCAGTTGTAAAGCTTTCGCTTCCTCTTCTTCTCTCTCCAAATGTGTAATACATAAGCGAATATGTTTTTGTTGTGATTCACGATCATGTTGCCCGAGCGTTTCACCAAATTGCTGCAGTATTTCATACTCGGTTTGTTGAAAAGCCGTCAACTTCCAATTCTCTTTCAAACTATCTATCCAAGCTTCCCTTACTGTTTGTTCTCCACTTTCTAGTTTTTTAGCGAAACTTTGAAATATCCAATTTAATGGCTTTGGCATTTGTTTAACTAATCGCTCGGCAGCCTCAGATAAAGGTGTGTGTCCATACATAATTTCTGCCTCTAATGATTGAAGTGCTGATTTTAATAACCTAAGTTGCCTCGGTCTCTCACTGTATCTTTTAGCGTACGAAAACCCGAAAAAGGTGCTGACCGCAACGATTAACACTGCACCAAATATTTTCACCATACGCCCTCAGCCTTTCTATTTGATAACACTGGTTTTCCATATTTATCTTTCACCTGCATAACCGTTCCTGGACCCCTCGCTTTTGACAACTCCACAAACCTATCAAATATACCAAGCTCTAGCACTGCCTTGAGCGATGGACGTCTCACAACATCCTCATAGGAAAATCCGTGTGCGCTTATAAAAAGCTGGACACCTGCATGCACTGCCTCCATAATTGCTTCACTATCTTCTTTACGGCCAATTTCATCTACGATCAAAATATCAGGACTCATAGAACGAATCATCATCATCATTCCTTCTGCCTTTGGACATGCGTCTAACACATCGACTCGGGTACCAAAATCATATTGCGGGATCCCTTTCACACAACCAGCAATTTCTGACCGTTCATCAACGATCCCCACTTTACAGGAAGGAATTTCCGAAGCACTTACCCCTTGACTCATGCAACGTGCTACATCTCTTAAGAGTGTCGTTTTTCCCGTTTGGGGAGGGCCAATTACCATCGTGTTTAACCACCTTTTTTCATACAAATATGGCAAAAGCGGTTCAGCAATCCCTATTTTTTGACGAGCAATACGAATATTAAAGGAAGAGACATCACGAATCATTTTCACTGCGCTTTTTTCTGTAATGACTTTTCCTGCTAACCCGATTCTATGCCCTCCGCGAAGCGTCACATACCCACGTTTTAATTCCTCTTCCATCGTATAAATTGAGAATTGACTTAACTTATTCAATAAGTAAATAGCATCCTCTGCAGTAGTGATATAGTCATAAAAAAACACCTTTCCGTGTGCAATACACTCTAGCGGCCTTCCAATTCGAACACGAATTTCCTCTAAAGCATCGTATTGCTTACATTCTTCAATTAAGTACTTCATCGTTTTTGGTAAAACTTCTAATACCTCTTTCATCGGCTTCTCCCCACTATACTCGACTTACTATTTCAGTAATGCGATAAAAATACAGCAAATTCCAAGCGCTAGAAAAAAGAGCTTCAAGAAAGAAATTTCACTTGCTACACTCGCTATCCCAATTGTCATTGTTAAAATTAATACGGTAGGTCCAACAAACGCCAACATACCATTTATAAACAACGCTTTCTTCGCATCATTCACATAAAGCATAAGCAAAGCAGCAAATATCTCCGCACTACCTGAAAATAATCGAAGTGCCCCCATAACAAGCACGGATGTTTCCATTGCCGCTAGCCACTGTTTCATTCTTCCACCTTCTCCCGTAACAGTTACTAACTTCGTATTCTAAAAAAGAATATATTTGTACAACCATATGCAGAGGTTGTCTATTTCAGAAGTAAAAACATAATTTTTCTCTAAAGTCTGAATTAAAATCTGAATATTCATATTATTTAACGGTATATTATGGTATATTTAGTTTAAAAGAGGTTTAAACCATGCAGCACGTCACTTTATTACCACTAGATTTATGCTATACAAATGTGATTTTCGAGCTATCAAGTGATCCACATATAAAAAATGCATTGGGGATAACGGTAGAAAATATCGAAGACACGAAAACATTTCTTCTTTTCGCAATAGAAGAAGAGCGTCAAAAGAAATCCTTATCGAGAATGATTGTGAATGAAGAAAATGAAATAATTGGCCTCACCACACTTAAACATATTAATAATGAGAAAAAGCAATCTCACATTGGTAGTTGGCTCGGCTATCCGTACTGGGGAAAAGGCTATAACGAGGCTGCTAAAAAAGAAATCTTTAAAATCGCCTTTTTAGACTTACAACTTTCCTACGTATTTGCTGGTGCTAAAACGAATAATATCCGCTCTTTAAAAGCACAAGAAAAACTACCTTATATTTCATTGCATGTGGAAAACAAGTTTCCAGACGAACACGCTGCACTAGAGAAAGAAGTAAAGTCACCTTGCTCTCTGCATGTCGTGTCACGTGAAAATTTTTTAAACTGGTTGAAATTAAAGAATGAGGGGGAAAAATATGAAGGCATTGAAAGTTAGTTTAACCGTTGTAGTAGAATTAGCTCTTATTTATCTTTTTTCATTATTGGTCGGTTGGTCATTTATAGAGACCTTTTTCCTTGGTAGTTTAGCAATATTTGCAATTATGTGGTTAATTATTATGAGTAACCATAGAAATAACATTACAGATCACGCAATAAGTAAAACATTAACTGGCGTTGAGACTGGCGAAATAAAACCATTTCAAATTGTTTTGACTCCATCTATTATGGGTACTCTTTCACTTGTTTTAGTCAGTTTTATAATAACAGCTATTTACTATCTACCCTATTTCCTATAAAAAAGCACTCGTGAATTATCACGAGTGCTTTTTTACTATGCACGAGAAACGTATTTACCTTCACCAGTGTTGATGATAAGCATTTCGCCTTCGTTAATGAAGATTGGTACTTGTACAACAAGACCAGTTTCCAATGTAGCTGGTTTTGTTACGTTAGAAGCAGTATCACCTTTAATACCAGGCTCTGTTTCTGTAACTTGTAATTCAACTGTGTTTGGAAGTTCAACACCAAGTACTTCGCCTTGGTAAGTCATGATTGCTACTTCCATGTTTTCTTTTAGGAATTTAAGCTCGCGCTCGATTTGTTTTTCACCAAGTTCGATTTGCTCATAAGTTCCGTTATCCATAAATACGTGAGCCTCACCGCTTGCGTATAAGTATTGCATACGACGGTTTTCGATGTGTGCTTTTTCTACTTTCTCACCTGCACGGAATGTTTTCTCTTGAACAGAACCTGTGCGAAGATTACGTAGTTTAGAACGAACGAATGCAGCACCTTTACCTGGCTTTACGTGTTGGAAATCAAGTACTTGCCAAAGGGCATTGTCCACTGAAATTGTTAAACCTGTACGAAAATCGTTTACTGAAATCATGTAAAAAAATCCTCCTGTGTATTACAAAATAATAAGTTCTTTTGGTGATTTCGTAATTACTTCATTACCTTCACTTGTCACAATGATATCATCTTCAATACGTACGCCGCCAATACCTGGAATATAAATACCTGGTTCTACTGTTACAGCCATACCTGGTTCAAGTACTGTATGAGAACGGAATGCTAAACCTGGTGCTTCATGGATTTCAAGACCTATTCCATGACCAGTAGAGTGTCCAAAGTATTCACCATATCCTTTTTCCGTTATGTAGTCACGCGTTAGCGCATCAGCCTCGCGACCTGTTAAACCAGCTTTAATACCGTTCACACCACGTAGTTGTGCTTCTAAAACGATATTATAAATTTCTTTTAATTTATCAGATGGTTCACCGACTGCAATCGTACGAGTAATATCAGAGCAATATCCTTTGTAATAAGCGCCGAAGTCTAATGTAACGAAATCTCCTGTTTCTATCACTTTTTCAGATGCCACGCCGTGCGGTAATGCCGAACGAAGACCTGAAGCAACGATAATATCAAACGAAGAAGATGTTGCTCCTTGTTTTCTCATGAAAAATTCAAGTTCATTTGACACTTCAATTTCAGATACTCCCGGGCGAATGAATGATAGAATATGCTCAAAGGCAGCATCTGCAATCTGTGCAGCTTCCTTTAATATCTTAATCTCTGAATCAGTCTTTATCAAGCGTAACTTTTCTACAAGTCCAGAAGTCGGGATAAATTCAGCATCAATCGCTTCCTTATGCACTGAATAAGAACTATATGTAAGAGTATCTTGCTCAAAACCAAGCTTTTGAATTCCAAGCTCTTTCACTTGCTTTGCCACTTCATCAATGATCAATCCTGCGTGCTGTACAACCTCATATCCAACCGCTTGTTTACTTGCCTGCTCGACGTAACGGAAATCTGTAATAAATTGAGCACGATCTTTTGAAATAAGAACAACGCCTGCTGTTCCTGTGAAGTTAGCCATATATCTACGACTATGTTCATTTGTTAACAAAATACCGTCAATACCAGCCTCATCAAATGCACTTCGTAATCTTTCAATTTTCTCCATTACTTTATGCCTCCCTCAATTTCTCCATTAATGCAAATAACGCTAACTTATAGCCATAAAAACCAAATCCTACAATTTGACCTGCACAAACAGCTGCCGTCACAGATTCATGACGGAACGATTCACGCTGATGAATGTTAGAAATATGTACTTCAATAACAGGAATCGAAATGCTCGCAATGGCATCACGAATCGCATAGCTATAATGCGTAAATGCTCCCGGATTTAAAATGATCCCTTCATATATATCTTCCGCTTCATGAATAATGTCGATAATGGCACCTTCATGATTCGATTGGAAACATTCTAACTCCACTCCCATTGTTTCTGCTTCTTGCTTCATATCTGCTTCAAGTGTCGTTAGCGTGCCCTTTCCATATACATTTACCTCACGAACACCGAGGCGATTTAGGTTAGGACCGTTTACGAGGAGTAACTTTTTCATATTCTTAAAACTCCTTAATATTAAATATCTATACAATATTTTAACATAGGAGTTACTTATTTGAATAGTTCGTCTTCTCTTACCCTTCTTGTTCTGCTTTATTGCTATTTACTGCGTAAGAAACAGAATATGCTATAAACACACCATACAATATAAAAATACATATTGTCGTCACAATTGTCTCTTTTGGTAAATGGAGCGCACTTTTAATAACAGGAGCCATTAAACCCATCCCCAAAAACAGTAGTGCCCACCAAAATAGCCCATAAATAATTCCCGCTATAATCCCTTCAAACTTTGCAAAAAATGCTTTATACAAAAAGGCAATTAAAATTGAAAGAAGTCCCATACACACTATTCCGAACACATTGCCCCATACACCCTCTTTCCAACTTCCAAACGCAAATGGTAAAAGGAAATAATTCGGGCCCGCCTCCGTGAATGAAAATATATGAAGGAAATACCATATCCCGCCCCAAAAGATTCCACCAAACAAACCAATCTGCACAAAATTCCTTGTTCCTAATTGTTCTTGACTCACATCGACACCTCCGCTCAATAGTATGCCCGAAACTATTTTGAAGCATGTTTAAATCCTGCGAAATTTGTCTATAAAAAGAATAAGAAATGTCCGACTCTCATAACATTTTCCCTTGTCATCTACTTGTATTTGCCGATAAAATAAAGGAAACTCGGTGATTGTCTTATTTCAAAACGACAGAACCCAGTATGACAATTGCCTCTTTTTCTACATAAGAGAGAAACAAATACAGGTTGGTGTTAACATGACAGAAGAGTCAAAACAAATATATGGCGGGCAAGCGGTCATAGAAGGAGTTATGTTTGGCGGTAGAGAATATACTGTTACAGCGGTTCGTCGTAAAGATAAATCGATTGAATTTTATCGATTACCACGCGTTCGTAATAAAGTACTATCTACCCTAAAAAAAATTCCATTTTTACGAGGGATTGCCGCTATTGTGGATGCAAGTGCGAATGGAGCAAAACATTTAAACTTCGCTTCAGAACGATTTGACGTCCACCCAGAAGATGATGAACAAATTGCAAATAAAAAAGAAGAACAATCAAAATTAACGATGGTATTAGGAGTTGCAGCTGTTGGCGTTTTATCTTTTATATTCGGTAAAGTCATTTTCACAGCAGTTCCTGCACTATTAGCTGAATTAACGAGACCGATTTTCCCATCTCATACTGGGCAAATTATTGTCGAAAGTGTCATTAAGCTCATGCTATTATTGAGCTATATATACTTTATTTCTTTAACCCCACTTATTAAGCGGGTATTTCAGTATCACGGTGCAGAGCATAAGGTAATCAATGCTTACGAGAATAACCTTCCTCTGACTGTAGAAAACGTTCAAAAGCAAACTCGTCTCCATTATAGATGCGGCAGTAGCTTTATTATATTTACAGTCATTATTGGAATGTTCGTTTATTTCCTAGTCCCTACAGATCCTCTTTGGGCACGAGTTATAAACCGAATTTTATTAATTCCAGTTGTACTTGGTATTTCTTTTGAAGTATTGCAATTTACAAATCGATTACGAGATATTCCTGTATTACGCGTACTTGGATATCCTGGATTATGGCTACAACTATTAACAACGAAAGAACCAACAGATGATCAAGTGGAAGTAGCAATTGCATCGTTTGAAGAATTATTACGTTTAGAGAACAAACAATAATTATTTAAAAATGGTGTTCAACTCCTTTCCTCATCGTTAATATACTAATTTTAATATACGTTTTTAGGAGGTGTCCCTTATGAACGGTCGTTCGTTTACTTTCGCTATATTTGTGCTTATTATCGGATTGGCAATATTCGGCCTTGTTTCATCTGTTATTACAAATCCCATGGGTGTATTAAGAAATATCGGGTACATGTTACTTGTTGTCGGTATCTTTTACTTGCTATACAAGATGTTTACAAATTCCAATGGTTCTGCAAATTCACAAAGCTCATATAAGCGTGCGGCAAAACAATCGAACCGCAAACATGGGAAACAAAATGTAGCACCCCTAGGCAATTCTTTCTTTAAGTCAAATACTTCTAATGACAAAAGCAAAAAAGGGAATTCTCCCACTTTGAAACGAAAAAGAAAACAGTCTCATTTAACTGTCATTGAAGGCAAAAAAAGCAAAAAGAAAGACCGTGCTTCCTTTTAGGAAATACGGTCTTTTTTTATACTTTGAAGCACTTCTTTTAAACTTTTCTCTCTCATACTTTCAATTCGAAGATGATGATTTTCAAATGGTAAATTCCGTGTCACATCATTAGGTACAACAACGCACGTTAATCCCGCTGCAACCGCTGCTCTCAATCCATTTAATGAATCTTCAAATACAACAGCTTCAGACGGCTTAATTCCTAATTCTTCTATTGCAACTCGATAAAGAGCTGGATCTGGTTTTACCTTCTCAACATCTTCTCTCGTTTTAATCACTTCAAAATATTCTCGAATCTGTAGCTCTTCTAAAAAATGAATAACCCATTCTCTAGACGAACTAGAAGCCAGTGCGATTTTCAATCCCATTTCTTTCGCTTCTTCTAAATATTCTTTTACCCCGTCACGAGCTTCTGGTATTCTCATTTTCTCTTTATGTAAAGTTGCCACTTTTTCTTTTAATGCACTTTTGTTAAACTTCTCTTTTAATTGATCATTTAAATATGTATAAAGTACCTCATCTGTTGTTCCAATACATTTCGCAAATTCCTCTAAAGGTAGTTCCCCGCCGTATTCACGAACAGCATCTCTGAAAGAGTGAAACCATATCGTTTCTGTGTCCACAATTAATCCATCAAAATCAAAAATAATTGCTTTCATAATTCTCCCATCCTTTTCGAATTGAAATAAAAAAGGAAACGCCATACGTTCCCCTTAATTACTTTTCTCTTCATTTGCTCTTTGAACACCACGAAGTGTTTCCACTCGGACTGCATCTTGTTCAAAGTATTCCACTAAATCACCAATGCGATCAATTGCTTCCCAACTTAAATGATGTTCAATTCCTTCTACATCATTGTAAATTTTACTTTCATCCACACCGATAATACGCATAAATTGCTCTAGCAAGTCATGACGATATACGAGACGTTCTCCGATTTTTTTACCTTTTGTTGTTAATACAAGCCCTCTATATTTTTCATAAATTAGATATTCATCTTTGTCTAATTTTTGCACCATTTTTGTTACAGAGGATGGATGTACACTAAGCGCTTCAGCAATATCAGATACGCGGGCGTAACCCTTTTCATCAATCAACAAATAAATTTGTTCAATATAATCTTCCATACTAGGGGTAGGCATCGGTTTCCTCCATCCAAGTTCATTTTGCTTATTCCGTACGAAGCAATCAATAAAATGATACACCAGAAAGAATAACGTGACAAGTTGAAAACGAGCCTAAATATATAAAACAAAAAAGAATCTGTATTTGCATACAGACCCCCCTTAAGTAAAATATTGTATTTCTGCATATGGAAAAAACTCATTTATATAACCTCTTATCGTTTCTTTTAATACTGCTGCATCATCCTTTTTATATACATATTTTCCGATGGTTTTGGAAAACGATGCTGAATCAATTCAAACGTTAAATTTGGTATCGTCATATCTTTGTCGCTCAAATAGTTTACGGTTCCTTCTTCCCATTATTCATGCATTTAAATTGGCGCAACTATAAAACCAAGTGGATATTCAAGTGCCTTTCGTTCAAAGTAAACGAGCTTTGGCATAAATGGTCTCATATGCTTTTCGCCCTCTCGTTAGTATGGGGGACATTAAAGTTTTCCACCCCAGTAACTTGCGTTGCAAGTTACTGGGGGTTATAATTTGGATACCAGCTACCTTGCAACGCAAGTTACCTGAATAAAAGGTGGTGAAATCATGCACAGCCAAATGTTAAAAGGCGTGCTCGAAGGGTGCATCCTATACATCATTTCACAAGAAGAAGTGTACGGATATGAACTGAGTACAAAATTAAATAAACACGGATTTACATTTGTAAGCGAAGGAAGCATATATCCATTATTGTTACGTATGCAAAAAGAAAAGTTGATTGAAGGAACATTAAAAGCTTCCTCACTCGGTCCAAAGCGAAAATATTATCACGTAACCGATAAAGGATTAGAACAGCTTGAAGAATTTAAACAAAGCTGGGGGATGGTTTCAACGACCGTAAACAACTTATTATTACAAGGGGAGTGATAGGGATGAATGCACAAGACATGATTGAATTGAATAATAAAAAACGTGAGCTTCTAACTTCCGAAAACGAAATTGCTTATGGTGATATGCTAGTATATCTTCGGTTATCTAATGTTCCCGAACATCAAGTGGAAGAACTTTTGTTAGAAATATTAGACCACCTTATCGAAGCACAAGCTGAAAATAAAAATGCTTATGACATTTTCGGAAATGATTTACAATCTTACTGCGATGAACTTATAGCTGCTTTACCCGCCCAAACAAAATTAGAAAAAACTTCTTTAATTGGTTTTGTTATTAGTTTACTCCTTGCTATACAGTTTGGCATAAATGCAATTATTTCATTTTTTATGTTTCTCTTTGAAAAAAATAATACATTATCAAGTCCGCCTTTTAGCATCCTTGGAACTACTTTGTCTGTTTCAATAATTATACTAGGTATATTATTTATTTTATATTTATTAAAGCGTTACTCCTTTGATCAGAAAATGAATTGGAAAAGAAGAATTCTATTTGGATTCGCATTTGCTACTCCATTTTGTTCCGCTGTATTCTTAAATATTTATTTCCAAAAGCAACCTTATCTCATTTATCATCTAACCTTTTGGCAAAACGCCTTAATCGCAATCTTATTTTTTATTTTATATAAACTACTATACAAAAAATCAAATTTTTAACAGCCCTTCAAAAGGCTGTTTTTTCTTCTGTCTAATTTTACAAATTGAAAAATTTCATAAAGAAAATAAGAAAAATGCAAAATAATTAAAGTTAATTGTTGACGTGATGCTTTTATTATCGGTATCATAAATCTTCGTGAGCAATTATTTTTCGTTATACGATTTTTTTATTATTACTGAATTTTTGAGAGGAGAAATTAGATGTCAGTTAAGAAGAAAACGCAAGTACGCACCGGCAAAATGGTACGTGAACTAATGTTAGCAGACGAAGATGTAAATGCTTCGCTAATTATGGTATATAGTGAAAACGGTGTAAACGCAGAAATTAAAATCGAGGGCTTAACGCCGAAATGTAACGAAGAATTATTTTTGAGCGGAAACGTGGATTGGAACAAGAGTGTTATTTATAAAATTGTTGATTTCACTGGAAACGCTGAAGTTGGTAAAGTTACATTAACAGCGATGAACAAAAACAATGTTTCTCTAGAAATTGAACGCGTTATGTGGAGTAAAGAAAATAAAGAAGCTGCCGAGCAAGAAGAAACACAGGTAGAAGCAGCACCGAAAAAAGAAGTAGTTGTAGAAGCTCCAAAAGCAATTACACCTGCTCCTAAGCCTGTTACGCGTGTGGAAACACCTGCTATGGCTAAGCCTACTCCAGTACCGACACCGAAGCCAGTAAGCGTAGAAGCAGCTGTAGAACTAGTTACTCCAACGCCTGTGAAAAAAGCAGTCCCTACTCCAGTTACAAAGCAAGAGACAGCACCGGTTGCTCCTGCAAAACCGAAGCAGCCTGCTTTGACTGAAACAAATTCAAAACTACAAGAAAATTATGTTAAACTCGTGAAAAAGACAATTGAAGTTTGTCAAGATTACGAGCTTGGCATCGACATAGATGATTCTATTGAAAGCTTAAAAGAAGAACTACAAAGCCAAGGTATTAGCGTTACATTTGACAAAGAAATTATGGACGTTGTAAGTCGCCTTCGTTCTTTACAAGATAAAGGAATCAAAGTAGAAAAAGTACTTAATTTACTATAAAAAAATAAGAGGTGGCTATCGCCATCTCTTATTTTTTATAATTCCACTCATTACTTTCATACTTTTCTTTCGCTAACGTTTGAACTTCATGTAACTGTTCTTCTGTTAATTCATATGGAACAAGTTCTACATCTAATCCTTTTTCAAAGCCAACTTCAAACGCTTTAATTAACTGCTCTATCGTAAATGTACGGTCTGTTAATTCATTAATTGCTACTGCTTTAGAAGAGAACATACTCTTCATACGTTCCTTCACACGTTCATTTGGGAATAAAAATAGATCATATAGTTCATCTAAATCAATTTCTAATGGAATCGATCCATGCTGTAAAATAACACCTTTTTGACGTGTTTGAGCACTACCAGCAATTTTTCGTCCTTCCACTACAATTTCATACCAAGATGGTGCATCAAAACATACGCCTGAACGTGGATTTTTTAAATTTTCACGATCTGCTTCTGTTTTTGGAACTGCATAATAGGCTTCTAACCCTAATGCCTTAAAACCATCTAATAAACCTTGCGAAATAACACGATACGCTTCTGTAACTGTTTTCGGCATATTCGGATGATCTTCAGACACAATAACACTATACGTTAACTCTTTGTCATGTAGTACACCCCTGCCGCCTGTTTGACGACGAACGAATCCATATTTCTTTTCGTTAACTACATCCATATTAATATCTTTTTCAACACGTTGAAAATATCCAACTGTTAATGTTGGTACTTCCCATTCATAAAAACGAATTGTTGGTGGCATTTTCTTGTCACTTTGCCAATTTAATAAACATTCATCTAACGCCATATTAAATGCCGGTGAACATTGACCAGAGTTAATATAACACCATTTTTCTTTTCCCATCCTGCACCTCATATAACCAATTATTTTTCACATTCTCTAGTCTACCAAATTCGACAAAATTTGTGAAAGAATACGAAATTTCTTCTTATATGCAAATGAATCTGTTGCATAAATACATATGGGCATTATAATATTGAAAGTAGGATAAGAAAAAAGGGAGCGATAGAATCGTGTCAACAACTTGGATTATTTTATTAGCCGTAATCGTAGCATTTATCGGCTACACTGTATGGATGTACTTCTATCAGAAAAAATTAATTAAAACTCTTACAGAAGAAGAATTTCGCGCTGGCTACCGTAAAGCACAGCTTATCGATATTCGTGAAGCAGACGAATATAACGCAGGGCATATTTTAGGTGCACGTAACATTCCGTTATCACAAATTCGCCTTCGCCATAAAGAACTTCGTAAAGATCAACCTGTTTACTTATATTGCCAAAGCGGATTCCGTACAGGTCGTGCAGCGCAATACTTAAAAAAACAAGGCTACAAAGATTTCTACCAATTACAAGGTGGATTTAAATCTTGGACAGGCAAAATTAAAAAGAAATAATAACATACAAAAAACTAGCTGAATAAATCAGCTAGTTTTTTCATTTCATCTTATTCGCAATGTATAATAAATTCTGCTTGATTACCTTTTCATCGTTCTCTTCTACATTCCGATACAGCAGTTGATATTCAATTCCTTTCTCTTTCCATATAAGCGTAGCAAATTCGTCACCACGTTCATAATCATCTTTATTTTTAAAATAAGCAGACGTTCCATTATTCAGTTTCATTTGTTCTTGAAATCGCTTCTCTTCCACAAGATCCGGAAAACTATAAGGAAAGTTCGCGACATTTAACTCAATATACTCATTTCTACCTGACTCCTTCTGTTTATATTTAATCGTTAAGACAGTGTTCTTTTTCCCAAGCGTTCTTACTTCCCCCTTCACATCACTTGTAATGTCGTACGGTAAAAACGTTGGAACTTTAAACTTCACCGGAAAATATTTTGGAAGTTCCTTTAGCGGAATAGGATCCGTAACACGATCCATAGCTCCTCCTGTTGTTCCCACAAAGTGTTTTTCTTCTTGCATCGTTTGTTGAAATGAACACGAACTAAGCATGAAACTAGAAAACACGAAACAAATGATTCTTTTTTTCAATTTGTTTCCGCCCTTTCATACCGCTCTCTTAACGAACGAAGCGTTGATATTCTCTTCATATTCGCTTTGTCACCAAACTCCACCTTTGAAAACTTTCCACGTTATTCTCACACATTTTGACAACACTTTTTGCAAACAAAAAAGACCCCTATCATTCTTACGCCCAAGTGAAAAGGTTACGCGAATAAAAAGAAGTCTTATTAATACCATAGTTTGTGAAAAGCTTTTCAGGTCAAGATTTTTTCTTTCTTATTATTTTCCCTTTATAATAAGGGAAAGAGGTGATACATATGGCCAATATAAAACAAATTGCTAAAACTGCTGGTGTATCGATATCAACTGTTTCTCGTGTCCTGAATAATCACCCTTACGTAAAAGAAGAAAAGCGTAAGCGTGTTCTAGATGCTGTTGAAGAATTAAACTACGCAAAAAATATAAATGCTGTCCATTTAATAAGAGGGAAAACATATACAATTGGCGTTATGCTTCCTTTCATTAACCTCCCCTACTTCAGTACCATTATTGAAGGAATCGGAAACGAAGCGTTAGCTGCTGGCTATCACATTAATTTATGTCAAACGAACTACGATAGCATTGAAGAAATTCGTGTTCTTGAAATGATGAAAATGAAACAATTTGATGGGATGATTATTTGCTCCCGAACGAGCTCTTGGGAACAAATCGAACCTTTTGCAAAATTTGCCCCTATTATTTCATGTGAAAAAATGAAGCATCCCCTCATTTCATCCATCTACGTAGATCATTATGAAGGTTTCCGTCTCGGTACTGCCTATTTACTAAGTAGAGGCCATGAAAAAATCGGAATTTGTTTAGCAAGAAAAACAAGTGTAAATTCCATAGAGCGAGAAAAAGCGTTCGCCGATACACTTCGTAACGAAGGGAAAACGTTGCATCCTGAATGGATTTTCCACCAATGCTATACAATGCAGGACGGAGCACAAATACTCCATCGTATTTTAAATATGACAAATCGTCCAACTGCTATTTTCACAGCGAACGATCAAGTTGCAGCTGGTTTATTAACAGAGGCTCGAAAACATGGTATTCGAGTACCTGAAGACCTTGCTATCCTTGGATTTGATAATCATGAAATTTCAAAGGCATTAGAAATTTCCACAATTGAACATCCCGGTCTCGCAATGGGCTCACATGCTTTTTCTTTATTTCATAAGCAGATTCAAAGCGAGCAAATTGTCGGCAGTACAAAAGAGCTTTCATTCCATTTAATTGAGCGAGAGACTGTCTAAAAAGAGCGTTACCTATAACGCTCTTTTTCAGCTCTTCACCTATTGACTTTATATTTTCCATCTCATATAATGAACCTAACGAACGGTAGGTAGGGGATAAAAATGACAGCAAACCGCATTAAAGCTGTAGCACTTTCTCATTTCGCACGCTACGGCTACGAAGGAACTTCATTAGCAAATATTGCTCAAGAAGTTGGGATTAAAAAGCCATCGATTTACGCACACTTTAAAGGAAAAGAAGAGCTATATTTTATATGCTTAGAATCCGCTCTTCAAAAAGATTTACAAAGCTTCACTGACGATATCGAAAAATTTTCAAATTCGTCTACTGAAGAATTGCTCTTACAATTACTAAAGGGCTACGCAAAACGATTTGGTGAAAGTGAAGAATCAATGTTTTGGTTACGAACTTCTTATTTTCCGCCTGATGCATTTCGCGAACAAATTATCGAAAAAGCGAATGCGCACATTGAAAACGTCGGAAAACTTTTATTCCCTATATTTAAACAGGCAAACGAGCAAAGTGAACTGCATAACATTGAAGTGAAAGACGCTCTAGAAGCTTTCCTATGCTTACTGGACGGACTTATGGTTGAACTACTATTCGCAGGTTTAAATCGCTTTGAGACTCGTTTAAACGCCTCTTGGCAAGTATTTTGGCGAGGCCTTTCAAACTGACGGATTGCTCCTTTGCAATGCGTCGTTTTTAAGCCCTTTACCTAACGACTGGTAGGAAGGAGAAATGACAAATGGCATGGATTTATGTAATCTTAGCTGGTATTATTGAAATCTTTTGGGTGATTGGATTAAAACACGCGGAAGCACCACTTGAATGGGCTGGTGTTGCTCTATTAATTACAATTAGTTTCGTCTTATTATTTAGAGCTTATAAAGATTTACCTGTCGGCACTGTATACGCAGTCTTTACAGGTATTGGAGCTGGTGGAATCGTTCTTACTGAGATTTTCGTTTTCGGAGAACCTTTCTCTATCGTAAAAGTTTTATTAATCGGTTTAATCTTCTTCGGAGTAATTGGTTTAAAACGAGTAACAGAAGAAAAAGAAGCGAAGGAGGCTGCATAAAATGGCTTGGGTATTTTTAATTCTAGCTGGTATTTGTGAAATTATTGGTGTACTCTTTATGAAAGTAGCCACTGAAAAGAAAGGCTGGGCACCAAAAGTTATCTTGATCGCTAACTTCGGCGTAAGCTTCTTCTTCTTATCTCTTGCGATGAACACATTACCGATGGGAACTGCTTACGCGATTTGGACTGGAATTGGAACTGCCGGAAGCGCACTTCTAGGCATCCTTATTTTCCGAGAATCAGCGGATTGGCGTCGTCTTGCTTTCTTAAGCTGCATTTTATGCGGCGCTGTTGGCTTAAAACTATTAAGCTAACGTGAGGTGAATGTCATGTGGAAAGAACAAGGAAAGAAAATATTAGCATGGATCACACTTTGTATCGTCATTCTATTACAAATAAGTTTTCATATAATAGAATCATTGTTTCATAAAGTATTATCCATTCTCACATTCCTTCCTAACATGACACTTGAAATTATATCGATTGTTTGGTCCATTATCGCCTCCATTGCAATCGTCATTATGTGGAGTATCGCCAAACTATGGAATAAGTTATTTAAAAAGGACAGTACTTCTGAAAAAGAGTAACTGTCCTTTTTTATATTCATTCAGACTTTCTGTAGAAGTTAGATGTGATAAGACAAAACAGACCAATTATAACAATACTTATACCAATTCCTTTATGCAAATTAGGAAACGGTGATGGTATGTCTGAATAAAAATTTGATAACAAAAGACCTATTGACAAAAATAATACTCCTATTTCAAATAACAATTTTCGTTTCCCCATTGTTCCCCCTCCAATTTTTTTCATACATTCCTTTCTTTTGGACATACTACCCAAAAAAAGGAGTGGATAATATGCAAAATTCTATACATAAGCAAATCCTATTTTTATTTTTCCTATTTCTTATTCTCATCATCGTTTTCAGCTTTATATTACATACTCCGAAAGATGTGCCAAATAGCGTTTCTTTTTATAAACTACTGCTCTCGTATTGTCGTTATTGAAGAAGGTGCCTTTTTTTAAGGCACCTTTTAAAATTCTCTTTTTTTATATATTTTTACTGAAACAAAGATAGATATTATGAACATGCATATTGAACTAACGAATAACATGCTGTTATATAATTGAATTTGTTCCAAGTTGATTTGAAACAAAGTTTCTAAAATAACAATCAGCGCCATGAATATTACTATTGTAATAAGAATAGTTTTTTTATATCCTAACCAAAAAGATATTGGTAGAACAAAGCTTAAATACACTAAAATAAAGCTAATACTAGCAACCATTGTCGTTTCAATAAATTCAAATAAGTTAACCTCGCTCTTCATTCCTATCGTGAAACAACCGACCGTTACACTTATAAAAAGAATAATTATTGCTACTATATATTTCGCATACACAATTTGTTTTCTCAATATTGGTAAACTATTTACTATAACTTCACTCTCATTTTTACTATCTGCTTCAAATGTTTTTACTGTTGCCCCAATTGTAATAATTACTGACATAATGATGAATAAATTTCCCGTATCTGTTAAGGCCATATAAAAGAAAACAGGATACAGTATGTACCAAATTAAAAATTTCCATTGAATGATGAAATCTTTTAAAATTAGTTGCTTGATCATGTATTACACCTCCTAATATGAAAATGTCCCTTCTATAACTCTGCCTCCTGAAACATTTTCATTGAGAGGAACATGGATACGAATATACTCACTAATACTCCGATACTAAGAACACCCATTGCTTGTGTAGCCTCTTGAGAGTGAAGTACTTTTAACATAATTGTTTTATCACCAAAAATATTGCACATAAGACCAATCATACCCATTAAAGGAAAAAGCATAATCAAATTCAAGACAGTAATAACTTTATATCCCCCAATGTAATTAGTCGGTATCGTTACTGCACAATAAATCAAAGTTGCTACTATTGCTGAAAATATTGCATATCCAGGCATAACTATATCTCTGTTCAATAAAATATTCCCTAATATTACGACTATAAAAGTTACACTCAAACCAGCCATAATAAATAATGTGCTTGAAATATATTTAGCTATAATTATCTCTTTTCTCGTTATAGGCAAACTCACTAATACTTTTTCTGCTTTACTTTTCTCGTCATAATAAAAAGAAATATATATAATCGTACTACATGTTATAAATACTCCTATTGCAATCCCCATTGGTTCGACGGAATTCTTAAAAATAGATAAAATAGGGATTAAAAAATAGAAAGGAAACATCTTCTTCTGTAAAAAAAACTCCTTCAAAATCAACTGTTGCATATGAATTCTCCTCTCTATAAATCACGCGTTTTATAAATTTTAATTGTAAGAAACATAGAAGCGATATAGGCACTAGCTAATATCATTCCTCCAACTGTAAATACACCAATATGTACTGGATTCATAATCCACTCACTGAATGAAGATGTTGTTTCATTCAGCCCATCACTAATAAATATCCAAAGAAGTACACCAATCCCCATTGCTGCGGCTGATACTATACTTCTCATGCCCTTTGATTTTGTACCATAATAACTAGGAAAAAATGTCGCCACAAATACTACAGAATAAATCACTCCACTTACCACTACATACCATGGAATTTCAATATAAAAATTAGGATGGTATACACCAATATCATCAATAACAGCAATACCTCTTAAAAGGAATACAATTATCATAGTTGAAACCATGGCACCGACAATAAATATTGCACAGGAAATATATCTAGCAATAATGATATCCTTCCGACTTACTGGTAAACTATTTATAATAATGTCACTTTTATTTCTTTCATCCATAAAGGTTAACGTCATAACGGAGGAGAGGGTTATAAATAGACAACTCATCGGAAATAAAAATTCACCACTTGGCTCTAACATAAAAAACAAAAGAGGCATAACAAAATTCACTAACCACATAACCCGAAAAAAGAACAAATCTTTATAGATTAGCTGACGCATAGGCACCTCTCCCTTTCGCAGTGTAAACGATAATGTCATCTAATGTAGGCTTTTCTAGTACAACCTCATTTCCAAACCAATCGATAATTCCTTGTTTATCCTTCGCTAAACCTTCAAAACCAAACTTATTTTTTCGTAATCCAACAAATAGTTCTTTTCCTTCTCGGTCTAATAAATCATTACTTCCTTTTACGATTACGTAGTTCTCCATTAAGTCTTCTTTTTCACCAGTAAATATAATTTCTCCATCATTGATGAACGTAACATAATCTGCAATGCGCTCTAAATCTGTTGTAATGTGCGTTGAGAATAATACGGATACTTCATCTTCCATTACAATTTCTTGCAACATATCAAGTAATTCACTTCGAACAACTGGATCTAACCCTGCTGTCGGTTCGTCCATAATAATAAACTCTGCGTGGTGCGAAAGTGCGATTGCAATCGCAAATTTCATTTTCATTCCTTTTGATAATTCTTTAATTTTTTTATACTTTGGAACTTGTAATCTATGCATATACGATTGATACTGCTCTTCGTCCCACTTTTTATATAACGGTGCAATAATACGCTTCATTTGTTCACACGTTAAATCTTCGTAATAATGATTTTCATCATATACAAAGCCGATATTTTGTTTTATTTCCTTTTCAGCTTTCTTATTGTCCTTGCCAAAAATTTTTATATCTCCGTTATCTTTTTTAATTAAATTCATAATCATTTTGATCGTCGTACTTTTCCCGGCCCCATTCGGTCCGACAAACCCCATAATATATCCGCGTGGTAACGTAAAACTTATATTTTTCACTGCGAAACCTTCATAACTTTTACAAACGTTTTTTAACTCTAACATCTCTCTCATTCCCCCTTATATAAAAACGCAATCATCTGCTGTAATTCTTCAAGTGAAAGCTGCAACGCTTTACTTTCATTCACAATCTCTTCCGCTTTACTTTCCAATAGGCGAAGCCTTTGTTCTTTTAATAGTTCATTATTTTTACGTGAAACATAGGTCCCCTTCCCAGCAACAGTTTCTATATATCCTTCTTTTTCAAGCTCCTCGTATGCACGCTTCGTTGTAATGACACTAATTTGTAATTCCTTCGCTAAGCTACGAATAGACGGTAATTGATCTCCACCCTTTAAACCGCCATTTAAAATAAGCTGGCTTAATTGTTTTCTTATTTGCACATAAATAGGGTCTTGGGAAGAATTCGAAATAATAATATTCATGTTTTCCTCCAGTTTGTGTATATACTGTATATACCTTATATATACAGTATATACACACCATCCTATTTTTGGCAAGAAAAAAAGACCAACATTTTCCTGTTGGTCTTTCGTATATGTATCACTTTTCAAAGCGATCTAACATCTCGTCTCTCATTCCGAAACTTACTACTGCAATTCCTATATACATAAACAGAAGGAATGCCGGATGAACTGTGTTGTACCAGCTGCTGTCAACGATTAAGTAAATCGTTAATGCCACAACAAGAACAAACGCTAAGATAAACATATAAAAGTGTCTTGTACTACCCATGATAAACTCCTCTCTTCTCACTTCACCATTCAACAGTTTATTTTATCGAATAATTCGATATGACTCAAGGTTAACTTTCTGTTATGTAATCAAGTTCCACCTTTACAATGGCCTCACATGCTATTGAAATGATTGTTCCTTGTTTATCAATCGCCGTCACTTCTCTATTATCCATTACACGATTTGCTACTCTTTCTAACACTTTTCCTTGGTCTCGATAGCAAAATTCTTTTACATCTTTAATTGTTTCTCCATTTTCTAAATGGTATACCATTCTATAACATCGATATCCCACACTTTCACCCCCGTCTTGTTCGTTTTTTCACATATACATAAAAATGAGTAATCTTTGCCTCATCACATCTTCTTAATTTCAATAAAATTCTAACAAAAATAAATACTTTTATCAAACCGACTTTTTCAACAAAACTACCTATAAAACTACACCTTACACCATTAGGAAACAAAAAACATATTTTTTTAACATTTTCTTCACTATTTCTGCATAAAGTGAAACTTTAATCAGTGGGGATTTTTGTTCATCCCCACTGATTATTAGTTGAACCAATCGGGCATTTACGGACAGTTTATCTCCCACCTGGCTTCTTTGCACCAGCTAAGTTTTGAGTTGGGAGTTTACTGTCCGTTAATGCGGGACAAATTCTCCATACAAAAAAAGAACCCGCCTCAGCGAGTTCTTCCTTTGTTATTTTAATCAAACTTGTACAGGAGCTGGCTTCGCATAACGTAAAACTGGTTTACGTGCAGCCATCGTTTCATCTAAACGTTTAATGACTGTCGTATGTGGTGCTTCTTGTACAACTTCTGGATTTTCTTCTACTTCTTTAGCGATTTGAATCATCTTATCAATGAAACCATCTAATGTTTCTTTTGATTCTGTTTCTGTCGGCTCAATCATAATACATTCTTCCACATTTAATGGGAAGTAAATTGTTGGTGGATGGTAACCGAAATCAAGCAGACGTTTTGCAATATCTAATGTACGTACACCAAGTTTCTTTTGACGACGACCTGATAATACAAATTCATGCTTACAATGTCTATCGAATGGAAGATCGTAGAATGGCGCTAATCTTCTCATCATATAGTTCGCATTTAATACCGCATACTCAGTTACTGCACGCAAGCCATCTGGACCCATAGAGCGAATATACGTGTATGCACGAACGTTAATTCCGAAGTTACCATAGAATGGTTTCACACGACCAATTGCTTCTGGACGGTCGTAGTTGAAGTGATAACCATTTGCCGTTTTCTCTAAAATCGGTTTTGGTAAGTACGGAATTAAATCAGCTTTCACACCTACTGGACCAGAACCTGGGCCACCACCCCCGTGAGGACCTGTAAATGTTTTATGAAGGTTTAAATGCACAACGTCAAATCCCATATCTCCTGGGCGTGCTTGGCTTAATACCGCATTTAAGTTTGCACCATCATAGTATAATTTACCGCCTGCATTATGGACGATTTCTGCCATTTCTAAAATATTTTCTTCGAATAGACCTAATGTATTAGGATTTGTTAACATAAGTGCTGCTGTTTCTTCGTTTACAACACGTTTTAAGTCTTCTAAGTCAACAAGGCCATTTTCATTTGATTTTACTGTAATTGTTTCAAAACCAGCTACAGTTGCAGATGCTGGGTTCGTTCCGTGAGCAGAGTCAGGCACAATTACTTTCGTACGGTTAAAGTCACCATTCGCTTCATGGTATGCACGAATTAACATTAAACCTGTCCATTCTCCGTGTGCACCAGCTGCTGGTTGTAAAGTAACAGTATCCATACCTGTAATTTCAATTAAATGCTCTTGTAAGTCGTACATTAATTCCATTGCACCTTGTACTGTCTTTTCATCTTGCAACGGATGAATATTTGCAAATCCTGCGAAACGAGCTACACTCTCATTAATTTTCGGATTATATTTCATCGTACAAGATCCAAGTGGATAGAATCCAGAATCCACACCGTGGTTACGGTTTGAAAGTGCTGTATAGTGGCGCATAATATCAAGTTCAGATACTTCTGGTAGCTCTGCATCTTCTACTCGAATATAATCGCTCTCAAACACATCTTCTAGTTTCACTTCTTCTACATCTAATTTGGGTAAGCTATATCCTATGCGTCCTTCTTTACTCACTTCAAAGATAAGTGCTTGGTCTTGGTTCTTCATTGGATAGCCCCCATTTCGTTTACAAGTGTGTCAATTTCCTCTTTTGTACGAAGCTCAGTTACTGCTACAAGCATATGGTTTTCATGCTCTTTATAATCACGGCCTAGATCGTAACCGCCGATAATATTCTTTTGTAATAATGCATCGTTTACTTCTTTCACTGGACGTTTGCAATCTACAACAAACTCATTGAAGAATGGTCCAGCAAATGTTACTGTGAAGCCTTTCGCTTCAAATTGACGTTTTGCATATTGTGCTTTAGAAATGTTTTGACGTGCCATTTCTTTCACACCTTGTTTGCCAAGTGCCGTCATTGCAACAGAAGCTGCTAATGCATTTAACGCTTGGTTTGAACAAATGTTAGATGTCGCTTTATCACGACGAATATGCTGTTCACGTGCTTGTAACGTTAATACAAATCCACGTTTACCATCTGAATCTACAGTTTGTCCAACAAGACGTCCTGGAATTTTACGCATAAATGCTTTCGTTGTTGCAAAGTAACCACAGTGCGGTCCACCAAACTGCGTTGGAATACCGAATGGTTGTGCATCACCGATTACAATATCAGCACCAAATTTCCCTGGTGGTGTTAATGCGCCTAATGATAATGGATTTGAAGAAACGATAAATAATGATTTTTGTTGATGAACGATTTTTTCAATATCAGCTAATTTTTCAACTTGTCCGAAGAAGTTTGGATATTGAACGATTACACAAGCAACTGTATCATCTACTTCACTTTGTAATACGTCTAAATCTGTTACACCATCTTTATGATTAATTTCAACAACTTCAAGATTTTGACCTTTTGCATACGTTTCAAGTACTGCTCTTGATTCTGGATGAACCGCGCTAGATACAAGAATTTTCTTTTTGCGAGTATGACCAGCTGCTAACATTGCCGCTTCAGCTAAAGCTGTCCCCCCGTCGTACATAGAAGAGTTTGCTACATCCATTCCTGTTAATTCACAAATCATTGTTTGGAATTCAAAGATTGCTTGTAATTCCCCTTGTGAAATTTCCGGTTGGTATGGTGTGTAAGCTGTATAAAATTCTGAGCGAGAAATAACATGATCTACAATTACTGGAGCATAATGATCGTATACGCCTGCTCCTAAGAAAGAAGCGTATTCTTTTAAGTTAGCATTTTTACTAGCCATTTGAGATAGCTCTTTTAAAAGCTCTGGCTCTGATTTTGCTTCTTTAATTTTTAAATCCCCTTTAAAACGAACACTCTCTGGAATATCAGAGAATAATTCATCGATCGTTTGAACGCCGATCGTTTGTAACATTTCTTTTTTGTCTTCTTCTGTCATTGGAAGATAACGATGCAACATGAAATCTACCCCTCTCCCCGTTACTTTGAACGTTTGTAAAATGGTGTTGGAACAACTACTGCTTTGACGCGTTTATTACGAATTTCAATTTCTACTTCTGTATCAACTGCTGCGTATTTTACATCAATTAGTGCTAAACCAATGCTTTTCTTTAACGTTGGAGATTGTGTACCACTCGTTACTTCCCCAATTTTTTCTTCACCAATAAATACAGGGTAATGCGTACGAGGAATTCCACGTTCGATTACTTCGATGCCGACTAATTTACGAGGCGCACCGTTTTCTTTTTGCTCTTTTAACGTTGCTTTTCCAAAGAAGTCTGCTTCTTTATTTGTTTTTACCGCAAAGCCAATTCCAGCCTCAATCGGCGTAATATCTTTTGATAATTCTTGTCCATAAAGTGGTAATGTTGCTTCGAATCGAAGTGTATCACGAGCACCTAAACCACATGCTTTTAAGCCCTCTTCTGCTCCAACTTCAAGAAGTTTCTCCCAAAGTTTTGCAGCATCTTCACTCTTACAGTAAATTTCGAATCCATCTTCACCTGTGTAACCTGTACGAGATACAAGTGCTGGAATTCCATCTACAAGAATATCGTTTTTAAATTTAAAGAACTTAATTTCTTTCAAATCTTCTGACACAACTTTTTGTAAAATGCCTTCTGCTTTTGGTCCTTGAATTGCAAGCTGTGCAACTTCACTAGAAACATTGACTACTGTCGCATCGCCAATTACATGACTTGCTAGCCATTCGTAATCTTTCTCGATATTTGATGCATTGATTACTAATAAATAGTCTTCTTCACCACGTTTGTAGATTAATAAATCATCTACTGTACCACCATTTTCGTAGCACATAGCTGTATATTGTGCGCCCCCTACCTTTAAGGTAGATACGTCATTTGTAACAACACGTTGTAAAAATGCTAAACTATCTACACCTTTTACTTCAACTTCTCCCATATGAGATACATCGAACAAACCTGCAGCTGTACGTACAGCTTCGTGTTCTTCTTTAATGCTTGAAAATTGAACTGGTAATTCCCAACCACCGAAGTCGATTGTTTTCCCACCATACTTCGCGTATACATCAAATAACGGTGTACGTTGTAATGTAATCATGCTCTCTCCCCCTTATGCTTTGACAAATCAATAAAAGTTGCTTCCCTTTTCTAAACATTTTCATTCTGAAAAGATAGGATATACGGAATCTCATTATATTTTTTTATGAAAGCGTAAATAAAAAATCACTTTCTTGGATAAAATACGAAAGATTCCACACATTTCACACCATTATCCTAACATCATTCGCTATATTTCATCAATATTCTAGCATAAAAAATAATTTAGAATTTTTTATGTTAAAACACAATAAATACAGCTTTTGAGATTTAATACTTTATTATTGTCTATCATATAGCCTTTAATAACGATAATTTTGCCTTCTTTTAAGGCAAATCATCATACATTAAAAAATAATTACTTTAGTTTATAAAAGGTGGGAGAGTTGTAATGAATGTCGATATTTCCGTAGATCGGACATGGCAAAACAATTTTTTAAATAGAATTGACGAAGATGGTCCTTGGACAAACTGGGATTTATATCACTTAGCTTATGAAACAGAAAAATCGTTACTTGTTCCTACTTTTGATGGACTACAAGCACCGAAACATTTATCCCATTTCACACCGCTTCCGCATCAATTAGAAGTCGCTCAAAATGTGATTGAACAAATGAACGGTAAAGCGATTCTAGCAGATGAAGTAGGCCTTGGAAAAACAATCGAAGCTGGACTTATTTTGAAAGAATACATGGTCCGCGGGCTTGTGAAAAAGGTACTTATACTTGTCCCAGCTTCTCTCGTATCACAATGGGCATACGAACTGAATACAAAGTTTTTCATTCCCGCTGTAGCACAAAAGAAAAGCTACTCATGGGAACAAGCTGACGTAATCGTATCATCAATTGATACTGCGAAACGTTCACCACATCGCGATATCGTGTTGAACTTGGAATATGACCTTATTATTATCGATGAAGCACATAAACTGAAAAATAATAAAACAAAAAACTATGAATTTGCACAACGATTAAAAAAGAAGTTTTGTTTATTACTAACCGCTACTCCTGTTCAAAATAAGATTGATGAAATTTTTAACCTTGTTTCTTTATTAAAACCAGGACATTTAGGCAATCAATCCAACTTTGAAGAATATTACGCTTCCAAAAATCGCTCAGCCGAATCAGATGAAGACTTAAAAGCTCTCATTAATAAAGTAATGGTGCGAAATAGACGACATAATACCGGTATCGATTGGCCGAAGAGACATGTACGTACAATTTTTGTTGAGTTTAATGAACAAGAACAAGCTCTATATAATGATATCGAGAATTGGCGAGGACAAGACGCCTTCACATCTGCTTTCTCATCGTTAACTTTAAAACGGGAAGCGTGTAGTAGTCGTGAGGCTGTTTACTATTCATTGAAAAAGCATGTAGAAAAAAGACAGAAAGAAAACGAACATTATATAAAAGATCCACATATCGATGTGCTAATGGACAAAATTAATCATATTCCTTTCAACTCAAAAGCAAATAAAGCTCTTGAGCTTATAAAAGAAATTGACGATAAAGTCGTTATCTTCACAGAATATCGAGCGTCACAAATGTACTTACAATGGTTTTTACAACAACACGGTATTTCTTCCGTTCCATTCCGCGGCGGGTTTAAACGCGGGAAGAAAGATTGGATGAAGGAGCTTTTCCAAAACCACGCACAAGTATTAATTGCAACTGAAGCTGGTGGTGAAGGGATTAACTTACAGTTTTGTAGCCATATGATCAATTATGATTTGCCATGGAATCCAATGCGTCTTGAGCAAAGAATCGGACGTATTCACCGTCTCGGTCAAAAAAATGATGTTCATATTTATAACTTAGCTACAAAGCATACTGTTGAAGAACATATTCTGAAACTGTTATATGAAAAAATCAACTTATTCGAGCGTGTTATCGGTGAACTCGATGAAATTTTAACGAGAATTAATATGAAAAACATCGACGCGCACATTCAAGAAATTTTCGCGCAATCAAAAAGCGAAGGTGAAATTAGAATTAAGATGGAAAACTTAACATCTATTATCGACTTTGCGAAACGAAATGAAGCTGAGGTGCAAGGCTATGCAGCAACATGAAATTCATAATTACTTATACAATTTCTTTGAGGCGAATAACTGTGAAATTTTAGAACGTTCTCCTCATTTATTAGATGTACAGTTAACAATTGAGATGGATAAACTATTAATGAATCGCCCTTTTTATTGGCACTATCTTGAGAAAACGGGAGGCGTACCGAATCCGATGCGCCTTACTCTTATTACAAATCCAGAAAATGAAGAAAATGATGGTGAGCTTATTCACTACGGTTCACCACGTCTACATCAAATTTTCCAAACGACAAAAGAATTAGGCTCATACATACGTTTATATGAGGATGTAAGACATAATGGGGCAACACATACACCGCTCCACCCTTGGCTCGGTATTAATATAAAAGTTTCCTATCAATGTGATCGAAAAAAAGATATCCTTCACTCGATTGGTATTCATCTCATTTCTGGAACAATGATAGCAAACTTCCATGAAACATTAACAAACATTAAACTTACACCAAAAATACCTGATTTTTGTTTTACGCTCTCGCCCATCATTAAACCGCAAAGTGGTTTACAACGTATAGAAGACGCTTTAAAAAATATAATTGCAGAAGATGACCATACGTGGGCAAAAGAAGCAAGAGTGCGTTGGAATCATGATTTAGACCTTTTAAACCGTTTTTATGAAGAAAGTGACGAACTTCCTGAGAGCTATGAAATTGAAAAACAAGCTCTGCAAGAACAGTATGAACCACGTATTACAGTGCAAATTATTAACGGTGGACTCTTTTATGTTACCGCGAATCATTTTCTATCAAAATAAAGCTCCTTCTGCTTTAGAAGGAGCTTTATTTCGAGTTACTCTCTATCCTCATTACGCTCTTGTTGTTTTTGCTTTGCCATGCGTTTTTGATACGCACGATCCTTCGCGCTCACATGATTTGCATCAGTTGGAAGATTTTCTTTCGAACGTCCAATTCCATTGCTCATCTTTCCCACTCCTTTTTACGTTTTTCAGAATACATGTTTATTTTCAGCTAGAGTTACAATCCTTATACAAAAAAATAAGAGCAGCCATTGGCCACTCTTACTCGCTCACATATTTTTGAAACATATCATGGATGCCTTTATTTACTAGGTTTGAGATCTGCTCGTCAGATTTATTCGGATAACGATCACGCAATCTGATAGATGCCTTCACCATTAAATTTTCTAATACAGAACGGCCACCTTCTCCATAAATAATTTCAGCATATTTAACAAGCCTTCCATCCTCTACTGTTGCTGGATTATGATTGAAGAAAAATTTACTCATTGTCTCCACCTCTCTCTTTTGATAACGTTTACATTTATATAGATTATTTATGTTATTTATTTCACAATATTGTATGCATGTATATTTAATTAGTTTCATTATAAAGCAACATATCGATAGTAAATATGTGATTTTCCGTCCATTTTGTGAACAAATCAAAATGAAAGCGTTTCCTTTATTATATACTAAAAAAACTTACTACGCTAGGGGCAATTTTTTTCAATCTACTAACCCCTCGAAAATTGATATATTTTTTCTTTTCCCATTAAACCTTATACAATTTTCAGAAATTATATTATAAAATATATGTATGACTTAAGGAGGCTTTGTATGAATCAAAATAAAAAAGCTATATTAGATCTTGTCTTTTATCTCGTAATCCCATTCCTCATTTGGAAATTTGCAAAACCTTATATCGATCCTTATTACGCGATGTTACTTTCCTCTGTTCCGGGGATTATTTATACACTGTATACCTTTAAAAAAGAAAAACAGTTTAACGTGACAGGGTTCTTTATTTTAATTACACTCATTTCTAATACAACGGTAGATTTATTATCTGGGTCAGCTGAACGAATGTTGTGGAATGATGCATATTATCACATCGTACTCGGTATTATCGTCATCTGTACAATTTTCATAAAAAAACCACTCATGTTATATTTCGCTGCGGATATTGCCGCACTGCAAGGCCATGACCGCGATAAAAGTCGTGAGCTTTATCGTGATAGTCGTATATATCCAGCACTGCAATATTTAACGTTATTTTTCGGACTGCAATTTATATTAAAAAGCTTTTTAAAAATTTATTTCATCTCTGTTTTTGGTGTAGATGGCTATGGTGAAATGAGAGCGATTATGACCGCTGTCGGCTGGGGCATTTCTATTTGTATCGGAATAGGATTCGTATGGGTGAACAATAAAATACATGCCGTTACGGAAGAACAAGAATCCGTGCAGTAAATAAAAATCCCCTAGTGTAATAAGACACTAGGGGATTTTTGGTTTGCTAAACATATGACTAAAATTTAACTTGATTTTTTTCTTTTACTTTTTACATTTCGGTAAAACAAAGCAGCACTCAGCGGCATAACACCAAACCACTTATTCATAAATGGCTCTTTTTCAGCACGGCGTTGTTCTTTCTTTTGTTTTCGATCTTCTTTTGGAGCATCCATATACGACACAAACTGCTGCGTCACAAAGCGAACATAATCATTAGTAGACATATTATCATCACCTCTACTTGATTAGTATGTCCACTTTTTTATACATTAATCTTTTCCTTTAATTCATTCATAATTTGCTTTACAGACTTATTTGTCGTATCGATATGAATATGAGCCTCTTCATAATAAGCTCGGCGTGATTCAAATTTCTTTACGAATGCATCTATATCTTTCTTTTGAAATAGTGGACGTGTCGTATCTTCCCGAAGCCTTTCTGCAATTACATGCGGATCAGAATATAAATACACGACAGTTCCGTTCTCTTTCATCCACTTGCGATTTTCCGCTCGTTCAATAATTCCCCCACCAGTTGTAATAATAACATTATGGACTGGTAGCGCACGTAACATTTCGCTTTCATATTCCCGAAAAGCCATTTCGCCTTCTTCGGCAAAAATTTTTCGAATTGCCTTCTCTTGCTTCTCTTCGATTTTTTGATCAGTATCTACAACATCCATTTGAAGTTCTTTACTTAACGCTTTTCCAATTGTTGTTTTCCCTGCTCCCATGTAGCCGGTTATGTATATAGATTTCATTTCTTGTCCTCTCAATCGTCATTTATTAATTGTTATTATAACGAAAGATGCTACTTTGTTTAATAAAAAAACGTTTTGTTCTTATACTATAAAGAACAAAACGTAACACTCGCTTTTACTTATAAGTACCTCTTCTCACCCACTGCGTTGCAATCCATTTCTCGCCTTTCGTTACAGGTGCCCCTCCGTGTAACGTAAGCTCGTTTAGTGATTGATCTTGATAAAAATACTCAAAGTATACTGCCATTCCCTTTCTAGGGTGTACAGAAAGATTTAATTTCGGGAAGTACGTTTCCCCGCCTTCTTCTACATCATTTAAATACATTACAAGCGTACTAATACGATTGTTAGCAGCTGATCTACTATGTTCCGCAAAATAATCATAGTGTGCTTTATATTGTTGATCCACTTCATAATTTAAAATGTGCAATCCTTCTCCGTGCGCCACCGGAACATTCATGATAGATGAAATTCGTTTTTCAATCTTTGAAGTAAGTTCATTGTCTTCCAAAAATGCACCGCTACTTGTTCGAATATCATTTACATCACGTGATGAACCAATTTTAGAACGCTCCATTTTATTTTTAGACATTTCAATCAATTCATCACACTCTTCATCACTTAGTACATTTGCTAATACGACAATAAGAGGTTCTTCGAATTTTGAAATAATGTGTATTTCTCTATCTTCTGTCATAATCGTATTTCCTTTATGATCAAAAATAGTTTGTTCCTTATTTTCACCTATTTGATTGTTGTTTGTCATTTCCCTATTCTCCCTAAAAATAATGATTGGATAGCATGAATATATCATATTCTTTCTACCTTTCTCTTTTTTGAGAAAATTTAAACTTTTAATCATTATATTTATCCATTTCTTCTAAAAAATCAATTCAATTTACAATAGGAAATCCTGGTTTATCTACATATATATTTTACATATTATCCTTCTATCCAATCGACTATTTTCCCATCCTTTTTTCTATACCGAAAACTCACCGTATAGAAAGCTTCCTGTTTGAGTGTACACTGCAAAGCAACGAGAATTAAATCATTTTCAAAGACATAATTTCCACTCGCTTCTCCCTTTTCATACTGAAAGAAAAATGTACCTTCTTTTTCTTTTTGCTGTAAGTCTTTTTTTATATCTGTAATAGATCGGTTAAGTAATTCATCCAATAAAAATTTTTGTTCTATTCCTATATAAAAATTTTTATCTGTAAACAACATATTTGTTTCGTATATAAAAAAAGAAGTTAATAAAATAAGAAAGATAATCGTTCCAGGCATTGTAAATCCCTTTTGCTTTCTCATACGTTTATTCCTATTTCGCTATATCGCATAACTACACCTTCATATATTTTCCCACTAGTATCTTTCACATTTATAATGAGTACATGAGGTGTTAGTTTGTAAGAAACCGTTCCAATATTTTGTAAAACAACTTCCCTCCCGCGCCTATTTACCTTTCTTATAAGACGACTATTCTCTTTTTCATACGATACTTCACTCCCATTACGCGATCGGAATTGTAAAATACTTTCTCCATTTTCAAATGCTAGCTGTTCTCCAGATGATACTTCACGAAACTCCAATTGCATTTGCCCTAAATACACATCCCACTCCCAATCATTTAACCCTTTCGACTGTTTATTTTCCATTTCAATGAAATGTAGGCAGGGAAAGAGCAAAAAAAATATTGATAATAGAAACAGACATACAATCATTTCTATTAATGAAAAACCAAATTCTAATTTATTTTTTCTCCTACATAAAAGCATTGTTCCATCATTCTGTCTTTCACATCTTTCCACATGGTACAAACTTCATTGCCTCCCCAATATGTGTAATACACAATTCCATTTATATTCTTTTCTATTATTCGCTTTTCTTCATTTCCATACATATATATAGCTGCTTCTTTTTTTAATAATCCAGTTGCCTTATAACGAATTTGTATATTTTTTCTTTCTTGCATAACTAATACTGTTTGCGGTAGTAGTAACGATACAGCCATCATTAAAACACTTAACGATACAATCATTTCAGCCATTATGGATCCTTTTTGACATTTCACGATACGTAAATCTCCCTCTTCCAAGCTGAAATACAATTTCATATTTATAATTTCTATACGAAATTATAATCGTACCACCTCTATTAATATTTCCACTTGGATTATATGTCATCGGATTTGGAAACGTATGCAAATCAATTTGTATATCTTCTTCATACTCTCGCTTAACGATATAATACTTTGTACCTGACTCTTTTATAGCATACATATTTCTATCTTTATGCCAACGTAATGTGTAGTGCTTTTGACGGTTTATCGCTAATTGCTGCATATACAAAATATCATTTGAAAACTGTCTCAAAAATTGTTCAACTTTTTGTCGCTCGTATAAGGAATGAACACTAAAATACGTAACTATACTTAATACAGAAATAACAAATAAAACGAGTAACATTTCTAAAAAAGTAAACCCTTGTTGTTTCACAATGCCCTAATTGATACTGTGCCATCATCTGATATATGAATAGATTCGCCATTCGGACACTTATCAGTTGTAATATACTTTTCATCTGCCAGTTCTTTTAACGATGGAATTTTATTATGTTGTAATTGATATACTTGTATTTGCGCTTCTATAGATTTCATGTAAGCTGCACACCCTTTTCCTTGGACCGATGAACGCTGTGTAACTACATTTGGAATAATTAATAGTAATAATATAGTTATGACAACCATTACTAATAGCATCTCTAACAGAGTAAATCCTTCCTCATTCTGCATACAAATGCCCCCTAAATAGAATTCATCATTTGAAACATCGGCATAATCATCGCTAAATACATAAGGACAACGATTCCTCCAATACATGTAAATAAAATAGGCTGAATGATAACTAACATATGTTTAATTTTTCGTTCCATCTTTTCCATAATAAGATCGCTATAGTCACCTAATTCAATCCCTAAATTGCCATTTGCTTGTCCATGCGTAATAACATAAGAAAGTTCTTTCTCGTAATACCCACTTTTAGCAATGATAGATTGTAACTGTTCTCCTCCAATTAATTGTCTTTCAATCCGATTCGCTTCATATTGAAAGAACGGATGATATCTTTGCTCCATCATTATTCTTAAAGCTTCGCATACTGATAGTCCACCATTTAATAAACCACTCAACTGAGTAGCAAAATAATGTGAATGCTTTAAAATAAGAAGTGTTTTGATGAGAGGAATACGAAGCATGATTTTTACCTGTCTAATATGTGGAAGTTTCCTAAAATACAACATGTATAAACTACATCCAATAATAACAGTTAAAATAGCGGTTAAAATAATGTATGGTAGCAGTTTTATTGCACTTAAAATTTGTTCTGTAAGTAGTGGTGTATTAGAACCGAACGAACTATAAACCATTTCAACCTGAGGTAATAAAATGAGGTTAAAAATAAAAAGCATGATTAGTAGAAAAAACATCAAGAACATAGGATACTGCATTATTTTCATCATGTCTTTCCTATACTTATCTTTCTTATAAAGAAGTGCACTTCCTTGTTGCAAAGCAAAAGAAATATCACCATGTTGCTCGGCATAAAATAGATAACTTAACATGTCCTGATGAAACTTTAACTGATGAAAAGAATCGTGTAGACTTTTCCCATCTTTTAACCCCTCAATCATGCGCTGCAATTGTACTTTCTTTTCTACAGGTAATTGAAACTGTAAAAATTCTAATGCTTGTAAAAGAGAGTAGCCTTTTTCTAATAATTCTCCTAAACGTTTCAACAATACTACTTGATCACTTAAACTCCAAGTTTTCTTAAACATAAACATCTTCTTCTAAAAAACCTAAAGCATATCCTTTTCGTATTGACGATTCTAAAGTCTCATGTTTGTAAGTAACACATTCTCCATCTGCTTCTTTAAGTGCTTGTTTTAACTCATGTCCATATAGTAGCTCATAAATGCTTGCTTGCCTTACTTGCCTCATTGATTTACATAAAGTTGAGCACTTTCCTCTGCAAAACGGACACTTCAATTCGACAAGTCGCTGTGCAGCTACAGCCAATAAAGACTGTTCAATCTCTTGCCTCGTTATACCATAATCCATGAAACGAATGATTGCTCCTTTCGCATCATTCGTATGCAGCGTTGTCATTACTAAATGTCCTGTCAAACTTGCTCTTATAGCTATTTTTGCTGTTTCCTCATCCCGGATTTCACCGACTAAAATAATATCTGGATCATGACGTAAAATAGCCTTTAATCCTGTTTCATATGTGAGACCCGCTTTTTCATTTATTTGAATTTGTAATACATCGTCACTTCTTTTTTCAACCGGATCTTCAAGTGTAATGATGCGACGTGTTTTCTTTTTTCTAATTACTTCTAATAATGCATACATTGTCGTCGTCTTCCCAGATCCAGTCGGTCCAGTAAACACGAGTAGCCCCTGTGAATATCGTAAAAACGAGAGTAGTTTTGCTGCCGTACTTGGAAATAACGAAAGATGTGATAAGGGCTGAACAGATGCTTGTAAATGAAGGCGAATAACGAGACTTTCTTGATATACTGTTGGAAGTGTTGAAAGGCGTAAATACACTTCTTGTCCATCAATTTGCAAATACAACGAACCATTCTGTGGCTTCCGTTTCTCTCCTATGTCCATAGATGCTAAAAATTTGAAATGTGAGACAAGTTTTTCTCCAAACTCCTTTTCAATACACTGTCTCGTCATTAAATCTTTTCCTATACGTAGTTGCACTGCTACATCCTTCTGCCGGGGCACAATATGTAAATCTGACGCTTGTACCCTACACGCCTCTTTTAAAATTGTATTCGCAAAAATTTCAATCCCATTCATCACTTTTCCCTCCTCACTATGTATATAGCATGAAAACATGCACAATAAAAATTTGGACTTTTGTATTTTCAATAGAGGAAAAAGGAAAAATATGTTTGTGAAATTATGAACAATTTCCGAATTATTGTCTGAAATTACCTATAATAATGTTTATCTGTATTATAATGTTATTATCTTGGATAAAGTGATAAAGGTGGAGATCCTCATGGAACAAGCTTTAAAAATTACAGGTGTATTATCTGACCCAACTCGTTATTACATTTATAAATATATTTCGCAAAAACATAGTTACGTAACGGTACAAGAAATTGCAGATGAATTCGATATTCATCCAAACGTAGCGCGTTTACATTTATCTAAATTAGAAGATGTTCATATGCTAAAATCGGAAACGAAGAAAACTGGAAAAGGCGGAAGACCGAGCAGATTATATGTCTTATCTGAAGATGTTATCCAATTACAATTTCCATTCCGTGATTATCAATTATTAGCAAGAATCGCATTTAATTCTTTACTTAGCCTTGGCGCTGCTGGTGAGAAAGCGCTATACGAAACAGGAAAACAATTCGGAGCTGAATTAATGCAACAACATATGCAACGTTTAAATGTGAGTGAAGATGCTTTAACAGTGGAACAAAAAGTTCAAATTGCAAAAGAAGCTTTCTCAACAGCTGGCTTATCACCTGCATTTGAATTAAGTGCAGATGGAACAAAAATTTTCTATGATGTACACAATTGTCCATTTAAAGAAGTTGCTGTTCATCATCCAACTGAAATTTGTAACATGCACGGAGATATGATGAAAGGAATTTTTGAAATCCTATTCCCTAACATGGAATTAACTCGAAATGATAGTCTATTAGATGGATGTAAATCTTGTAATTATAAACTAACAATTTAATTTCTCATATAAAAAGAAGCCAATAATAATTGGCTTCTTTTTATATGAATGAATATTTACAATAGTAAGAAAAATAAACTATAATGAGGTGAGGTTTACTTTTTTTAGAAAAGGAGGGAGATGGCATGGAGCGCATGTTTCGCGTTCTCGGCTTTTGGACTGGAATTTTCTCGGTTATGTTTTACGTAGGGGATATGCAACAGACCGCACTACTATTTTTAGGACAAACAGGTTTCTTCGTACTTTTAAGCTATTTAAAATTAACAGAGCGTATGTATATATACGTATTTGGGGCATATTTAACTGTTTTCTTCATAGGATTTACATACTACACGACGTTTTTACTTGTCCCTGGGGCTGGACATTAAAAGATGGCATTTTGCCATCTTTTTTAATTCCGGAATTTCCTAGTTGACTTATAGGTTTTATTGCCTTATATTCTATATAACAGATTGGAATTAGGGGGAATCAACATGAATACACTGCTTGTCGGAATTAACGTTGCAGTCATGCTCATTTTAGTTGGCGTATTATATTATATGCAACGTAAGCATGTATCTTTTAATAAACGTGTATTTACTGCTTTAGGAGTCGGAATTATATTCGGTCTTATATTACAATTTATTTATGAACCAACTTCTAAAATAATTATTGAATCAAATACTTGGTTTGGCTTAATCGGTAACGGTTATGTGAAATTACTTCAAATGATCGTTATGCCACTTATTTTAGTATCTATTATTTCAGCCTTTACAAAATTACAGTTAACGAAAAACCTTGGTAAAATCAGTGGTCTTATTATCGGAATTTTAATTCTTACTACAGGAATCGCTGCAGCTGTCGGTATCGCTGCAAGTGCAGGATTTGATGTATCTGCAACAGGCTTGCAACAAGGTGATGCAGAATCTGCTCGTCTGAAACTAGTTGAAGAAAGATTTACTTCTATTGAAAAGACAACAATTCCAGATAAATTATTAGAGCTATTGCCTACAAATCCGTTTCTTGATTTAACAGGCGCTCGTCCAACATCAACAATTTCTGTCGTAATATTTGCAGCCTTTATCGGCATTGCCTTTATAGGTGTAAAACGAAAATATCCAGAACAAGCAGAACTATTTAAGAAAATGCTTGATGCTGTATATGCAATCGTAATGCGTATGGTAACATTAATTTTACGCCTTACTCCATACGGCGTATTAGCTCTTATGGCAAAAACAGTTGCTGGTAGCGATATAAATGCTATTTTAAAGCTTGGTAACTTCGTGTTAGCCTCTTATGTAGCACTTATCGTAATGTTTATCATTCACTTATTATTAATTGCATTGTCTGGTTTAAATCCAATTCAATATTTGAAAAAAGTGTTCCCTGTACTAACTTTTGCATTCACATCTCGCTCTAGTGCTGGTGCGATGCCATTAAATATTGAAGCTCAAAAAGAAAAGCTTGGTATTTCCGAAGGAATTGCAAACTTCGCAGCTTCATTTGGGGTATCTATCGGACAAAACGGTTGCGCAGGTATTTATCCAGCAATGCTTGCAATGATGGTCGCTCCAACTGTAGGAATTGATCCATTACAACCACAATTTATTTTAACTTTAATCGCTGTTGTTGCTATTAGCTCATTCGGTGTTGCCGGAGTTGGTGGCGGTGCAACATTCGCAGCTTTAATCGTACTATCTACAATGAACTTACCAATCGGTATTGTTGCTCTAGTTATCTCGGTTGAGCCATTAATCGATATGGGTCGTACAGCTCTTAACGTAAGTGGTTCTATGACAGCAGGTCTTATTTCAAGTAAATGGCTTGGTGAATTAAATCAAGATACGTACAATCAAGATGATACAAAAACTGGTGAAATTGCTTCATAATGAAAAAAAGACGCTAACATACAATTGTTAGCGTCTTTTTTATTCCGTTCCCTCTTTATAGATTTTATCTTGAGAATTCTTACTCCAAGTATTCTTCTAGTTGCTCTTTTAACTCCTCCTCAATCTCATAACAAGATTCATCAACAAGTTCCCCTACTTTCTTACTCCCAAAAATGTTTGATTGAATTGACATTCCTAAAAAGATTTTTTCGCATTTCCAAATTGGAATATAGTGAAATTCAATCATCTCTTTTTCTTCATCTAATATAGCTATGGCAACTGATGAATAATAACCCACCTCAAAGGGATTCTCTTTTTCTCTTGCAAATCCCATATCTAATTCCATGTGTTTTTCTATGTATAAATCGCATACTCTTTATGCAGTTTAAGTGATATTCGCTCTATTTCCTTCTCCATACATTGAATGTTCTCTTTTAACTCCAACGTAAACTCCTGTTCTTTATATTTCATTTTCGCCTCCTGAAACATAGAAAAAGAGAATATGATAACATATCCTCTTTCCTCAAATATATTTCATTATCTCACAGCCCGTCCTTTTCACAAATAACCATTTTGTTCGCACCATTTATGAAATTGTCCTACGTCTACTCCAACTAACACGATATCCTTTAGCTCTACATCAATGATTTGTTCTCCAATTACAATAGCAAACTGCGATGCTAATTTTGTCTCGTTTTTCTTTACAATTCCAATTCGGTTCCGATGCGGTCCATCTTTTATATATGCTTTTTGTCCTACAATATCAAAGTTCAAAATTCTCACCTCTTTTACTGCGCTCAAATTGGAAATACGATCTCCACCTCGGAAAATTTCCTTTCATTGCACTATTTCTCTATATATATGACGAAACAATAAAAGAGTCCTTCCTTCTTTACAATTATTTTTTCTTTGTTTCATTTTTGTGATTGAAACGTAAAGTTTATAATAAAATACACTTGGAAGCGCTTTCTATGTAATTTTTTATGTTATAATATATAAGTAGAACTTCGTAAAGAGGGTTAAAAAATGAATACAAAAATGATTAAAAAAGTAATTGAAGCATTAAAAGTATATGGCTTTCAGGATGTATCATTCTGTGACAAAACGAAGCAATTTTTATTTCATAACGAAACCGATATTATGAGCGGCTATGCAGAAATAACATATAGTAGTCAATTTGAAAAATTCAACGTACAAATTCATCCAATTGAAACGCATCACCAAGCAGAGTTACAAGAGATTGAAAGACATATACAAGCTTGTATAAGAAAAGTGGAATATTTAAACGCACTTCTTACCGGGCAGACAAAACTAGATGATAAAATTATTATTATGTAAAAAAAGAACGTGATCCAATCTGAACTGCACCCCAATTGTTAGACACAGCCTAACAATTGGAGGTGCAGTTTTTCTATGGCTAAATTTACAGCTGATGAGAAAATACAAATCGTTTTACGTTATTTGGACGGAAATGAAAGTTA